>Ga0114976_10002707_pt1 | contig 11086 bp, 3 predicted proteins | sample S_130805_EF_Meta_FD_87319 | JGI IMG/M metagenome (GOLD analysis project Ga0114976, IMG submission 87319) | Freshwater microbial communities from Lake Simoncouche, Canada to study carbon cycling - S_130805_EF_MetaG | ecosystem: Environmental > Aquatic > Freshwater > Lake | place: Lake...
ATGATATCAGGGATGATCCCCGAGGCAGTCTGGGGCATATCCTCCGGCTCCAGAAGCATCCCGCACGTACCCTTCTGGCCATGGCGCGAGGAGAACTTGTCTCCAATCTCGGGAGTTCTCAGTTCACGCATCCGGATCTTCACAAAGGAATAACCCTCGCCATTCCTGTTCTTGAAGATCTTGTCCACGAACCCACTCTCATTGTTTCTGGGAGTTCGGCTGACATCCCGAAACCTCTTGGCCCCCGCGGGAAGAACCATCCCAGTTGGAACGCGGAGAGGAACAACCTTTCCAACCAGGATATCATCCGAATTCACGAAAGTGTTCTCAGGGATAAATCCATCTGCACCCAACTTCCCGTAATTCCCATTTCTGAGTTGCCGAGTCATCTCTGGATCCGGGCGGCCGAACCGCTCCTCCTCACCGGAACTCTGATTCTTCTTCTCCTCATCCTTGTACGTACGGAAGAAGACTGACTGGAAGAGACCACGATCCAAGGAGCCCTTATTGATCATGATGGAATCCTCCTGATTGTAGCCGCCGTAGGTCATGATGGCCACTACAATATTGCGCCCTGAAGGCATGGAATATGCGCCATAGTACTTACCCATCTTGGGAGACACCAGGGGCAGATTCGGGTACATCAGCATGTGAGCTAGCGCATCAAATCGTTCCTTGTAATTCTGGGCAAAGACACCCATGGCCTGCTTACCCATTGCACACTGATACGCATTACGGGGCGACTGATTGTGGTCGGGAAAGGGGATAGTCGACGCGAGAGACCCCAGAATGACGCAGGGGTGGATCTCAACATGGGAGTATGTGCTAGCATCCTCCTCAGTCTTGCTCGCTAGGTCATCGGGGTCCATGGCAATCATGGCCTGCTCCGTCTCACCTGCATCCAGATACTCTAGAAGATGGTGACCGTGACTAGGAGTCTGCCAAAGCAGAATCTCCTCCCAGGTCTTGCAACCATTGATCTCGCCGATCATCTTGGCCCTCTCATTTGCGGGGGCCCGCATGATCTCAAGAATGGCCGGCGCAAAGTACAGAGGGCGCACCAGGCGACCTGCCTCCGTTGACAACCAGAGCTCCTTAACGGTTGGCTTCCAGACAATGGCAATCTGCCGCTGAATGAAGCCGGACCGCTTAGCCTTACGGAGCCTCTTGATACAGTCAAGAGCTGAGGCAGGTGGGAACATGCCAATCCACTTGCCATTGACAAAGATGCGTGCACCCTCAAAGAGCTTATCAATGGGCAGCTGCTTGATTGGCAGGAACTCAGGCATGCCCTGGATGAGATCCGTGACGACACCCTTGTTGCATGCCTGGGTGATACAGGCGGTTGAAGCCAGATTCTTCACCACACCAACTGAGTGACCCTCTGGAGTCTCATTGGGGCAGATGAAGCCCCACTGCGTATTGTGAAGCTTACGCGGCGCAATGAGCTTGCCTGCAGTCTTCTCAATGGGTGTAGAGATACGGCGGAGATGCGAAAGTGAAGATACATAGTTGAGGCGGCCGAGCACCTGCGAGACACCGATCTTAGGAGGACCACCCACCTTCGCTGAGCCGAAGTTGCCCGTGGACAGAGCAGACTTGAGGCCAACCTCCACAATAGTGGACTTGATGACCTTGTACAGATTGCTCATGTTCAGGATCTCCTGGAAGGAGCCAGTCGCCCGCCAGGAGCCACTGTGAATCTCCTTGGCAATGGATGCCTTCATGTCCTTCAGCATCTTGATCTGGAAGAAAGTGCGGAAGAGGTTACCAAGGAGAAAGCCGGGTGAGTCTACGCGCTTATTGGGGTACGAATCACGGTCATCATTGTTGATACGCTTATAAGCAACCCACAGCAGCTTACGCGTCATGTGGGCCAGGAAACACGCCTTCTCGTAGGACTCCTCTAGACCGCCGATGTGAGGATACAGCTCATCACGCAGGAGGTCCTCCACCGTGATAGTGCGAGTAGGCTTACCCGTCCACACATTGATGTTGCGCTTCATCCACTGCAGCGCCTCCTCCTGGGTCTTGATGACGGAGCCCTCAGTGATGGTCTCAATGATGAGGGACTCGAAGATCTGGTCCTGGTCATTGCCGAGGATCATCTTTACGATCTTCTCGTCTTCTAAGACGCCGAGAGCGCGGAAGAGAATGAAGAGTGGGATCTCAGTCTTCATCCTGGGAATGGTCGCACGCAGATACATGATCTGCTGGTTCTTGGGATGGTACTGAATGCGGACAGAATTCGACTTGGGCACCTGCTCATTCATGGGGCCGATGGACTTCACCTCAATTACCTCCCACTCCTTTGCCTGGTTACGGTTATTGCGGAAGACAACGGGGCGGTTCTCTGACATGCGCTCCTGCGAGATGATGGCGCGCTCACCGCCGCCGACGATGAAGTAGCCACCGACGTCCTCGGGGCACTCTCCGAGATCCATGGGGTGGATGTGACCCTGGTCCTTGAGAAGACAGAGACGACTCCCGACCATTACAGGGATCTTGCCGAGATGGACATTGGGAAAGACGCGCTGATGACTTACCTTCTGATTGAGCTGATTGTCGGTGCGAATGATTGTGACCTTGATGTCAACGGTCAGAGGAGACGCGTAGGTGAGATTACGGAGCCTGGCGTCGTTGGGGAGCATAGGCAGGACGGCACCATTGTTCTCAAAGATTGTTGGCTTTCGGAGCTGGGGCTTCTCAAACTCGACCTGGACCTCGTACTCGTAGCGGACAGCTGCACGGGCTGCGGCGAGTGCTGCATTAGAAGCAGCAACAGCGGCCGCAGCAGCCTTGGCCTCCGCATCATCCGTGATAGGACCCATGAGAGCATTAGCGGCTGATGTGGAGAGACCGGTTGCTGACGCAAGAACGGACCTTGGGCCAGAGAGGGGAATCTCTGGACTCCCTTTCACAATTACAGGGTTGACAGCCTGGAGGATCTCTGGGACATCATGCAGAATGAAATGATTGAATGACTCAATCTGATGCGCGATGATCTGCTTCTTGTCCATTTGCTGGAAATAGAGGTCCAGAAGCTTCATATTATCTGGGACAGCCGCGGACATTTGTGTAGATATCTCATGGAACTTGCGAAGTCAATTTTTATACAAAGGCCTAAAAGGGTCATTTTTAATTTTCAAAGCCTTAAACAGAGAATGAAACGGAATAAATCTAGAGCACTTTATAAAAACAAAAACAAAAGTAAAAATAAATCTATAAGAAGACAAAGTGGTGCTGGAGGATGTTGGGGTGGAATTTGCTCAACAAATAAACCAAATGTGAATGAAACTGCGCATAACTCTCCGCCTCTACCCCCACTTTCTCCCTTTAAAGAGAATAACATCCAGATGGTGCGAAATCCAATGTTCAAAACAGCTACAGTTGCTGAAGAGCGCGTATATACTCCTAGAACCCCTGAGGGTCAGTCTCCAGAAAATGCTCCAAATCCTATAGCTTCATTAACTTGGCTTTGGAAAACTGCAGAATACAGATTTACAACAAAATATCCTAGAAAATATCATGATTTTAATTTTACTCAAGGGCAGGCAATAGATTATCTGCATGGAAACCGTGATATTCTTAGAAAGGCAGCTTATAATAATGTAATTTTCGTACTTAAATTGGGATTTCTTAATAATAAACTACTACAGGAGTTTTTAGAAAGAGCATCTTCTGATATAGAGTCGTTATCACAACCCGAATTAGATTATTTGAACAATTTAATTATAAAAGAGTACAAAAAGGCTCAAATTAAGAAATTGAAAGAAGAAGTGTTAGAAGATTTTAAGACAACATGTTATACATATAATGCGAGCATTATAGAGCCTGCGAATAAGCCATATACAGAAGAATTAACGAATTTATTTGAACAATTGGTTGTAAGCCGTGCTAGGGCTCTGCTAACTAGGTTCGAAAGAGATCTACAGCCTGCTGGAACAAATGTTGCAGATTTAGTAGAAAACAGACTGATGAGAATAAGGAGTACAGTTAAAAATTCAGTTGGTATTTCTAGTCTTAGAGGAGGGCGTAGTAGAAAGAATAGTTCACGTAAAACTAGAAAAAATAAGCAAAGAGGATCAGGGGGGTGTTTTGGGTTGAGCTGTTCCAAGAATAATACAGGCGTGAATGAAAATGCTCATAGGAGACCCACAACTGAACCTGTGCGGTTCACTGATAATCCTATCGTAACACGATTAAAAGCAATAGATAAAGAGCGAGCTAAACTAATGAATCTAGTATTAGAGCAAGCAAATTTACAAGGTAAAGAGAGTATGGGTAAAATAACTGTAAAAGAACAAGAGCAGCTAAATGCACTGAAAGTGCAGAATCTACAAAGCAAGATGGAAGAATTAGTTAAGGAACAAACAGAATTAATGTCTAAGATGCAAGCATATTCTAAAGTGGTAAGGGATATGTAGCGTCTAAAAGACGCGGTCTATACTATATCTTAAAAGATCGTGATAGCGTAAGATGGATTCATCCATTAAAACATTAACAATTACGGGTGCGGCAGCTTCTTCAGGTTCCGAAGTAAAGAAGTCCCGGCGTGCCTCAAGGCGTAAAAAGGTGGAGGATGAGGAGGGTGACGAAGCTGGCCCTGGTCCAATTCAATCGCCTCAGATCGAAAAGACTCATGTGGCTTCTACACCTTTAGTAATACAGAAGCTTCCAAATAGAAATTCCTACCTACCTACGCCTGCGCCTTTACCTTTATCAAAGGTCACTCTTGTACAAAAGCCACACCAGGCACAATTACCGACTGTAGAAAAACAGGATGTCAAAGCAACGACTGCAGCACCAGTAGCCACATCAGTAATCTTAAATCCGCCGAAGGTACCGCGAATTAAACTCCAGCCCAAGGCGACTCACGTGCAGCATGTACAGAAACAAGTTGCAGGTACACGAAAGGCGAGAAGGATTAGCATGTCTTTGTCAAATCTGAGTCACCGGTTTACGAGAGCTAAGAGGGTTCACGAGGATACTCAGAAAAAGACCATTGATAGCATCAGATCATATTTAGTTGAAAAAGGTGTCATACAAATGAAGAGTAGGGCGCCTGAGAAGATGTTAAGATCAATGTATAATGATTTTAATATGTTAAAAGATGGACAAGCACTTTAGTGCCAGTCTTCAGAACAAGCGTTGTGAACAACGCTGCCCTTTGAGGGCACGTTACAAATCTATTGAATCTCTTGTAGAACTTCAATAGATGAGTACTACGGACCAGTTGGCCGCAGCCTATGCACGTTTAGAAGATCAAATTAACCGTGTCTTCGGTGTAATGTCAGGAAAACTTCCAGTTCTTAATGGACCACCGGGTCCTACAGGTCCTCCTGGAAGTGCAACTGAGACAGGTGCAACTGGTGCCGTTGGTGAGACAGGCGCAACTGGCTCACAAGGTCCAACAGGATCAGATGGTATTACTAGAAATACTGGTGCAACAGGTGCAACGGGTCTAAGGGGTGCTACAGGTGTAACTGGGGCAGCGGGTCTAACTGGTGCAACGGGTTCTACAGGAGCAGCGGGCTTAATCGGTGCAACTGGTCCTAGTGGAAGAGATGGCCAGGCGTCAAATACTGGGGCAACCGGTAGAACTGGTGCGACTGGTGCTATTGGTGCTACGGGTCTTCAAGGCCCAACTGGTCTTCCAGGATCAGCAACAAATACTGGCGCTACTGGTGTTACCGGTGCAACGGGTGCTACTGGGCCAAAGGTAATTATCAATTGGAGGGGTAACTGGTGGGATGCAGTTTACTATTCTATAAATGACGCTGTAGTCTATAATAATGTGGGGTACATTGCTCTGCAGAATGTTCTATCTATCAATCTTGCACCGCCTCTATATCCTGAATTCTGGCTACCTCTGACCCAAGGTATCACAGGGGCAACCGGCGCAACTGGTGCAACAGGTGCAACTGGTGATACTGGACCTACAGGTGCCACTGGGGCAACTGGTGTCACGGGACCAGGATATATCTTAAATTGGCGAGGTAACTGGGAAGGAGATCCTACAGTATATGATATAAACGACGGAGTAAATTACAATGGAACCGCCTATGTATCTCTAAAATCAAATAATATAAATCGCAGCCCAAATGCCTGGAGTGTAGATCCAGATCCTTGGTGGGCTAATCTGGGCAGACAAGGTGATACAGGTGATACAGGTGCATTAGGAGAAACGGGCTCTACTGGAGAAATAGGACCCACTGGCCCCCAAGGTCCAGCAGGTGGTGATACAGGTGATACGGGCCCTACTGGAGAAACCGGTCCTACTGGAGAAACGGGTCCTACTGGTGATAAGGGTCAGACAGGAGATCAGGGGCCTGCTGGTGGCGCAACGGGTGACACTGGTCCATTAGGAGAAACAGGTGCAACTGGTGACACAGGTGAGACTGGTCCAACTGGTCCTACTGGAGAAACAGGTCCTACTGGCGCAAAATTTACTATAAATTGGCTAGGAAATTGGAATTCTGAAACTCGATATAATGTGAATGATGGTGTAAATTATCTTGGAACCGCTTATATATGCCTAATAGGAGGGGTATCAAATTTTGGTCCAGAATCCTGGAGTCTATCAGACCCTCCTTATTGGGCTGTTGTAGGTAGGATTGGCGATACAGGGCCTTCTGGTGGCCCGCCAGGCCCTACTGGTGATACAGGTTCCTTCGGAGCTGGCACCTTCACCATGGTACCGACAAATGCTATAGTCTTAAATTCCAAGTCGGCTATTGCTAGCCCAACTGCTACAGCTTGGAATTCATCAGTGTATTCCCTTGAGTCATATTCAATCCCTGTTAAAATGTCATTTACTTTTCCAGGTATTGCAAATCCATTATTTTCAATGATGGGAGGGTTTACTGAAGATATTACCGCTCCTTTTTACCCACTATCAAAATTTGCTATATATCCCCAATTTGATAATAAAATTCATATTTATGAGAATGGAGCTTATGTTGCAGAATTTCCAGGCCCTTTTACTGCATCTACGGTGGGGTCTGTTGTATATGATGGCAATGCAGTGTCATATTATGCAGATGGAAATTTGATTTATACATCTACCCAATTACCTACTAATCCTCTGTACGCTGCCATTTTTTTTGCTGGCGCAGACACTCCAGTAGACAATTTCTACGTAAGCCCAATATTGACAGGTCTAATAGGCCCTACAGGTGAAACTGGCCCCCAAGGTATACCAGGTAGTGATACAGGTGATACAGGCGATACAGGCGATACGGGTCCTACTGGTGATAAGGGTGAGACAGGCGACAAGGGCCTCACAGGAGATCAGGGGCCTCCTGGAGGCGATACAGGTGACACTGGCCCTGCTGGCGAAACAGGGGCTACAGGTGAAAAAGGAGAGCAGGGAATTCCTGGTGGTGAAACCGGCTACACTGGTCCAACTGGTGAAACTGGTAGTAAGGGGAGAACTGGTGATAGGGGAGCTACTGGATTTAGAGGCCCTCCTGGTGGTGCAACAGGTGCAACAGGTGCAACAGGTCCTAGTGGACAATCAGGAACAAATGGTATTTACAGGGGGGGTTGGTCAAGTAGTAATGAGTATAATGAAAATGATCTTGTATTATATAATCCAACATCCTCTTTGTATATTTCACTTCAACTTAATATTGACGGAAGAGAGCCGGTTGTTGATTCAGATTATTGGCAATTATATTTGCCTGCTGGGCCAACTGGCGCTACAGGATCAGGAGGCGGTGGTGGTGGCGGTCTTACCGGCGCAACTGGTCTTCAGGGGGCAACCGGTAGAACTGGAGCAACTGGTGCAACTGGTCAAGGATTCACGGGAGCAACTGGTCCAACTGGTCTTCAGGGTCCTACCGGACCTGTCGGCGGTGCAAGTTCAAGAAACTACACTGTTACAAATGACGGTGCTAGTAACTATGCAATTGACGGTACAAATGATCCTAGCATAAATCTTCTACGAGGATTTACATATACATTTACAGTAAATGCTTCAGGGCATCCTTTCTGGATTAAAACTGCTCAGGTTACAGGAACAGGGAGTGCTTATAGTACAGGGGTTACAAATAATGGTACAGCGGTTGGTACAATAACATTTGCCGTGCCTTATAATGCTCCGTCTACGTTGTATTATATCTGTCAAATCCATGCGGCTATGTCCGGTGTCATAAATATTTCAGATTTTGGACCGGCAGGCTCTACTGGCGATACAGGCCCAATAGGCAATACAGGTGATACAGGCCCAACAGGCCCAGGGGTTCCATCAGGAGGTATTATTGGAGATATATTAGTGAAACTTGATGGTACTGACTACGCGACTAGCTGGGTTCCTGATATCAAATATAGTGCAGCAATCGCTAGAAACTGGTTAGATAGCGATCCTCCAACCACGATAGGTGTAGCCATTGATCGTATTGTTGCAGCTCTCGCGGCGCAAGATCCTCCAATAAATCCATAAACCACCGCACTTTTGCTCTTTTAAAAAAAGAGCGCAAAAGTCCCTACACCTTTTTGCGCACTTTTGCTCTTTTAAAAAAAGAGCGCAAAAGTCCCTATACCTTTTTGCGCACTTTTACAGGCGAAGCCATATAAAAAGTGCAAAAGTGCAAAAGTGAATTGCGCTGTAGCAACCCATAATAATCTATTGATCTTCTTATAGAACATCAACAGATGAGTACCACGGTGGATCTGACGGCGGCCTTTTCCGGCCTTGATGCGCAGATCAACAGGGTTTTTAGTGTTATGATGGGAAAGACTCCCGTCTTGAATGGCCCGCAGGGTCCAACTGGTCCTACTGGCCCCACTGGCCCTATGGGTCCCACTGGACCAAGAGGTGCTACAGGAGTCACTGGACCTTTAGGTCCAACGGGTGTAACTGGGCCTACAGGACCTCGGGGAGCAACGGGTGTAACTGGACCAAGCGGCGCAACGGGTATTGGTCTCGGTGGTGGTTTACGCGGGGAATGGGTGTCAGGAGATCCATATGCAGCTGGTGAAAATCCTGCCATTGTCACGTATAGTGGATCATTGTATGTATGTAAACAGGCAACGTCAGGCACTATTAGACCAGATCTAAATACTGCTGATTGGACCCTCTATGTCCAGCAGGGTGCTACTGGAACAGTAAATGCTATAGGCGCAGATGGTCAATTTATTTACAATGCTGCAGGTACTGCACTTGGTTCGAGCTTTTTCACATACAGAGCCACTGGTCCCACTGGGTCCGGTGGAGGCGCGACAGGTCCTCGTGCACCTACCCTGCAGTTTGGCACCTTCATTGTTCCCACAACCGACGGTACCTATGACTTGGGCGCAACGGGGATTCAGTTCAAGGACGTGCACTTCAGTGGCTCTATTTACAACAATGGCATGCCATTACTTGGTGGGGCTTCTGGTCTGACCTACAGGGCAACAGGCCCCACAGGGCCCACAGGAGGCGCGACGGGCCCTCGTGCACCTACCTTGCAGACGGCTGCTCACATTATACCCACTACCGATCTGTCAGTTGATCTGGGTGCAACGGGCCTCAGATTCCGCGATATCTATGTTGGTGGCTCATCGATCTATATGGGCGATTCAGTTGTCTTGAAGGCATCTGGTCTCAACTTCAGCGTGACGACACCTGCTGGAACAAATAACTTGGTTTCCGCTAGGTATGGCCCTGTTCCAACCCAGGTAGCTGCTAGTTTTACGCCCGCGGGAGCTTCAGCATCACCCTTTATCCAGGGTGATGGGACTGGTGCTATAAGATCTATGGCTACATCGGCAGATGGGCGCTATGTCTCGGCAATCTTTGTAAATACGGCTAGCAGCCCTGCTAACAAGCCCTCAATCTCAGTCAATCTCGCGTCAGGCTCACAAAGTTTCAGTATAAATAAAGAGTTAGGGGCTAATGCTAAACCATTTAATGCTATCGCCATGAGCGCATCAGGTCAGAGACAGATTGCAGTTCAGAGTTATCAAGATCCAGATGGTGGCGGCATCTATGTTTCTGACGACTATGGCGCAACATGGACTGAGAGTTTCTTGTCTATAGATAACTACGTAGGTCAGAATTGGATTGCTGCCGCAGCTAGTTCTAACGTTTATGTTGCAGCTTTTGCAGGAGCGTGGTTTTTTACCGACCAGCCTGCAGGTTCGATTACTGACTGGCAAGATGTCTCGACATATCGTAATAAGAATGGGAATATTAGTACTTATTCTGGAATATCACAGATCCAGATATCTAATGATGGACGGTACATTCTTATCTTAGATCGCACTCGTTTAGAGGTTGCCCTATATGATTTTGTGATTAATGATCAACTCGGACGAGCCTATGATTTAGCTGGCTATACAAATCCTATCATTTCAAATCCGATGGATAACGGTGGATTTTCAGTTTTAGCTGTTAATGCGCAATCTCAACAATGTATTATAAATTATTCAGCTGGTTCTACTGTAGCCACTGTGATTGTAATCCCTGCTACTGGTGCAACCACCCCTAAGACATTAATTTCATCAGTGGATTCCGTTTATAAGATTGCAGTATTCAATACTGCAGTAGCTAATACGACAGTTACTTACTATTCTTATAATTACGGAGCTAGATGGGAAAAACTTTCAAATACTCTTCTAAATAATGTAACCTCTATCTTATTTTCAGCAACGGCAGATACAACCTTTCTTATTACGTACGAGTCTGGTGCTACTCGGCAGTCTCTGAGATTCTCTAGTGCGCCCAGCGCATATATTGAGAACTCATCTGTCCCATACAATCCTGATGATGCTAGTATTTGGCCTGTAGAGCCAACCACACTTACACAAGCAGTCGACGATCTTGCTGAAGTAGTTTTTGCGCCGACATACCCCACTTCATCTTACACGGATCCTCTAACCAATGTGACTGTGACTGGCCCTATTCTGACTATGGGCGCGACTGGCTCAGCTGGCCCCATTATCCTGCAGGCTGGTCTCAGTGCGACACACGTGCTGGAGAGGTATACTACCACGGGACCGAATCTGGCGTATTCTCAGACTAAGACCCAGCCAGGATCATACACCGTGAACACCGTGTATGGACCTAATGGATCTCAGAATAATCCAAATTATATTCCTC
>Ga0114976_10002709_pt1 | contig 11084 bp, 8 predicted proteins | sample S_130805_EF_Meta_FD_87319 | JGI IMG/M metagenome (GOLD analysis project Ga0114976, IMG submission 87319) | Freshwater microbial communities from Lake Simoncouche, Canada to study carbon cycling - S_130805_EF_MetaG | ecosystem: Environmental > Aquatic > Freshwater > Lake | place: Lake...
CCTGGGAGGAGTGAAACAATTTCCGCCAGAGCGCCCGGCCCGAGTGGGACACGACCAGCCGATGATCAGGCCCCAGCCCCCTGCGCCGTCGGGGCCATTCCCCAACCGGGCCGGAGCGCCCCCAAGGCATTTCAAGTGGCGTTCTGGGTGGCGTTCTGCATGGCGGTGGACACTGCTGGTGCCCGCAGCGCTGATGCTGCTGCTGGCTCTGGGCCCAGCCTTGCCCGCGGCCGCCTCAAGCCCGCCCGTGGCCGCTTCTGCCCAGCCCGCCGCAGGGACCCAGGGCCCCGAACAGCTGCGCATCGGCGCTTATCTCACCAGCCTGGGGGATTTCGATCCGGCCAAGAAAAGCTTCAGCGCCGCCTACTGGGTGTGGACCGTTGGCCCGGAGGATGGGGTGAAGTCCCTGAGCCAGCTCGAATTCCCAAACGCGATCAAAGTCGAGAGCCCCAATGAGGTGCAGGAGGCGACTCCGCAGGGGATCTGGTCCCAGCGCAAAATCGTGGGCAGTTTCCGCCATAGCTGGGACCTGCGCCGTTTTCCCTTCGATCGCCAACTGCTAACGATCGAAATGGAGGAAGCGGAACGGGACACCACCAGCGTGATCTATGTGGCGGATACGGCCAACTCGTCCTTCGATCCTGTCTTGAACCCCAGCGGCTGGCGCATCCTTTCCAACCGACTGGTGACCGGCAGTAAGCCGTACCACACCAGCTTTGGCGACCCCCGCCTGCCCCCCGGCTCCCCCAGCGCCTACGCCCGGGCCGAACTGATGATTCTGCTGGAACGCACCGACCGCAGCGGCTTCTGGAAGCTCACGGTGGGGGCCTTCGCCGCCGCCCTGATGGCCCTGGCCTCCTACGGGCTGCGGGTCGACCAAGCGCCCGCCCTGAGCCCCCGCTTCGGTCTGCTGGCCGGTTCGGTCTTCGCCGCCGTGATCAGCCTGCGCAGTGCGGCCACAGAACTGGGGGCCTCTGGCTACACCACCCTGATCGACGCCGTGCACGCGGCGGTGCTGCTCTACATCCTGGTGGCCACAGCTGCGGGGGTGGTGGCCTGGCGGGGCTTCCTGCGCCATGGCGATGTCGCCACCGTCCAGCGCCTCGAGAAGCGGGTGGCGGGCTTCTCCACGCTCCTCTTCGGCGCCCTGATCCTGGCCCTGGTGCTCGGAGCGATGGCGGGGCCGACCGTCTGAAGCCACTGCGGCGCCCCACCTCCCCCCTGAAAATCCCGCCGGGCTCGCCCAGATGTTCGGCGCTAGGTCAGGATGGACAACGCTTGATCATCCACCGTCCGCGGATCCCGCCTTGTCGGCTTCTCCTTCAGCGCCCGTCTCGACTCCTGTGCTCAACACCACCCGCTCCCAGGAGATCTTCACCGCCGCCCAGAAGCTGATGCCGGGAGGCGTCAGCTCGCCCGTGCGTGCCTTCAAATCCGTCGGCGGCCAGCCGATCGTGTTCGACCGGGTGAAGGGCGCCTACGCCTGGGACGTGGATGGCAACCGCTATATCGATTACGTGGGCAGCTGGGGGCCGGCCATCTGTGGCCACAGCCATCCCGAGGTGATTTCAGCCCTCCATGAGGCCCTGGAGAAAGGCACCAGCTTCGGCGCCCCCTGCGAACTGGAGAACGTGCTGGCCTCCATGGTGATCGAGGCCGTGCCCTCCGTGGAGATGGTGCGGTTCGTGAACTCCGGCACCGAAGCCTGCATGGCGGTGTTGCGGCTGATGCGGGCCTTCACGGGCCGGGAGAAGGTGATCAAATTCGAGGGTTGCTACCACGGTCACGCCGACATGTTCCTGGTGAAGGCCGGATCGGGGGTGGCCACCCTCGGGCTGCCCGACTCCCCGGGGGTGCCGCGCTCCGTCACGGCCTCCACCCTCACCGCCCCCTACAACGACCTGGAAGCGGTCAAGGAGCTGTTCGCCGCCAATGCCGGCGAGATCTCCGGGGTGATTCTGGAGCCCGTCGTCGGCAATGCCGGGTTCATCACCCCGGAACCCGGCTTCCTGGAGGGCCTGCGGGAGCTCACCAAGGAAAACGGCGCCCTGCTGGTGTTTGACGAGGTCATGACGGGCTTTCGGATCAGCTATGGCGGAGCCCAGGCGAAGTTCGGCATCACCCCCGACCTCACCACCATGGGCAAGGTGATCGGTGGGGGCCTGCCGGTGGGGGCCTACGGCGGTCGCGCCGAGATCATGCGGCTGGTGGCACCAGCGGGGCCGATGTATCAAGCCGGCACCCTGAGCGGCAATCCCCTGGCCATGACCGCCGGGATCAAAACGCTGGAGCTGCTCAAGCAACCCGGCACCTACGAGCGGCTGGCTCTGATCACCAAACGCCTCAGCGACGGCATCCAGGCCGCCGCCCGGGAGGCCGGCCTGCCGATCACCGGCGGCAGCATCAGCGCCATGTTCGGCTTCTTCCTCTGCGAGGGACCGGTGCGCAATTTTGAGGAGGCCAAGGCCACCGACACGGTGCGCTTCGGCAAGTTGCATCGCGCCATGCTCGAGCGGGGCGTGTACCTGGCGCCGAGCTCCTACGAGGCGGGGTTCACCTCCCTGGCCCACAGCGACGCCGACATCGACGCCACCCTCGTGGCCTTCCGCGACGCCTTCGCCTCCCTGGCCTGAGGGCCGGGGCCCCAGGGCCACCCTGCGGAAAAATTCCGGAGGGGTCGTTATGGGCCCAGGGGGCGTGAACTCAGCAGCGCACCAGCCAATCCAGACAGAAACTCGCCGAATTGTTCCAGTCCATCTCCACCGCCGCCACGGCCTAAGAGCACGTGGCAGCAACGCATCGACGTGCCGTCCTTGATGAAACCTGATCAGTTCATTGAGGACGGCATATCACTGCACCCTTGCGGCAATGGATCGCTAATTCACTCAACCGCGGAGAAGGCTGAGGTTGCTTGCATCGCATAGCACAACGGCGCAAGTGCTGCATACAAGCCTCATAGCTTAGGGGACAATTAAGACATCCATACGCTCACAAAGCAGTAAAACAATGTCCAATGACAACGATCCCCAACGGATTGCAGTTGCTTCTTGGCGACTATAATTTTCTGTTCATCCAAATCACGCTTCCCAATAACCAGCCCGTTCTGCAAACGGATCCAACCGGGATTCGCAAACTCGATGGCAGCGGCAATAATATATTGCATCCCACGTGGGGAAGCAGTGACACGCCATTCACGCGCTTCACCTTCAACGCCTTCCAAGCCGGCCAGCGCGGCAACGGCGCCAACTACAACGGATTCGGCGCAAGCTTAGGCCCCATCAGTTTCAACTGGGGGCCATCGGCTGCTGGACTGACCTATATGAATCAACTTGCCACTGCCTCGGGCAAAGGCGTCACCTTCCATAACGACCTAAACTACTCCAAGCACTATGGCGGCTTTGTCAGCACAAAGATTGCAGATTCAAGCCCTACTGCATACACGAACGAAAGCGGATGGGGCTATGACACCTCCAATGTGGTGGATTACTCCAAGCGTGGCGTCACGATCACCGATGCCAACCCACGCCTGATTAGCAACCTGATCAGCAACCAGGCAGACAAAACCCTGCTCGAGGTTCAAGACGATCCCTTCAGCACGCCCGATGGTCGGAACAATCCACTCACCGGCCTGAGCAACCCCCTGCCGTACAGCATGTACCTGGCCAGCTGGGGTCAGTACTTCGACCACGGCCTCGACCTCGTGCTCAAGGGGGTGGATGGCAAGGTGCTGGTGCCGATCCTGCCCGGGGACGACCTGTACACCGGCCCCGGCCAATCCCTGGGCATTTCCCGGACCAACACCTACAACGTGTCGATCCAGAAGGGCTCCAGTGATGCGCTGATGACCGCCTGGGGCCTGAGTGACAACGGAGTCCCTTCGTTCACTCCCGTGACCAGTGCCCAGGCGCTGAGCGGGCCCTACAGCGGTGGGCTCCTGCTCAATGGTGTACTGATCAACTTCAGCCAAAACGACGCTGCGGGTGTGGTGGCCGCCATCAACGCCCAGGCCCCCTTCACCGGGGTGAACGCCAGTCTTGATAATCAGAACAAGCTCATTTTAACTCCCCTCAGCCTAGAAAGTCGCAACACCATTTCTCCCCCCACTGACTTAAGTCAGGAGTACGGCTCCGCGCCAAGCCAGTTGATCTTTATCTCCGAATATGTCCTGGTCAATGGGGTACCGACCAAAACCGGCAACCTGCTGAATCACAGCATCAATGGTGTCGTTGAGTTGGGCGGCGGCGGCTTCGGTACCCAGAGCCGCTGGTCTGACGTGAAAACCAACGCCTTGCTGCTGGGATTGACCCTGCACGATTACAACGTGGGGGACATCCCCTTAGTGAAGACCAACGCCGACGGCTCTGTGTGGCTGGATCCCACCACCCACACGGGTCGCTTTCTGGCGGTGGACAACACAACCGGCCTGCAGGTGGAGATCACCGACACGGCCCTCAACCAACTGGCCGCCGCGAGCCTCGATCACCCCAGCGGCCTCACGCTGCTGACCACCGGCCACGCCTTCCTCAATGACCGTGGCCCCCTCTCGCTGGCCAGTGATCTGGGCCCTGGCAACCTGACGGAGGCCGGTGACAATCCCACGGATTGGGCGACCACCGTGGCGCCCTACTTCAGCACTCCCGCGTTCAATCCCTCAGGCGCCCTGTTCCAGCCACTCGATCAACACCTGATCGCCGGCGATGGACGCACCAACGAAAACATCGGCCTGAGCTCGATTCAGGAAATCTGGCACAGCGAGCACAATCGGAACGTTGAAATCATCAAGCAAACCTTCGGGTTAGAGAAAAATCTTGTCAATGGCCTTTGGGATGGCACCTGGAACGCCTTTGCCACGGCTGAATCGAGAGCCACCTTCCCAGGCGCTCCTCCTGCCGATAGCTGGACCGGCGAGATGCTGCAGCAAGCCGCCAAAGTGGTCACCGAGAGCGAATATCAGCACGTCATCTTCCAAGAGTTTGTACGCAAACTCAGCCCCAATGTTGGGACATTCCAGAGCTACAACATCAATCTCGACTCATCCATTTCTGCCGAGTTCGCCTCATCGGTGTATCGCTTTGGCCACTCCATGCTGGCCGAAACCCTCGACCTCAAAACAGACCAGGGAGTGACGGAGAAACGCTCCCTTCTCAACGCCTTCCTCAATCCCGAAAGCTATAACGGCAACACCGCCGCCGACCTGGCCAGGGGCCTCACCAATCAGGTGGGCAATGAAATCGATGAGTGGGTCACCGACACCCTGCGCAACCACCTTGTGGGCCAGAAGCTCGATCTGGCCACGGCCAACATCGTGCGTGGCCGTGACAGCGGCGTGGCCAGCTGGAATGACACCCGCGCGTCCCTCTACCAGCAGACCAGCCTTGTGAGCCTGGCGCCCTACCAAAGCTGGTACGAGGTGGGAGCCCACCTGCTGCATGGCCAGGACACCCTGAAGGAATTCATCGAGGCCTACGCCCACGACGACATCCTCACCCGGTTCTACGCCCAGCTGGTGGCAGCCGGATCCGTGGTGGGCACCGATGTCCCCGCCACCAACAGCCTGGCGGCCTGGGCTGACTTCCAGCTCACCCATCCCGATACCAAGGGCACCGTGGGCAGCGACGGCACCTACGCCAACCTCAACGGCGGCACGGGCGGGATTCCCCCCGTCGCAGGCGCCTATTCCAAGGCCCTCTCCGCCGCCGCGGATCTGGCCATCGCCGATCCAACCTGGATGGACGTGGATGGCAACCAAGATTTCTGGACCATCGACCTCTGGACCGGCGGCTTGGCCGAAGACAAGGCCCAGGGCAGCATGCTCGGCACCACGATGGATTGCATCTTCGCCGTGCAGATGAACAATCTGCAAAATGGCGACCGGATGTACTACATCAGCCGCCTGGGAGCCGCCCAGAACATCCTTGTTTCCGTGGATGAGATGACATTGGCCGATTTAGTGATGCGCAACACCGGTGCAACGCATCTCTATTCCGACATCTTCTCCGTGCCAGATAGTGTGATCGAGATCAAGGATTACCAGGATCAATTGGGCGCCCCCCTAGCTGGCACCACGTATAACAGCGTGACGGCGCTCAAGACCTCTGGGGCCAAGGCTGGCTGGGTGGGTAGCGCCGCGGCGGGATGGACTTTCACCGACAATCCTGGTGACTATCTTGATGCCCGCGGTGTGAAGAACCCCAATGGCCCAGGCAATGCCAGCAGCATGATCGGCGGAACTGAATTCGCGGAGAAAATCAATGGCCTAGGCGGCAACGAAACCGTGTGGGGTGATGGCGGCAACGACACGATTGAAGGGGGAGCTGGCAACGACTTTCTCCATGGTGGTGATGGCAATGAGGTGATCACTGACCTGGGTGGTGACGACTATCTCTGGGGGGATGGCGGTGATGACAAGCTCAACGCCGGAGAGGGAATCGATCTGGTGTTTGGGGGTGCCGGCAATGACACCTTGTATGGCGGTCAAGGCAACGATGCCTCCGTCAATGGCGATGACGGGAATGACCTTCTGTTCGGCGGCGATGGCAAGGTGGTGAACGGCGTCATGGATGCCACGGACGGCGGCGATGTGATCAACGGCGGCCGCGGCGACGATACAATGTATGGTGGCGGTGGCAATGATGTAATCGACGGTGGAGAAGGCAATGACCTGATCTACGGCGGCATCGACAACAACCTTGTGGAAGGCTTCAACGGGGACGATATTTTTATCGTCGATGCCACCCAATTTGGCTATCAGAATGCCTTCAGTGGTGGGCTCGGCCACGACATCGTGGACTATCGGGCCAGCAATGGGCAGATCCTCGCAGGCGTGAAGGTGGGGATCAACGTGAATCTCGGCAACGCAGGAGCTGGAATCGTGATCCCGGCGGGGCGCAATGTGAAGGATGTCTTCCTCTCGATTGAGGAGGTGATGGGCTCAGCCTTCAACGACATCATCACGACAGGAGATGCGATCCAGGTGGATGCCCTTGGCAACCCAATTCTTGGCCCTGGTGGTTTGCCCCTACCCGTTGATTCCACGGTGCACGGCATGGCTGGCAACGACAGCCTCAGCGGCGGGGTGGGGAACGACACCCTCGATGGCGGCAACGGCAACGACACCATGGCCGGCCTGGTCGGCAACGACACCTACATCGTTGACTCCACGGGCGATGTTGTTGTTGAGGCTGCTCTGGCAGGCAGCGACACAGTGATCAGCGCAGTCACCTATACCCTTGGCACCAATATTGAGAACCTCACCTTAAGCACAACTGCCAACAATAATGGCACCGGCAATACCGTTGCCAATGTGATCACCGGCAATACCGGCAATAACCTCCTCTCCGGCCTGGCGAGCAACGACACCCTCCTTGGAGGCGATGGCAACGACACACTTGACGGCGGAACTGGAACCGACAGCCTCCTTGGTGGCGCCGGTGACGACACCTATCTCGTCGAGCTCATCTCTGATGCGACCGTGGAACGACCCGGCGAAGGAACTGACACAGTTCTAACTTCTATTACTTACACCCTTAGCGCCAATGTCGAGAATCTAACACTCACCGGCGTATCCGTGATCAATGGCACGGGCAACGACTCCAACAACGTAATTACCGGCAATACGCGCAACAATATCCTCTCCGGCCTCGCTGGCGATGACACCCTTAATGGCGGTGGCGGCAACGATACCCTCCTAGGTGGCAGCGGAAATGATTCAATGAGCGGATTGACCGGCAACGACATCTACGTTGTAGACAGCGTCGGCGATATCATCGTGGACACGGGGGGCACCGACACCGTTCAATCAACGATCACCTACACCCTAGGTGGCACAGGTGTAACGGCCATTGAGAATCTTACCCTCAGCGGCACATCCGATCTGAATGGAATCGGCAATGCCTCAAACAACGTGATCGTCGGCAATGCCGGAAATAACGTTCTCGTCGGACTGGCCGGGAGTGACTCCCTCTCCGGTGCTGCCGGCAACGACTCCATGGATGGTGGCGCTGGGAATGACACCCTCATTGGGGGTGGCGGTGCTGACACCCTCATCGGTGGTTTGGGTGGAGATCGCTTCCTTCTCAGTGCATTCAGTGATTCGCAAATTGGAACCATGGATGTGATCACCGATTTTGTCATCGGCACCGATATTCTCGACAGTCCCAGAGCGGTGATTGCCGCCAACATCAGCAAGATCACGACTGGCACTTCATTCAGCGCCGCCAATCTCGCCACAGCCCTCAATGGCAACTTCCTCGCCAATACGGCTTCGCTGCTCACCTTCACCGATGGCACTTATCTAGCCATGAACGATACGAATTCAGGCTGGAATGCAACCAACGACGCGGTGTTGCGGTTCAACTTCACCGGAAACGCCGCCAATCTGGCCATCGTCTAAGCCCTCCCATCGCCTCCAGCGTGGAGCCCAAACTCCCCGCTGGAGGCGATGGGCCTCAACGGGGACCCAGATGGTTGATCGGTCCCCCGGCGTTGAAGCCCCGACCAGCGGCGCCGTACCCCGGTGCCCCGGCCGCCGGCACGCCGGGGGCACCCACACGGGTGGCGGGAGTGCCAGGCAACCCATACCCCGGGGCTCCGGCCGCCGGCACACCGGGGGCCCCGGCAGGGAGGGCGCGACCCCACTGAGCCAGGGCGGCCAAGGGGGTCGTGACCAAAACAGCAACGACGACAACCTGCGCGAGCTTCATCAGCGTGACCAGAGCTTGGAACTTGGCGCCATCCTTGCGTGCGGCCCAGTCCTAGGCCGACGTCACCCCCATCAAAAAAGCCCCCTGGAATGACCAGGGGGCTTTTTTTCCACCTTGGCGGGCTGGAACCCTGGTGAGGTCAGCCGAGACCGATCTGGCTGAGGATGCCCTGGCCGGTGAGCAGCTCGGTGCCCAGACCGATCACAAAACCGAGCATGGCGAGGCGGCCGTTCCAGGTTTCGGCGAAGGCCACAAAACCGAAGCGGGGGGTGGAGGTGGAATCAGCCATGGGGATGACGTGAAGAAACTTGAAGACAACGTAACAGATTTTGAAGCTGGGGGTTGGTCGCCGGCGACACCGACCCGCCCCCTGGGCTTGAACCTCGACCCAGGGGGGCGGCCCGCCTCTCCAGAGCCATGGGCCAAGCAGCGCCGCAACGGATCTCCTCCCGGCCCTGGTGAGGCCCCAACCCACCGTCGAGGGCCCTTGCGCGCCAGGGCCGACCTGGCTTTGATCCCTGCAGCTGAATTGCCGCACGAATGCTGGAGGTGGACCGGATCTGCCTGCAACTCGCCCTGGACGACCTGCTGCCCCTGAGTCCGACCCACCGCCAGCGGGCCCTGCACGAACTGCAGTCCATCGACCCGCGCCTGGTGGAACGGCTGCGTCTGGAGCTGGCCTTCGCCCTGGGCTGATCGCCGTGCCTGGTGCCCCGGGCCGACGATCAGGTACATTCCTTTGGCGGCGCGGGGTAGAGCAGCCTGGTAGCTCGTCGGGCTCATAACCCGAAGGTCGCGAGTTCAAATCTCGCCCCCGCCACCACTTCGAAAAGCCCCCGGCCCCTAGGTCAGGGGTTTTTTATTGCCATCAGTTTGCGCGACTCGTCCCCTCGCTGCTGACGCGTCGAACACGTCGCCCCGTAACGGCGAAGACAGCGGCACCGTGGACCAGCAGCAGGAGCTCACCCGCCTTGATGCTTGGTGGCGTGCCGCCAACTACCTGGCGGTGGGCATGATTTATCCGGACAAGTCCCAGGATCGGGACAGCATGGAGCGGTTCTTCAAGCAGTTCTCCTTCCCCGGCCACATCGGCAGCCACTGCACCCCGGAAACCCCCAGATCCATTCATGAGGGTGTCGAACATGGCCACTAGATCGACAATCCCACCCTGCAAGCGCGCATCCCCGAGCAGGAGCTGGTCAGCCTGCTGCGCGGCTACGGCTGGGAGCCGATCGTGGTGGAAGGCCACGATCCCCTGCCGATGCACCGGGCCATGGCCACCGCCATGGATCAGGCCATCGACCGCATCCTTGTGATCCGTGCCGAGGCCCGCCGCAGCGGCAACGCGGTGCGCCCCCTGTGGCCGATGATCGTGCTGCGCTTCCCCAAGGGCTGGACCGGTCCGGCCGCCCTGGGCGATCGCAAGCTCGAGGGGTTCTGGCGCTCCCACCAGGTGCCCCTGCCGGCGCCCCGCCAGGATCCGGTGCAACTGCAGCTGCTGGAGAACTGGCTGCGCAGCTACCGCGCCGAGGAGCTGTTCGATGACAACGGCGTCCTGATCCCCGAGCTGCGGGCCCTCTCGCCCCAGGGAGATCGGCGCCTGGGCTCCAACCCCCATGCCAACGGCGGGCGACTGCGCCGCCCCCTGCGCCTGCCCGCGATCGAAACCTTTGCCGTGCCCGTGGCAGCGCCGGGGCAGATCGAAGCAGAGAACACCGCCCCCCTGGGGGCCCTGCTGCGGGACAGCATTGCCGCCAATCCCCACTCCCTGCGGGTGTTCGGTCCGGATGAAATCGCCTCCAACCGGCTGCAGGCGATTTATGAGGTGAGCAAAAAAGTATGGATGGCGGATTTTCTACCGGAGGATCTCAATGGGAGTGAACTCAGCCGTGAGGGCCGGGTGGTGGAGATGCTCTCAGAGCACACCCTCGTGGGCATGATGGAGGGCTACCTGCTCACCGGCCGTTACGGCTTCTTCCACACCTACGAAGCGTTCGCCCATGTGATCGCCTCGATGTTCAACCAACACGCCAAGTGGTTGGAATCCTGTCGCCATCACGCCCCCTGGCGGGCCGCGATCGGGCCCTGGAACTGCCTGATCTCCTCCACCGTTTGGCGGCAGGATCACAATGGCTTCACCCATCAGGATCCCGGTTTCATCGATTTGGCCGGCAACAAGAGCGGCGACGTCGTCCGCGTTTACCTCCCCGCCGATGCCTGAGGTGGTCTGGTTTTCCTGGACAGCCCCTATCGTTAACGTCTAAGGCGGGGTACCGCCCCTGATCCGGGGCTCCCACCGATGAGTAAGCGCCGCACGCACAGTCCCGAGTTCAAGGCCAGGATCGCCATGGAAGCGATCAGTGGCCGCAAGACGATCCAGGA
>Ga0114976_10002713_pt1 | contig 11079 bp, 7 predicted proteins | sample S_130805_EF_Meta_FD_87319 | JGI IMG/M metagenome (GOLD analysis project Ga0114976, IMG submission 87319) | Freshwater microbial communities from Lake Simoncouche, Canada to study carbon cycling - S_130805_EF_MetaG | ecosystem: Environmental > Aquatic > Freshwater > Lake | place: Lake...
AAGTGGCTGTTCCTCGTGAACTCACCAACACCACTTACACTGTCACTGCTCCGATGTTCCGTGTTCTTCAGTTGAAAGCCCCTGTAACCACTGGCGGCACTCCTGTGATGAACCAAATCGTGAAGCGTGACCCTGCTCACTTCGGAGCTATGAAGTATCAAATCGTGAACAACGAATACTTCGCTGCTCAGACGATGCTTGCTTCTAAGCTGTACTTCGGCGGAACTATCATCTAATAGCGTCCCCGAAAAAAAATTAGGGCCTTCTGAAAAGTTGGCCCTTTTTTTGTTTATTTGCCAAATAAATATAAAACAACATATTATATGGTAGTTTCAAACGACAGAAATGGCATCAGCGAAATCAACACATGGCCCGAAGAAGTGGAGGCCAAGTTGATAGAATTGCAGCCTGGAGACATTGTAAAGGTGAGGCTCAATCCCGCTTTATGGTTTACAGTGCTTGAGCAAAGGGGAACAAGCAACGACTACAATCGTCCTACATCTTCGGGAATAGTGAAGAAAATCGGACAGCATGGCATTCCTTCCCCTTGGACAATACGTTATAACAGACAGCCATTCCAAATCGGATTCCTTGAGGGATATGATGCCAATGGTGTAGCCCGTTACAATAAGCCTTTGTTTAGCGAACAAGGCGAGTTTATTTTTAATGGAGACCGGGTAGGAGACAGAGAGAGCTTCTTTGTGATTCAGCTCCATCCCCAAATGCGCATTGACCCTCTGACAGGACTTGAGCGCAGGAATTGGAAGTTTGAAATCGTAGATGCTGAGAAGGAAAGCACAGGCATCACGCAAAACTTTGAGGCTAAACTTGCCCTCCTGAATAAAATTAAAGACCTGAATGAGCAAAGCCTGAACACGCTTATGAAGTCTTCCGTTTACGGACGTTCATTCTACGGCAAGCCTGACCTCGTAGGCAAACCAAAAGCCTCACGTGCCATTTTGGTAAAACAAGTGGAAGAAGGAAGGCTCAAAGAGATGAACGATGTACTCAAGGCTTTGGATGAGGTGAATAAAATCGGCCTCGTGTATGATGCTCTTGTAGCCAAGAAACTCATTTGCACAGAAACAAAATTGCTTCGTTACGATGGGCTTGAAATTTGTACCTTTGCAGAGGAGATAAGCATTCCTAACATGGAGGAGGCCGCTATTAACATTTTCAAATACGCAAGCCATTTGCCTGTGTTTGAAGAGAAGGTGATAGAGTTTCTTCGTGAGAGCTATGAGGGCGCCAAATCCACCGTTCACAAAGCCCGCAGAGGCGTAAAAGGAGAAGAATAATGGACACCCCGACAACATTATACGGCAAATATTTGGCCTCCCTTGGATTTGATATTCAAGGGGGCTGTACAGTTCCCTCTGATAGGACACAGACGCTTCTTGCTTTCTATCAAGAGGTGTTGTTCCGTCAGAGCGTTCAGGTGAATGATGATGTGACGGCTAATCAGCTTCTCACCTTCACCTATCAGAACTATCAATAAGCCATATAATGTTTCAGCAAATTGAAACGGAGAGGGAGGCGATGAATGAATTGCCTCCTTTTCTTTTTAATACAATGAATACGAAACTTGGTCTTCATGTGGGAATCAAGGAAAAGATTCCGCATACAGAAAACGACAGGCTCGCCTATTTGGCTTCCATATATTCATGGCAGGAGTTTAATGGTCCGCTCATTTTAGCTTGTGATGAAGATTTTTATATGTGGCTTCACAACTTCGGAGCGGAAATGTTTTATGTTGATATTATTCCTTTGAATTTAGAATATAAGACAGAGGAAGACGTATTAGAACACTTCAAGAAACATACGCCTTACGAGCTGTTCTTTGTTGGCCTCCATGACAGAGCCATAATGGATGGCGAAGGGAAAGTTATTGATTTAAGGGAGTGCTATGAACAAAAAGATTTTGTAGATTTGCAATTACATCTGCTCCCTGACGAATACCAGAAAATAACATGGCAGTAATTCCATCAAATCAAGTCCTTTCGGGCATAACATTTGCCCAAAGCACAGCCGAAAACCGAGCTGTGGCCAATAGCGCAACAGGAGGCACGGTGACGAGCCTAACAAATGTCATCACTCCCGTGTCTTTGGAGACAGGAAGGATATATTACCAAACTGGTAGCCCCACTGTAACCGGCATTGGAACGGAGTTTCTCACTGATTTTGAGGCAGGGCAATATTTGTTTGCCTATGATAGAATAACGGCTGCGCCTGCTCTTCTTGGTAAAATACAGGCCATAGGAAGCGACACCTCTCTCACCTTGACAGACAATGCTCCCGCCACAGTGGCTAACACGGCTGCCGTTTATTGCGGAAAGACAAACATTCTTCTCTCGACAAGGGACAACATTATTATGCGGGTTCCCGTCCCCGTTCAAAGCGGCAATTTCTTTTTGCCATTTTGGGCTAATTGGAGGATTGGGGGTGGAATAGATATAGGGTTTAATAGACAAGATAGGAGCTCTCTTGAAAGAATAAGTTCTGTTGGAAGTCCAGCAACGCCTGCAAGCACACCATACGAATCAATAAAATATCAGATTAGGCCATTAGTGAGCGGATGGATAAAATACACCGAAACCGACAGAAATAACAACCTTACGCAAATTGTAAGATACTTTCCTACGGGTCAAAACAGCATTCCTGTTTTTGCCTATGCGGAGCTCAACCCGTTTGGCGATACACTTCAAAACCTCACTCCGAATACATTGTTCAAGTTGTTTGCCAGTCAGAGTTTTGACCAAAACACCATTCAAGCAACAAACAATTATTTGCTAACAGATTTAAAAGAAGCAGGCTATCCTGTATAAATTTATTCCATTCATCTTTAATACAAATAAGAAATGTCCACATATAATTCAAGCATAAACTACTACAGAGTTAATGCCAATAACACAAATATAGCCAACACCAATAGCGGAGCGGGCAATCCAACAGAAGAGATTGCAGCCCCCCTCCCAGCAGGAACATACGCTTCGGGAAGTGGCGTGAATATTACGGGGCAAACCCCCGGCTCAACTTTTAGCAATTGGTCTGTTGGTCAGTATTTGTATTATATAGACAACAACTCGGTTTATCGCCTGCTTGGGCAGATAGCCACCATCCCAACGGTAAGCACATTAACATTGCAAGCCAACGCAATAACTTATACCGCTCCAAATCAAATTCAAGTGGGAATGACTCTTGCCGCTTCTTATAGCCTTGTGACAACAACAGAAAGTTTTTACATCCGTGTTGCAACGCAACTAACAGGGGGTGGCCTTCAAGGAGGACAAGCATATATTCCGTTAATGACCTCATGGAGAACGCAGAATGTTGCATCAGCGGTGAACAACACGTCTGTGATAAAACTTGAACGTGTGAGTAATGTGGGAGCGCCTGTTTCAAACTCGGCCACTATAAACAATATCCCCTTCACGCTGCGTGTACTGAATGTGTTCTCTTCTAACACAGGCTTTACAAGGTTATGGCCGAACGCAGACTTTCCTGATTATATTTGGATAAGGGCCGACCTTTCTCCAACAGGGGCAAGCCTTGCGGGTCAAAGTATGTTCAGAATAACGACAGAGGAGACAATTGATGCCTTCTTGATTACGCCAACCACTACACCACAAGAGGCTTTTGATGCGGGGTATGTGAACATCAACCTTGTCTTTGTTACAGGAGTGACATCAGGCCCTGGCACAGGCGGCGATTAATCGGGGTGGTAATTATAACTAACAAACAGAAACAGAAAAGAAAGGACGCATTCTAATTACAAATGCCAGTATTAGCCCAAAAAATAGCTTTCTTCGCCACCGTAAGCAGGAAGGTGTCCTTTCTTAACACGCTTGCCGAATGGCAGGTGTTCACCACAGGAGGAACGAGTAGGGCTTTCATCACGACAAATCTACAGGACAGCGTTTTTGTTACAGGAAGCAGACAAACGGCTTTCTATAACACCGTAAACCCCATTCCTACATTTGTTACCACAAACATAAAGGTGGCGTTTGTTGAAACTCCCGACCCCAATGCTCCAAAAGAACTACAGCCTAAGATAGGTCCGCTTATTGTAAACGCAGACCAAACAATCATCACCGTATCTGACGCAACAGGAACGTTCGACCCTGCCATCCCTACGCTCAACCCCGGAGGCTTCAATCCTGAAGACGCTACGTTTGACCCCGAAAGGCCAAAGCGGTCCGCCGTAAAGCTATGGACTGTGTACAAGCTACACAGCAGGCCCGGCCCTCAATTTGGAAACAGCACTGTCAGCCCAAGCAATCAAGACGAGGAGGAGGACGTTCCATACATCTACACCCTTACGCTGCCAACAGAAACAATAGACAAGGTGGCTGTTACAATTAAGGGGCTGTATGAGGTGTTTCTTATAGCCGCTCCTTTTTCGCAATCATGGGCCGATTGGGAGGGCAACACAAACCTTGCCTCTGTTGCAAAGACATTCCCAAATTGGTATGTAGGCTCTACGCCAATAATGGTGGATGCTAATATTGCCAATTGCTTAAACAAAATGCGCTATCAATTCCTTCAGGGGGTGATGTGCGGCAGATGTGATGGGGAATATTTCAATACGTATGGAATATATGTAGGAATGCTCAACGCTATGGAAGTGGGAGAATGGAATGTGGCTGTTGAATATTACGAGAGACTAAAATTGATTTGTGCGGACATGGAGTCTTCAAGCTCCTGCGGATGTTAAAATAGAACTATATGGCTAACTTCTTAGACAACCTCTCCTCATTTAACGCCAAGGCGGCGTTAGCTATTTCCAATGCTGTTGCCGCTGGCGATACGCAGAAGGCAAATATGATGAGCAGTTTGAAAAGCACGGCCAATGACATTACGCTTTCCGAAGCCGTTCGTCTCAATGCCTTAACGGCCTTAGTGAATCTTGGCAATTTGCTTGACGTTCCGCTGCCGCCGTATTTCCCAATGTCCATTCAATATGCCGACATACAAACGTACGATGGCATACACAATGACCTCTTGGGCTTGCAAGGAGGCGCACCAAACGAATACTTTCACCTTACGTCCGCAGAAAGGGCTTCCATTGCGGGGAAGGCAACCCTCTCTGACATTACATGGGGAAACCTTTTAGGAAGCTATTCGGACAACGTTACGTTTGCTGCATTGTTTGACGCAAAGCAGACAGCCCTTTCCGCTCCTGCCGCAGGAACCTATTTCGTTAAAATAAACGGAACGACAATAAGTTATGATAACAGTGTCTATCTTACTTCTTCTACGGGCGTGGCTTCGGGCTCGGCGGCGGGAGGCTCTTTAACAGGAAGCTACCCCAATCCCACCATTCTCAATAGTGCTGTAATTAACCAGCTTCTTACAGGATGGAACGGAAGCGCAACAAACACTCCCGTTACAGCATCTGACAGCATTCTTGCGGGGATGCAGAAGCTAAACGCAAGGATAAACGATATTGTTAATAACCCCGGAGGCGTTTCCTCTGTTGCCCTTTCAACAAATGCTCCCGCAATATTTGACGGAACGGCAGCTCAAACGGGAGCTGCTACGGTGACACTTGGGCTTAGAAACCAAAGCCAAAACTTGTTCCTTGCCTCAAGCAGTACAACAAACAACACGCAGCCCACATTTCGTGCCATTGATGTTGCTGACCTTCCTACGGCAAGTGGCGTAGAGCCTGCACAATACGGAACCACATCTCTGATTCCACAAATCACCGTGGATGCCAAGGGGCGCATAACAGCTATATCCACCGTTTCTGCTGCTGCGGGAGGGCAAGTGAATAGCGTTACGTTCAATGTTCCCGCAGGGACTATTTACAGTAGAACGTACGCAGGAACAGCCGCAGACCCCGTTATAAACTTTAGCGTACAGGCTCAAGCTCCTAATACGGTGTATGCAGGCCCCTCAACGGGCTCTTCCTCTGTTGTTCCTTCCTTCCGAACCTTGGTGGCTGCCGACATAGCAAACATTGCCATTCCGCAGAGTCAAGTGACGGGCCTTGAGAACACGTTAAGCACATTCCTGACAAACTCGCTTGCCAATGGTACAATATACATAGGCAATGCGTCTAATGCTGCTGTCAATGCGCAGGCTTCTGGGGACCTTTCGCTCACTTATGTAGATGATAATGGAACTAACAAGGCTGAGTTCACTATAGGCCCAAAGGCCGTCACTTTTGCTAAAATACAGGACGTAACGTCTCAAACGATTTTGGGGCGCTATTCTCTTACAAATGGGACGATACAAAACATTACGCTTGACCCCTCTGACTTCACCTTAGATAATAGCACAGGGGTGCTCGGCCTTGTAACACCCAATCCTCCTACGCTAACAACAAAGGGCGATATTTTAACATCCAATGGAACGAGCCAAGTGAGGCTTGGGGTGGGAGCAAATGCTACACTCTTCATGGCCGATAGTGCTGCCACAACAGGAAACAAGTGGGTGGCTATGTCGGGGGACGCAACGATAGCAGTATCGGGAGCCGTAACAATAGCTAACGGAGCTGTTACGCTTGGCAAGATGGCCAATCTTGCGGCCAACAGCATTATAGGAAACAACACAGGAAGTGCCGCTGCGCCTATTGCTCTTACAACAGCACAGGCAACGGCAATGTTGGAATTTTTCAGCACCTCAACCTCTACGAAGGGACTTGTGCAGGGAAGCAATGGAGCGGACAACACACATTTCCTTCGTGCGGACAATACATGGCAGCCCATTACAGGAACAGGAACTGTTAGGACAGTGAGTGTTGTTTCGGCTAATGGCTTTGCAGGAACTGTGGCCACCGCTACAACAACACCCGCCATTACGCTTACCACCACCATAACGGGATTATTAAAAGGGAACGGAGCGGCCATTTCCGCTGCCGCAGCAGGAGTTGGCGGTGACTATGTAGCCCCAGGAAGCGTCACTTCCTCTGGCTTGACAATGGCGACAAGCAGGCTTCTTGGCCGCACAACAAGCAGCGTAGGGCCTATTGAGGAAATTACTATCGGCGGTTCTCTTTCCCTTGCAAGCACAACGCTCGGCCTCAACCTTGCCAATACAAACATATTCACAGCACAGCAAGAGATGACAGCTATAAAGCTGAACGGAGCGACAAGTGGATATGTGTCCTTTACGCCTCCTGCTGTCGCAGGAACGCAGGCTTATGTACTTCCCGCTGCCTTCCCATCAACAGGGCAGTTTCTAACAGGAACGGGAGGAACGCTTTCGTGGGCAACTCCCGCAGGAAGCGGAACGACAACAAACGCTGTTACATTCAATAGTGGCGGAAGCGGGGATTCTTCAGGAACGACATTTAATGGCTCTACTGCCCGTACAATAAGCTACAACACAATAGGGGCGCAAGCGTTAAGCACAAACCTCACGAGCCTTTCCGGCCTTACATATTCAAGCGGAACACCATTTGTAAAAATGACGGGAGCGAATACATTCGCCCTTGACAATAGCACATACATAGCAGGAACAGCAACGCAATATGCCGTTCTTATAGGGGGAGCAGGAAACACTGTGGCCTCCCTTTCTGCGGGAACGGTAACAGGACAAATTCTGCGTTATGTTTCAGGAAGCAACAATCCTGCATGGAGTACAGCGTCCTACCCCGGCACCACCTCTATAAACAAAATCCTTTATAGTTCAGCAAATAATGTCGTTGGCGAAATAGATGCGCCTTCCGATGCAACATTTTTACGCTATACAACAGCGGGAGGATATTCTTGGAACTCCGCTGTAACAAGTTTAGGCTTCGGAACGCAAGGGCTGATTGCAAATTCAGGGTCGGCTACGGCTCCTGTTCTTTCTGTTTCGGGAAACTCAGGGGGTGTGGTGTACTTCTCAAACACAACTACATGGGCCTCTTCAGGAACATTAGACCAATACGAACTTATGATGGGAGGAGGAGCAGGAAGCCCTCCAACGACAATTAACAATAGCTCCTCTGTAGGAGCAATACTCACAAGCAATGGCACGTCAAGTGCGCCATCATGGACCACAGCTACATATCCTTCCACTACGAGTATCAATAGGATATTGTTCAGCAGCGCAAACAATGTTGTGGACCAAATCACTGCGCCAATCACAGCCAATAAATTCTTAAAATGGGATGGCTCTACATTCACATGGGCTGATGCAGGCGGAGGTGGAGGTGGCACTGTTGAGCAAGTTTCTGTTGTTACCGACAATGGTTTCAGCGGGGTTGTAGCCAATGCAACAACAACTCCTGCCATTACGCTTAGTACAACAATTACAGGACTTCTAAAAGGAAGCGCAGGGGCATTAATTGCTGCCACTCCCGGAACAGATTATTTGACAAGCGTTGGCCTTACAATGCCTTCTGCTTTCACGGTTACAAATAGTCCTCTTACAGCAAACGGTACACTCACCGTCACAGGTGCAGGAACGGTGGCTCAATACATTCGTGGAGACGGGTCGCTTGCTAACTTCCCTACATCTGGTGGAGGCGGTGGTAGTGTAAATTATTATCTGAACGGCTCTGTCACTCCATCTCCTGATGTTGTGGGATATAAGCAAATGAGTAGGGTTGCCAATACTGGCGCAGCAGCTAACTTTACACGAATAAATACGGTGTCGTTTCAATTGATGGCCGAGTTTGTTACAGATGCAAACGACCCGGGATTGTTGAGTATTCCTGCCGGGTCATGGAATTTTAGTTTTTATTTTAGCTCAAGTAATAATTCTGACACCCCTCAGTTTTATGTTGATTTATTAAAATATGATGGAACTACATTTACGTCTATTGCCACTGGTATTGCAAGTCCAGAAACCATTACAAATGGAACAACGATAGATTTATATAACACATCTATTACCATTCCATCATCAACAGCATTAACTCTTACAGACAGGCTTGTAATTAGGGTGTATGTAGATACTGACGGAAATCGAACCGTCACTTTCTATACGCAGGCAACCCGTTTAGCAGAAGTATTTACGACATTCACAACAGGCTTAACAGCTCTGAATGGTTTAACGGCACAAGTTCAATCCTTCGCCAATGGCTCTTCAGGAACAGCCCCTGCCTTTGTTAGTTCAACAGCAACACACACGCTAAACATTCCTCTTGCCTCAACAGCAAGCGTAACGGCTGGCTTGTTAAGCAACACAGACTACACAACATTCTCCAATAAGATAACAAACCCAATGACAGCATCGGGGGATATTATTTACGGAGGAGCATCAGGAACGCCTACACCACTTCCAATAGGAAGCACGAATCAAGTGCTTGCTGTTTCTGCTGGCGGCATCCCTACATGGACAAGTGCAGGAGGAGGAGATGTGACAGGGCCTAATTCTTTAACAACAGACGGAAACTTTGCCGTATTTAGTAGTACAGGAAAGATAATAGCCGAGTCTGGAATTGCCACTCTTTCTAACGCTACAGGACGTGCTACATTCAATAATGGCGTAAATATTGGTGTGGCAGCAAGTGCAACAACAGGAACGCTTGTGTTTACAAATGGAACTACATCTGCCACAACAACGCTACTTGCTTCTACAACACAGTCTGCCAATCTTAGTTATACATGGCCCACTACCGCTCCGGCAGCAGGGAATATATTGAGTAGTGATGCAAGCGGGAACCTTTCTTGGACTACGGCAGGTGCGGGGAATGTAACCACAACAGGAACGCAGACATTTTCGGGAACAAATACTTTTAACGCAAACTCCATAAGAATAAACAATGCCGCAAACAATGGCTATCATACATTAGCATCACTCGCTGCTGTGTCAGGAACTCTTACGGCTACATTCCCAGCAGCAACAGGAACAGTTCCGTTACTAAGTTTGGCTCAAACATTTACAGCGGCACAAACATTCACCGGAGGCGTTACAATAAACACCACGGCTCTTTCTGTAGCAAGTGCTGCGACATTTAGTGCAAGCGCATCATCAGCGGCATCAGTTACAATAAATCCTGCTGCGAACTGGAGCCTAACAAATCCGCAATTATTAATAAGCAGCAATGCGAGTGGAATACAATGGATGAGTTTTGGAACGGGCGATAGAAACACTCCAACATTTACCACCAGAAGTGTAGGAACTAAAATTGTTTTGTATAGCGGTGTAGCGGCAGCAGCCGTGGACCACGGAATTGGCGTTGGCACTGCTATTACTTGGATAAGTGCTCCAACTGCAACAAGTCATAGAACTTCAATTTATGGAGGAACTTCAGAATTGGCTTCATTTAGAAATAGTGGGATTTATGCTGAATTGGCGGGAAGCTCAACTCAAGGGCAAGTAACAATTGGGACAAACACTGCATCTACCTATGCCTATCTTGACTTTGGAGGAGGCACAAATGTTAGAGGCGCTCCAGCGGCAACAAGAAGTGTTGGCACAAGAATAAATATGCTTGCAGGTTCAGGTGGAACAGATGACCATTCAATTGGTGTGAATATAAATGAAACTTGGATAAAGACAAATAACGCAACTGGTGCAACAATTAGCTTTTACGGTGGGATTACAAAACTGGTCGATATAACAGCAACTGCAGGAAGTGCGCCAGTTATTAATCTTAATGCAGCAACGGGTGAGTACAGAGTAAATGGAACAAAAGTGGTTGGGGCAAGAGATACTGGATATACTGCATTTACTGGTATAACAAACGAAGTTACTACTTACGCAACGGGAACTGTAACATTAATTCAATTAGCAGAAAGGGTGGCTGCGATTCAGGCATCTTTAACAACTCACGGACTTATAGGAGCATAATAATATGAGCAACAACTTAATAGTAGTACCAATCAGTAACGAGCCTACATACGGCTTCAAGCGCACAGCAACAATGGCCGCATTGCAAATCAATTGCCTTCCCTTCCTTGGGGAAGTGGTTGTTTTGGCCATTCAAGTGAATTACTTTGACGATAAGGATGTTCCTATTAATATTATTCCGCCAAAGATGGTGAATCTAATTGCCGACAACACCACTTGCGTGGATGCCAACGGGGTGATTGTGCCTTGCGGCTCTCCTGAAGCGGCTATGACAGAGTATGAGTATTTTATACAAATGCTTACAGTGCCTGTCGTTATAGCCACAATGGCGGAACAAAAAATTCTTTG
>Ga0114976_10002715_pt1 | contig 11075 bp, 9 predicted proteins | sample S_130805_EF_Meta_FD_87319 | JGI IMG/M metagenome (GOLD analysis project Ga0114976, IMG submission 87319) | Freshwater microbial communities from Lake Simoncouche, Canada to study carbon cycling - S_130805_EF_MetaG | ecosystem: Environmental > Aquatic > Freshwater > Lake | place: Lake...
CCCGTCAGCGCCCAGAGCGCATCGATCCCGGCCGCCTGCGCGCCGGCGAGGTCGGTATGCGGCGTGTCGCCGATCGCGACCACGCGCGAACGGTCCGTCATGCCCAGCAGCTCCATCACCGGCGCATAGACCGCCGGGTCGGGCTTGCCGACCTCGAAGATGTCGTCGTGCATCGGCCGGTAGAGATCGGCGAGCGCGCCGGCACAGATCAGTCGCTCATCGCCGACCATCACGTGCCGGTCCGGGTTCACGCAGACCATCGGCAGCCGGTGCCGCGCCGCGGCTTCCAGCGCCGGCAGGTAGCGCGAGGCGTCGTGCGCGCCGCGATCGGGATCGGGGCCGGTGTTCAGCAGGAAATCGGCCTGCGCCGGATCGGCGACCAGCTCGGCCGCGCGATCCTCGGCGACCGAGAGATCGCGCTCCGGCCCGATGTGGAAGGCGCGCGGGCCGAGCCGCGCGAACCAGGGATGGTCCTTCGCCGTCAGCATCCGCCAGGCGAGCTCGCCGGACGACATGATGCCGTCATAGAGCCCGCGCTCGAGCCCCATGCGGTCGAGCATCCCCTGGACGAACCAGGCCCGCCGCGGCGCATTGGTCAGGAAGACGATGCGCTTGCCGCGCGCCTTGAGCTGCCCCAGCGCCTCCGGCACGCCCGGGTAGGGTGCGCGGCCGTTGTGCACCACGCCCCAGAGGTCGAGCACGTAGCCATCGTAGCGGTCGGCGATGGGCGCCAGGCCCTCGAGGATGTCCATAACTCTCTCCCTCAGGCGTCCACGCCCACGGCATCGGCCACATGCACGAAGCCGTCGCGCTTCAGCAGCGCCGCAAGCTCCGCCTTGAGGCGCGGGATCAGCGCCGGCCCGGCATAGGCGAAGGCGGCGTAGAGCTGCACCAGCGCGGCGCCGGCGCGGATCTTGGCATAGGCATCCGCGCCGCTCGCCACGCCGCCGACGCCGATCAGCACCAGCCGCCCGGCCGCCAGGCGATGCACGCGCTTCAGCAGCGCGGTCGAGGGCGCGAAGAGCGGCGCGCCGGAAAGCCCGCCCGCCTCGCCCTTGTGCCGACTGCGCAGGCTCTCCGGCCGCGCGATGGTGGTGTTGGAGACGATCAGCCCGGCGACGCGCTGCGCGATGCAGGCCTCGACCAGCGCCGGCAGCGCCTCGTCCGCCAGGTCGGGCGCGATCTTGACCAGCAGCGGCGGGCCGCCAGTTCCGCGCACGGCGTTGATCGCTTCCAGGATCGAGACCAGCCGCTGCTCGCCCTGCAGGTCGCGCAGCCCCGGCGTATTGGGCGAGGAGACGTTCAGCGCGACATAGTCCGCCAGCGGCGCCAGCGCCTGGTAGAGCGCGGGGTAGTCGCGCTCCGGCACCGCATCCTCCTTGTTCACCGCGATATTGGCGCCGAGCACCGCCGGCAGCGGGCGCGGCAGCGCGGCGAGATTGGCCCTGAAGCTGTCGAGGCCACGGTTGTTCATGCCCATGCGGTTGATCACCGCATGGTCCTCCTCCAGCCGGAACAGCCTCGGCTTGGGGTTGCCGACTTGCGGCCGCGGCGTGACGGATCCGGCCTCGACGAAGCCGAAGCCGAGCCGCATCAGCGCCGCCACCGCATCGGCGTTCTTGTCGAAGCCGGCGGCGAGCCCGATCGGGTTGCGCAGGTCGAGGCCGAGCACGCGGGTCGCCAGCACCGGATCATCGGCGCCGCGATCGGCGCCGGCGAGGCCGGCATTCAGTGCCTTCAGCGCCCAGCCATGCGCGGTCTCGGGGTCGAAGCCGCGCATCAGGGGCATCAGCGCGGAGGCGAGCGAAGGCGTCATGGCAAACTCTCTGCCCGAGCCGGGCGGGGAGGGAAAGCCCCGGTTGACGCAGGACGCCACGCGGCCAATTGGCCCCGCAACTCGGGAGGCAGCGCGTGCAGGGTCCGGCCTTGATGCTGACGGCGATCGTCGTCTTCACCCTGCTCGACGCCAATTCCAAGCTGCTCGCGGGCGGCTATGGCGTCGGCCAGGTGGTCTTCATGCGGTTCGCGGTGTTGGTGCCGCTGTTCTTCCTGCTGCGCGCTGCCTGGCCCGGGCTCGGTGGCCCGCTGACGAGTGCGCGGCCAGGGCTCCATGCGCTGCGCGCCGTGATGATGATGATCTCGGCCGCCGGCTTCTTCCTGGCCTTCCGCCATCTGCCGCTGGCGGAGGGCTACCTGATGTTCTTCACCAGCCCGTTCCTGACCATGGCCCTGGCCGCGCTGGTCCTGGGAGAGAAGGTGCCCGCACGCGCCTGGTTCTGGTGCGCGGTCGGCTTCGGCGGCGTGCTGGTGGCGATGGCGCCCAAGCTCGGCGGCAGCGGCACGGCAGCGGACCTCGAGGGCTATCTCTGGCTGGCCCTGGCGGTGTGTTCCTATTCCGTCACCCAGACCGTCAACCGCAGCCTGCGGGGCGAGAATGGGCTGGCGGCGCTGGTGGTCTGGCCCGGGCTGCTGGGCCTCGTGGTGTTCGGACCGCTTGCGGCCTGGACATGGCAGTCCTCGCCGATCGGGGACCTGGCGCGCCTCGGGATGAATGGCGTTCTCGCCGGCGCCGGCGCGGTGCTGGCCGCGGCCGCCTATCGCTACGCTGACGCGGCGCGGCTCGGGCCCTATTCCTTCGTCGCGCTGCCGAGTTCGGTCGCGCTCGATTGGCTGGTCTGGCACCATGCGCCAGCCGCCGCCACGCTCGCCGGCGGCGTGATCGTCGTGTTTGCCTGCGTCATGAGCGAACGGGCCCGGCGAACCCACCGGGAGGTGGCTGCGCCGTTGGATCCTGCGCGGACTTCACGTGTGCGTGTGTACAATAAGAATTGATTTTCGTTGGCTGGGTGACATACCCTGCCGCATCATTCCTTTGTGGGGGCATGCCATGTTCGGGCTGGGAGGCTGCCTCCCGCGGAGCGTCGCCGGAGGCGATGGCGCTGCATGGACCTGACGCCGAACCTCCTGCCGGCCATCGCAAACGGCAGTTCCAACGACCTGCTTCACCCCGGCCATGTCCCGGCCATGCTCGAGGCCATGGGCGTCGCGGTCTATACGACCGATCCCGAGGGCCGGCTGACCTTCTATAACGCGGCCGCGGCGGCTCTGTGGGGGTGGTCGCCGCCCTTGCGCGAGCAGCGCTGGTGCGGCAGCTGGCGGATCTATCGGCCGGACGGCGCGCTCCTGCCGCATGAGCAATGCCCGATGGGGCTCTGCCTGGCGGAGGGCCGGCCGATCCGCGGCGTCTGGGCCTATGCCGAGCGCCCGGATGGCAGCCGCGTGCCCATCGCGCCCTTCCCGACGCCGATGCGGGACGCCGCCGGCCGGATGATCGGCGCGGTGAACGTGCTGGTCGACATCTCCGGCCTGCGCGCCGCCGAAGCCGCCCGGGCCGCGACCGAAGCGCGGTTCCAGGCGGTGCAGGAGGTTTCGCCGGACGGCTTGCTGGTGCTGGATGCCTGCCGCAATGCGGCCGGCGAGCCCGTCGACTTCACCATCGCCTACGCCAACCCGACCGCGGCGGGCATGCTCGGCGCCCACCGCGACAGCCTGGACGGCGCCCTGCTCTCCGCCCTGCAGTGCGGCGACAAGGCCTGGGCAAACGGCCTGGTCGGCGGCTTCCTCGAGGTGTTGCGGACCGGCCAGAGCCTGCTGCGCGAGCTGCGCTACGAGGGGCCGGAGGGGCCGGTCTGGATCAGCAGCCGGGCGGTGCCGCTCGGCGACGGCGTCGCGGTCGCGCTCGAGGACATCACGGCGCGCTGCGCGGCGCAGGAACGCATCCGCGAGCTGCGGCGGCAGGACCCGCTGACCGGCCTCGCCAACCGCCACTCCTTCCAGGCGGCACTCACCGCCGCGCTGAGCGACCCCGCGGCCACCAGCGTCGGGGTGCTGCTGCTGGACCTCGACGAGTTCCGTCGGCTGAACGACACGCTGGGCCACAGCGCGGGGGACGAGGTGCTGCGCGCCGTGGCGGGACGGTTGAGCCGGGCGGTGCCCGAGGGCGCGCTGGTCGCCCGGCTCGGCAGCGACGAATTCGCCATCCTGCTCGGCAAGGCCGAGCTGGCCGAGACGGCCGAGGTCATCGCGCGCCAGCTGCTGGGGGCGATCTCGCGGCGCATCAGCCTCGGCCGGTACCGCACCACCGTGACGGCCAGCATCGGCGTGGCACTCGGCTGCCCGGCGGTGCGCGATGAGGGGCCGGACGCGCTGCTGCGCGAGGCGACGCTTGCCTTGCGCAACGCCAAGACCGAAGGGCGCAACCGCTCGCGGCTGTTCCAGCCGGCGCTCGCGGCCGCCTCCGAGCATCGCCGCCGGCTCGAGATCGCGCTGCAGAACGCCATCCCCTCGCGGGCGCTCAGCCTGGCCTATCAGCCAGTGTTCGATCTCCAGACCGAGCAGGCCATCGGCTTCGAGGCGCTGCTGCGCTGGCGGCATCCGGAGCACGGCATGGTCCCGCCCGGCGAGTTCATCGGCATCGCCGAGGAGACGGGGCTCATCGTGCCGATCGGCGAGTGGGTGCTGAAGCGCGCCTGCGCCGACGCCGCGCAATGGCCCGCCGGCATGAAGGTGGCGGTCAACCTCTCGCCGGTGCAGTTCGTCGGCGGCGAGGTTGCCGAGGCCGTGCGGGGCGCCCTGCGCGCGGCACGCCTCGCGCCCGAACGGCTGGAGCTCGAGATCACCGAATCGGTGCTGCTGCAGCAGAGCGAGCAGGTGGCGGAGACGCTGCGCCGGCTGCGGCGGATGGGCGTGCGGATCGCGCTCGACGATTTCGGCACCGGCTATGCCTCGCTCAGCTACCTGCGCGGCTTCGCCTTCGACAAGATCAAGATCGACCAGTCCTTCGTGCGCGATGCGGTGGATCGCGCCGATTGCCGGGCCATCGTCCGCTCGGTCGCGGGGCTGGCCGCCGAGCTCGGCATGATCGCGACCGCCGAGGGTGTCGAGGGGCCGGAGCACCTGGCGATGGTGCGCGGCGCCGGCTGCGCCGAGGCGCAGGGCTACCATCTCGGCCGCCCGGCGCCGCTCGCCCAGCTCGGGCCCTGGCTCAGTCGGCCTTGAGCACCTCGCCGGCCAGGTAGAGGCTGCCGCAGATCAGTACCCGCGCCGGCGTGCCCGTGCGGGGCAATTGCGCCAGCGCGCCGGCGACGGTCGGGCCGGGCCGGGCGAGGCCGCCGCTCGCCGCGACGATGCGCTCGACCGGCAGCGCCTGGTGCTGGCCAGGCTCCTGCACCGCCCAGACGGTCGTCGCCTGCGGCAGCAGCGGGGCGAGGAAGGCCTCCACCGCCTTGCTGCCCTTCATGCCGACGACGAGGTGCAGCGGGCGGTCGTGCCACTCCGCAAGCTGCCCGGCCAGCGCCACGCCACCGCCGGCATTGTGGCCGCCATCCAGCCAGAGCTCCCAGTCGGGCGGCAGCAGCGCCGCCAGTCGGCCACGCAGCCGCTGCAGCCGGCCGGGCCATTCGGCGCTGGCGACCCCCGTGGCGATGGCGGCCTCCGTCAGCCAGGGCGGTGACCAGGCGCGCAGCGCGGCGATGGCGATGCCGGCATTCTCGGCCTGGTGCGCGCCGATCAGCCCGGGCGGCGGCAGTGCGAGCGCGCCGCGTGCATCGGCGTAGTCGAGCCCATCGGCGCGGCGCGCGACCCGCCAGTCGCGGTCGCGCGCCAGCAGCTTCGCGCCCTGCCCGGCCGCGACCTCGGCGAGCACGGCCAGCGCACCTGGTTGCTGCCGCCCCGTCGCGCAGGGAATGCCCGGCTTGATGATGCCGGCCTTCTCGAAGGCGATCTTCTCGATGGTGTCGCCGAGGAACTCCATGTGGTCCATGGACAGGCTGGTGATCGCCGTCGCCACCGGCCGTTCGATGACGTTGGTCGCATCGAACCGCCCGCCGAGCCCGACCTCCAGCACCAGAAGATCGGCCGGCACGCGGCTGAACAGCAGCAGGCCGACCGCGGTGATCACCTCGAACACCGTGATCGGCGCACCGCCGTTCACCGCCTCGACCTCCTCGAGCGCGGCGCTCAGCGCATCCTCGTCGACCAGCGCGCCGGCCAGCCGGATGCGCTCGTGGAAGCGCACAAGGTGCGGCGAGGTATAGACATGCACGCGCTGCCCGGCGGCCTCGGCCACCGCGCGCAGGAAGGCGCAGGTCGAGCCCTTGCCGTTGGTGCCGGCGACATGGATCACCGGCGGCAGCTTGCGCTCGGGGTGCCCCAGCCTCGCCAGCAACGCCTGCAGCCGGCCGAGGCTGAGGTCGATCAACCTCGGATGCAGCGCATGCAGCCGATCGATGATCGCCTCGCTGCGGCCGGAGGGCGACCCGCTCACGGTCTCAAGCCGTGCCTTCGGGCTCGCTGCGCAGCGCGAGGTCGGTCAGCGGCTCGGATTCGGCGCGGCCATTGCCGAGATGCTCCGGCTCCCGCAGCAGGCTGATCAGCCGGGCGAGCGTCGCGCGCATCTCGCCGCGCGGCACCACCATGTCGAGGATGCCGTGCTCCAGCAGGTATTCGGCGCGCTGGAAGCCCTCCGGCAGCTTCTCGCGCACCGTCTGCTCGATCACCCGCGCCCCGGCGAAGCCGATCATCGCGCCGGGCTCGGCGATCTGGATGTCGCCCAGCATGGCGAAGCTCGCGGTCACGCCGCCGGTGGTCGGGTCGGCCAGCACGACGATGAAGGGCAGGCCGGCTTCCTTGACCATGCGCACCGCGATCACCGTGCGTGGCATCTGCATCAGGCTGATCGCGCCCTCCTGCATGCGGGCGCCGCCCGAGGCGGTGAAGACGATCAGCGGCGCATCCTGCAGCACGGCAAGCCGCGCGGCGGCGACCAGCGCCTCGCCCACGCCCGCGCCCATGGAGCCGCCGAGGAAGCTGAACTCGAAGGCGGCGCAGACCACGCGGCTGCCCTCGATCGCGCCATGCGCGACGCTGACGGCGTCTTCCTGGCCGGTGCGGGCCTGCGCCTCGCGCAGCCGGTCGCCGTAGCGGCGCTGGTCACGGAAGCGCAGCGGGTCGGGCGGGGCCTTCGGCAGCTCGATCCGCTGCCAGCCGGGGTCCATGGTGTAGTCCAGCCGCTGGCGCGCGCCGACCCGCATGTGGTGGCCGCAACTGCCGCAGACATGCAGGTTCCGCTCGAGGTCGCGGTGGAAGACCATCTGCTCGCAGGCGGGGCATTTGTGCCAGAGATTGTCCGGCACCTCGCGCGGCGCGCCGAACAGCGTCTTGATCTTCGGCAGCGCCCATTCGCTGATCCAGTTCATCCCCGCCGCGGCTCCGTCCGTCAGGCCGCCTTGCGGCCGCCGCGCACGGCATCCGCCAGCGCGCGCACCTGGTCGAGCACCAGCGAAGCGGTGCGCGGCCCGGCCTTGCCGGCCTCGTCCAGCGAGGCGGCGAGCACATCGACCAGCGCGGTGCCGACCACCGCGCCATCGGCCAGCCGCGCCGCCTCGGCCGCCTGGGCTGGGCTGCGGATGCCGAAGCCGATGCAGACCGGGAGCGCGGTGTGGCGACGGATGCGCGGGATCGCCTCGGCCAGGCTGTCGCTGGTTGCGCTCTTGGTGCCGGTGATGCCGGTGATCGAGACGTAGTAGACGAAGCCGGTGGTGGCCGCGAGCACGCGTGGCAGCCGCGCCTCGTCGGTGGTCGGCGCGACCAGGCGGATCAGGTCGAGGCCATTGGCGCGCGCGCCGGGCTCGACCTCGTCGGCCTCCTCAGGCGGGACGTCGACAATGATCAGGCCATCGACGCCGGCATTCGATGCATCCGCGCAGAAGCGCTCGAGCCCATAGGAGAGGATCGGGTTGTAGTAGCCCATCAGCACGATCGGCGTCGTCGCATCGCCGGCGCGGAATTCCCGCACCATGCCAAGCACGCCGGCGACCGTCGCGCCGGCCTTCAGCGCGCGAAGTGCTGCGCGCTGGATCGCCGGGCCATCGGCCATGGGGTCGGTGAAGGGCACGCCGATCTCGATGACATCGGCGCCGGCGCCCGGCAGCCCGCGCAGGATCTCGAGCGAGGTCGCGCGGTCGGGGTCGAAGGCCTGCAGGTAGGTGACGAGCGCGCCGCGGCCCTCGGCCTTCAGCGCGGCGAAGCGGGTCGCAATGCGCGATGCGTTTTGTTTGGCGGTCTGATTCACGCTCCGCTCCTCGCTCGGTCGCTGCGGTGCTCCGCGATCAGACCGCTCACATCTCGAATCCCAGATGGCGGGCCACGGTGAAGATGTCCTTGTCGCCGCGGCCGCAAAGATTCATGACGATGATCTGGTCCTTCGGCATGGTCGGCGCCATGCGCATGACATGCGCCAGCGCATGCGCGGGCTCGAGTGCCGGGATGATGCCCTCGAGCTTCGAGCAGAGCTGGAAGGCGGCGAGCGCCTCGTCATCGGTCGCGCTGACATAGTTCACCCGGCCGAGCTCGTGCAGCCAGGAATGCTCCGGCCCGATGCCGGGATAGTCGAGCCCGGCGCTGATCGAATGCGCCTCGGTGATCTGGCCGTCGGCATCCTGCAGCAGGTAGGTGCGGTTGCCGTGCAGCACGCCGGGCCGGCCCTTGCTGAGCGAGGCGGCATGCTGGTCGGTGTCGATGCCATGGCCGGCGGCTTCCACGCCGACCATCTGCACCGAGGCATCATCGAGGAACGGATAGAACAGGCCCATGGCGTTGGAGCCGCCGCCGATCGCAGCGACCAGCGCATCCGGCAGGCGCCCCTCGGCGGCGAGCATCTGCTGCTTCGTCTCCTCGCCGATCACCGACTGGAAGTCGCGCACCATCACCGGATAGGGGTGCGGGCCGGCCACCGTGCCGATGCAGTAGTAGGTGTCCTCGACATTCGCGACCCAGTGGCGCAGCGCCTCGTTCATCGCGTCCTTCAGCGTCGCGGCACCCGAGGTCACCGGCACCACCTCGGCACCGAGCAGCTTCATCCGGAACACGTTGGGCTGCTGCCGCTCGACATCGGTGGCGCCCATGAAGACGGTGCAGGGCAGGTCGAACAGGGCACAAGCAGTCGCCGTGGCGACGCCATGCTGGCCGGCGCCGGTCTCGGCGATGATGCGGGTCTTGCCCATGCGCTTGGCCAGCAGGATCTGGCCGAGCACGGCGTTGATCTTGTGCGCGCCGGTGTGGTTCAGTTCGTCGCGCTTGAAGTAGACCTTGGCGCCGCCAAGGTGATTGGTCAGCCGCTCCGCAAACCAGAGCGGGCTCGGCCGGCCCACGTAATGCGTCAGCAGCCGGCGCCATTCCGCATCGAAGCTCGGGTCCTGCTTCGCAGCCTCATAGGCCGCCTCGACCTCGAGGATCAGCGGCATCAGGGTCTCGGCCACGAAGCGCCCGCCGAACTGGCCGAAGCGGCCCCGGCTGTCGGGTCCCTGGCGGAAGGAATTGGGCAGCGGCTTGTTCACGACATCTCCTCGGCGCTGCCAAGGCAGCGCAATCTCTCTGGAACGGATTCACGCCTCCGGGCTTTCGCCCTCCGCCGATCCGCTTCCTGCCGGCCTATTACCTTGCGCGCGCGGCCGCCACAAACGCCGCGATCTTCGCCGGGTCCTTCACCCCGCGCGCCCGCTCGACACCGGAGGAGACATCCACCCCCGGCGCCCCGGATTGCCGGATGGCCTCGGCCACCGTCTCGGGCGTCAGGCCGCCCGCCAGCAGCCAGGGCCGCGGGATGGTCCGGCCGGCGGTCAGCCGCCAGTCGAAGGCCGCGGCATTGCCGCCGGGCAGCGTCGCGCCGGGCGGCGGCTTGGCGTCGAGCAGGAAGCGGTCGACCACCGGGGCGAAGGCGGCAAGTGCATCCAGGTCGGCCGGCTCGGCGACGCCCAGCGCCTTCATCACCGGCAGCCCGAAGCGGGTGCGAATCGCGGCGCAGCGTGCGGGGTCCTCGGCCCCGTGCAACTGGATCAGGCCGAGCGGCAGCGCAGCCAGCACCGAGGCGATGAGCGCGTCGTCGGGGTCGACGAACAGCCCGACCCGCACCGGCCCGCCCGCCGCGCGCGCCGACAGCGCGGCGGCCTCGGCCGGCGTCACCGCGCGCGGCGAGGGCGGATAGAAGACGAAGCCGATGAAATCGGCGCCGGCCGCGACCGCGGCGTCGAACCCGGCCGCGTCGTTCACGCCGCAGATTTTGACGAGTGTCATCCCGGCAGGCTCGCGGCGATGGCGGCGGCGGCGGCGGCCGGGTCGGGGGCGCCGGTGATGGGGCGGCCAATCACCAGCCAATCGGCGCCGGCGGCGACCGCCTCGGCCGGGGTCGCCACCCGGGCCTGGTCGCCGACCGCGCTGCCGGCCGGGCGGATGCCGGGCACCACCAGCAGGGGCGCGGCGCCGCAGGCCTGCCGGATCGGCGCGACCTCCTGCGGCGAGCAGACGAGGCCGTCGGCGCCGGCGGCGAGCGCGAGCCTGGCCAGGCGCACCACCTGGGCGGCCGGCGGATCGGTGACCCCGGTTGCGGCCAGCGCGGCGGCATCGATGCTGGTCAGCACGGTGACCGCGAGCAGGATCGGGCGGGCCTCGCCCGCCGCCTCGGCCGCCTCGCGCGCCGCCGCGATCATCGCGGCGCCGCCCGCAGCGTGCAGGGTCAGCATCGCTGGCCGCAGCGGCAGCAGCGAGCGGACGGCGCCGGCCACGGTACTCGGGATGTCGTGCAGCTTGAGGTCGAGAAAGACCGGCGCTTCGGCCGTCATGGCGCGCATCGCCGCCGGGCCTTCGGCCGTGAACAGCTCGAGCCCGAGCTTCAGCGCGCCGCAGCGATCCTTGAGCGCGCGCGCCAGTGCCGAGGCTCGCGCCGGGTCCGCGGTGTCGACCGCCGGGATCAGCCGCTTCGCGGGGCTGGCCGGCCGGGCCAGCACCTCAGGCCGCCGGGCGCCGCACCAGCGCGAGGCTCGAGCCGGGCGGCGGCGGCACGGGGCCGAGATCCTTCGCCTTCTCGACGCGGTGCTCGTCAAGCTCGGCCTCCATCACCCGCACCGCCTGCTCCATCTGCCGGGCGCGGCCGCGATGCTTGATGCTGGTGGTCCAGGCGATGCCGGCGCCGAGCATGAAGAAGACGGCGCTGAACAGCAGGATCGGCACCGCCGCCGGCA
>Ga0114976_10002716_pt1 | contig 11075 bp, 9 predicted proteins | sample S_130805_EF_Meta_FD_87319 | JGI IMG/M metagenome (GOLD analysis project Ga0114976, IMG submission 87319) | Freshwater microbial communities from Lake Simoncouche, Canada to study carbon cycling - S_130805_EF_MetaG | ecosystem: Environmental > Aquatic > Freshwater > Lake | place: Lake...
AAAAATCATTAGAAGAAGAAGTTGTAGATAAAATGGCTCCAGTAGGTAAAAGTGACGCCAGTTTATATTTACCAAGCACTTATAAACCAGTTAGTGAAAAATTAACTGGTGCTTCAATGGTGTAAAAAATTGAAAAATATTGATATGATAATTATTTATTATATCAATTGGCGTGTTAGTTTATTAGAAAATGGAAAATGGAAATAATCCAGAAAGAAATATTGGAAATAATTTTCATTATAAAGTGGGAAGTGTTTTGTTTGTCATTCTGATTATATTTATAGTATTTATTGTGCTATGAATTATGACTTATGAATTGGTTTAGTGTCTATTTTGTATAGATTTAAAACAGTAATTAATGATGAAGGAATTATTATAAAAATTGGTAAAAACCAACATAAAAATAAAAATGTTGAATGATTAATTGTTCTAATTCCCCAGCGGAAAATAATTAAAAAAATATATGTAAATGTTAAAAATCCTCCAACCATAGCCCAATTCTTAAGATTTTTTTTTTTGTCTCCAACAATTAATGCTTCACCTAAAAAGCTACCTATATCACCTAATAAATTTGATATATAGTCTAACTTAATAGAATTTACATCTTGTTGGTAATATTTAGTATAGTCATATAAATCTTTAATTATATAATCTTCTTCAAAATATCAGGATGATTTATTGAAAGCTATAATAGCGATTGATAACATACCAAATATAAATAAATAGACAGTGTATTGTAAATAATTATAATTTTTACTTGATATACTAAATAAGAATGAAAATCCAATTATTAGTGATGAAAAAAGGAATAAAGCCCAGTCAACAGTAATATTTCTTATATGTTTATCTGCTGGAGTATATCCAGCATTATCATTAATATCAAATCCTTTTTTTAAAAATTTAATTTTTGTATCAATGTCTAATCTACTTATATTATCAACAACAACTCGTTTATACATAATTGGAACGCCAAAATAAGTTGTCAGCAATAATATAAAAACCATTAATAATTGTATGGTCATTTTCATAAAATCCAATTTGCCCCAATCTCTTGTGTATTCACTTTGTATTGGAACATTATAAGTAGCAATTGTTTCAGCACTTTCACCTGTAGGTGTACAATCAATATATATTTCTTCTTCACCGCGTTGAGAAATATTGGCTTTTGGTAAAACAATATAATTATCGTTATAACCAAAACTATTTACTAATATCTTGTTTTTCTTATTAATAAATATTTCATAACTATTTTGATTTAAATAAATAGGTGTAGTAAAAACCATAGTAGTTATTGAATTTTTAGGTTTATAAATAATACAATAATCTTGTGTAGGAATTGTTTTATTTAAATTAAAAAGTATATTTTTTGTATTTTTACTATTATACATAGATATCAATTTATCTAAGTCATTGACATCTTTACTACCGTTAATAAATTCCAATAAAAAACACGTATATAGAGTTCCAAAACCAGTAATCGGTTTATGTTCTATAATTAATTCAGCCATTGATGATGATGATGATGATATTTGTGTTATATTATTATGTAGTATACCCGATATATATATATTTCTAGCATTGTAGCTATTTAAGCTATTTGGGTATGTAACATTGGGTACATTAACTGGAAATGTTACTGGTATTTTTAAATTATTTGTTTTTTTATCAAATACAATGTCATCTTTTTTTATATCTATATTATTATAATCATAAACAATTTTATTATTTTTATTAGTTTCATCTAATTTTTTAAAAATATCAAATAAAGTAGGCATATAAACTATATATTCTAATGATATAGTTTATTTTTGAAAAAACATTCTAAATTCATAAATAAGGAATGTAATTAAACAAAGAATTCTCATAAATAGTAACGCGGAATGTATCATTATATCCTTCAACATAGACATTATCGCCATTATTGATATCATCGCAACCATATTCACCTGTACAACTTTTACCATTTAAACTAACGGGCAATTTGGTATTCATATTACCTGTATTAGAAATAGTATAATATTGCCATTTATCACGACCAGTCATCAATCGGCGACCCATCAAAGGTAAAATCATATCTTGACCATTGTTATTAGCTCTTGTTAGAATACCTACTTGTTGATAAGACATATTTGTGCCTCGCGTTTGAACATTCACTGGAATGCCACGAACATCACCACTATCTCTTGGAAAATATATACCATCCGATTTCATTGGTGGTGAATAAGGGTCATTAAATGGGTCATTTCTAGTAGAAATTGTTGCTAAAGGAGATATAGATGGAGCATTATTAGGTGGCGCTACAACAATAATATTGGGATTTTTATTATTTCCTGAGTTGTTTTTAATCTGTGTATAATAAATATACCATAATAGTAATACAATAATAAATAGAATAAATAAAGTCATATTTTCAATACAAAATACACCAGGAATACATTTTTTCCCCATTTTAATATATATTTATATAATTATATAATACACAATATAAAGTATGAAAACAATAATTATAGGAATCCTGCGAAATTAAAGTTAGATTTTTCTTCTAAATTTTCATTTTCAGGTATTTTTTCATTGTTAACTGGCTTTATAATGGGTGTTTTAGGCTTTGGTAAATTACGAATTTGACTTACTAATTTTTCAATTCTCTCTTTAATTCCAAAAAATTGTTTCAATTCTGAAGCACCTTTCTTAATTCTATCTGTGCCTTTCTTAATTAATTTTGGTATTCCAACTTTAAAGTCATAGTCTATTTCTCTGGCTTTTCTTACTAAGACGCTTGTTTTCAATCGTTTACAATTATAACATTGGTCACGAACATTTTTTGGCCATCTTAATACATTAAATCCCATAGAACTATAAATTTTATTATCCACCCACTGTGCGTATCCCCATAATTTTTTTTCAGTAGTATATAAATTGATTTTTAAAAAAGAAGATAAAAACCATAGAGTAATTCTAATAGGTAAATACAAAGCCTGAATAAGTGCGTCTGTAATATAATACAATATACAATTTGGTATATTGGAAATATATTTAACACCACACATAACATACGAGAACACAAATTCGGTAGCATAAGCAATTAATAAACCAATATCTTCAAATCCTCTACCTATACCGATACCTAAATATTTAAATTGGTCACCAATACCAGAAAAGATATTATCAAAACCACTTTTCAGTAATCTAAATCTACTAAAAAAAGTTTTAGCTCCATCTATTATTTGTTTAAAAGGTGATATAATTTTATCAGGTATCTCTTTGAACGGTTTTTCAAATACTTTTCTCATTTCGCCACCAATATCAAGCCCTTCTTGGAAACCTTCTTTTGAAATTTCGGAAGGTGTAAACAATTTAATAAAAATGAAAAATATAATGAGAAATATTAAAATATAGTGATAATGGTTTAATTTCATATTATTTTTTAGTACTCTTACTATAATATTATAATATTATAATATTATAAAAATTTACGTGTTTAATCTTACATAACAACTCATTATCTATTATATTTTTCAAATTTTTCAATAAATCCTTCTGCTTTTTGCATTAAAGGTTCTAATTCAGCCATACCACCGATGATTTTATTTTGAACTTCCATAAATTCTTTCATTTCAGTAGTCATTTCTTCAGTATTCTTTTTATTTTCCATACTTTCTTTTTTGTCGTCTTCTTCTTTTTCATCTTCATTTTCCATATGTTCTTTTTCATCTTCATTTTCTTCATCATCCATATTTTTAGCACCTTCTAAACTTCTTGGATATTTCAAAATATGAGTAATACATATAGATACAAATAATATAACAATCATATTTTTACAGAAAAAGGATGTTAACAGACCGATTAATATAAAAATGGTAACAGATGTAAAGTCTCTACTATTAGCTAAATAGAATAAGTCTAATAATGCTAATATTAATAACGCATATAATAATACACGATTATGCAGTATAGAATTGGAATTTTTCTTAGATACAATAGTATTGAAATGGTTTTTTATTTTATTGAAAGGTAAACTATTGGTGAATTTTTTGAATCCAAACATTTATAAAGTATATTGTGATTTTTTTATAAAGATAAATTTTACTTAGAAATTCCTAAAGTTATGGTTCTATAATTTCATTATCTTTATCATTTTCGCTATCGTTTTCACTTGAACTATATATTCTATATCGGTCATCTTCGTCTTTTTCTTCTTTCGTAGGTAAATAATTCATATTATGTTCCGCACTATAAATATCCAAGATTTCTTTTACAACATCTTCTCGCTGAATATCTTGCCGTTGAAATTCAAAACTCGTTATACTAGAAGAGCGTTTCCCTTTGAATTTACTTAAAAAATCTTCTAATCCATTCAAATCATCTATTTTATCATATTGTTCTAAATCGCCCGTTATAATCAAACGACTATTTTCACCCAATCTTGTAAGCAACATTTTCATCTGTGAAATGGAAGAGTTTTGCATTTCATCCGCAACTATCCAACAATTTTTAAAGGTTCTCCCACGCATATATCCTAATGGCGCAATTTCAATGATTTTTTCTTCCATCATCATAGTGACTTCTTTTGGCGAAACAAAATTATATAGAACATCATAAATAGGTCTAACCCATGGTGCCATTTTCTCTTCTAATGTTCCAGGTAAATAACCCAAGTCTTCATCTACGGATACAGAAGGACGTGTGAATATTAATTTATCGTAAATTCCTAATAAAAAACACTTGATACCATATTCAGTTGCGAATAATGTTTTACCTGTTCCTGCGGGACCGGTTGCGATGACTATTTTTTTATTTTTATTTTTTAATAATCTTGAGTATTCTTCTTGGCTTTCATTCTTCGGTTTTGTAAATTTGTTCTCAAAACTGTTTTTTTCATTATATGATAAATATTGCATGTTCTCATAAAATTTGCGTTGATTGAATGATGATTTTTCTTTTTCTCTTTCTATTTCCGAGTGATATTCGTTTAATAATTGTTTTTCATTTTGTTTTTTTGGTTTCTTTTGACGCTTTTTGCAGTCATCTTTCAAGTCACCCAGATCGGTTGAGTTGTTATCAAAATAATGACTTTTCATTAAAGTATCTGGTTATATTATTTTTATGGACTTTCTTTATTGTTACTATATTTTAGTATTTGTAAATATATTATTATGATAATCAATAATAATATATTTTGTTTTTGATAAAAATAACCAGACAATTATATATTTGTTATATCAACACCAAAGTCTTTGTATGTTATATTATGCTTTATTCTGGTTTTCGGACAATAATATTTCCTTGATTTTTGTTTTCCTCCTTTTGTGATAATTGGTAATTCTATTATCCAACCTGTGTTTGAAAATACATTAATCAAATGATGTTCCATAAAATTAGAAATCCAATCGCGAACCAACCTACATCTATCTTTTTTTGGTATTGATTGAAAAAAATTACCAAATGTATTTGAATTAGTATAATATATTTCTAATTCATCTATTGTTTCCATAGGTGGCATTGCTATTTTCAAAAATTCTATAAATGAAATATTCGTTTTGAATTGTTCTGAATGTAATAAGTCATTTATTTTTTCTCTATATTTGTCGTGTTTGTTTTTGTCTTTTTGTCTTGCGTTGAAATGTTTTTCATACCATGTTTCACCATTAAATGCTATGGAAAAATAATATAATGGAACAGGATTTACGTTTGTTCCTTTTTTTCTAAATCGTGAACCTTTTTTTTGAATTTCATATTCAGTAGCACATTCAATATTAGATTTATCTTCAAAATTTACTTCGTTTATAGAAGGTAGTTGTAAATGAATATATTGAAATAGCGCTTTTATCATTTTTATAGAACCTTCACCTCTATCTAATGGAACATCAATAGAACATTCTTCATCGTACATAATATGAGGAATTGATGCTGATATAGGTTCATTTTTTCTATCGTAAGATATAGACACATTTATACAATCAAGATTATTTCCACCAATTTTGAAATTTCGGCAATATATTTGTTCTCTAGCAAATAAAGTATTGTCTGTTATTTTGAATTTATATTTACCAACATTTATTATTGTTTTTTTAGGCTCCATTATAGTATAATCAAATATATTTGTTTATACTATTTTAGTACGTATTATTTGAACAACATTTTATCAATGCCTGTTCTCACACAAAACATTCTATGAACGAAAATTCCTAACACGAAAACAATTACTAAAGTCATCCAAAATGGCCATTTTGTAAACAAGCAAATCAAATATACAACTAATATTGTTACAACTGTATCAATTATGGCTATATTGAAAATTCTGTATTTTCTCATACCAGTATTTGGTTCTCCAAAAAAGTTTTTATATTTACAAAGACCGAACATTAGTAGGGTTTTTATATTGTATATAGATTTTTATTCAAATAAATCCATAAAATAAAAAATCAGAAAAGGGTGAATAATGAAAACGTTAGGTTTCCTGTAAATGCGTTATAATAAATTATTTTTTCTGTAAAAACGGCTATATTGTTAAATTAAAATTATTAAACGGTTTAAAATCTAGACAATATATTATTTAGGTGGAAATGTCTGAGCTATCTTTTACTGAACATTTATTAACTCCTGACGATAAACGCTTTGTAATGTTCCCTATTAAGTACAACGATATTTGGGAAATGTATAAGAAACAGGTGGATTGTTTCTGGCGTGCTGAGGAAATTGATTTATCAAAAGATTTGAACGACTGGGCTACACTAACATATGACGAACAACATTTTATTAAAATGATAATAGCATTTTTTTCGTCCAGTGATGGTCTTGTTCTTGAAAATTTGGCATCCCGATTTATGAGTGAAGTTCAAAATTCAGAAGCACGCGCGTTTTATGGATTTCAAATTGCTATGGAAAATATACATAGTCAAACCTATTCTTTATTGATAGATACATATATTCGTGATGAAGAAGAAAAAAATAAGATGTTCAATGCTATTGAACATTACCCTTGTATTAAAAAAAAAGCAGATTGGGCAAAAAAATGGATTGCTGACGATAAAAGTGATTTTGCTACAAGACTTGTTGGATTTGCCTGCATTGAAGGTTGTTTTTTTTCAGGAGCGTTCAGTAGTATATATTGGATAAAAAAACGTGGGTTAATGCCTGGATTAACATTTTCAAATGAACTCATATCTCGTGATGAAGCCCTCCATACAGAATTCGCCGTTTTATTATATAGCAAATTAGTAAAAAAATTACCTCAATCACGCATTCACGAAATCATAAAAGAAGCAGTAGAAATAGAGCAAGAATTTATTATAGATGCTATACCATGTCGTATGATAGGTATGAATGCTAAACTAATGTCGCAATATATTGAATTTGTAGCAGACCGTTTATCGTTACAATTGGGTTATGATAAAATATATAATTCTACAAATCCATTTGATTTTATGGAGTTAATTAGTGTAGAAACCAAAGTCAATTTCTTTGAACGTACTAATTCAGAATATGCTTTAGCAAATAAGAAGGTGGACGATAATATTTTTGATTTTAATACGGATTTTTAAAAATTTTGCATGAAATTATTATTATATCAATTGTATGTTTAATTAAAAAATATAAATATAAATATATATATATATTTATATTTTTATGCCAAAGCACAAAATATTAGCAAATTTAGCAAAAAAATATATTTATTATCTTATTTTTTTATTAAATCCAGAACAACGTAATAAATCTACAATTATAAGTAAGGCTCAAAAATACAATTATTTTGAAGGAATATTTGATGAACTTCCAAAAAAATTAACAAACGGACAAGACTTTGTTAATAATGTATTCAAATGTGATAATCCAGTTTCAATAAATGATTTGAGAGATTTACTAGAACATCATTTTGAAGAAGATATAATAAATTTTTTTGAGAAATTAGATGATAGAGATTTGGAAATAGGGGATTTATTTTTACATGATAATTATTGGTTATCAAGCCCAGATTGTATAGGTAAAGAATGTTACGAACATTCTATAGATAACTTGAATTCAGGAAAATACTTTTGTAAAGTATATGAAGAATGTAATAATGATGAGTGTTTAAAATATTTGAAAATCGATATTAGAAATACTATTAAAGCAAAAATGGCTCAAGACAAAATAGATTTATATAAAACTGTTACTATGGATAAAAATGAGCTTGAAAATATGTTAAAAGTTGCTGAAAAAACAAGAGAATTACAAGAATTATCAGAAGAAAATAGAAATGAAGCAATCAATTTATTAAGACAAACATTTAAATGTAATGAAACAGTGGAAGATATAGTGGAAGATGTTTTTTATAAAGACAATAAAAATTATAATTGTGATTGTGATAGCGATAGCGATGATGAAAATTTCGAGAGTGCGTTTAAAAAAATGAAAGGTGGTGGTAGAAAACAAAAAAAATATGGTTTAGAACACCATGATTATGACGAAGCTGAAATTCGTAATATAGAAAAATACGTTATAGAAAAAATAAAAAATATGGATTATATTGGATTTACACCTAAAGATATATTAAAAAGTCATACTCAAAATTGGAAGGAAGAGGTATTTAGAGGTGGTAAAAAAATGGATGGTGGTGGTTTTACTGATGCTGACCATATAATTGTATTAAAAAGAAACTCTGATGATAATACAAAATGGAATATTATATTATATCCTGATATAAAAGAAGATAAATTTGATAAAATTGGTCCTATTAGTGAATATGGAAAATCATGGATAATTTATAATTATATTAAACACGATAATTTTAAACCAGTAAAAGATCTAATATACGAAAGTGTTAAAAAAACAATTGATTTAACAAATGCTGAAGCCAAAAAAAAAGCAGAAGAAGAAGCAGCCAAAAAAAAAGCAGAAACAATAACAAGTGACGATGGTTTAGTAATACATAAACCAGCACCAACAACTGAAGAAGAAGCCAGAAAAAAAGCTGCTGAGGAAGAAGAGAAAAAGAAAAAAGATGCTGAAGAAGCTGAGAAAAAAAGAATAGCTGATGAGGAAGAAGATAAAAACTTAAAAACATTAGAAGAACAAGCAAAAAAAAATAATTTTAATTTTTTAAATACCGTATCAAATTGGTTTTTTAATAAAAAACCAACAGATGTTAAAACTGACGAAGAAACTATAAAATATGAAACTATTAATTCAACAATGGTTTTGATGAAAACATTTAAAATAGGTGAGAATATTGATTCAAAATTAACAGAAGAAAACAAAGAACTAGTATCAAAATTATCTTTTAAAGAAGACGATTTTAAAGATGGCGTAATTACTGTTGATGTTGAGGTTGATGAGGTTGATGAAATAACAGGCGTAGTAACTAGAAAAACTATAACAAAAGTTATGAAAGAAGTTACAATTATTGAAAGAGAAAAAACTATGGCTGAAAAAGCTTTATTAAAAATTAATGAATTAAAAGATAAAAGTCAACCTTTTGTAGATAAAGCAAACAAAAAAATAGAAGAAGCAAAAAAAAAATGGGATGAAGGTATGGATAATTGGAAAAAAATGATTGACCAAGCTATATCTGAAAAAATGCCTGAAACAAAAACATTTGCAGAATTTTTATGGTTAGGTACTGTTTATAATGTTCAAAAAATGATAAATAAACACATTAAAGAATTTATTACTAAAGAAGAAAGAGAAAAATATACACAACAACTAAGTACTGTAGTAGACAAAGACGCCAAGTTATTTTATGACCCATTACGATATGGAAAAGCAACAGTTGAGCGTGGAAAAAAGATGTTGGCTAATGCGTTTGAACCACAATTGTGGTATGCGAGAGCTATGATATCTATTTCTGATTTAGGGTCATTAACTTACACACTCACATTTTTGGTTTTAAAAAATCCAATGTTATTAAAATTAGCACTCCATGCTTTAGTTAAACTTAAGAATAGAATGTGTAATTCATTTAAAATATCAACAGGCAATATAATTATAGTAGATAAGCCTAAAACTTTACAAGAAGAAATTCAGGAATTTGTTAAAGAAATAAATATTTGGGCTTTAATGTTGGTTCCACCTTGTATGAAACAATTTCATGCCATTGTATCAGGTGCTCAATGGATTTTTTTATTAGGCAATAGTATATCTGCAGCAATTTTTAGAATTAACCTTGAATCAATAATAATATGGATTTTTTCATGCATAATTTTAGCATCTGAAGATATTGCTGAAGAATTAATACAATCGACTTTATTAGTTACTAATATACAATCAATAATAGAGCTGTTTGATTTTGTAGGCTGTTTAACTAAACCATATGTATTAAATATATCACCAAAACGCTATGGAAATACTATAGAAATATATGATCCAGAACAGGTACGGGATTATAGTAGAAAATATTTTATTCAAAGCGATGAATTAGCAAAAAGTTTACCAAATTATTTACTTCCAAAAACGCCATGTGATGAAATTTATTTTGCAGGCCTTAATAAAGCAGGTAATAGTCCATATTATGAAGGAGAACTTATTGGACATGATACTCAAAATGAATTAAAGGTTGGATTGATTAAAACTAATTGTAGATGGGGTACAGATAAAGAAGGTACTACTAAATATTTATTTCCACTTAAAAAAGATGATAACAAACAAAATCAACTATATTTTAGGGATGCCGATTATAGTCAATATGAATTATATAAAGAAGTAAAATTTAAAGGAAAATTTAATTTAGAATCTATTAGAATAAATTATATACAAAATTATACTCCTGATAGTAATAATACGGAACGAACTTTTGTATTACCTGGAGATGATAGATTTAATAACATTAGAATTGAATTTCCAGATGAAGATGATATTATTAATAAACAACCAAAATTTTATTATATACCGTTCCAATCAAATACAAAAAAACCTGTAGACGTACCAGTCTCCCGGGGATTTGAATTAATTCCTTCTCCAATTAATATAGGAATAACATATGATAAATTAGTTTCTAGTATAAGTAATTTTGAAAAATTAGTAATGGAATTAGCTGGTACAAATCCAATATCATGTCAAGATGGAGTTCCAAAATTAAAAATAGAACAAATAAAACTAGG
>Ga0114976_10002723_pt1 | contig 11066 bp, 9 predicted proteins | sample S_130805_EF_Meta_FD_87319 | JGI IMG/M metagenome (GOLD analysis project Ga0114976, IMG submission 87319) | Freshwater microbial communities from Lake Simoncouche, Canada to study carbon cycling - S_130805_EF_MetaG | ecosystem: Environmental > Aquatic > Freshwater > Lake | place: Lake...
AGAACATGCGAAGTATCAACACCATGACGAATCAGCCAGGCATCGTAATCAGCCCAGTCTTTACCGACAGCAGCTATCAAAACCGGATTTAAGCCAAGGACGCCCATGCCGTAAACAATGTTGGCAGCACATCCACCTCTGCGAACTTCAAGGCCATCTACTAAGAACGATAAGGAGACTTTTTCCAGCGAACCGGCAACCAACGAATCAGTAAATTTTCCGGGAAAGGTCATTAAATGGTCCAGGCCGACAGAGCCTGCAACACCAATTTTCATAAAGTGAGAGTCGCTAAAATTTAGTTAAATGAATCGCCGCACGCGCATGAACCCTGCGCATTTGGATTGTCAATCGTGAACCCTTGCTTCTCAATTGTGTCTACGAAATCGATGGTCGCGCCCATTAAATATGGATCGCTCATTTTGTCGATAACAACTTTAACTGTGCCGAATTCGCGCACTATGTCGCCATCTTGGTTGCGGTCATCGAAATAGAGCTGATACTTCAGACCGGAACAGCCACCAGGCTGAACGGCGACGCGTAGACAGAGATCATCGCGACCCTCTTGAGCCAATAGCGCAGCAACTTTGCTTGCTGCTACATCGGACAAAGTGATGCTGGTTGTCTTGATATCTACGGCTTCAGTAGTCATTGCTCTCCCCTAAAGTTCTACGAACAGGGCTTAATACTAGCCATGAGTGGCAGATGGTGCGACAAGAGGCTGAAAATTCGAGAGAATGTCGCCATGGCATTGACCGACCTATTATTGATGGGACGCGAACGCGATCTAACCAGCGAACGCGGCGTCTCTTGTGCCGGCGAACTGCCCGCTGCCAGTGACCCAGATCTAGTTGAACGGGCACGTGTAGCTCGCGCAGCTCTTGGTTCCAAGGTCATGATTCTTGGCCACCATTATCAACGCGATGAAGTTATTGAATTTGCTGACATTACTGGTGACTCTTTTAAATTGGCACAAGCGGCTGCCGATAATCCGCAAGCTGAGTATGTGATTTTCTGTGGCGTACATTTCATGGCTGAAAGCGCCGACGTATTAACGACGGCTAATCAGAAAGTAATCTTGCCTGATCTGGCGGCTGGTTGTTCCATGGCAGATATGGCCTCAGCTAATCAAGTTGATGATTGCTGGAATCAATTAACTGAACTTGGAATTGCTTCAAAAACCATTCCAGTAACGTACATGAACTCATCGGCTGCCATAAAAAGTTTTACTGGAAAAAATGGCGGCACTATCTGCACTTCGTCGAATGCCAAAAGTGCAATGGAATGGGCATTTACACAGGGTGAAAAGATTCTTTTTTTGCCAGACCAACACCTGGGTAGAAACACTGCAGTTCTAGCTATGGGCTTGTCGCTGACCGATTGCGTTGTTTGGAATCCCTGGAAACCTATGGGTGGTCTGACCGAGTCCGAGCTAAGCGAAGCAAAAGTTATTTTGTGGCGCGGTCATTGTTCAGTTCATGGTCGATTTAGCGCACAAAATGTAGCGGACGTACGCGAGCGAATTCCGGGAGTCAAAGTACTGGTTCACCCAGAATGCCAGTACGAAGTTGTTTCGATCGCAGATCAAGTTGGTTCAACTGAAAAGATTATTCAAACTGTCATAAATTCCCCAGCGGGTTCTAAGTGGGCAATCGGGACTGAACTTAATTTGGTTCAGCGTTTATCTCGCACATTGCCCGATAAAGAAATCTTCTTTCTTGATAAAACGGTTTGCTACTGCTCGACCATGAACCGCATCGATTTACCCCACCTAGTTTGGGCGATGGAATCTCTAGTTGGTGGCCAGATCGTCAATCAAATAATCGTCCCTGAAGAGGTTGGTAAGTATTCCAAACTCGCACTCGAGCGCATGCTGGCTCTATAGTTTGGCCATGACTGAAGAAGCCGCAAAAAAAGGTCGTCCAACACCTTCTCGCAAGGTAGCCGAATCAAAGCGCAAGGTTTCTACCCTTGCTCCTGTAATTGGCAAAGAGGCAAAAAAGCGTGAGAAAGAGTTGGCTCGTGAACGACGTATTGCAGCTCGAGAGGCTTACATGCGTGGCGATGAGAACGCTCTCCCACTTCGCGATCGTGGGCCAGTGCGCCGCTTCGTTCGCGACGAAGTAGATGCCCGTCGTTCTATCGGCGAATTTTTCATGCCAATCATTTTTGTGGTTCTACTTTTCTCAGTAGTTCCAAATTTTGCGGTCAATGCAATCGCAATCGTGCTTATGTACGCAGTTCTTCTCTATGCCGCCATCGACGGCTTCTTCTTCAGTCGCAAACTAAAGAAGAAAATTACCGAGAAGTTCCCGGATGCAAATACCAAAGGCCTCGGAATCTATGGCGTAGTACGTTCAACTCAGATGCGACGTCTTCGTGCCCCTAAGCCTTCAGTGGCTTACCAGAAGAAAAAATAATTAAGCGCGAGGATTTGGACTTCCCATTAAGTTCGGATCAGTTTGAATAATTGGCTTTAACGCCGCATTGATTTCTTTAATCACTGCGGCTTCTAGTTTTATTCCACTGCCTTTGGCATTTTCAGTAACTTGTTTCGGATTAGTAGCACCCATAATCGCACAAGCTACATTTTGATTGCTCAGAATCCAGGCTAGAGCTAACTGAGACATTGTGATTCCATATGCGTCTGCGATTGGTTGCAGCTTAGCGACGTGACCTAAGAACTCATCATTCATCATTCCTTGCATCCACTGCCCATTATTATTTTTGTTGGCACCACGTGAATCAGTCGGGATTTTTTTACCCGGAAGATACTTACCAGTTAAGACGCCTTGAGCAAGTGGTGAATAAACGATTTGGCTAATGCCTTCACGTTCGCATAACGGGACGATCTTGGCTTCGATAACTCGATAGATGGCCGAGTAGGAAGGTTGGTTGGAAATGATTCGGTTATAACCCTTGTCATCTTGAATCTTCAACGCATCCTGAATTTCAGTATGCTTCCAATTTGAAACACCGATGTAATGAACTTTTCCTTGGCGAATCAGATCGTCGAAAGCACTCAATGTCTCTTCAAGTGGCGTTTCATAGTCAAAGCGGTGAGCTTGATAGAGATCAATGTGATCAGTTTGCAGGCGCTTCAGCGAAGCGTTACAAGACTCCATTATGTGCTTACGCGAAAGTCCTCGATCGTTCTTGCCAGTACCAGTTGGAAAATAAACTTTCGTGAACAATTCGTAAGATTCACGTTTTACACCCTTGAGTGCCTTACCTAAAATGGCCTCAGCTTTCGTACCGGCATAAACATCGGCGGTATCAAAGGTCGTGATTCCAGCTTCAAGGGCAGCTTTAACGCAGGCATTCGCAGCGGTTGCCTCTACTTGATTACCGTGGGTGATCCAGTTTCCATATGCGATTTCGGAAACGTACATTCCAGTGTTACCTAAGCGGCGATATTCCATTTTTCTTCTCCCCCGTTGTCTCGTTTGAATGAAATCTATTAGCGAACGTGCGATGGCATAAAAGGTAACTTAACAATCTCGACACTTGAAGTACGACCCCGAACGTCCAATGTGAGTTGCTGCCCAACTTTGAACTCGGAATCCACCAAAGCTAGCGCTATGCCAACTTTAAGACTCGGTGAAAATGTTCCACTGGTGACGATTCCTACTTCAGCACCATCATGTAGAACTTGCATATCTGGTCGTGGTATTCCTCGGTCTAAGGATTTAAGCGCAACCAGTCGACGATCAACGCCATTTTCCTTTTGATTCCGCAGAACTTCACTTCCCTGGAATATTGCTTTGTTCCAACCTACTGCCCAGCTTGCACTTGCCATGACTGGTGAGATTTCAAGTGAAAGTTCATGACCATGAAGTGGGTAACCCATTTCAGTTCGCAATGTGTCCCGAGCACCAAGGCCACAAACTAAGCCATCGTTTGCTTCAACCTGAGCCACAAGTGCATCCCAGACAGTTAGTGCTTGGTTCCACTTGGGCAAAACTTCAAAACCGTATTCGCCGGTATACCCAGTGCGACAAACAATCACTTCGCAACCGGCGATCGATACATAAGTAAATGCCATGTAGTCAATTTCAATCTGCAGGCCAAAATGAGTTAATACTTTTGCAGCTAATGGACCCTGTAAAGCAATCACGCCATAATCGTTATGCAGATTCTTAACGGTAATTCCGGTAGGTAAATTCAGCTGCAGATCTGCGACCACCGCGCTCGTATTTGACGCATTGGGTACGATGAAAAAATCTGCTTCAGAATTACGGTAAACGATCAGATCATCAATAACGCCGCCATCGCTATTACATAACATCGAATATTGCGCAGCGCCATTGGGAATTTTTGCTAAGTCGTTGGTCAATTTTGTATTCAAAAACTCAAGCGCACCGGTGCCAATTACCGAAGCTTTTCCTAGGTGCGAAACATCAAAGAGACCAACTCGCTCACGTACTGCGGCATGCTCTGCCAACACACCAGCTCCGGGATACTCAATTGGCATTAGCCAACCTCCAAAATCGGCCATCTTCGCGTTGCGGGCTAAATGGCGCTCATGTAATGGAGATTGCTTCATGGCGCACAATCTATCGCTACATATTCTGGTATTCCTGCTTTAGACTCAGCCCAGTTCGCAATTGAATCAATGAGGAGATCCATGAAGTCAATCCGTCTATCCGATGCGTTAGTTTCCGACGATATTTTGATTGTTGGTTTGGCTAAGGGCGCTAAAGCGGATACCTTAAAGATTGAATCCGGTTCAGTTTCACTCGATGAAAAGTCGCTGCTTTCAGCTCTATCTGACTTAGGAGCAACAGGTGCTGCTAATGAGATTACTAAGTTACCTGGCTCGACCACGCGATTATTGATCTTTACCGGGCTTGGCGAAGCCAAAAAAGAGTACCCACATGAAGTTCTTCGTCGCGCCGCAGGTGCCGCCTCCCGTGCGTTAGCCGGTGAGAAGAGCGCGGCCATAGCGCTACCAACTTACTCGATTGAGCAAGTTGCTGCTGTAGCCGAAGGCATGACCCTTGGCGCTTATGCATTCGATGAATTTCGCGGTTCCTCTAAAGCCGAACGCAAAGCACCCCTAGTTGGCGCAACTGTTCACACCAAAATGGCTAACTCGGCTGAAGCTAAAGCCGCTGTTAAGCGCGCTTTAATTATTGGTGAATACACAAAATTAGTTCGCGATTTAATTAATACTCCTCCAAGCCATTTGACGCCAGATTCATTTACCAAACGATTTGCCGCTGCCGTAAAAAATCTTGGTGGATCAGCAGCACACTTAAAAGTTACAATATTAAATGAGAAACAATTACGCGATGGTGGTTATGGCGGCATCTCAGGTGTTGGTCAAGGTTCTGCTAACCCACCTCGCCTATTACATATTGCGTACAACCCACCAAAGGCAAAAAGAAAATTGGCTTTCGTTGGCAAGGGAATTACTTTTGACACCGGTGGTTATGCGCTAAAACCAGCTGCCGGTATGGAAGCAATGAAATCGGATATGAGTGGAGCCGCAGCTATTAGTGCTGCCATCTTGGCAATCGCCGCCCTCAAATTACCAATTGCAATTGATGCTTGGGCAGCCATGGCTGAGAACATGATCTCTGACAATGCCACTCGCCCGAGTGATATTCACACTATGTATGGTGGAAAGACAATTGAAGTTTTAAATCCTGATGCTGAAGGTCGCTTGGTTCTGGCTGATGCATTGGTTAAAGCCCAAGAATCAAAAATGAAACTAGATGGAATTATTGATGTGGCCACTCTTACTGGCGCACAAGTTGTTGCTCTTGGCACGCGCACGAGTGCGGTCATGACAAATAACGAAGAGTTCCGCGCGCAGTTCCTAGTCGCAGCTGAACAAGCTGGCGAAGATTTTTGGCCAATGCCGCTGCCTGAAGAACTTCGCGCCTCGCTCGATTCAACTGTGGCCGATATGGCCAATATCGGTGAACGAATGGGCGGAATGTTGGTTGCTGGGTTATTCCTAAAGGAGTTCATCCCGAGCGAACTACCTTGGCTACATTTAGATATTGCGGGGCCGGCTTATAACGAGGCTAAGCCGCATGGTTACACCCCAATTGGTGGCACCGGAATCGCTTTCCGTTCATTAATCCGTTTAGCCGAGATCACGAGCGAAAAGTAGCGCTCAGTTAGTTAGATCGCCCGAAGGCTGGCAAGATAGGGCTATAGAACGCTTACGGGTGAAAGGTTGATCGTGGCTCAATTCGACTTGGTAATTCTTGGTGGTGGCAGTGGTGGTTACGCCTGCGCCCTTCGGGCAGCTCAACTAGGCAAGACCGTCGCTCTAATCGAATCTGGAAAACTAGGCGGAACTTGCCTACACCGCGGTTGTATCCCCACAAAGGCCCTTCTACATTCTGGCGAAATCGCCGACAGCGCACGCGAAGCAAGCACTTTCGGCGTTAACGCACAATTTCTTTCAATGGATATGGTCGCAGTTAATGCGTACAAGGATGGCGTGATCAATAAGCTTCACAAAGGACTGCAAGGGCTGGTTAAGTCACGCAACATTACTTTTGTTGAAGGTCACGGACGTTTGGTTTCAAAAGACACTGTTGAAGTAAATGGTGAGCGCTACACCGGAACCAATGTTGTTTTAGCAACTGGCTCTTATGCGAAATCTTTACCTGGTCTAGAAATCGATGGCGTTCGTGTCATGACTTCAGATCACGCAACTAATCTGAACTACGTTCCTAAATCTGTCATCGTCTTAGGCGGCGGCGTAATCGGTTGCGAGTTCGCGTCAGTCTGGAAATCTTTCGGCGCTGAAGTAACGATCATCGAAGGCTTGCCTCATCTCGTTGCCCTTGAAGATGAATCAAGTAGCAAGCAACTAGAACGCGCTTATCGCAAGCGTGGCATCAACTTCGAACTAGGTGTTCGCTTTAAGTCTCACACTGTTACAGCCGATGGCGTGACAGTAGAACTAGAGGACGGCAAAACTTTCTCAGCCGATGTATTGCTTGTAGCTGTTGGTCGTGGCCCAGTATCTGCAAATCTTGGCTATGAAGAACAAGGCATCACTATGGACCGGGGTTATGTAATAGTTGATAACAAGTGCCGCACTAACGTGCCAGGAATCTGGGCAGTTGGCGACTTAATCCCGACGCTGCAGTTGGCTCATGTCGGTTTCGGTGAAGGAATTTTAGTTGCCGAGGAAATCTGCGGCTTAAGTCCACGCCCAATTAATTACGATGGCGTTCCTCGCGTTACTTATTCTGAACCAGAAGTTGCGTCCGTTGGTTTAACCACCGCGCAAGCTAAAGAGCGTGGCCATGATGTAGTTGAATTAAATTATGACTTAGCTGGCAACGGTAAAGCTCAGATTCTGCGCACAGCGGGATCAATCAAATTAGTTTCACAAAAGAACGGTCCAGTCTTAGGAATTCATATGGTTGGCGCACGCGTTGGCGAACTATTAGCCGAGGCGCAACTTATCTTCAATTGGGAAGCAACTGCCGATGATGTTGCTCCTTTAATTCACGCACACCCAACACTTTCCGAAGCAATGGGTGAAGCGCACATGGCACTCGCCGGTAAACCATTACACGCCCACGGATAACGAATAATTTCAATCAGGAAACCAAGGAGATAAAGAGATGACCTTCTCACTAACAATGCCAGCACTTGGCGAGAGCGTTACCGAAGGTACGGTCACACGTTGGCTCAAGAATGAAGGCGACCAGATCGCAATCGACGAGCCACTTCTTGAAGTATCGACCGACAAAGTTGATACCGAAATTCCTTCTCCAGTCGCAGGTGTTCTACAAAAGATTGTGGTCGGAATTGATCAGACAGTCGCAGTTGGTGCCGAGTTAGCGATCATCGCTGATGGTGCCGCCGCTTCTCCTGTGGCGGCAGCACCGGCTCCTGTTGCCGCAACACCTGCTCCAGTTGTGGCCGCGCCTGTTGCAGCTGAACCTGTTACCCCAGCTCCAGTACCTGCACCTGTTGCTCCAGCGGCAAGTGGTGCAGGCACAGTAATTTCAATGCCAGCTCTTGGTGAATCAGTTTCCGAAGGCACCGTTACACGTTGGTTAAAAAGCGTTGGCGATTTGGTTGCCGTCGACGAAGCGTTACTCGAAGTTTCTACTGACAAAGTTGATACTGAAATTCCTTCACCAGTTGCTGGCATCTTGCTGGCCATTGATGTCCCAATCGACACTACCGTTGCAGTAGGTGCTCGTTTAGGTTTAATCGGAGCATCGGGTTCTGCTCCAGTGGCCGCCCCGGTCGCTCCAGTAGTTGCAGCACCAGTTGTAACTCCCCCAGTTGTAGCTCCACTTGTAGCAGCGCCAGTTGCCGCAGCTCCAGTAGTTGCTGCTCCTGTTGCTGTTACAGCCCCTATAGCGCAACCAGCAGATGCTTATGTAACTCCACTTGTTCGCAAGTTAGCTTCTGAACTTGGCGTGAATCTCGCATCAGTTAAAGGCACTGGCATTGGCGGACGTATTCGTCGTGAAGATGTTGAACAAGCTGCACCTACGCCAGTAGCAGCAGTCTCGGCAGTTCCAGTTGCTGCAGCGCCGACTGCTGGTGCCGCTCGTACATCTGCGCCAACAATTGCGGTTTCACCACTTCGCGGAACCACGGTCACCATGTCACGTTTACGCAAAGTTATTGCAGCTCGCATGGTTGAATCGCTACAAGTTAGCGCACAATTAACAACTGTCATCGAAGTCGATGTAACCAAGATTGCTCGTCTGCGCGATAAAGCAAAGGCAAGTTTCGAAGCTCGCGAAGGTGTCAAGCTTTCATTCCTGCCGTTTTTCGCAGTGGCAACTTGCGAAGCGTTAAAGCAACACCCAGTACTTAACTCATCTGTTGAAGGTGATCAAATCACCTATCACGGTACTGAACATTTAGGAATCGCTGTTGATACCGAACGCGGTTTACTAGTTCCGGTCATTGCGAACGCGGGTGATTTGAATATGGGCGGCATTGCTCGCAAGATTTCTGATCTTGCTGCGCGCACTCGCGATAATAAAGTCACGCCTGATGAACTTGGTGGCGGAACATTTACTCTTACTAACACAGGTAGCCGTGGTGCCTTATTTGATACGCCAATTATTAATCAACCACAGGTTGCCATCTTGGGACTAGGCGCAATTGTTAAACGACCAATGGTGGTGCGCGGTGAAGATGGTGGCGAAACAATTGCGATTCGCTCAATGGTCTACCTCGGGCTTTCATACGATCACCGGGTAGTCGATGGCGCAGATGCGGCTCGATTCTTAGTTACCTTGAAAGAACGTCTAGAAGGCGGCGCTTTCGAATCAGATTTAGGACTTTAATTTGCTGCCGCCACAACGAATCGCTGTAACCGGCGCCTCTGGGCTAATTGGTAACGCATTAGTTGGTTATCTAAAGTCACAAGGCCACACTGTTCAGCGCCTAGTTCGTAGGCCCGCTGTTTCTAGTGAAGAGATCACCTGGGATCCAATTGCTGGAACCGTTGATATGGAAGCCCTGGCTGGTGTCGACGCGGTAATTCACTTGGCTGGCGCTGGTGTCAGCGATAAACGATGGACTAAGAAATACAAGAGTGAGATTCTAAATTCACGTTTACTTGGAACCACCACAATCGCAAAAGCGGTCGCCATCGTAAAGCCACAGGTATTTATTTCAGCTAGTGCTATTGGCTGGTATGGCGAGAGCGGAAATCGCGCAGTAGTCGAGAGTGATCGCGTTGGCGATGATTTCTTAGCCGCCGTTTGTCGCGAATGGGAATCCGCCGCCGACCTCGCTGGTGATGTGCGAACCGTCAAACTTCGCACGGGTTTAGTACTCGACCCAACTGGTGGCGCACTCGGCAAGATGTTGCCAATATTCCGTTTTGGTTTAGGTGGAAAACTCAGTAATGGTAAGCAGTGGTGGTCTTGGATTACGCTGCATGATCAAATTCGCGCAATCGCATTTCTTTTGGAGAACAAAATTTCGGGTCCAGTAAACCTGACCTCACCGAATCCAGTTACTAATTCAGAATTCACTGCCGGTTTGGCCCGCGCTATGCATCGCCCAGCCCTATTTCCAGTTCCGGCATTAGCGCTAAAAATTGTACTTGGCGGTTTCTCATCTGAAGTTCTCGGCTCCAAGAAGGTTATGCCGCAAGCGCTAACAGAAGCGGGTTTCACCTTCGACTACCCACATATTTCTTCTGCGCTAGAAAAGTTGGTTGATTAATTAGCTAGAACAGCCAACGCAGCCAAACGTCCTGACTTAAGGGCGCCGTTTTGTGAGGGATTTACTTGAGAATCACCAGCTAAATAAATACCTTCGCGAACGAAACTCTGAATCGGTTGGGTGATACCAATAGCCCCAATCGGTAAAGCAGCTGGAATCTCGTACTTAGCTATTAACTCCCAATCTCGATTGTCACACCCGTAAAGTGTCGCTAAATGGCGACGAACTTCGGACTCAGTAATTCCAGTATCTGTAGTTGAGGATATTAAGTTCTTTCCCATTGGCGCATACTCCGGAATGAAATTAGAAATCACTAGCGTGTTGATAACGGCACCACGGTTTTGACCATCAACTATCAATTGTCCATGCTCGGCTGGCGCAGATACTGCGCTGTGATACCAAGTTGTACAACCGGCAAGTTTGGGCGCAGTTCCGAGCTCCAGTAACTGTGCAGCAGTTGTGCTGTCTGTGGCCACAATAATTTCACTCGCTTGAACTTCGCCTTCCGAAGTTCTGACAACACCAGACTTGATCGAGTTAACCGTTATACCTAACCGCAAATCTTCAACTCTTGCTGCCATCGAACTAGCTAACGCTCCGACTCCGTGCCCAGGAAGTCCGGGTTGGCCTGAAATAAAAGTCTTAATGATTTCTAACCCGGCTGGTGCTGCGATGTTGCTTAGGTCTGTTAAATAAACCCCGCGAAGGAATGGCGCTAATACTCGGTCAAAAGTTTTACCCAAACCAGCATTAACCAGGTACTGAGTGATCGAAAGTTCTGCTTTAGGTTTTGCGGATAGCGCTTTAAGCAGCGCTAACTTCTCGAAGATAGACCCAGTCGCCGAGTCAAATATCGATAACGGATACTTTCGCGGATCTCCCAA
>Ga0114976_10002728_pt1 | contig 11058 bp, 11 predicted proteins | sample S_130805_EF_Meta_FD_87319 | JGI IMG/M metagenome (GOLD analysis project Ga0114976, IMG submission 87319) | Freshwater microbial communities from Lake Simoncouche, Canada to study carbon cycling - S_130805_EF_MetaG | ecosystem: Environmental > Aquatic > Freshwater > Lake | place: Lake...
CCTGCCGGAGGCCGCCGCTCTGGCGGAAGCGCAGAAGCGCCACTCTCGGGTGAGCGACGAGACCGTCGCTGCCGAAACCATTGTGAGTGATCTCGAACGCGATCAAAAGCGCGCCGACATGGACGTCGAGCAGGTGCGCGAACGCAGTCGTCGAGATCGCGAACTTCTGGACTCCGGCTCGATCGGTGACCCCAAGCAGCTCACGTCCCTGCAGCACGAACTTGAATCCCTTGCGCGCCGTCAGTCCGAACTCGAAGACGTCGAGCTCGAGATCATGGAACGCGTCGAGGGTGCTCGCGCTGCCGTTGTCGTCCTGTCCACAGAGCGCGACGAGATCGCCGCTCAGATCACGAACCTGCAGCAACAGGTGGCGTCGTTGATGGCCGACATCGACACTGAGCGTGCCAACGTTGAAGCCGATCGTGCCGACACGGCGACGCGTATCCCCGGCGATCTTCTTGCCCTGTACGAAAAGGTCCGGGCAGAGAACAACGGCATTGGCGCCGCCAAGCTCTATCGGGGGCGTTGCGAGGGCTGCCACTTGGACATGCCCCCGCAGGAACTCGAGAATGTTCGCGCCGCGGCTCCTGACGCGATCGTGCGCTGCGAAGAGTGCCGCAGAATCCTGATTCGCACCTTCGAGTCTGGTCTGTAGATGGCGCGACGCTTCATCGTCGAGGCTGACGGTGGTTCTCGCGGAAACCCCGGCCCGTCTGCGTACGGCGCCGTCGTGATCGATGCCGACACGGGCGAGGTGCTCGCAAACTTGGCGGAATATCTCGGCGTAGCCACGAACAACTACGCCGAGTACAGCGGCGCGATCGCCGGGCTTCGCCACGCGGCGACCCTCGACTCGACCGCGGACGTCGAGGTGCGCTTGGACTCCCGGCTTGTCGTCGAACAGATGAGCGGGCGATGGCAGATCAAACACGCAGACATGCGCGAACTCGCGAAGCAGGCGCGAGCCGCGTTCGCCCCCGCGCAGGTGGCGTACACGTGGGTGCCGCGCGAGCAGAACCGTCGTGCTGACGCACTAGTCAATGCAGCCTTGGATGCTGCGGCTGCCGGTGTAGCGGCTCCCCTCATGACGTCAGCCATGGACGTCCTCGGTGAGGTACAGGAACAGCAGGCTCAAGCCGGTCTCGCGGACGCGGTACGTCCGCGCAATCGCATGGTCGGGTGGGCCGACCTCGGTACGCCAACCATGACGGTGCTGGCTCGTCATGGTGCCACCGCCATGAGCATCGAAAAGCGCTTTAGTGGACTTGGAGGAAGCGACCCGGCGCTGACGCGGCTCGGTGAGGAGCAGGCCATGGCGCTTGCAGCCGAACTTGTGGCGCGCGGTGGTATCGAGCGCATCGTGTCATCACCTCTGCAGCGCACGCGACAGACGGCGGCGATTGCTGCGGCGTCGTTGAATCTTCCGGTCGAAATCGATGAGGGACTTGCCGAGTGCGCGTTCGGCGAGTGGGAGGGCCTGACGTTTGGCGAGGTCCGCGAACGCTGGCCTGATGAACTCGAGGCGTGGCTGCAGTCAGCCGACGTGACGGCCCCGAACGGCGAGTCCTTCAGTGAGGTTCGCGCCCGTGTTCTCGCGGCGCGTGACCGGATACTGCATGACTCACCACGTCAGACGGTCCTCGTGGTGGCGCACGTAACGCCCATCAAAGCGCTGGTGACAGATGCACTGGGTGCTCCGCTGCATACGGTGTATCGGATGGAGCTTGCGCCATGTTCCATCACAACGCTGAGCTGGTTCGCGGACGGCAATGCGTCGATGTTCGGCTTTGCCGAAGCGGCGCATCTTCGCCACATTGTGGCGCCGACAGGCATCTAACGCCTTAGAGCTCGTACGTGACGATGTCGAGCGTTGCGGGGCCGCGCCGATTCTCGTGGAATTCGCAGGTCATCCCCGCCTCTTCAAGTGTCGCGGCGATATCGGCGATGGATCGATGGCGCGTACGCGCCGAGACGAGAGCTCGCACTGCGCGACCCTTGGTGGCCTTGTTGTGGTGGCTCACGACACTTCGTTTGCCGTTGCGTTCCAGTAGAACGCGTCCCACCGCGCATAAGTCGTGCGGCACTGCCCCGAAGGCCTGGTACGCGCCGGATCGCAGATCAAGGATGGGCCGGGCCGACGCGGCCAAGATGTGGCTGACCTGCTCGCGCCACAGTGTCGTGAGGGATCCCAGCCCGCGAACTTTGCTGGCTGCTGGAAGGGAGTAGGACGGTATGCGGTCACCTGGGCGCACGAGGCCGAAAAGCGCTGACGAGATCAGCACCTGCTCGTCAAGACGCGCTCGCTGGGTTGCGGTCAAGCTGGCGGCGTCGAGGGCCGCGTACAGGACTCCGGAGTAGATCTCGATCGCGGGAGCCGCATGAGCCTTGGCCAAACTCGGGTCAACCGCGGCACACACCTGCTTGCGTGTGGTGGTCAACTCTGGAAAGGCGAGGGATCGCCAAGCCACTGGCCTCCCGCTGTGTGGTGCCGTCTTTCCCTCGCTCGGCGGCAGGAGGATCAGCACGAGCGTGACCGTAGCCGTACCCTTGGGGTGGACGAGTTGGCCGGGTGATCGCGGCATGAAAGTGTCGAGGAAAGTCCGGACTCCACAGGGCAAGGTGGTGGGTAACTCCCACCCGGGGCGACCCGCGGGAAAGTGCCACAGAGAACAGACCGCCAGGAGCAATCCTGGTAAGGGTGAAACGGTGGTGTAAGAGACCACCAGCACCGCAGGTGACTGCGGTGGCTTGGCAAACCCCACCCGGAGCAAGGTCAAGAGGCGAGGCGAAGGAAACGACGCTGAACTGCGCAGGCGAGTGGCCCGCTCGATGCCTGCGGGTAGACCGCACGAGGCTGTCGGCAACGGCAGTCCCAGATGGATGATCACCGGTCGGTGCAAGCCGACCACAGGATCCGGCTTACAGGCCAGCTCGTCCCCCTCACGGGCCTGCGCATCACCCCGGACACGGTGTGCCAATCGATAGGTTGCCTCCATGATCCGGTCTCGTCGCACAGGATCTGTTGCCCTGTCCCTGGGTGCCCTCGGCATCGTCTACGGAGACCTGGGCACATCCCCCCTCTATTCGCTCCAACAGGCTTTTGAGTCGGCACGCGTTGGAGGTGTCCAGGAGTTCGAGCAGCTAGGCATCGCGTCGATGATCGTGTGGGTCCTCACCATCGTCGTCACCGTCAAGTACGTCATGGTCGTGATGCGTGCCGACAACCGCGGTGAGGGCGGAGTCTTGGCGCTCGCCGCCCTCTCGCGCCTCACCCCGGGCCTGACGAAGAAGGTGGGGGTTCTGGTCCTCGTGCTGGGCCTTGGCGGTTCGGCTCTGCTCTACGGCGATGGACTCATTACGCCGGCGATCTCGGTCTTGAGTGCGGTTGAGGGCCTTGAGGTCACCGTGCCATCCATCAGTAACTTGGTCATCCCGATCTCCCTTGTCATCCTCATCGGCTTGTTCCTGTTTCAGCGATGGGGACCGGAGCGCATCGGCGCCATCTTCGGTCCCGTGATGCTGCTGTGGTTCGTCAGCATCGGTGTTGTGGCAATTCCGCACATCGTGAAGTCGCCGGTGGTTCTCACGGCCATCTCGCCCGTCCATGCCGTCCAGTTAGCGATAGCTGAGCCAGGACTCACCATCGTGGTGCTCGCATCCGTGTCGCTTGTCGTGACCGGCGCCGAAGCTCTCTATGCCGATATGGGCCAGTTCGGTAAGCGCCCCATTCGCATCAGCTGGCTGTTCATTGCGATGCCCGCACTCATCCTCAACTATCTGGGGCAAGCGGCGCTGCTGATGACCACACCCAGCGCTGCCAGCAGCCCGTTCTTCCTGATGGTGCCCGATGGTGCCCTGCGGTTTGGCATGGTGCTGCTGGCGACCGCTGCCACCGTCATCGCTTCGCAGGCCATCATCAGCGGCGTCTTCTCGTTAACTCTGCAAGGCATCCATCTCGGTTTCATCCCGCGGCTGCGCGTGCGCCACCTCAACGACGAGGTCGAGGGTCAGGTCTACATCCCGGCGGTCAACTGGGCATTAATGATCGGCGTCATCATCATCGTGTTGACGTTCCGCACGTCGGCCAGCCTGAGTGCTGCATTCGGGCTAGCGGTCACCGGGACCTTCATTGTCACCACGGTGCTCCTGACCACCATCGTGCATCGCCGGTGGGGTTGGTCTTGGTACAAGGTCGGCCCGCTGTTGTTGCTGTTCCTGATTGTCGACGTGGCCTTGTTCACGGCCAATCTGCCCAAATTCCTCAAAGGGGGATGGCTGCCCTTCGTGGTCGCGGTTGTCGTGTTTGCCTGCTTGATCACCTGGGGGCGTGGAACCGCGCTGGTCCGGTCACGCGTGCGTGCGCGTTCCCAACCGTTGGCGGCACTCGAGGACTACTCAGCCCTTGAGAAACTGCCCATCACGGCCGTCTACTTCACGTGGGACGGCGAGCCCCTGGAGTATCTGCCACTGGCGTTCACCGAACACGCGCACATGATGAAGGCCCTCGGCAAGCGTTCAGTGATCCTGCAGATTGTCCGGTCCGACGAGGCACGGCTCGATGACGACGAGCGGTTGTCAGCACGCAGCATCACCACCGGCGTGGATCTGCTGGTCGCACGCTTTGGATTCCGTGAATCGGCCAGCCTGCCGGTAATCGCGCGCGAGGCACGCGATCTCGGAATCGACATCGATGGTGATGACGTGCTGTTCGTTTTCACCCGTGTCTATCCGGTCGTGGGGCATGGCGGTTCCATGCCCGTGCTTCAGCAGCGGCTTTACACCGCGATGCAGCGGGCCTCGGAGGAGTCCGCTCAATGGATTCGCGTGCCACTCGAGCAGGTCCTGTCGGTGGGCGCCGTGATTTTGCTTGGCGACTCCGAACTTGAGGAGTCACAGTGAGCACGCTGGGTCCGCAGGAGCGCATTGCGATAGAGGTGCGCAGCCTGCGCATCGATATGTGGGCGACCCTGGCCTTCGCCATCGTGGGCTTGGTTGTGTTCTGGCTGTCGTCGGCAAACGCCATGGCGCTGGACGCCATGTATTCGGGTGTGGCGTTCTTGACCGCGTGGATCGCAAGTCGCGTCCTGCGATCGGCTCGGCTTGGTCCCGACGAGGACAATCCTTGGGGCCGCGGCACACAGGAAAACCTGTATGTGATGTTTCGATCCTTGCTGCTGATCGGCGTTGTGCTGGCGTCTTCGGCTCAGGCGGTTGCCGAACTCGTCGCGTATTTCGCACACGGGGAGTATGTCGAGCCGAAATTTGGATACGTAGCCGTCTACGGACTCGTGGTGGCAGTGGGCTGCGCTGGCCTCGCGTTCATGCATCGCCGCAACGCGCGACGCGTGGGAGGCAGTGCCATCTTGTCCGTTGAATCAACCGCGGTGGCCATGGATGCTGCGATCGGTTTAGGGATCGCGGTGTCACTCGGCGCAGTGGCGCTGATCCCCGAGGGCACCTTCCTCACCAGTGACACCTTCAACATCAAGGCAACGGCGGATGGCTTTGTCGTGCTCATCCTCAGCGCCGTCCTGATCGTTACGCCCATCCGCAATGTGATCACCGAGACCAGACGCCTAGCGGGTTTACGGATGGACAGCGACCTCGATGACGAAATCGAATTGTGGCTACGCGGCTGGCTCACTGCGACCGCGGAACGGGGATTCGAGGTTGTTGATGTTTTTGCGGTTGACCATGGTGGATCCGTCAGCATCGACGTCGCGTTGACCTTCCCTGGCAGCGCCACGGTGCAGCAACTCGACGACTGGAGGGACCGGGTCACGTTGGCCCTCGCGGATGCCTTCCCCGGTGTTTCCGTGATCGTCCACTACAGCCAGCTGCCGCTGCACGATCAGGTGTGGTCCGGCGACTAAGCCGGCACGCGGATGCGCAGGCGCAAGCCGCCCCACGGTGATTCCAACAACTCCATGGTGCCCTCATGGGCACTGACAACTGCTGCGGCGATGCTCATCCCGAGTCCAAAGCCCTCGGGGCCTGTGCCCACACGACCGAACCTGTCCATCACCTTTGCGCGCTGATCGGGCGGGATGCCGGGTCCGGCATCATCGACCAGAAGTTCTACGCGGCCCTCGGTTCGATGCAACGAGACACGCACTGCTGCATTAGCCGGTGTGTGGCGCTGAAGGTTCTGCACGATGTTGCTGACGAGCTGGCCCCAGCCGTCCTGATCGGCAGGGATCGAGACCTCCTCGATGTCGATGTCGACCGTGCGTTCGGGCTGAAACTGCTGCAGGTCCTCAAAGGCAGTCCGCACCAACACGCCCAGATTCACGAGCTCACGCTTTTGGGGGGCTGTCGCGACTCGCTCCAGCAGGAGCAGCTGCGTGACAAGGCGATCCAGTCGTGCACTCTCGCTGTCGATGCGCTCCAGGGCACGAATGGAGAGTTCAGATCGAGCGTCAGGATCACGCAGTAGCAGCTCCACGTATCCACGAATCACCGTGAGCGGAGTGCGAATCTCGTGGGAGGCATCGGAGACGAAGCCGCGCAGTCGTTCCTCGGACTGCTCGACGCGCTCCACCGAATCCACCAAGGACCCAATCATGTTGTTGAGTGCCTCGGAGAGTTCGCCTAACTCGGTGCCGGCTGCCGCTTCTGGCACGCGGGTATCGGTATGGCCATCTGCGATGGACTGGGCGGCGCCGACCATGGCATTGACCGGGCGGAAGGTGCGACGAACGATGAGCCATGCCAGAAGGGCGCCAACCACCGTGACTACCAAGACCGCGATACCGATGCCGATGGCGAGAGATCGCAAGCCCTGCAAAGTCTCATCAATGGGTGTGGCAGCCACCACGATGTCACGTCCGTTTGACGACCCTCGTGCGACGACCCGGTAGGTGAGTGATCCCGAGATGTCAATGGGGTGATCGATCGCCTCATCGACCTGCGCTCGAGTCACCGTCGGGAAGGGAAGTGGATTGATTCCGGTGCCCGCTTGGCGCACCATTTCGACCGTTTGAGAATCGGGTTTGAGCACTCCGATGGCGATGGGCAGGTAGGCGTCTTCGGGAACCGGATTGGGGCCGCGCGGATTCTGCAGGCTGCGGATTCGAGCGTCGGCAACCGCGCCTTGCAATGAGGTATCCACGACGTCCAGGTTGATGCGCAATGCGGCTACACAGGCGGTGACACCGATGAGTGAGGTGGAGACAAGGAGAAGGATGGCGGTGAGCAGGGTTATGCGCGACCGAAGACTCATGGCTTACCCGGTGGCGGGATGAGTTGGTAGCCAACACCGCGGACGGTACGCAAGTTCAAGGCATCGCCGAGTTTGCGTCGAAGGTAGGAGATGTAGGTCTCCACGACTGATGTCTCCACTCCAGCGGCAAGGCCCCAGACGCGCTCCAGCAATGCCTCCTTGGTAAGAACGCGTCCCGCGTTCTCCATCAGCACCATGAGCAGCCGATATTCGGTGGCCGACAATTCGATGGCTTCGCCCGCGGCCGTCACCGTGTGCGCTCCGTCGTCGATGGTGATGGAACCCACTGTCAGGACGTCGTGCTCTTCGATAGGCATGCTGCGTCGCAGTACGGCACGTACGCGCAGGATGAGCTCCTCGATGCTGAAGGGCTTACGTAAGAAGTCATCGGCCCCGAGGTCGAATCCGGTGCGGGTGTCGTCGCGTTCTTGACGAGCGGTGAGCACAATGACCGGTGTCTGGTCATGTGCATCGCGCATCCGCTGCAGCACTTCGAATCCATCGGCATGCGGCATCGTGATGTCGAGGACGACGAGGTCCACCTGATGTTCCCGCAAGTGTCGAAGGGCCGCCAGACCGTGCTGGGCGCTATGGGTCGTGAAGCCGGCCAGTCTCAGAGCGTCGCAGACCAAATCATTGACACTCGGCTCGTCGTCGACAACGAGGATGGTGGCGGTCATGGGGAACACGCTAGGGGTGCCCGCGGTTTCCCACGGGCACCCCTCACGTTGTTGGCCTTCGCGTTGGGCGAAGTTGTCCGTGTCAGCTGGCAGAGGGTGCGGTTGACGGACGAGCCGACGGACGAACAGGCGCCGTGCCGTTCTGGCGGGCGGCCTGCTTCGCCTCCTGCTTTGCCTCGTGCTTTGCCTCGATGGCCGTGTTGATGGCATCGGCCTGAGAGGAGGTCAGAGTGCCGCTGCTCACGAGACCGTTGAGGGCCGCGTCACGAGCTGCCTCCTTAGCCGCGTAGGCGGCATCGCGCGCTGCCTTGAGGGCGGCCGCCTGCGACTGCGTGATGGTGCCGTTGGACACCAGTGTGGGCACTGAGCCCTTGCCGGCTGCCTTGATGGCATCGGCCTGAGCCTGAGTGATGGTGCCGTTGCTGACCAGGCTGGCAAGCTTGTCGGTCTTGCCGGTCTTCAACTGCTCGAGAGCAGCCTTGACGGAGTCGGCCTGGGCGCGTGTGATCGTGCCGCTCTGGATCAGCGAGCCCAGGGGGCCGCCGTTGCCGGGTGCTGCGTTGGCGACACCGGTGACGGTGGTGAGGAGCATGGCCGCAATGCCCATGCCGGCCGCGGTGCGGATGATGGTCGAGCGCTTCATGAGATCTCCTTGGATTCGTGTGTGGCGTCGGGATCGACAAGATGACTATCGACGCCGGATCTTGGAACCGGGTGGGCTAATCCTGTGAAGTTCCTGTGAGTCGTTCGGCGATCTTGGCCGAGGCGGCGCCGAGTGCGGCAAATTCCGCCGGTGTGAGCACATCGACCAAATTTCTGCGCACCGACGCCACATGATCGGGCGCCGCAGACACAAGAGTTGACCAGCCAAGGTCGGTCATCACGGCGAAATAGCCGCGACGATCGTCGGGGCACGGGTGACGCTCGATGAGCCCAGCCCGCTCCATTCGATCGACCTGATGGGACAAACGGCTTCGAGACGACAGGGTGACCTGTGCCAATTCGCTCATGCGCAGCCGGCGTTCGGGCACATCTGACAATCGCACCAAGATCTCGTAGTCGGCGAGGGTGAGTGCGTGATCGGCCTGCATGTCGCGATCTAGCTGGTCAAGAACCAGTTGCGCGGCCGAGATCCATGCGCGCCAATCGCGCTGCTGATCCGCGTTGAGCCAAGGCGCCATTCCATAAGGCTAACCGAGGATAGTTGAAAAGCGAACGTCAGTGGCTAGCCGGCTGTGGCGATATCCCACAGGCGCACTCCGCCAAGGATCCCTGAGGAATTGGAGATCAGAGTGCCCTTGCGGCCCACTTCGGCTACTGACAGGTATTTGGCATTGCCGCCACCGACGTAGAGATGGTCGAAGAACAACGTTTCTTCCCACGCCTTGATGGCGCGCTTGACGTTTTTGACCCACTTCTCGTGGCCGTCCTTCTTACGTTGGGCGTTGCCCAAGGAGATGTCAAAAGACATTCCGTCTCGGAAAGGCGCGTGTGAGAGTTCCAGGTGCGGGAGCAGAACGCCCTCGCTGAAGAGGGCAGTACCTACACCGGTGCCCAACGTCATGACGAACTCCAGGCCTTGGCCGGCGACCACCGCGCACCCCTGCATGTCGGCGTCATTGACGACCTTGGTGGGGAGGTGGAACACATTCGCGAGTTCATGTGCGAGGTCAAACCCCTCCCATGCGCTCGCCAATGCTTCATCGCGCACACCGCCGTACTCGGCTCGCGAGAGCGATGGCACCTCGATGACGCGGCCCTGACGCACCAGACCGGGGAAGCCCATGGACACGCGTTGCACACCGGAGAGCTGATCCGCCACGAGGCTGTGCACGACCGACACGAATCGGTCGGGCGGGCAGGGATATGGGGTATCGACACGCACACGTTCGGTCGTGGGCACTCCATGGCTATCGACGACCGAGGCTTTGAAGCCACTGCCCCCGATGTCAATGCACAGGGTGAGAACGTCGGCAGGCCACGTAGTCTCCGCAACTCCTGTGGTCATGTCCAGGACTCCGATCCGGTCGGCAGTGTCAGGATCTCGGCTCCGGTGTCGGTCACGAGGAGAGTGTGCTCGAACTGGGCCGTCCAGCGCAGGTCCTTGGTCACCACGGTCCACCCGTCGTCCCACATGCGGTACTCGTGAGTCCCGAGCGTGATCATGGGCTCGATGGTGAAGGTCATCCCGACCTCCATGAGCTGGTCGGCGCGTGGGTCGTCATAGTGGGGAATGACCAGGCCGGAGTGGAACGACGTCCCGATGCCGTGGCCGGTGAAATCACGCACAACTCCGTAGCCGAATCGCTTTGCATAGGACTCGATCACGCGACCAATGACATTGATCGGTCGCCCCGGCGCAACCGCGGCAATGCCGCGACGAGTCGCCTCACGGGTGCGCTCGACCAGTAGTCGTACTTCGTCGGCAACGTCACCCACCAGAAATGTGGCGTTGGTATCGCCGTGCACGCCGCCGATGAAAGCCGTGATGTCGATATTGCAGATGTCCCCTTCTGTGAGGACTGTGGAGTCGGGGATGCCGTGACAGATGACCTCGTTGAGCGACGTACACAGGGACTTGGGGAATCCCCGATATCCGAGGGTCGACGGGTAGGCGCCGTGGTCACACAAATAGGTATGCCCAATCCGATCAAGTTCGTCGGTGGTGATGCCGGGTCGAATGTTTCGCCCTACTTCAGCGAGGGCATCCGCGGCGATGTGCCCAGCGATGCGCATAGCTTCGAGGGTCTCCGGGTCCTTGCGTTCGGAGCCCACGTACGGAGTAGGTGCGGGGCGCCCCACGTACTCGGGTCGCGCAATGGCCGCAGGGACAGCGCGCAGGGGCGACACGGTTCCTGGCTGAAGGGTGCGCTCCATGCAAGTAATCCTAGGTCGGTCGCTAGATTGGCGCCGTTGCCCGACCGCCACAACGACAGGAGTGTCCATGTCTTGGTACTACTGCTTGGTTCACCAGAAGGTGGAGCCCGAGGACGGGTGCCCCAACTCTGAGCGACTAGGACCATTTGCCACTGAGGGAGAGGCTTCGCAAGCTCTCGCCCTAGCGCAGGAGCGCAATGCGGCATACGACGAAGACGACTAGTCGCAACCGCCAACGGTGAAGGCCCCGCACCATTCGGTGCGGGGCCTTCGTTGTCC
>Ga0114976_10002729_pt1 | contig 11057 bp, 9 predicted proteins | sample S_130805_EF_Meta_FD_87319 | JGI IMG/M metagenome (GOLD analysis project Ga0114976, IMG submission 87319) | Freshwater microbial communities from Lake Simoncouche, Canada to study carbon cycling - S_130805_EF_MetaG | ecosystem: Environmental > Aquatic > Freshwater > Lake | place: Lake...
ACCAGATCCTCGCCCGAACCCACCTTCCTTTTTCCGAAAAAGTAGCACTTCATCTTCGGTTCCGTTCCCGAAGCCCGCACCGCCACCCGAAAGCCATCTCCCAGATCGAAAATCAACATCCGCTCCTTCGGTAGTTCCTGCCCCTCGACGTCCACATGTCTTCCCTTTTCGTAATCCTGCACTCCCACCACCTTCCGTCCTCCCCATACCTTCGGCGGGTTGCTCTGATAACTCCCGACCGCTCGGGCAATCTGCTTCGCCCCTTCCGCCCCAGGCATCTCGATCGTCCCCAACTTTTCTAAATAAAGTCCGTGCTTCCGATAGATCTGGTCCATCTCCTCCAATAAATTCCGCCCCTGCGACTTCGCCCACGCAGCCGCCTCCACCAACATCAAAACCGCTCCGTTCGCATCCTTGTCCCTCACAAAATCTCCCCCGCTGTATCCGTAACTTTCCTCGCCCCCAAAAACAAAAAACGTGCTCGCCTCAATCCTCCTTTTCCGCCATTCCTCCGCCCCCATCTTGCCCCGACCCCCCGCTTTTTTCTCATACATCCCCAACTTCTCCCCGATGTACTTAAATCCCGTCAACGTCTCGACACACTTCATCCCCGCAACTCCCGCCATCTCCTTTTGCAGATCGGTCGTCACAAACGTTTTAATCAAACAGCAGTTTTTCTCCTCCCCTGGTCGAATCCACCCTTTTGCCCGCATCCGCTCAATCCGATAGTTGGCCAACAGCGACCCGATCTGATTTCCCGTGATCAACTCGTACTCCCCCTTGCCGTTTCGCACCGCCACCCCCATCCGATCCGCATCCGGATCCGTTGCTACCACCAGATCCGCACCCTCCCTCTTCGCCTGCTCGATCCCGATTGCCAGCGCTTCCCCGTTTTCCGGATTGGGAGACTTCACTGTCGGAAACCTTCCATCTCCCACCGACTGCTCCTCCACCAGCGAAAAACCCACTCCCACATCGCGTAAAAGATTCGGTACAATTCGCACCCCCGTTCCATGCAACGGAGTAAATACCACCCTCAACTTGCCACCCTCTTTCCGGAGAATCTCCTCCTCCACGATCAGCTCTTTCAGGGCTTCAAGATAGGCCTTGTCTAACTCCTGGCCCACCGTCACAACCTTACCACTGTTTTGGGGTTGAGGATTCAACTCCGGTTCCTGAACCGCCTCCACCTCCCGAATGATTCCCGAAGCGTGCGGTTCCACAATCTGTGCCCCATCCGAAAAGTACACTTTGTACCCATTGTCATGGAACGGATTATGACTCGCCGTCACCTCCACCCCCGCCTGAGCGCCCAAATGTCTCACCGCAAAAGAGAGTTCGGGAGTCGAACGATCTTCCGAAAACAGATAAGCCGTTCCCCCTGCCGCCGCAACCGTTCTCGCGGCCAAATCGGCAAACTCACGCGAAAAAAAACGAGTGTCGTGCGCAAAAAAAACCTTCGGAAGCTCCTTCGGAAACATCTTCTTTAGATAATTCACCAATCCCTGAGTCGCTCTCGCCACGTTTCCTTCGTTCATGCAGTTCGTTCCTACCGCTGGAAACTCTGGTCGACCCAAAGCGGCCGGTTTTCCCATCTCCGCTTTCGTCACCACTTTGCCAATCGTCCGACCTCGTAATCCCCCCGTTCCAAAAGCCAGCGTCCGATAAAAACGATCGTTCAGTTCCCCCCACGCACCTGCATCCACCAACTCACGGACACTCTCCTCCACACTCGCCACCGTTCCGGATGAAGCCAGTAGCCTCAGGATGTTCTTTTTCGAATCCTCAAGAAGATCCCCCGTCTTAACGACCCCCTCCAACCGATGATTCACATCTGCGTTCATAAAAAAGCTTTCTAGCTTCTTTCTTCCCCGCAGGCGAGATTCACTCGATGGAAGCTGGAAAAAGATCGAAGCCTCCCAAATATCTATGCGAACGGTGCACCAACTGCTGTCGCTGGCCCGGCGACGTAAAAGTCTCTGAAAAGGAGATCACCGCCATCGCCTCCTTCCTAGAGATGGAGGAAGCCGAGTTCATCGGAACCCACACACGGCTTCGCTCCGACCGCCGCGGCCTCGCCCTGATCGATCAACCCGACGGTGCCTGCATCTTTCTCGACGGTCAGAATTGTAAAATTCAACCGGTCAAACCGGAGCAGTGTCGCGGCTTCCCCAACGCTTGGAACTTCCCTGGTTGGCGAGATATCTGCCAAGCCACCGAGATTTAAGCCCCCGCCTCTACTCTCCGCTTACACCCACCAACCGAAAAACCGGCTTCTCCCCTTTCTTCATCTCAAGCCATGCGAACGATCGCGGTGCCCCTTTGTTTGCCAGTCCGGCAGATCCTGGATTGAGAAACCTTGTGCCCTCAATCTCCTGATCCCGCGGAACATGGGTGTGCCCATGCAAAAGAAACTGTACCCCAGCCGGAGCTGACCTCGGAGGAATATGCAAAAGATGAAAGCAGTGCCCCAATCGCTCCAGTTCCAGACTCATCGGCCAACTGTCCTCGCTGTCTTGATTCCCTCGGACGACCTGAGCGGGCACTCCTAAAGCACGGATCCTTTCCCACGTCGCCTTCTCACAAACATCCCCCAGATGCCAGATCTCGTCGGCGGAACGGATCGATTCCATAAGGAAAGACGGCAGGCGGTCATGCGTATCTGCAATCACCGCGATCCGCAAATCCGCGGACACGTTAACGAACCGGGGCGGCTATCCAGGCCGAACGAACTTTTCCAGCCGACCTCCTGGCCGACCATTCCACCCCCGCCACAAAGAGACCGGTGAAAAGCAGATCGGAAATCAGTGAGCTCCTCAAAAAAGTCCACGTGGGTGCGTAACCCGGGATTCCCGTCGTCAATGCTTGAACCCAGCCAGACCAGCTTTTCTCGTAAATCGGAATCGTCCACCACGCTCCCGTATTCGTCACCACGTAGAATACAAGGGTCGCCCCTAAGGAGCCTCCCAACCAAACTTTCCAAGAGGGATGCTGCGCTAAACGATTTCCCAAGGTCCAAATCAGCAGATAAGCCAACGCTGCCGTTGCCGTACCCTCCGTCACGGGAGCCAAGCCATAATGAAGATTCAAAAAAACATCGGAGAAAAGAATTGCCAGAAGAGGTCCGGCCCAACTCCAAGGCCGCGGAAAATAAAGAGATCCGCACAAAGCTAAAGCGGCCAGAGGCGAAAAGTTTTCGGGCCCGCCCACCCAGGGTCGTCCACATCGGAACAAGGTCACCCCTGCAATAAGAAGAATGGCCCAGCGCATCTTTCCATCATGAACCTTTTCAGAAATCTTGGCAAACCCTCGGGTCCAATCTTGACCCCGCCCCTCTCTCCCTCCACTCTTTCCCCTTATGGGTAAACAGTACAACGCCGTCCTCAAGAAACGCCGCCGGCTTCGTTATCTGAAACGCAAAAAAATCAAAACGAAAGCTGGCAGTAAAACGACCAAAACGACTGCGGGATGAGCCCCTCCGCGCGGCCCCGTACGGACCCCGCGCCCCGTTATCTTTTAGTCGACGGCCATAGCGTCGTCTTTGCTTGGCCCTTCCTTCGAACCCTTCACGCTGAAAAGCCCTTGGCTGCACGCCAAGAGCTCATCCGCCACCTTTCCGAACTCCACGACTCCGGTCGCTGGTTGGTTACCCTTGTTTTCGATGGTCAGGCAGGCGGGAAGGAAGAGAAATCCAGCAACTCACTGGCTGTCCTCTACGCCCCCTCAGGCCAAACGGCCGACAGCCTGATCGAAAGAATCGTCCAAGCCCATGCGGGCAAAGGAGAAATTGGTGTGGTCACCGCCGACCATGCTGAAATGACCACCATCGAGTCTCTCGGGGCGTTTGGGTTTTCCCCCGATTGGTTGGAAGCGGAATTAAAAGCCGCAGGGCTAGAGGTGAAGGAATCCCTCGAACAATACCGCAGAAAGAAACTCACATGAATTCACACCCCTGCCAGTAACTCCCGAACAAAAAGTTCTAATCCCCTTGGGAAACGGAGGAGAGGGAGTAATTCTTGCCTCAGCAAGACCTATGACGATCGCAGGAAAAATCAGCTTAGGGGGTTCAGTCGCTCTCTCCCTCGCCACCGCTGCACTGGCCTTTATGGTCATGGGCACGAAAACTCGATTTTCTAGCCAGCTTGGCGCCGTCGAATCTTCCCTCCGCGAAGGCAAATTTGCAGCTCTTGGCCTGCCCTACACCGGAAATTTCATGGAAAATGAGGCGGAACCCGCCGCCACCGTTACCCAAGCTGGACAAAAATGGGCTTTAACAGGAGAGGATCTAAAAGCATCCAAGCTTGCCGAGGAGACTGCAAAAAAGAACCTCGCCGAGGCCCAAGCGAAAGCCCAAGAGCTCAGTCTGAATGCCGAAAAGCTCTCCAAAGACCTCACCTCCGCAAAAAGCGACCTAGACTCGACCAACTCAAAACTCAAGATGACGTCAGAACAGCTTCAAACCTACACCGATGAGTTGAAGGGCAAAAAGCCGGCCGAACTGTTCACCGAGCTAAACGATCTGGCCGAAAAAGCCAAAGTTGCCGACTCCGAAAATAAGATCCTTGCGAACGCAAAACTGAAAGCCGAAGAAGAATTAAAAAAGCTCCGGACCGAAGTTGAAATGACAAAACCCGGCAGCACTAAATCGATCGCACTTTCCGGAAAAATCGTGGCCGTGAACCCCACTTGGAATTTCGTGATCATTGACCTTGGAAAAAATGATTCGGTGGTCGAAGGCTTAACAATGGTGATCTACCGTGGCGAGAAGATGATCGGAAAATTGAAGACCGTCACTGTGGATGCTCAGACCTCCGTTGCGGACGTCCTTCCTGGAACTCCCGCCTCTGCGATTGAAGTCGGTGATCAAGTCGTTTATTAATCCATCTATGTTGAAATTCGGACCTGCTCTTTTCGCCCTATCTCTGCCCATCCTTCTTTCTTCCTGCGCTTCGGGTGGGGGAGGCAAAAATCCGGACGGCACGCCCAAAGACGAACAAAGTGTCACAAACACTCCTTGGAACAAGCCCGCCTCATGGGAAGGCGGTTCTGGCATTCCTGGTGCGGGTGGCGCGAAATAAACAGACTCTGAACTAAGCGGGGAGTCCGCCCCGCTTCACCAATTCCTCTGCGATTTGAACAGCATTCCAGGCTGCGCCCTTCAACAACTGATCCCCGCTGACAAATAACGCGATCGAATTCGGATCTCCTTCCACCTCTCGGATTCGCCCGACCAGAACATCCAATTCTCCAGAAGCGTGGCTAGGCATCGGAAAAAGATTTTTCTCCGGATGATCGACCACCCGAACACCGGAAGCTCCCGCCAGAGCCCGTTTGGCTTCAGGAAGAGAGATCGGTCTTATAAATCTTACCACGACGGCTTCCGAATGGGCTCGAGGAACCGGGACACGGACACAGGTCGGCACCATTCTTAACTTGGGCAAAGAAAATATCTTCCGCGTTTCTTCGACCATTTTTTGCTCCTCCTCGTTGTACCCATCCTTTCCGACCGGACTGTTGTGAGAAAACAGGTTGAAAGCCAGGACATGGGGAAACACCTCCGCCTGTAACTTTTTTCCTGCGGCAAAATCCCGCACCTGCTGATCCAACTCCGCCATCGCTTTCGCTCCTGCCCCACTGGCCGATTGATAAGTCGCCACCACAACGCTCTCTAAACCCGCCAGTCGATGCAAAGGAGCCAAGGCCACCGCCAGAATCGCAGCTGAGCAGTTGGGGTTCGCGATCAATCCGGGTTTGGCATTCAATAAATCCCCGTTCACCTCGGGCACCACTAAGGGAACCTGGGGATCCATCCGGTAGGCCGAAGAATTATCCACCACCACGGCTCCGGCCTTCCTCGCGATTGGAATAAACTCACGAGAGCGGGTTGCCCCAGCACTGAAAAAAGCCACATCGACTCCCGTAAAAGCGGACGCTTCCAGTTTTCGGACTTTGTACTTCGTTCCGGAAAACTCCACCTCCATCCCCACCGATCTCTCACTCGCCAACGGAATCAGCTCCGATACAGGAAAGTTTCTTCTTTCGAAGACACGAAGAATCTCCTGCCCGACTGCGCCGGTCACGCCCACGACTGCAACACGATAACTCTTTTTCGACATCGACCGATCCTACCTTTGCCCCTCCCCCTCTTCAAACCTTGCCTCAATGCCCTGCCGAAAAAATGATGACATACCCCTCCCTTGACCCTGCCTTTTTTTCTCCTAGAGATTAGGTCAGTTCTTTCCCTTGGTGGAATCAGGGAAGGCCGTTTGAACCGGCCACAGTTGCGCTGCGGTATCGGGTGACAAATCCCCATGCGAAAGCACGCCAATCTGGAAGTTCAACCTTCGGGTGGGACGGAAAGGTGAAGGCGGGGAGGAGGATCGCAACCCGGAGTCCGAACATCTGCCCACCAAGGCTCATCGAACCTCTTTCGCAAGAAAGAGGACAACCCTCATCGCAAAAATGAAGGGCGAGAGTCCGGATGCCCGCATCCCGTGCGGCCCCGTCTGGCCATCGCCAGAACGGATTCAACATGCGGAATTCCATTCCGGCTCAGACATTGCATTGGAGGACACCCCTCCTACTTATCTTTGGCGCTCTGATCTACACTCATGCCCATGCCGCCCTCTCTGTCACGGAATCCTCTGATTCAATCACCATTCATCTAGGGAGCGGTTCGAACGTCTCTTATCTCGCCTTTGCTGAATTTAGCCTGAATTCAAAATCCATTATCTATGCTTGGCATTACGATAGCTTAACGAACTCCGATGGCAGCCCCCGTACTGGTTACGACCTCTTCAACGCTGTTGCGACGGAAACCACTGGGTCTACTTGGGCGCTGAGTTACTCGACGGGCGCTTACGGTCTAACCACCTTATTCACGATCGGCTCTGTCAATTCAAGGACGGTGGATCCGCTCTCCAGTCCCGTCTGGACGTACTGGATTCAAGGCGGTAGCGAATTTGTAGAATTTGGGAATGACGGAAGTTTTACCTTTGCAGTTGGCAACTCGCTGATTATTTCGCCCGCCAATTGGGACACCCGCTATCTCAGCAACGGATCCTATGATATTTGGACCATCACTCCTTTTTCTTATTCTGGAGCCCCCAGCGATACCCATGCATACACCGATATTTTGGGCCAAACCCAAACGGTCACCTTTGGTACGTACGAAGGTTCTGCCCCTGTCCTCAAAACTTCCCCCACGGTTTTCTCCTCCAGAATTCTCACGGATGGAAAACTCGAGATCGTCTTTACCACTGTCCAAGGCGGTATCTACCAACTTGAAGAACGGGAGGATCTTAAGGCAAATGGATGGGATGAATTCACCCCCCCTTTCACCGCCATGGAGACTCACAAAACCTTCATCCTGCCGACCGATCACCCTTCCAAAAGGGGCTTCTTTCGCCTCATTCGCAAAGAATGAAATCCAATCGCGCGTTCACCCTGATCGAGCTGATGGCCGTCATGGCCATTCTCGGAGTCCTTCTTACTCTTCTTGCTCCGGCCGCGATGGCCATCAAACGCCAAACTACCCTCGCCACTTCGTCCTCTGCCCTCCGACAACTTTCCATCGCTGCCCAAACTTATCTGGGCGAAAACAACGGCCGTTTTTTCCGTGGCTTAGAAAAGCTACCCAATGGTGATCTCCAGTGGTGGTTTGGTTTTGAAAGCTCAAGTGGGCCAAAGACTGAAGGCCAACGCGTTTTAGACAAATCGAAGGGACCCCTCGGCCCCTATATCGCTGATTCTGCCGGCACCGTGCCTGATTTCGCCTTCACCTCGATGGGTTCCAGTTTCAAACCCAAATTCAAAAATGGCTATTTCGGTTTTGGTGTGAACACCAAACTAACTGGAGGAGCTTATGGCGACACCAACACTATCCCTCTCCTTTTCAACCAGATTCTCCACCCAGGGCAAATTGCCCTTTTCGCAACATGCGCCCAGATCAATACCTTTCAATCTCCCGCTTCTGGAAAAAATCCGATGTTGGAGGAGTTTTATTTTTTCAACACGACCGACTGTGCCAACACGATTCACTTTCGTCATGCCGGTAACGCCATCGTCGCCTTTGCCGACGGCTCCCAGAGAGAAGTTTCCGGCAATCGGTCATCCTTCAATTCCCGTCTTCCCTCCGCCTGCATTGGAAAACTCCCTGCCTCAATGATTGGTCCCTAACCCAACACCCGGGGGTCAGTTGTCGAAGTTCCGACCTATGCGCTAACTTTAAAACAAACTTTGCTTCCCGTCGCACCGCAGCAGCTTTTAAACTTTTTCTTTGAATCCAGCGGACACGGATCGTTTCTCCCCAGCTTCGGTCCCTGCCTCTTCATCGGAGCCAAAGCCTCCTCTACCATCGAAGTCCCCCCTTCCGCCTGCATACTCATCGAACCCTCTGTGGGTTGCGCCGTAGCTTCCATCGGCAACTCTCCGCGACCCGCCCTCTGAGGCAACGCCGAGAGAAAGCTTTCAAAAGCCGACAAACTGGAAGCCGATCGGAACAGATTGTGCACCACCTCCTCTTTGATCCGACCCATCAGCTCCCCGAACATCCCATACGCCTCATTCTTGTACTCGATCAGAGGATCTTTCTGTCCGTAGGCCCGCAGGTTGATCGACGTTCTCAAACCATCCATCGCGTACAGATGCTCCTGCCACAGCCGGTCGATTGCTCCCAAGACGACAAACCTCTCAAGCGCTTTCACCGCCTCTGGATTTTCAAACTTCACTTTTACCTCGTAGGCCTCTCTGACTTTCGCTTTCAAAAGTTTGGCCCACTCCTCTTTGCCTCCCGCCTTTTGAAAATCCTCCTTCTGCAATCCTAATGGCATCGCCGAATTCGCCCAGTGCAACAACCCGTCCAAATCTACCGGATCGGTTCCCGCCCGTGCCTCCACCTCCGCCATAATCCTCTCATCCACCGTCTCGAAAACCTCGGGCCGCGGATCGGTTGAATTCAACATATCGGAACGCCACGCATAAATGACTGTCCTCTGCTGATTCATCACGTCGTCGTACTGCAGCGTGTGTTTCCGGACCTGATAATTCCTGCCTTCGACCCGCTTTTGAGCCGTCTCCACCGAACGATTCAGCCACGGATGCTGCAACCCTTCGTTCTCCTCCATTCCCAGCTTGGTCATCAACCCTGCGATCTTTCGCGAATCCCCGAAGTTCCGCATCAAATCATCTTCAAAAGAAATAAAGAACTGACTCGACCCTGGATCCCCCTGCCGAGCGCAGCGACCCCGCAACTGACGATCAATCCGCCTCGACTCATGCCGCTCCGTGCCCACCACATGTAACCCTCCCAACTCCGCCACACCCGGCGACAGCTTAATGTCTGTCCCTCGCCCCGCCATGTTGGTCGCAATCATCACCGCCCCACGCTCCCCTGCCCGCGCCACAATTTCCGCTTCCAACTGATGCTGCTTCGCATTCAACACGCTGTGGGGAATGTTTTCCCGCCTCAGCATCCGGCTAATGATCTCCGAGGACTCCACCGAAGCCGTTCCGACCAACATCGGTTGCCCAGCCGCATTTCGCTTTTTAATCTCCTCAATCAACGCATTCAGCTTCTCCCGCCGAGTTTTAAAAATCAGATCGTCCGCATCCTTCCGGATACAGTCCCGATTCGTCGGAATCACCACCACGCCCAGTCGGTAGATGTCCTTAAACTCGTTTGCCTCCGTTTCAGCCGTTCCCGTCATTCCCGCCAACTTCTCGTACAGCCGGAAATAGTTCTGAATCGTGATCGTCGCCAAAGTCTGCGTCTCCCGATCGATCTGCACTCCCTCTCTGGCCTCCACCGCCTGATGCAACCCATCGCTCCACCGACGCCCAGGCATCAATCGCCCCGTATATTCGTCCACAATGATTACCTTGTTTTCCTGCACCACATAGTGGACATCCTTCTCAAACACACAGTACGCACGCAAAAGCTGGCTGATATTGTGAATCCTCTGGCTTGCCTCCTCGTAATCCGCCTGTGCCGCCTGCTTCGCCTTCAACTTCTCTTCAGTGCTCAACGACGCGTTGGCATCGATATCGTGGTTCTTGGTAATCAGATCCGGTACCGAGAAAAAGTTCGGATCGTTCGGATTAAGAAAAGTCCGCCCCATTTCCGACAAATCCGCCTCGCTGTTCCGTTCGTCGATCGAGAAGTACATCTCCTCCTTCGTCTTGTATAATTCAGTCCGCCTCGTGTCTTGGTACATCTCCAACTCCGCATCGTCCACTGCCCGTCTCGTGCCCGGATCCTCTTGAAACTTCAGCAGCAGCTTGTTCCGAGGAGAACCCATCTTCACCTTGAACAACAACCGCCCCGCTCCCTGCAAATCCCCCTTCTCCACCTTTTCCTTGGCCTGATTCGCCCAATCGGTACACAACGCATTCTGCTTCCGCACCAACCCTTCAATGATCGATTTGTATTTGTCGAACTGATGGGTCGACACCGTTACCGGACCCGAAATGATCAGCGGAGTCCGGGCCTCGTCGATCAGGATGCTGTCCACCTCGTCGATGATCGAATAAAAATGCCCACGCTGAACCTGATCCTCTGGCGTAGTCGCCATTCCGTTGTCCCGCAGGTAATCGAAACCAAACTCGGAGCTCGTTCCATAGGTGATATCACACGCGTACTGAGCCCGTCTTTCCGCCTGCGTCTGCCCGTGTTGAAGACACCCCACCGTCAATCCAAGCTCTCGGTACACCTCACCCATCCAGTCCGCATCCCGAGCCGCCAAATAGTCGTTCACTGTGACCACGTGGACACCTTTTCCGGAAAGCGCATTCAGATACGTTGGCAATGTCGCCACCAGCGTCTTTCCCTCTCCCGTTGCCATCTCCGCAATCCGTCCCGAGTGCAGAACCATCCCGCCAATCAACTGAACATCAAAGGGGATCATCTCCCACAGAATCTCCTGTCCGCGCACCCGAATCCGCCTCTTTTCCTCAGTGAAACGCCGGCAGCAGTTCTTCACCACTGCGAATGCTTCAGGCAACAGCTGGTCCAAGGACTCTCCTTTTGCCAAACGATCTCGAAACGCCACTGTTTTTCC
>Ga0114976_10002731_pt1 | contig 11053 bp, 8 predicted proteins | sample S_130805_EF_Meta_FD_87319 | JGI IMG/M metagenome (GOLD analysis project Ga0114976, IMG submission 87319) | Freshwater microbial communities from Lake Simoncouche, Canada to study carbon cycling - S_130805_EF_MetaG | ecosystem: Environmental > Aquatic > Freshwater > Lake | place: Lake...
ATGAGGCGTGGCCTGCGGCCTCCTTTGTTTTTTGGGATGGGAGAGTGTGGATTGTCCGTTGACAAGCTGGAGGAGGACGGTAGGATCGCGGCCCTTTTACTGGAACTGGTCGCCTGCCGTGGCGGGTTCCGGCGAGTTCCTATTTTCTTTCACGCATATGTCGAAACGCACTTATCAGCCCTCCAAGCGGACCCGCAAGCAGCAGCATGGATTCCGCGCCCGCATGGCTTCCAAAGGTGGCCGGATGACGCTGGCCCGCCGCCGTCAGAAGGGCCGCAAGCGCCTGTTGCCGAAGGGTGCCGAGATTCACTTTGCGCGTCACACGCAATCCTGACGGAGGTGAGACTTGGATGGAGGTTGCCTGCGGGCAGCTGAGGTCCGGGTCTGAGATTCAATCCAGCGCGCGGCGTGTTCCGGCACGGCGCGCGCTTTCTTTTGTCCATGGCGCTTCCGAGGCCGCAGCGCATCCGCCGCACGGGGGAGTTTGGTTTGGTGCGTGCGAAGGGACGGACGTGCCGGGGGAAGCTGGTGACGATCGGGTTGCTGGCGATGGCGGAGGGGCCGAGCCGTGCGGGGTTTGCGGTGACCCGGAAGGTGGGGAATGCGGTGGTGCGGAACCGGACGCGGCGGCGGTTGCAGATGGTGCTGGCGCGCTGGCTGCCGTTGCTGCGCGGGAATTATCTGGTGGTGACGATTCCGCGGCCGGTGGCGGCGACGGTGACGGCGGCGGAATTGGAGGGGGATTGGGTGCGGACGATGCGGCGGGCTGGGTTGCTGCCACCGGAGGCGACGCCATGAAGTCGGTGATTCGCGGGCTGATCCGGTTTTATCAGCGGTTTTTGTCGCCGGGGCTGCATCGGCTGGCGGGGCCTGCCGGGGGATGCCGGTACGAGCCGACGTGTTCGCAGTATTATCTGGAAGCGGTTGAGAAGCATGGGGCGATGCGGGGATCGTGGCTGGGAATTCGGCGCATCTGCCGTTGCCATCCTTGGGGCGGGTGCGGATATGACCCGGTTCCGGACCTCCCGCCGCGCCGCAGGGATTGACCGCGCCAAATTTTTCTTTTCCTCATTTATGAAATTGAATCGCACTGAGTGGATCGTGGTGATCCTGTGCAGCCTTGGGCTGAGCTACACGTTGTTCACGCAGAAGCCGCCGGTGAAGCCGGTGGAGAAGAAGGATGTGCCGACGGTGGTGGCGGGGACGCCCGGGGCGGGGGAGGCTGCGGTGAAGCCGATGGCGCCGGTGGTGCCGGGTCCGGCCGCGGTGGCGGCGGAGACGTTTGAAGTGGCGGGGGAGGCGGCGGTGTACACGTTTTCGAGTCTGGGTGGCGGGATCAAGCAGGTGCGGATTCTGAAGGGGCCGTATGCGGGGGAGACCGAGCAGGTGCTGAACGATCATGAGTCGCCGGCGGTGATCGGGGCCTTGGGGAACGAGCCCGGGAAGTTTGAGGATCTGGTGTACACGGTTCAGGCGAAGAGCGACCGTGCGGTGACGTTCACGGGCGAGCGGGACGGCGTTAGGATCACGAAGGAGTGGGTGCTGTCGGACAAGGGACCGGCGCTGGACGGATGGGGGTATCTTTGGAATCTGAAGGTGACCCTGACGAATACGGGCGGCGGTGCGAAGACGCCGGTGCCGTACGCGGTGTTTTCCGGAATGTTAGGGAAGCTGCATGACAACGACTGGATCATGCCTGCGGCGACGTGGTATGCGGACGGCAATGCGGAGGAACAGGACGGGACGCAGTTCGAGCGGGCGACGTTTTTCGGGTTGTCGGAGCGGCGGCCGGAGCGGGAAGTGATTCCGAACCGCTTGGAGAAGGTGACGTTCGGCGGGGTGCACAATCAGTATTATGCGGTGCTGATGAGTCCGTCCGAGGTGAAGGCCGGGGAGACGACATTGTGGTCGACGCGGCACAAGGTGGCGTTTGATGATCCGGGCCGGAAGCGGGTGGAGGCCTGGGGCGTGGGAGCGGCGCTGGGGATCGGGACGGTGGGGTTCAGTCAGCCTAACGAGACTTTTGTATGGAGTGGCGAGGTGTATGCGGGGCCGCGGTCGGGGACGGTGCTGAACCTGCTGGGCGGAGACCGGAATCAGGTGATGCATTACGGGTGGTTCCGGGTGCTGAGCCGGTTGTTTCTGGGGGCGCTGAACACGTTTCACCGGTGGATTCACAATTACGGGCTCGCGATCATGCTGCTGACGCTGTGCGTGCGGATTGTGATCTGGCCGCTGCACATCAAGGCGACGCGGGCGATGAAGCGGATGAGCAAGCTGGCGCCGCAGATGACGGAGATCCGCGAGAAGCACAAGGATGACCCGCAGCGGATGAACATGGAGGTGATGAAGCTGTACCGGGATTACCGGGTGAATCCGGTGGGTGGCTGTCTGCCGCTGGTGTTTCAGTTTCCGATCTTCCTTGGCTACTATAACATGATGAAGAGTGCGGTGGAGATGCGCGGGCACTCGTTCCTGTGGGTGAAGGATCTTTCGATGCCGGACACGATTTTCACGATTCCAGTGGCTGGCGGGATTCCGGTGAATCCGCTGCCGATTCTGATGACGGTGTCGATGTACATCCAGATGAAGGTGGCTCCGACGCCGACGATGACGGACAACGCGCAGATGCAGATGCAGCAGAAGCTGTTCAAGTTCATGCCGTTCATGTTCATGTTCTTCTGCTATAACTTCGCGAGTGCGCTGGCGCTCTACTGGACGGTGCAGAACGTGATTTCGATCTTCCAGACGTGGCTGATGAAGCGCCAGCCGGAACCTGAGCTGGTGAAGCAGGCGCCGCGGGCGTCGTTCATGGAAATGGCGATGGCGGCGCGGCAGCAGCAGGACGCGGCCAAGAAGGGCAAGGGGCCGCGGACCGGCGGCGGCGGCGGGAGTGCGTTCCGGGACCAGCAGCGGAAGCAGTGAGGTGGCGGCGGAGTGGCGCGGCGGGGTCGGGAGCTGCCGGGATGGCGGAATGGGCGGACGAGCTCCACGACCCGGTGGTCACTTTGCCATCTCAGGTGGTGCAGTTTGTAACGCGCCGAGGTCTCTGAGAAGAGGCCTGTCCGATTGCGGCGCGCGGCACCCTAATCGTAGCGGTTCTTGATGCTGAAAGACGTGCTGGGACCTCGATCTGATTTCTGATCGTTGGCTGAAGCACGGCCCCTTCACGGTCACCCGAGCATGACCTCCATCAACAGCCGGGCGGCGGGAGAGAGGGTGCGGTCATTCAAATGAATGATGCCGGCCTGGTTGACGAGGGGCGGGGATTCGAGGCGGATGCGGATGAGGGTGCCGGCCTCCAGTTCGGGGCGGGCGACGCCTTCCGGCATGCCGGAGACGGCGTCGGTCCGGGCGATGACGGTTTTGAGGAGGGGAAAGTGATTGCAGGTGACGGTGAGACTCTCGCTCCCTGCCTTTTCGGGGTGGTGCTGACGCAGCCAGCGCACGGCCCAATCGGGCAGGCCGGTGGCGACGAGCGGGTAAGCGAAGAACTCGGCGAGGGTGACGAGACGGCCCGGGCGGCGGTCGAGGGGGTGGCCGGGTCGGCAGACAAACACGACCTCCTGAGGCGCGAGGGGGAAGATCTTCAGGTCGGACTCGAGTTCGATCGCGGAATATTCGCCGACCCCCAAGTCGATCTGCCGGTTTCTGAGCAAGGCGGGCAATTCGCGGAAGTCCCCGACGCGGGCCTCGACGCGCAGGCCGGAATGGCGCTGGACGAGGGTTGCGAGGGCAGGGGCGAGGTGGGTCTCGGCCATGGTGGCACCGCAGGCGACTTTCAGGGTACCGATCTGGCCACCTCGCAGGAGGCATGTCTCTCGCTCGAGGTCACCGGCTTGTCCGACGAGGTGGCGGGCCCGGTCGAGAAACTCCCGTCCGAGGCCGGTCAGTTCGAGGGAACCGGCGCGGTCGAAAAGCGCGAAGCCCAACTCGCTCTCGAGCTTGCGGATGCTTTTGGTCAGGGCGGGCTGGCTCAGTTTCACCACGCGGGAAGCACGCCCGAGGCTGCCGGAATCCACGACGGCGAGGAAGTGGCTCAGTCGCTGCAAGTTCAAATTCGACACGGCATCACCAAAAGCTATGCATCCGATGAATTCAATTCCCATTTCATGCTCGGTTTCCTCGGTCAACATGAGACTGAACCTAACAATACGCCGAGCAGCAACGCTCTTCATTTTCTTCCGGTGGGCCGGGTGATCGAAAGGAAAGCTGTCGCGGGGTGTCCAAGGGCATGGCCATGCACGGGTCGCTGTCCGGAGACCGGGTTCCGCATGTTTCATGAACCAGCGAATTCACCTAACAGTTGCCGCCATCCTTGGCGGAATTCTGACAACCGTCTCACGAGCTGAGGAGGGCGGCAGCGGCCACTATCTCCCCGGTTCGATGTCCTCGTTTGCCGATGTGGTGCCGCCGACGGAGACCTTCATTGCGCGCTACAATCTGCTCTACTACGACGGTTCGATCGATGTGAACGGTGCGCGGATTCCGATCGCCGGACTGAATGCGGCCGGGGTGGATGCGAGTTCATGGGCGAACGGGCTGTCGCTGCTCTGGCGTCCGCCGGGTGATTTCGGCGACAGGCTCAGTTACGCGATGAGTATGACGATCCCGATGGTTTCGATGGATGTTTCGGCGAGGGTCGGCCCTTTTCAGCGGTCCAGCAGTCTTGAGGGGCTGGGCGACATCGTCCTGATGCCGCTGATGTTCAACTACCGGTGCAACGAGGACTTCAACGTGAGCGCCCGCCTCGGCATTTATGTGCCGACTGGCGACTACGAGGTGGGACGGCTCGCGAACACGGGGAAGAATTTCTGGACCTTCGAACCAACCGTCGGGCTGATGTATTTCGGCAAGGAAAACGGGATCGAGGCCTCGCTGTTCAGCGGCGTGAGTCTGAATACGGAGAACGAGGACACGAACTACCGGTCTGGGGCGCAGTTCCACGCCGATGGCACGCTGGCACAGCATTTCCCGATTTTCGGCGGGCTCGCGGGGGTGGGGATCAATGGATACTGGTACGAACAGGTTAGCGGAGACAGCGGGGCGGGAGCGTTTCTCGGGGATTTTGAGGGACGGACGGCGGGGCTTGGACCGGTCGTCTCCTTTGCCGGAAAGCTTGGAAAGCTCGACACGGTGACTGAACTGAAGTGGCTGCATGAGATGGAGACGAAGAACCGTCTCCAGGGCGACTACATGTGGTTGAAATTCATCTTGAAGTTCTAACCCTGGATCTTCAAGGCACGATTACTAACATTCTACCGCATCGCCTCCTATGAATCTGAATCCAATCCTGCTGTGTGTCGCGATGGCGACGCTCGGATGGCTCTCGGGAATGAGCCGTGCCGATGAAGGTGAACCGGGTGGGCAATCCCTCGGCCAGGCGGCGGAGGATCCGACCGCGTCACTGATGTCGCTGCAGATCGCTGACTGGTACAATGCCTCGTTTCATCATCTGCCCGGGGACGAGAGCGCGAACACTGTCGTTCTGAGACCGGTGATTCCCTTCCAAACTGGGGAGTGGAGGCACATTTTCCGGGCGACGATGCCTTTCCTAACTGATCACCCGTCGTACGACCCGGGATTGTCGGACATAACGCTTTTCGACCTGGTCGTCTTCAACGAGGACTGGGGACGCTGGGGATTGGGACCGGTCGCGTTGCTTCCGACGGGAGGTGATGATCGCGGGGCAGACGAGTGGGCGTTGGGTCCGGCGATCGGATTCACTGCCCGCCGGGACAAGCTTATCTGGGGCCTCTTCAACCAGAACCTTTTCAACATCGGCGGCGACAAGGTCAACGCCAGCGTCATCCAGCCGATCTTCAACTTCGGGCTCGGCGAGGGATGGTTTGTCGGCAGCTCCGAGATGAGTTTCGCCTGGGACTGGGAGACCGACCGCTGGAGCAGCCTGCCCCTGGGGATGAAGATTTCCAAAATGCAGAAGATCGGAGACTTTCCGGTGCAGTTCGGTCTGCAATACGAGCACGACTTCGCTGATAAGACTGTCGGGCCGGAAGACACGATCCGCTTCACCGTTAAGATGCTTTTCCCGAAGTGAGGCGGAGCGCCGCCCAAAACGAACCATGAAAACCGCACTAACTTTTCTGTCCTTCTTGCTGGCGTTCGCGGCCGGTCCGCCCGCCGTCTTCTCTCAAGAATCTACGAAATCGGGCGTTGCCACGGAGGGAGAGGAGGGCCCGATCGCCCATCATCCGGCGGGCGACAAGAAGGCCTACTCGGCGTACGCGCAGCGGGATTTCCCGACGCGGGTCTTCTTTGGCGACACGCATCACCACACCGCGAATTCCGGCGATGCCTTCATGGCGGGGGACCGGCTCAGCCCGGAAGACGCCTATCGTTTTGCGAAGGGGGAGGAGGTCGTCTCCTCGACGGGAATTCCGGCGAGGCTTTCGCGGCCGCTCGATTTCCTGTGCATCAGCGACCACGCCGAGGGGCTCGGGATCATGTATCAGGTATTTGAAGGCAACGAAGCCTTCATGAAGGATGAAGTGATAGCGAGCTGGAACAAGGCCATGAAGGACGGCGGCAAGGCGGCGGCGGATGCTACCGGCGACATCGTCGTCCGACAGGGCAACGGGACGCTCCCCCCGCTCATTAAAGATCCGAAGACGGTCGGCCCGATCATGAAATCGGTCTGGCAGAAATACACGGCGACCGCCGAGAAATACAATGATCCCGGCCGCTTCACCGCGATGATCGCCTACGAGTGGACTTCGGTCCCAGGCGGCAACAACCTTCACCGCAACATTCTCTTCCGTGATGGCAAGGACAAGGCTGACCAGATCATGCCCTTTTCCGCGTGGCAGAGCGAAGACGCCGAGGATCTCTGGAAGTGGATGGATGCTTACGAAAAGAAGACCGGCGGCAAGATGCTAGCCATTCCGCACAACGGCAACCTTTCGAACGGCCTGATGTTTGCCCTCACCGATTTCAAGGGCAACCCGCTCACCTCCGACTACGCGAAGCGCCGGGCCCGCTGGGAGCCGCTGCACGAAGTGATGCAGACCAAGGGCAACAGCGAGACCCACCCGACGCTTTCGCCAAACGACGAGTTCTCGGACTTCGGCGTCGCCGGCTGGGAGTATGGCAATCTCTCGCTCACGGACAAACCCGCCACGCCGGAGATGCGGCCTTTCAGCTTCATCCGCGGCGCGCTGATGAATGGTCTCATGCTGGAGCAGAAACTCGGCACGAATCCCTTCAAGATCGGGATGATCGGCGGCACGGACGTGCACAACTCGCTAACCTCGATTGAGGAGGACAATTTCTACGGCAAGTTGCCGTTTCAGGAGCCTAACACGAACCGCTGGGAGCACGTCTCGAAGGTCGGTTTTGGCAAGACGCGCTACACGTGGCATTACACCGCTGCGGGCTACGCTGCGGTTTGGGCGAAGGAAAACACGCGCGAAGCGCTCTGGGATGCGATGATGCGCAGGGAATGTTACGCCACCTCCGGATCCCGCATCACCGCGCGTTTCTTCGGCGGCTGGGACTATTCGGCGGAAGATGCGAAGACCCGCTATTTGCCGTCGGTCGGTTATGCCAAAGGCGTGCCGATGGGTGGGGACATGCCGAAACGTCCGGACGGCGCGAAGGCACCGACCTTCCTCCTCTCCGCAATGAAGGACGCGCTCGGTGCGAATCTCGACCGCATCCAGATCATCAAGGGTTGGCTCGACAAGGACGGCCAGACACACGAGAAGGTTTACGAGGTCGCCTGGGGCGACGCCGACAAGCGCCCGCTTGGCGCGGACGGCAAACTCCCGCCCGTGGGCGACACCGTGGACGTTGCCAACGCTACGTGGACCAACACCATCGGCGACCCCGACCTCGCCGCGCAATGGATCGACCCTGACTTCGATCCGGCGCAGCCCGCCTTCTACTACACCCGCGTCATCGAGATCCCATCTCCGCGCTGGACCGCCTACGACTGCGTCCGCTACGGGATCAAAATGCCGGCCGGGGTGCCGATGAAACACCAGGAGCGCGCGTGGACCTCGCCCATTTGGTACAATCCGTGAGGGTTTCACAGGAGGCAACGGAGAGAACAGAGTTTCCTGTTCAAGTTCCACCATCAAGACCATGAAACCAACCACAATGGCTATAGCCACCCTGACCGGTTTCGCGGCTGTCGCAGTCAATGCTGCAGAACCCGTCACCCCCGACAACTACCTGCGCGCGGAGTCCGATTTCAACTTCAAGAAGAAGGTGGACGAGGGGATGTTCGGCAAATTCGGACACGTCCGTGAGCCTGCTCCGATTGACAGACACGTCGTCGTCCGTGTGAATCGCGACACGCTCTTTTCGTGGGGGGTGTTCGACCTGACGCAGCCGGTGACGATCGTGAAACCGGACACCGGGAAGCGATTCCAGTCCATGGTTGTGATCAACGAGGACCATTACATCAAGGCCGTGGCATACGAACCCGGCGAGTACGTGCTGACCCGCGAGAAGATTGGCACGCGCTATGTCCAGGTTGCTTTCCGTACGCTCGTGGACCCGGCCAAAGCCTATTCGTTCAACAACATCACGGCGAAGAAGGACAGCGATGGCACCATTACGATCCATTTCGGAGGCGACCCGAAGCAGTTGAACTACATCCCCATCACGAAGGGCTGGAATTACACGGTGCGCCTCTATCGGCCACGCAAGGAGATCCTCGACGGCTCGTGGAAGTTCCCGGAACCAAAACCTATCGGCAACTAATCATGAGAACTACGTCAGCATTCCTCGCCGCGCTCTGCGCCTGGATCCCCACCGCTGGCGATGCTCAGGACCGGCGTGCGTTCTTCGGCGAGCAGCATGTTCACACCGCCTACTCGCTCGACGCGTATATCGGCGGCGCGCGGCTGACGCCTTCCGACGCCTATCTTTTCGCGAAGGGCGGGGAGGTCGAGGTGAACGGGGTGAAATTCAAGCTGCGCCGTCCGCTCGACTGGGCGGCGGTCACGGATCATGCGGAGTATCTCGGCGAGATGTATTCGACGCTGGTAGAGGGGGCTCCCGGATACAACCAGGAGCTGATCCAGCAGTTGCGCGGACTGACGAGCATTGAGGAGCGCGAGAGGTGGTTTCTCGAGTATGTGGTCAAGAGCAACCGGGGCGGCAATCCGCAGCACCCGCCCTTCTACGCGGGAATCGAGACGGAGAAGAGTGGCTGGAAAGTCGTGATGGAGGCGGCCGCGAAGCACTATAAGCCCGGCGAGTTCACGACTATCCCGGCGTTTGAATGGAGTGGCGCGCCCAAGGGCGGCAACCTGCACCGCAACGTGTTCTTCCGCGACACGAACGTACCTGACAAGGTAATGAGCTACATCGACATCGGTCGCGAGGACGGATTGTGGGCGTGGATGGCCGGTCTCGAAAAGCGGGGCATGAAGGTGCTTGCGATTCCTCACAATTCCAATGCGAGCAAAGGGATGATGTTTGCCGATGTGGACGGCGCGGGGAAGCCGATCGACCGTGCGTATGCCGAGACGCGGAGCCACTTCGAGCCGCTCGTCGAGATGATGCAGATCAAGGGCAACTCCGAGGTGCATCGGACATTCTGGCCCACTGATGAATTCGCCGACTTTGAGAATGCCGATTCGATCCAGGACTACAGCGGCCGTGCTTTCTCCAAGGGGAATTTTGTGCGCGACGGGGTGATCAAAGGACTCGCTGTCGAGCAAGCGCTAGGCGTGAACCCGTTCAAATACGGCTTCGTGGGCGGGACCGACACTCACAACGGCACGCCTTCGAATACGGCCGAGGACAATTTCATGGCTGGCAGTCACGGGGCAGCTGACGGGACCGCCGAGCGCCGCATGACCAGCGAAGTGGGCGGCTGGATCAAAGGCAAAGATCTCACGCCCGGCGCGCTGACGGGTGTCTGGGCCGATGCGAACACACGCGAGGGCATCTGGGATGGGATGCACCGCAAGGAACCCTTTGCGACGAGCGGCACGCGCATCACAGCGAGATTCTTCGGTGGCTGGGACTATGACGCAGCCATCGTCAAGAAGCCTGGCATGGCGAAAGCGGCCTATGCTGGCGGTGTGCCGATGGGCGGTGATTTGAAGTCAGCGCCGGAGGGTAAATCTCCGAAATTCATCGTCTCGGCGATGAAGGATCCTGACGGAGCGAACCTCGATCGTATCCAGATCATCAAGGGCTGGGTGGACAAGTCCGGGAAGACGCACGAGAAGATTTATGACGTCGTCTGGTCGGGCGACCGGCAACCCGGCGCTGACGGAAAATTGCCGCCCGTGGGCAACACGGTGGATGAGAAGAAGGCCACCTTCGCGAATTCGATCGGCGCGGCGGAACTCTCCCATGTGTGGACCGATCCCGATTTCGACCCATCACTCCGCGCCCTTTATTACGCCCGCGTTCTGGAAATCCCGACACCGCGCTGGAGCACCTACGACGCCGCGCGCTACGGAGTGAAAGCACCCGCCGGCGTGCAGGTTTCCATTCAGGAACGTGCGTGGACCTCGCCGATCTGGTTCACGCCCTGAAGCGTCAACAGGAGGAAACGGAGGGAACAGAGATGATATCCTCGATCCCGCTTACTCTGTTTGGTACTGTTCAAGTTTCCCGATGAGCCGCAATCGCATCATCCTCACTCTCGTCGCTGCGTTTCACCTGTCGGCGGTGGTTTCGTGGGGATGTGCGATCTGCATGGGCGTTGTGCCGCAGAAGCCGACGTTGGCGGATGAAGTGTCGGTGGCGCACGAGGTGGTGGTGGCGACGGCCCTGACGGAGGCGGGCACCTTCGAAGTCCATGCGGTCATCAAAGGCGATGCGGCGTTGAAGGGCGTCCGCGTGAAAGCGCCGAGCATTGATGGGAAGGGAACACTCATCCTTTCCCGTGCGGCGGTCGATGCGCCGTGGAGCAGCCTGGGCGAGTCGGGGATTCAGTTCGCCGGGTTCTTCAAAGCGATCCTCGACCTGCCCGCCGCGGAGACCGTGACGGAGGCGCAATGGAATGAACGGCTGTCGGCCTTTCGTCCGTTTCTCGGCCATCCCGATCCGCGCATCGCCAGGAGCG
>Ga0114976_10002732_pt1 | contig 11052 bp, 8 predicted proteins | sample S_130805_EF_Meta_FD_87319 | JGI IMG/M metagenome (GOLD analysis project Ga0114976, IMG submission 87319) | Freshwater microbial communities from Lake Simoncouche, Canada to study carbon cycling - S_130805_EF_MetaG | ecosystem: Environmental > Aquatic > Freshwater > Lake | place: Lake...
AGAAATTTACCTATATAAACATTGAGTACCTGAAAATCTCCAGCGAGGAAGGTATTTCCGATATAAGCTGATGGATGATAATTCTCAGGATTCACGGAAGTGTTCATTATAATAAATGGCACCAGCACCATAATTACCGATGCCAAAATTCCGGGAACACTTTTTGACTTTTGGCTGCCATAAATCATAAAAAGTAAGGTAAATAAATATACATGAATAATGCTTGGTAAAAATGCTCCAAATAAAACTGCGCTGAATGGTATCAACTTCAAAATCGTGACTCCTATAATTAGACTCAGGCCAAGTCCAATAAGCCGGTATTGCCATTTACTGAAAAAAACCAAAACGCCTCCAAACAATAGCGCAACAAGAAAAATATCATTAAAATAAGTTTGTACAAAGGGAAGGTAATACTTTAGAAGGCCTGTTTCAGCATAGGGTTTAAACGCTGGCAGGCGGAAAATCATTGGAACAGCCAGAAAGCAACAAAAGACTATGTACACTACAATCCACTTATATTCTTTAACAAAAAATTGTTTTCCGTTTAGCCAGTTGATTTGTGTCAAATAGTGTAAAGGACCCAATACTGCATACGCAAACAAAAACAGTTCAAACGGGATTTTAAATGCCAGAAAGAGAGACAGGAAAATGAGCCCTACATTTAACCAATCAACGGTATTTGTATTATCCTTTGCTGTAAGTTTTGAAGTAATCGCCATATAATTTACTGTTTAATGAATTTTAACTGATGAAATGTTTTATTTGCTTCAACTTCCAAAAAGTAAATCCCAGGCTCATATTGATGGATATCAATAATGTGATTATCATTATCATAGTTAATTTTTTCATCCATTTTAATCCCAAACATATTGGTAATTTTATAATTCAACGTAGAAAATTCTATATCCTTTACTTGGATTTTTATTTCGTCGGTTGCAGGAACAGGATATAAAACCACTTTACTTTTCTGGAAATGCGTTTCATCTAAACCTATCACTGATGGACAATTACCCTCAGCACTAAAAGGAGTAAAGAATCTAAGACAATCTTTTTGTAGTGTTACACTTTCAATTGATTCTACATCTCTGCATAGAAATACAAAGACATTGGAAGTATCAACACATTTTGGTGATATCGCAAATCCTTCGATGTTCTCATTCGTGGTTGGATTAGGAATATTATATTCTTTAATTTGATTTAGAGCATATGTACTTGAAATAAGTACAGGATCTAAAGAACATACTTCCAAAGAATTTGAGTTGGTATTGTGCAAAACATACAGTAGTCCTGTGCTTCTGTCGAAAGCAAGTTCACAGCTTTCATCCTGACCGGTAAGGTACTTGCCAACATACTCAAAATCATCATCCAGATTTGGATTCACATCATACACCCAAACATATCCCAAATCCTGGTTTGCAATAAATAGCAATCCACCCATCCCTTTTACAGATACATAAGGCGACCCAGTAACCGAACTTTTAAATCCAGAGGCAGTAAGAAAACTATCCGGTACAAAGACAATGCCTTCAGGTCCGAGGTTTCCAGTGTTCTGCATGGGAGAGGGCGGTATAAGCAAATTCCAGGAATGAGTTAAACTAACCGAAGAAAAAGCCGTATTGTGGGCATATTTTCTTATCTGGTAATTATTTTCATCAACAGTAAAAAAAGAATTTAAGCTAAAATTATCCTGGGTAATTCCTTCAGGATTGCCAATTCCATTTAAAGTGCCTAGTAAACTAAAACTGGAAGTACTTGCATTCCAATTTAAAGCCCAAACTGTTCCACTCCCCTGCACTGCATATAGCCTGGATTTTTGAGGGTTCCAATGTAATCCACTGAGTTCTGTAATTCCACTTGTGTCCATCAAATCGGTCAAATTAACAGCACTAGTCCAATTAACAGATGGCCAAGACGATTGAGCAAATAATTTTGAGGAACAAAAACATATACTATTCAGAAAAACAATAAGAATAATACATATTCTATTAAAGTGAAATGAGGAATGAATAGGTTTGGCTTTAACGGCCAAGTTTATTTTTAAGCCCATGAGTCTGTTAAATTACAGTTTTACCAAATGCATCCAAATTTCCTTTGGCATAAGTTTTTAGTTGACTAAACTGTTTTCCAGCATAGAATAAATCTTCGGCAATGCGATACTACTGCTTTCTGCGATTTGGAAGCTATTCCCTTTTGAGAATCCCGACACATCCGTTTTCTCAGGGTTGATAAAAATTACAGGAACATTTCGTTTAAACACTCTTTCAACCATGTAATGGGGTAATCCTGTTGCAAGTGAGGTTCCAACTACAAGCAACAAATCGGTTAATTCCATTTCGTTAATTACGCTTTCCAAATGGTAATATTCTTCATTGTAGGATTCATCAAACCATAAAATATGAGGTCTGAGCCATCGTTTGCAGGCAGGACAATAAAGCTGACTAAGGTCGTCGCTTGTAAAATCCATATCAGGCGTAAATGATATATCCGGAGCGGGGTAAATCGCATCACTACAGGGCAAAACACATCTGGATTTATTGATGGAACCATGAATAAGCCAGGTTCTTTCTTCTGAACTACCTGCTCTGCTATGAAGGCCATCTACATTCTGACTTACGAGCTGGAATCTATTACCCAGAAGTAATTCCATGTCCCTGAGTGCATAATGACCCGGATTTGGTTTTGCAGCTGCACAAACGCCTGCACGATAGAGATACCATTTCCAAACTTCCAGAGGCTGCTTTTCAAACATCCTCAGAGTGGCCATTTCCTCAGGTCGGTAATTCTGGGAACCAGCCCGCCAGTAACCTTCCTTACCTCGGAAAGTGGGAATGCCGCTATCAGCAGAAAGGCCAGCTCCGGTTAAGGCTGTCAAATGACCCGAACTAAGCGCAAAATCCCTTAAAAGGTCTGTTAACTGAACATCCATAGAGCATTCTAAAATTATGCTGTTGAACTGATTTTAAATATAATAATAAGAGGCAGTCTCGAAAGTTCAAGGCAGCCTCTTATTTATCTGGTGCTTATTCTTTCAACGATTCATCCCTTCGGGAGGAAATCGGAATCTCCTGGCAAACTGCAATTCCTTCAAACCCTTCGATGGGACTCAGGGGCCTATGAAGTAAATTCATTAACTCTGTACTTTAGTGCGGAGCGTAAAAGGATAAAACAAAAAAGGCTTTAGCCATGATTGGCGTTTTCATGGCTAAAGCCCTAATTGTTCAGTGTATGCTTGATTGCCCCAGCCTATAGGTGGGGTTACTGCAAATTACAATTGGATGTAGGTCAGCCCCGATGGGTTAGAGATTTCATTGGTGGTTGCTTAAAGCTATAAACCTTTTATCCCTTCGGGATAAACTTATATATCTATTGCCACCAGTTAAAACCGGTGGCAATATTGTCCATAAAAAAATTGTCTCAGAATTTCACTTCTGAGACAGACTTTTTACTCAATAACAGGTATGCATTTACGCAGTATTCTGATTGATTTTCTTTTTTATTTCTTCTATGTTAATTCTAAATTCCTTATCGGTTTCAATCAAATCATTAACTGTTTGTACAGCATGAATCACAGTGGAGTGATCTCTGCCTCCGAAATGAAGACCAATTGTTTTAAGGCTGGATTTGGTCAGTTCTTTTGCGAAGAACATAGAAATCTGTCTTGCCTGTACTATTTCGCGTTTACGGGTTTTGGCACGCATGGAATCGAGCGGCACATGGAGGAAATCGCACACCAGTTTCTGAATGGTGTCAATAGATATTTCTCTGGAAACATTTTTGACAAAATTCTTAAGCATCTGCTTGGCCAGGTGAATATCTATTTCGCGATGGTTCAGCGAACTTTGTGCTAAAAGACTAATCAATGCGCCTTCAAGTTCGCGGATATTAGAGGTGATATTGTGCGCTACAAATTCAATTACATCCTGAGGCAATTCAATTCCATCCTTATACATTTTATTCAGCAGAATTGCGAGACGTGTTTCGTAATCTGGCATCTGCAAGTCGGCGCTTAATCCCCATTTGAATCGGGACAGCAAACGCTCTTCCATTCCTTTTAAATCCTTTGCAGGGCAATCGGAGGTAAGGATGATTTGTTTACCATTTTGGTGCAGGCTGTTGAATACATGGAAGAAATGATCTTGTGTTTTTTCCTTACCTGCGAAAAACTGTATATCATCAACAATCAAAACGTCTACCATTTGATAATAGGTAACAAAATCGTTGATGTTGTTGTTTTTAATTGAGTCTACGAATTGATTAATAAATTTATCAGAAGTAACATACAGCACTATTTTATTGGGGAAGTTCGCTCTGACTTCGTTACCAATTGCCTGGGCAAGATGTGTCTTACCCAAACCGGTATTTCCATACAATAACAAGGGATTGAAGGCTGTTTGTGCAGGTTTGGTAGATACCGCATATGCCGCTGCTCTGGCCAGTCTGTTACAATCTCCTTCAATAAAGGATTCAAAAGTATAATTTGGATTTAAATTAGAATCTATAGTTACTTTTTTCAGACCGGGAATTACAAAAGGGTTGGGCACACCCTGACCAATAGAGATTGGCATATTCACCGGAGGATTTTTGGTAACCACTTCATTGGTGGTAGTTGGAATATTAATGGAATACGTTCGTCCATCTTCCAGGTTATTTTCTACGAGTACAGAATATTCAAGTCTTGACTGAGGACCTATTTCATGCTTAAGGGTTTTTTTAAGCAAGGACACATAATGTTCTTCCAGCCATTCATAAAAAAACAAACTTGGTACTTGTATAGTTAATACGTTGTTTTCGAGTTTGAGGGGTTTTATAGGCTCAAACCATGTTTTATAACTCTGATCATTCACATTGTCTTTAATGATCTCCAGGATTTTATTCCATGCTTCAGTTGGGTCTTTAGTCATTTCTCCACTCTCCTTCTTTGTTTATTGGGGTTTAAAGTTGTGCAGGAAATAGGGAAAAAAAAACTTGCGAAAATCAGTTCTTTTTAATTAAGCGGTTTTTAAAAAATAAATTATTTATTAGGCTGATTTTCAGGGAGAAATTTTTTTATGTTTCGTAGATTAAAAATATTTTATAGTCTTTTATTTTGATTGGATTTTATGTATGAAATAGCGCTTCAGTTTCCGCAAAATTCTTTATTTGAATTGATTTAGACTGATATCCAAGGGGATTGCCATTTGAGGATGAAAAGGTTAGTTCAACCATCCCCAGATTAATGCCAGCAAAACCAACCTGAAACACAGGTACTTTAGTTCCGGCTTTATTTGTTAACTCAATTGGACGTTCCATAAAGGTGTGGCTATGTCCTCCGATTACGAAGTCAATATTGCTTGTTTCGGCCACCAGATCCTTATCATTGGGTTTGCCTTTACCTTCAAATCCCAGATGGGACAGTAAAATTACGTAGTTGCATCCGGCTTTATGCTTCAGGAAGTCTGCCACGCGGTTTGCCTCTTGAATAGGATCCTTGTAGAGTGTGTTTCCATACAAATCAGGCAATACCAAACCTTCTAATTTTACTCCAAGCCCAAATACCCCTATTTTAATTTTATCATAGGTAAAAATTGTATAATCCTCAGTTAAGCCTTGCAAAGGTGTATTTGAGAAATTATAATTGGAATTCAGTAATTTAAATTCAGCGTATTTGAGATTGTCTGCAAGAGACTGCAATCCGGCATCAAAATCATGGTTGCCAAGCGTTACAGCATGGTATCCCAGTTTGCTTAGTGCTTTTATCTCAAGTTCACCTTTAAAGAAATTAAAATAAGGTGTGCCCTGATAAAAATCACCCGCATCCAGCACGAGCACATGTTGGTTTTCTTTGCGTATGCGGTCTAGCAGTGTTTTTCTCCGGGCAACGCCTCCTAAGCCTGCATATTTGCCGGCATCTTTTGGAAATGGATCAAAACGGGAATGTGTGTCATTGGTGTGCACTACAAGAATCTTAATATCCTTCTGACTCTTATCTGATCCAAAAAGTGCAGAAGGACCTAGCAATCCTGCTCCTGCTAAAACGAGACCTGACTGTGCGATAAATTCTCTTCTGCTACTCATAGGTTGTGCACCTGAAATTAATTCATTTCCATGACAATTCTGGTATCATTAACGGCAACAATTTTTTGTCCCTTGTTGTTTAGAGAGATAATTTTTTCTTTAATAACATCTCGTAACAATATGCCCGTTTCCTTGCCTGTTTCACTTGCTTTTTTAAGGAAGGTCATACTGTCGCCTCCTTTTGCAAGGTAATCGGTAGTGACAATTTTCACTGTTTTGCCTGAGACATATTGTTCATTGTTCATTTTAACATATTTGGGTTTTCCACGAAAAACCTGAACTTGAATTCCTGCAAATGGAGGTTGCATTTCGGCGATATAGAGCAGCACACTGTCAAATGCCTCTGGCGTAAGCGTTAACACCACCACCTGATTGTCAAAGGGCATAAGTTCATAAATCCTGCCCATGGTAACCGGGCCTTCAGGAATCTCCGCAATTCTTAATCCTCCATAATTCAACAAACACATTTGTACCTCAGGGTCTACGGTTGTTTTTGCGTATTCCAGTAACAGGTCAGCAACAAAATTGCCCAGACTGCCTTGTGGTTTCTCTTTTATCAGAGGTTCGCTGGCATACCCAATTACTTTATCCATATTTAGTTTGAGTGAATCTCTGTAAGGTACAATCCATTTATCCAGTTCCTGGTCGGCAACAAGAGTTGAATCAATCCTGGTAGGCGTACCTGAGTTTTTATAAAACCGATATCCTTTTTTATGGCTTGAACAAGCTACTGTACCAAGCAGCAGCAATGCAAATAGAATTATTTTAGATGATTTCATGCTCTGAAAAACAATTTTTGAATATCTCTTTTTAACAAGAGGATGGCGAGGGCATTTGGTGCCTGTTCTTTTTCCTGAAGCCCGGTTAACAACAGTCTGCATAAATCTGTGCCATGGGCATTATCTGGCAGTCGTGAGGCTGTTTCATTAATAAAAACAAGTGTTTCTTCCTTTGCTTGCATGAGCGCATTCCATGCATCCGGACTTACATATAATTGTTGAATGAGATTGTGTTCGAATTCGGTTCTGATTTCTTCAAGCATCTGAAGCTGAACCATTCTGGCATTTTTACCTGCAGGCTCAACTCTCAGCATCAGGTTTGGCAAGTGTATGCGTTCCAGATATAAAACCAGACGTTCATATGCAGAAATTCTTAGCGGGAGAATAGTATTCATTGCTTCGCGTTTTAATTCGAAGCGATCTTTTCCTGCATCCCTTTCTTTTACATATCTTAAAATGATATATACAGCCAGGCATACAAATCCTGCGGGAAAGAGATATTTTAAAAACTCGATTAAAGGGTTAATGATTTCCATCTTTTTTCAAATATAGGTAGGGATTAAAAAGTTCAGGAAAAAAACCTTGTTAGAAAACTTCTGGCAGCAACGGAAGGTAATATATTTCCCTCTTCGACTTTCTGTTCCAGTTCTTTAAAATACTGATCCTTATTTTCCTGTTTCATAAAGGTGCTAATTAAATCAGTATGAACAGCATCCCTGAACCAGGTTGTATTTTGTAGTGTTCTTCGGTGTTGAAGGTGTCCGTTTTCTAGCATTTGCTTATTAAATGACTGGATGAGGGTATAACATTCCTGCATGCCCGTATTTTCATGGGAGGAAACCAATATGACTTCGGTCTGAAAACTATTTTCCTTTGGTTCAAACAAATGAAGTGCTGCTTTATATTCTGCAGCAGCTATTTTGGAGGCGGTTATATTGTTGCCATCCGCTTTGTTGATTACCACAGCATCAGCCATTTCCATAATTCCCTTTTTAATGCCCTGTAGCTCATCCCCTGCTCCTGCCAACATCAATAACAGAAAAAAATCGGTCATTCCATGTACCGTAGTTTCAGACTGTCCAACACCAACAGTTTCTACCAGAACTATGTCAAATCCTGCGGCCTCACATAATAATATGCCTTCCCTTGTGGAACGGGCCACACCCCCTAAAAATCCGGCAGAAGGCGTTGGTCGGATAAAGGCAGCAGGATTTAGAGAAAGTTTTTCCATTCTGGTTTTATCACCCAGTATGCTCCCACCAGAAATTCCTGAACTAGGGTCAATAGCCAAGACAGCAACTTTGTGACCATGATCCGTTAAATAGGTGCCAAAACTGTCAATAAAAGTACTCTTGCCAACTCCCGGTACACCACTGATGCCAATTCTCAAGGCCTTACCCGTTTCTGGATAAATTTCTAGCAGGAGGGCCTCAGCCAAATCACGGTCTTCTTCCAGTGTACTTTCAATAAGGGTTATAGCTCTGCTTAGTGTTATCCGGTCACCCACCAGGATGCCTTTTTTCAATACCTGAATGTCAGGGAACCTGTTTGTTTTCAAAGTATTAGAGCAATTTCAGCACTTCTTCCGCAGCATCGGCGATTACCGTTCCCGGACCAAAAATAGCCTTTACTCCGGCGTTTCTCAGAAATTCATAATCCTGAGGAGGAATGACACCACCGGCAATAATTAGAATATCTTCTCTACCTAATTTTTGAAGTTCAGAAAACAGTTCGGGTATCAAGGTTTTGTGTCCACCAGCCAGGGATGAAGCTCCAACAAGATGAACATCATTTTCTGCTGCTTGCCGTGCTACTTCTTCTGGCGTTTGAAACAAAGGTCCAATATCTACATCGAAGCCAAGATCAGCAAATGCTGTTGCAATAACTTTTGAACCGCGGTCATGACCATCTTGACCCATTTTAGCTATGAGAATTCTAGGTCTTCTACCTTCTTTTGAGGCAAAATCTGCTGTTAGCTGCCGCACTTTTTTAAACTGCTCCCTGGACTCATTCATACCCCCATAAACGCCTGATAATGCCAATGTTTTCGCTTTATATCTGCCAAAAACTTTTTCCAATGCAGTTGAAATTTCACCCAAAGTAGCTCTGTTTCTGGCTGCATCAACCGTTAACGCCAACAGATTACCTTCTCCCGAACGAGCACAGCTTTCCAGCTCCAGCAATGATTTGTCAACGATTTCCTGACTTCTTCTACTTTTTATCTCTTTTAGTCTGGCTACCTGTGATTCTAATACAGCCGTATTATCCACTTCGAGTAGCGTCATTTTGGTAGCATCGAGGGTACGGTATTTATTTACGCCTACTATTACTGCTTCACCTGAATCAATAGCTACTTGTTTGCGTACTGCCGCTTCTTCTATTTTAAGTTTTGGCAAACCGCTTTCAATTGCGGCAGACATCCCTCCCATTGCTTCAATTTCAAGCATAAGATCCCAAGCTTTGGATGCAAGGTCATGGGTGATTTTTTCAAGATGTGTGCTTCCTCCTAAAGGATCAATCACGTGACCTATTTCTGCTTCTTCCTGCAGATATAATTGAGTATTTCGGGCAATTCGGGCCGAAAAATCGGTAGGTAATGCGAGGGCTTCGTCGAGAGCGTTTGTATGCAAAGATTGTGTTCCGCCAAAAACTGCGGCAAGTGCCTCAACGGTTGTTCGACAAACATTATTAAATGGGTCTTGTTCTGTAAGACTCCAACCAGAGGTTTGACAATGTGTTCTCAATGCCAATGATTTAGGATTTTGCGGATTGAATAAGCTAATTATTCTGGCCCATAAAAGCCGTGCAGCACGGAGTTTGGCTATTTCGGTAAAGAAATCCATGCCAATGCCCCAGAAAAAAGACAAGCGTGGAGCAAAATCATCAATTGAAAGTCCTGCTGCAAGTCCGGTTCTTACATATTCCAACCCATCAGCGAGTGTATAAGCCAGCTCAATTTCTGCAGTAGCACCAGCCTCCTGCATATGATATCCGCTGATACTGATGGAATTAAATTTAGGCATATTTTGCGCAGTATAAGCGAAAATATCTGCAATAATTTTCATTGATGGCCCCGGTGGATAGATATAGGTATTCCGAACCATAAACTCCTTGAGGATATCATTCTGAATGGTTCCGGTTAATAATTCCGGATGAACACCCTGTTCTTCGGCGGCAACAATATAGAAAGCAAGTATAGGCAATACTGCACCATTCATTGTCATGGAAACGGACATTTGATCCAGCGGAATACCTTCGAAGAGACGTTTCATATCTTCTACGGTATCAATGGCAACGCCCGCTTTGCCTACGTCTCCTTTAACTCTGGGATTATCAGAGTCATATCCTCTGTGCGTAGCTAGGTCAAAGGCAACCGACAGTCCTTTTTGACCAGCAGCAATATTCCTTCTGTAAAAAGCATTGGATGCTTCTGCAGTTGAAAATCCTGCATACTGTCGGATGGTCCAAGGTTTACGGATGTACATTGAGGCATAAGGCCCCCTGAGAAAGGGTGGTTTCCCAGCTATATATCCAGAAAGAATTATGGAATTTTCTGAAGCAGGATTTTTTTCAGAAACTTTGTTAATGTCTATTTTGGTGAAATCAAGTTTCATTTAATAATCAGATTATCTTTAAACCATTCAAATAATTCCTTAAGATCAGATTTGATATGCAAATATTGAACTATACCGGCTTCATTCAATTGGAGCTTACCTTCCGTAGGATTTCCAGCAATTATTGGGAGAATGCTTTTGTTTAATTTTTCTAGTGTGTTGATCCCTAAGGTTAAATATTCTTCATCGGAACTACACAATACAACGCAGGACTGATTTGGCACCGCTTCTGGCAGATTCGTTTCAACACATTTAATTCCAAATGTTCCCAACAAGTTTACTACGAAATCAGCTCGTAAATTGGCATATTTTTCGGTTCCGAATTTATAAATATAGACGACTTTAACTTCATTTGTAGCTTCTTTTTTCGAAAAAAACGAAACCCATTGTTCGAATTCATTTGAAATTTTATGCGACTTTAAGCTTCTGTTATTTTCTTCTTTTTGTGTACTAATTTCTGACAATACTTCATGGTCACCAGATGGGTCAGGGTATTTATTTACTCCTATAAACACAGATTTGCGTTTTAAAATTTTATCTTCTTCTTTTTTACCTGAACCAACAATCGAGTTTAGTAATTGACCAGAATTATAAAATTCGAAAAA
>Ga0114976_10002735_pt1 | contig 11045 bp, 9 predicted proteins | sample S_130805_EF_Meta_FD_87319 | JGI IMG/M metagenome (GOLD analysis project Ga0114976, IMG submission 87319) | Freshwater microbial communities from Lake Simoncouche, Canada to study carbon cycling - S_130805_EF_MetaG | ecosystem: Environmental > Aquatic > Freshwater > Lake | place: Lake...
CGTCTTCCTTGGGCATGACCGCTCGCAGGATCAGCTCCTCGTCCGACAGCGTCTCGCCATACTCATGTCGAAGCTCCTTGAGCGAGGGCTGCGGCTGCTCCCACGACACGAAATCCTTGCCGCGTGGCGAGGAAACAATCGCGTCGAGTGCATTCGGATCGAAGGGTGCCGCGGGCTTGCCGAGGTGACCCAGCGCGTACAGGATCATCTCGTCGGGCACGATCTTGTAACGCTGGCCGGTGACGACGTTCAGGACGGCCTGGATGCCGATCAACTGCGAGAACGGCGTCGCGCTTGGCGGGTAACCGACCTCGGTGCGCACGACGGCCGCTTCCTCGAGCACCTCCTCGAGTCGGTCGGTCATGCCGTACTGCTTGAGCTGGGCCAGCAGAGTGCCGGTCATTCCACCCGGTAGTTGATGCTTGTAGGTGAACTCGCGGTACTCGTTGGGCACACCGAGAGGACGGTCCTCCATGTCCGCGATGTAGGTGAGAGTGTCGGCGATCTTGCTCAGCGGAGCGGTGCGAAGTCGGTGCGTATGGCCCGTGTGCTTGAGGTTGTCGATCATTGACTCGACGGACGGAAGTGACGGGCCGTTGGCCAGCGGACGGCTGGCTGTATGCAGGATCCGCACCCCGGCCTCGACCGCGATGAGGTAGTTCAGGGGTGCAAGTCCAGTGGTGTTGTGACTGTGCATCTCCAGCGGCACGTTGCCCGCGGCCTCGACTAGTGCAGGGAGCAAGGTGCGTGCGCCCTCGGGACGCATGACTCCGGCTTCGTCGGCAATCATGATGCTGCTGACATTGCGAATGTTCGCCATCTGCCGAACGAGGTTGGCGATGTACTCATCGGTGTGAATCGGGCTATTGGCGTACATCAAACAGGGCACCACGTCGGAGCCGGTGTCGTGGACGATGTCGGAGATCCACTGCATCTTCTCGATGTCGAACAGGCAGTCGACGAGCCAGTAGCTGCTGACGCCGTGCTTGGCGAGCGTGCGAACCCACAGCTCGACGAGGGAGTCGGGATTCTTGCTGAAGCCCACGAGCGCAAAGCTGCGCATTCCGGCTCGCAGCTTGCTGTTCGGCATTGCCGCCCGCACGTGGTCGAGGTTGCGCCAGGGATCCTCTTTGCCGAACCGCACCTGGGCTTCGAAGACATTGCTGACGACCATGTCGATCACGCTGTAGCCGACGCGATCGATGTCATCTGCGAGGGCGAGCTGGTGGCGGCCCTGCATGCGCATGCCCCACAGGCTCTGCTGACCATCACGCATGGTGGTGTCGATGAAATCCACGTGATCTGTCATCGCTACATCCTCGCGTCGGCTGGAAGCATGAGTGCTGAAGTGGACAAGGGGGCTACTGGGCTGGGGAAATGTCGACTAGGGGCGAACCGAACTCGACCATGTCTCCGTTTGCGGGATGGATACGCACGACGATGCCGTCTTGACCAGCCTTGACATGCGTCATCAACTTCATCACCTCGACGATGCACACGGTGTCGTCAGCCGTCACGGCTTGGCCAAGCTCGACGAAGGGAGGAGCCTCCGGCTTAGGGGATCGCCAGTAAAGCCCGATGGAAGGTGAGCACACGGTGTTGACCTCGCCGGATACCTCGAGCGCTGCCGGTCCGCTCGGAGAAACCGCAGGTTCAGCACCTGCGGCGGGTGCCGCCGCAGGTGCGGGGGCAGGAACAGGAGCAGCCGCGGGAGTTGAACGCGTGCCCTCGACCACCGAAGTTGTCACATTGAGGGCCTCGTCCTCCCGCGAGACCACGACGGTTAGCCCGTCAATCTCGATGCGCGCATAGTCCCAGCCGGCCGCCTCGACGCTCGACAGTAGCGCGCGCAGGTCTTTGGCGTTCCTGTCGTCTGTCATGCCGAGTCCGTCCTCCGCTGAGTGGGGTGCGACCAGCCATTGTGTGCTGAGGTCCGCGAATATACCCACGCTCACGTCTTGGTAGCAACCAAACGGGAGTTTGATTTCTGGCCGCCTCGGATCCGCTTGAGAGGTACATTCCCCAGCATGACCCCCGACTACGACGATCTGCCGATCGACGAAGTCATGGGGATGCCGCACTCGTGGGGTCTGCTCGACCCGAATGTGGGCACGCTCTCATTCGTGACTGATTCCGCCATTGCTAGCGCGGCGGCCACCGTCACGCACGGACGTGCAATCCCGCTCAATCTGTCGCTTAGTGAGATAGATCCGCCGCTTTTCGGGCGCGCACAATGGCGCCACTCAGTGCATGCAACCGGCCGCAACGAGTTCGAGGATGTCCTGGATTCCTACAACCCGCAGTGCTCGTCCCAGTGGGACGGTTTCCGACATGTGCGCGCACGTGAGCGCGGTTTCTACGGCGGCGTTACCGATCTGGACTCAGCCGGCAATGCGCTGAGCATCGAGCACGTCGCTCACCGCGGCATCACGGGTCGGGGCGTGCTCCTTGACGTAGCGGGCTGGGCTCAGACGCAGGGTCGTCTGCTGAACCCCTTCGCCGGAGACGTCATCGAAGCCGTAACCCTTCAGCAGGTCGCCGACGCTCAGGGTGTGCACCTTCACCCTGGCGACATCCTGTGCATCCGCACCGGATGGATAGCCGCCTATCGAGCACTCTCGGCACAGGAACGGTGTTCACCTGAGCTCTCTGCGCGATTCAGTGGGCTTAGGGCCGACGACGAGACTGCGCGGTTCCTGTGGAACAACCGAGTAGCCGCCGTAACGATCGACAATCCAGGCTTTGAGGTTGCGCCGGGGCGCTCGGAGGATGGGTTCCTGCATCGTCGACTGCTGCCAATGCTGGGCTTCGTCATAGGTGAACTGCTTGACCTCGACACCCTCGCCGAGGTCTGTGCCGAGATCGGTCGCTACGAGTTCCAGTTCGTTGCAGTCCCGCTGCCGATACCCGGCGGACTCAGCTCACCCTCGAACGCCATGGCGATCCTATGAACCTCGACGTCGAAGCGCTGCGCGAGAAGTACCGCCAGGAGCGGGACCGACGCGTCAGAGTCGATGGAACCGACCAGTACCTATTTGCCGAGGGCAAGTACGCCCACTTCAACGACGACCCCTATGCGGCCGAGGTTCCGGAGCGTGCATCCATCACTCGCGACGTAGACGTGCTCGTCATCGGCTGTGGATTCGGCGGGCTTGAGGCGGGCGCCACACTCACGCGAGCGGGCGTGGACGATTTTGTGATGGTCGACTGGGCCGCCGACTTTGGCGGCACCTGGTACTGGAACCGTTACCCGGGGCTGCGCTGCGACGTGGAGTCGTACATCTACCTGCCTTATTTGGAAGAGACCGGCTACATGCCGACTGAGAGATACGTTCGCGGGAGCGAGATATTCGCCTACTGCCAGCTCCTGGGCCGCCACTTCGATCTTTATCGACGGGCGCTTTTCCAGACCAAGGTGACGTCGATGGTGTGGAACGACGAGGACGCACGCTGGCTGGTGACCACATCTCGAGACGATCAGATCCGCGCCCGTTTTGTCACGACCCAAAGTGGGATTTACGACCGCCCACAGCTCCCGGGCATCCCGGGTATTGAAGACTTCGAGGGAAAGGTCTTCCACTCGGCGCGCTGGGACTACGAGTACACGGGCGGCGACTCCTCCGGCGGCATGACCAAGCTCCGCGACAAGCGTGTGGGCGTGATCGGCACGGGGGCCACCGGCTTGCAGGTGATCCCGGAGCTCGCCAAGGACGCGGGTGAAGTGGTGGTCTTCCAGCGCACCCCAAGTGGGGTTGGCGTGCGCGACAACGCCCCGACCGACCAGGAGTGGTTTCGCTCGCTGCCGTCCGGTTGGCAGAAGGCTCGCGCACGCAGCTTCAACCAGATTGCGAATGGCGAGGATGTGCCGTGCGAGATCGACGACGGTTGGTCGCGATTTCATCGGAGCATGATCGATGCGGCGAATGACGTCCCTGAGTCGCAGCGAACTCACGAGGTCGTCGAGGCGGCTAAGGAGAAAGCCGACTTCGAGTACAACGAGTTCGTCCGGGCGCGGGTGGACCAGCACGTACACGACCCGCGCAAGGCGGCATTACTCAAGGCGTACTACCGGACCATGTGCAAACGTCCGGGTTTCAGCGACGAATACCTGCCTGCCATGAACCGCGACAACGTCACGCTCGTCGACGCCAGCGCTGGGGTTGAGAGGATCACTGATTCAGGCGTCGTCATCGCCGGAGTCGAACATCGTCTTGACTGCATCATTCTGGCGACGGGCTTCGAGATCGGGACCACATGGACCCATCGCGCCGGCTACGACGTCGTGGGCCGCGGCGGTGTGCGCCTTTCAGACAAGTTTGCCAAGGGAATGCGAACGTGGCAGGGCCTGTTCAGCGTGAACTTTCCCAACCTCTTTTTCATGGGACTGACCCAGGGTGGGACAACGACCAACGTGCCGCACATGCTTCAGGAGCAAGCTGATCACGTCGCCTACATCGTCTCGCGCGCACTGGCCGAAGGATCTACTCGCGTCGAGACGACGCTGCAGTCTGAGGATGCATGGCAGGAAGAGATTGCTGCGGTTAACGACAGACGCCGCTCATTTCAGGAGCAATGCACTCCGGGTTACTTCAATGCTGAGGGTCGCGCGAACGACCTTCGCTCTGGCATCACGTCGGGCTCGTACCGGCCATCCACGGTCTTCTTCGAGATGTGGCGTCAGTGGCGAGAGGCCGGAGACTTCGAGGGACTCGTGGTCGCGTGATTGCACCGCCGCGGCGTGCGCGTCGTCGGTAGGCTACCTAACGCTTGGTAGGTCAAACACCTGTGAGGCGGTGACGCATGGCTGCGGTGCAACGCCTCGCCCCATTGCTGCTCACCGTTGTTGCCGGTGGCCTGCTGTCTTGGCAGTCGGAGATCAACGGTGGGCTCTCCGATCGAACACACAGCTGGCTGTTGGCCGCTCTTGTCTCGTTCTCCGTTGGAACGGCCATGCTGAGCGTGCTGGTCTTTGTCCGATCGAGAGGTCGCGCCGGTCTGCACCTGGTTGCGACGTCGCTCCGCGCACGCTCACTGTCGTGGTGGGTTCTCACCGGTGGCCTGCTGTCAGCCGGGTACGTGGTCCTTCAGGCAGGAACTGTCTCAACGCTCGGGGTGGCCGTTTTCTCCCTCGCGGCGATCTGTGGACTGAATGTTGGGTCGATAGCCGTCGATTTCTGGGGCATGAGCCATGGTGGAGGCGTTCCGTTGACGCCTCGTCGGGTCATCGCGGTGGTCATCTCGCTAGTGGCCGCCCTCCTTGCTGTCTTCCCCAATCTCAGTCACCCGTCGTCATCGATCATGTACTTCCTTCTGGTGGTCGCCGCAGGGATCGGAGCGTCGATCCAGTTCGCCATGACTGCGCGCGTGGGTGAGACCTCCGGTGATTCGACCGTTGCCGCGTGGGTCCTCTTCGCTATCGCTGCCGTCTTCCTGCTTGTTTTGGCGCTCGCTCAGGGCGCCTTCGCGAATGGCGGAATCGACCACCTCCTCACGGCCGCGTCGTCGGCACCGTGGCTGCTCATCGGCGGGTTTCTGGGTGCAACCATCGTGGTGATCAATGCTTTCGTCGTGCCTCGCACCGGGGTTCTTGTCTTCAGTCTCAGCCTCGTCGCTGGCCAGCTACTTGCTGCAGTGCTCCTGGACCTCGCCTCAGGGTCCATGAACAATGTCATCTTCGTTGTGGGCGGGTGTGCCCTGATGCTTATGGCTACCGCTGTGTCTGTCGGTGGACGGGGAAAGTCCGATCAGGCCCCTCATATTCAGGAAGATCTCCCTCGATGAGTCAGGAGAAGGCTATGGAATGGCGAGACAAGGTGGCGATTGTTGCCGCAGCAGGTTCTGGAATCGGCCGCATGAGCGCCATCGCGCTTGCGCAGGCGGGTGCGTCGATCGCGCTCATCGATCTCAATGCCGACTCGGTGGGCGAACTTGCCAACGAGATCACGCGAGAAGGCGGGCGTGCGACCGCTCACCAGGCCGACCTCTCGAGCGTTGATCAGATCAAGAGAGTCGTGGCCGAGATAGGCGAAACGGTGTCCCACGTCGACATTCTGGTGAGCAATGTCGGTATGCCCAACCCGCACGGTATCGACGACATCTCCGAGACGCAGTGGCAGACCAGCATCGATGTGAACATGAAGAGCGGCTTCTTCATCACGCAGTCTGTCCTCCCGCTCATGCGCCGGACGGGGCGTGGCGGCTCGATCATCTACACGTCATCTGCGGCCGGTCTGACCGGGTCGTACACCAGCCCTATTTACTCGTTAACAAAGTCTGGGCTCATCGGGCTGACCAAGTCACTATGCGTAATCTTGGCGCCCGAGGGAATCCGGGTGAATGCAGTGTGCCCCGGCCCAGTGCGCACTCCGATGCTTGCGGGTTTCATGGCCAAGGGGGTCGAGGCCGTCGATGAGGTGGCTGAGCTGTATTCCAGCCGGGTGCCGCTCGGGCGTGTGGCAGAGCCGGAGGAGATCGCCGCCGCCATCAAGTTCCTCGCCAGCGATGAGTCCAGCTACCTCACGGGCGTGGCTCTCCCGGTCGACGGCGGATATACGGCGGTTTAGGTGACTTCGACCGTTACCTTCCCGCATCGGTTCGGCGTCTTCTACGACTTCCGCAACCCGGCGCCGTGGCGCCAACCGTGGGAAGACCGTTACCGCGAACTCATGGATCAGATCGCATGGGTGGATGCCGAACTGTCCTTCGACGAGATCTCCGTCTCTGAGCATCACTTCGTCGACGACGGGTGGACGCCGTCACCGATGGTTCTGGCGAGTGCTATCGCGATGCGTACGGCGCGGGTCGGCATCGTGACAAATATCGTGCAGCTGCCTTTGCATCATCCATTGCGCGTCGCCGAGGACGCGTTGACCGTTGACGCCCTGTCAGGTGGCCGCTTCCGCCTCGGCGTCAGCGCGGGATACCGCGAGGCGGAGTTCGCCGGCTTAGGTGTCTCGATGCGCGAGCGTGCGAGCCGCATGGATGAGGGGCTCGACATCCTTCGCCTCGCATTCGCCGGAGAGTCGTTCTCGTACGCCGGCACGCACTGGACTTTTCCCGAGGTCATCGTTGCGCCCGGCCCGATGCGACCTGGCGGTCCCGGTATCTGGATCGGTGGTAGCGCCGCACCGGCACTCAAGCGCGCGGCTGCTCGAGGGGATGGCTTCTTGGCGTCGTCTAATGACGACGTCGTGGGCTATCTGGCCGCGCGCCGCAGCCTCGGGTACGACGACGTGACGCCGCGAACCGCTCGAACAGCACGTCTGGTGATCGATGAGGATCCCGAGCGCGCACTGAGGCTGCTCGGTGATCACATGCTCTTTCAGGTGAACCAGTACATCGCCTACGGGTTCATCAAGAAACCGCCGTACACCGACGCTAGAGATCTCTTGCGTGATGGCCACGCCGACATCGTTGATGCGGCTGGGGCCGTGGAGCGACTCAAGGCTGCCGGTCAGGCCGGTATCAGCGAGTTTCACTTCTATGCAGTGCTACCCGGTGAGTCGGTTGCGTCCGGTTCGCGTCGACTGGCCTACATCTCCGACACCGTCATACCCCTTATCCGCTCTTTGCAGGACGAGAGCATGAACACACGACAGGAAGAGTCACATCATGTGGAGTGAGCTGCACGCGCTTGAGAACTTCAGCGTCTTCGTTGCCGACGACATGCTCGGTGAGGGGCCGCATTGGGATGAGACAACCGGGCTGCTGTCACGTGTAGATATCCACGCGGGACTGTTGCGACTGTGTGACCCGGTCACCGGAGTTCAATCAACGCAGAAGTTGGGACCGCCGGTTGGCTTCGCACTGCCGCGCCGGACCGGTGGATTTGTCGTGGGCATGGGATTGAGAATCGTGCTGCTCGACCCTGATGGTGCGCAGCGAACGATTGTCGACCTCTCGCATCTAGATCCGTACAACCGGTTCAACGATGCTGTGTGCGATGCGCAAGGTCGACTGTGGGCGGGAACCATGTGCTCGCAGCGACCCGACGGTGTTCGACCGCTGGGGGAGGCGTCTTTGTATCGAATCGACCCGGACGGCACGTGCGAGGAGGTCCTGAGTGATCTGACGATCTCCAACGGAATGGATTGGCCCGATGAGCACACGTTGATGCACGTCGACAGCTTTCGTCACCGGATAGACACGTATCCGGTCGATGCGGCGGGCCGACTGGGCGAAGGTTCCATCCTCGCGGAGTTTGATCCGGCCGATGGATTGCCTGACGGACTGACGATCGACGACGAGGGATGCGTGTGGATCGCGTTCTTCGGCAGTGGTCAGGTGCGACGCCTAGATCCCCGTGGAGCGGAAATCACTCGGGTGACATTTCCAGCCACGTGCACGACGAGCGTCGCCTTTGGCGGTCCCGACCTTTCGGACCTCTTTGTCCCCACATCCCGACATCGCCTCACGCCGGAGCAGACGGCACAGCAGCCCCTTGCGGGGTCGTTGTTTCGTGTCCGTCCAGGAGTGCGTGGGCGATTGGGGCACCGATTTGCCGGGTGAGTACGCAGGCCTGTGTCGCTACCTCGGAAATCGCGGAAAGTGGTTGACAGGTTTAGTGGGCTCCCCTAGCGTTTCGATACTTCGAAAACCACTTCGAAATACCGAAAGAATGGCACCACGATGACGCAACCGGCAGGCAGGGTCTACGTAACTGCAGGGCATCACATTGCCGGCAGCCGAATTGAGACCGAGTCACTTGAGGAAATGATTTTCGAGGCCGTATCGACGGCCATCGAAAAGGCGGGCCTGACACCGCAGACAGTGGATGCAATCGTCATCAGTGGAAACGACCAGACCGACGGCCGCATCATCTCGTGCATGGTGACCGCCGGGCCGGCAGGCGGTGTGGGCAAGAACGTGACCACCATTGCGTCGGCACCCGAGCACGCGTTCGCCTATGGGTATCTCCGACTTCTGGCCGGCCAGGGCACCAACACTGTGGTGGTCGGTTGGAGTAAACCCAGCGAGTCCGTCTACCCCGAGCATGCCGAACTTGTCTCCGCTGATCCGTTCATGGTTCGACCGATCGGAATGAACCGCCTCATCGCGGCGGCGCTGCAGGCATCGGTTCATGCACCGACCGAATCGACCTCATCAGGTAGTAGCGCCAGCGACCGGATGATCGCGTGGCCGCTTACGCAGGCCGACTGCCAGAGTCATGCGGATGGCGTATGCGCGATCGTGCTGCAAACGAGCGATGCCGCGCCCGGCGGCACAGGTGGCTCGAGCGCGTGGGTGCGCGGCGTGGGCTGGGCCATGGACCGCTACGACATTGGTGACCGCGACGACCGCGAGGCTGGTGGCCTAGATGCTGCTACCGACCTCGCACTCAAGCAGGCCGGAAAAGATTTCGGCCCCATCGACACACTGGATGTGTTCACCGTCGGTGCCCCCAATGAGCGTCGCCTCATCGAACGCGTCACCGAGCGGCTTGGAAGCACCGACACTGTGAGCCACCCGTCGACCGACCAGGTGAACCCGGACTTCGCTGCGGGCCTGTTCTCTATCTGGCGCGCCGCCCATCGGGTAATGTCCGCGAATCAGCCCGGCGGGCCAGCACGCGCAGCCGCCGTCTCCACCCTCGGGTTCGCGGCCCAAGGATCCACAGTCGTCCTTCTGTCCGATCTCTCGGAGGTGTGAGCCCATGCGCAACGTAGGAATCATCGGTGTCGGCCAGACCAACTTCGTCAAGACACGAACTGACGTCACGTACCCCGAACTCGTTCGCGAGGGTGCATTGCTCGCACTCGATGATGCCGGGCTGACCATGAACGACATCGAGGCGGTGGTCGTTCCCCTCGCACCCGATGCACTCATCGGCATAGGCAATGGCGAGCGTTGGCTCATCGAATCGATCGGTGCCACCGGAAAGCCGGTGATGCGCGTCAACAACGGAGGTGCAACCGGTGCCAGTGCTGTCGAGGTCGCCTGGACGCACATTGCGTCGGGTCTGTTCGACGTCGTGCTGGTGGCAGGGGCGGACCGGGTAAGTGAGTCGTTGTCCGCTCAGTCGGTTCTGAACAAGATGTGGGATGTCGCCTACGAGCGTCCCTACCCGCAGAACACCATCACGATGCTGGCGATGTCCGCCATGCGCTACAACCACCTATACGGATCGGATGAGCGAGACATGGCGCGCGTCACGGTCAAGAACCGGCGGCACGCTTCACTCAACCCGCATGCGCACCTGCGCACCATCGTGACCGAGGAGGATGTCCTCGAGTCGCGAATGCTGTCGTGGCCGCTGAAGCTCGGCGACCTGTGCCCATCATCCACCGGCGGTGCCGCAATGGTGTTGGTGTCCGAGGAGTATGCGGCGCGGCTCGGCAAGCCGGTCGCGTGGATCCGCGGTCTTGGGCAGAACACCGAGACGATCTGGATGGGCGACCGAGTGGGACCCGATGTCGAGGGTGATCACGCTGATGCCGATGCACTCAAGGTTGCCTTCCAGCGCGCTTATGCCCAGGCAGGGCTCACTGATCCAAAGTCGCAGATCGATGTCGCAGAGATCTATGCACCGTTTTCCAGTGTGGAGTTCCACGTCATCGAGGCGGCCGGACTTTGCGAGCGCGGCGAGGCACCCGGACTCCTTGCGAATGGATCGTTCCATCTGGGATCAGATGGCGTGGTCGTCAATCCATCCGGCGGAACGCAATGCACGAATCCGATCGCGGTCACGGGAACCGTGCGCGTGATCGAGGCCGCCACGCAGGTATTGGGCCGCGCGGGTGACCGTCAGGTGGCCGGCGCGAACGTCGCCATCGCAAGTGCCATCGGCGGAGACCATCAGTTCTACTCCACGTTCGTAATTGCCAACCATCTCGACCCGATTGGAATGTGATGACTGCCAACGCCGCTTCGACCCAACCGCGCTTCTACGAGCAGACCTGGGACCTGAGTTATCGCCACGCTCTGGGCTCGACGGTCGGCGTCTTCCTCGACGGCCTGAAGGAGGGAAAGATCCTCGGGCGCATCTGCCCATCGTGCTCTCGCGTGCTCGTTCCACCGCGTTCTTACTGCGACAGGTGCCTGGTGGA
>Ga0114976_10002736_pt1 | contig 11045 bp, 13 predicted proteins | sample S_130805_EF_Meta_FD_87319 | JGI IMG/M metagenome (GOLD analysis project Ga0114976, IMG submission 87319) | Freshwater microbial communities from Lake Simoncouche, Canada to study carbon cycling - S_130805_EF_MetaG | ecosystem: Environmental > Aquatic > Freshwater > Lake | place: Lake...
CGATGCGCACCTTGCGCTTGCGCCCGACAGTGCGTGGGCTTGCCACCGGGTACTTGCCTGCCTTGAATGTGTTGTACACAATCAGCACGCCTTGGCCCATGTTGACGTAGCACGTGCGCTCCTCGGCCAGCTTTTTGAGCGGATCGAAGGTCGGCGTGCCACGGTGCTGGCACTGGCCGCAGATCGACTCGTCCTCGCCGTACTTGTTGGCCTCTCGAGGGTCGATGTCACTGCGGATGATGTAGGTCTGCAGCATGTCGCCAGTCTTGCGATTGGCGCTTGACCATACTGCGATGACCACGATGGGCTTGCCGTCGAAATTGGACGGGCCTTGGTAAAGGATTGCTCCGGGCATAACTGTCTCCTAAAAGTCGGAACGAAGTCCGAGAAATGCCGGTGAACCGCACCGGCTACGGGTTTTACTGCATTGCCATTTCAATGTTGGCAATGGCGTTCTCGACGCCGTTGATGGCGTCATCCATGTCGCTCACGGCTGACTCCAGCGTGTCAGCAGCCTCCTGTATTGCCTGACCCTTGTCGCCCTCTTGCAGGCCCTCGGGCATGTTGTCAAACTTCTCACGCTCTTCCTCACTCACGGTCTCGACCTGATCCTTGATTGACTCAATCTGGCCTTGGATGTCTGCCAGTTGATCTTTGATGGCCTCGATCTGCACCGTGAAATCGGCCAGCGTTTTGCGTGTTGCTTTGTTCATCTCTTCTCTCCAGTTAACTGCCGGTGAACCGCACCGGCTACGGTGTGTCTGCTTACGCGCAGACGATCTCTTTGGTCTCCTCGCGCACCATGCGCTCGGTCACGCCTGTGACCACGACACGGCAGAGCGGGCTGTCGCTCTTGACGTATGCGTAGATGGTTGCGAGGATCTCCACTGGGTCTCCCTGTGCGTGGATGCTGTGGCCGGGGACTTTCTTGGTGAAAGTGAAGTCCTTGTTGGGCGCATCGTTATAGGTGTACTCGCTGACCGCCGCTTTCCAATCGTCGCCCATGAACCTCTCGAGCAGCTTGGTCAGCTTCGCGTCTTTGAACGAGTCCAGATTGCGCATCGTGGTGCGGATGTAGACCGTGTTGCTGTAGCCCCCCACCGACAGGCTGACATGCTTGCGCATGCTGAGCGGGAACGCCTCGAACGCCGCTTTGACCGCCGGGTTCTTGAGCATCGCTGCCCGGGACAGGGTGCGCTTGGCCTCGGCCCGGAGGCTGTTAGCTGCGTAAGCGACTTGTTTGGTGAATGCTGACATGATGAAAACTCCTAGTTACAAACTGGGGCTGGGCCGCAGCCCCCACGGTTTCTCGGAACGAAGTCCGAGTTATCTCTTGACAGCGTCTAGCCTGTCTGTGCTGTCTCGGTCGAGCGCCCCGTAGCCCTCGAGCACGAGCGGCTGTGCCCGGTTGAGCAGCAGGGGCATGTGGTGCATGCGCACCCGCACGGTGGCGGGTATCTCGTCCCACAGTGCCCGCAGGCGGCGCATGACCGGTGGTGTGGCGAGGTCTGCCCACGTGGTGGCCGGGTCGAGCGGTGTCTGCGTGCGTGCGCTCAGCGTGCACCGTGCCCGCAGCACGGTCATGGTCTCCTGCAAAGCCACCATCGACAGCATCAGCGCGGAGTCGGTGCTCTTCTTCTTGTGGTAGCTGATGCTGCGGGTCAGTATCAGTAGCTCCTCGGCTAAGCGCTTCCGGGCGTGTGTCCACGGGGCGGTCTTCCACCTGTCCCAGCGTGCGCTCACTGCCGCACTCTTAGCGCGGTTGGCCTTCTTGCGCTTCCTATCAGCGTCAATATTGACCCGGTGTAGCGACACCTTGCCATCGTATGCCGCCTTGTACATCTCTGGTATCGACATGTCGTCTGGCTTGTAGTGCCCGGGCTGGCACCTGATGCAGTACTTAGATTCCACTGTCATCACACGCAGCCCCTGCAATTGTCTGGGCAGTGTGTTCTGTTTGCGCACGCCCGTGTACCCACGCGCTGCGGCCTGTGCTCGAGTTAGCTGGCGTCTAAATAGGCGTGGGTGCTTGGTTTCGTGGCACTTGGCGCAACAAATTGCGTAGGCTGCAGCAAGCTCCCAACGCGTGGGAAAAGCTTCGTGATAGTCGATGTAGGGCGCGTCCATGCTGATGTCCTATAAAAAAAGAAGTAGTTATACCACACGTTTTTTATTCTGTCCGGCAGTCGACCTTTTGCCCGCTACATAAAGGCCAGCGATTTTAGCTTACAAATCAACGACTTAGCTCATAACTAAGCATCGATGTCCATCAAATCCCCAATTAACACGACTAAACAAAAGATTTAGTTTTCCTTTTTTATTTCCTCCCGTAGCAGGAAAGTCGGAACGGGTTCCGAGAAAAATAAAAAAAGAAATTTCTCCCTATATATATATATATCTTATATAGATTAGTAGTAGTAGTAGTAGTGAAAAGTTGTTGATCTATAACGGTTTTTGGCCGTCCGCCTACCTGTCTGGATTGTTATGTTGGTGGGTAAAAGTTAAAAACGAAAATATCCCTCCGTTTTGGAGGGATACTGGTCGTCAGGACTCGCCCAAGCCTGCTACGTCACAGCTTGATCCACTTGCACCCGTACACGCTCGGGAAGTACTCGCCCTTGGACGACTGCACGCGCCCTGTGCTGCTGGGCTTGTGTGGGGCTGTGCCGTCCTCCATGATGGCCTTCTCGCCCCTGAAGTCCTCGCGGACATCCCCCACCTTGACGCTGATCTGCGTCACATCATCGATCAGCAGCCACAACTTGCCGTCATAGCCGATACCCTTGATTTGCTTTTTCATTGCTATCTCCAAAAAGTCGGAACATGTTCCGAGAAACTGCTACGTGAGAGGGCACGTAGCTGACCCATTTCATTAGTAGTTGTACGATGTCCGGGCCTGCACCGCAAAGACTCCGGGCTTGACCTTGCGCACGGCTGCGTAGGTACTTGCGCACCCACAGCAATCGTAGTCATGGGTGCAATTGCTCCCGTTTATGCTGGCGGACAGCGCCAGACGTTGATCGGCCTGACTTAACGTCTTTGAGCCAATCACGCGAAAGCTCACGCGCTGGCCCTCGTCATACCCGTTGCCTTGCGACCATACGCGCCCCCCTAAGACCTTGAAGCGGTAGTATTTGCCGGTGTCAGGGCTTTCTGCACCTTGTGTGAATGTCATGAGGTATCTCCAAAAAAGTCGGAACACGTTCCGAGAATTAGTCATTCCATACGAAAGCCAGCGTGAGGGTGCAACACCCATACGCCAGCGCGGCCAACCACAACCACATCCCCTCGGGGATGAGTTGCCCTAGGGCTACGGCAATGCACGCCGTGCCGATACTTGCTAAAACCATGTTCATGATGTACTCCAAAAAACGCTGCGTGAGAGGGCACACAGCAAACCACTGTCAAAAGTCGGAACATGTTCCGAGAAATAAAATCGACCGTGTGGTCGGGAATAAGCAAAAGCTGCGGTGAAAAACACCGGCAATGTCGACCGAGCGGTCGGGAATAACCGGGCCGAGTCCCCCGCACGCACCTGCATGCGGGGAAACGCCCTGTAAAACTCGGAACGACTTCCGAGTTATTTTGCTTTCACGGTAGCGATGGCCGTGGCGCACAGCCGGTTAGCCAGCTTTTCGTGCTTGGCGCACAGTGCCCAAAGCTTTGCAGCCGCAGCCAGAATGTCCGCAGGGACATCAAGCTCGACCTTGTCCTGCACTGTCGCAGTGATCACTGCAACAAGCTTGTTAAGCCGTTTAGTGGCCTTCGATACGTCAGACGCCGCGCCTTGCATAACGATGCGACCTGAGCCCTGCTCTTTCGTGGTCAAGCTTTGACCCTTTGCCACATAGTAGGCAACTACCATTGGTAAGAGCGTGCTATGCACTTGTGCCTTGTCGCACCCTTTGAATTCCGCCTGTAACTCTGTGCAAGAGTCGAACAGATCATCGCCTGCCTTGAGAGCGGTGGTGGTGAGGGCGGTGATAGCTTTGATGTTGATGTTGCGCATGAAATACTCCAAAGAAAATCTCGGAACCAATTCCGAGAAAGGTTGATACCCGATAGACCGAATGCCTATTGAGTGACTGCATTGTAGCATATGCACCTTTTCCACGGTATCTGTGGCATCGTATGGCTTGACCCCACCGTACCCCCATCACCCCTTTACAGTATGGCTGTGGCTATGCTGTAATAACACTGTTCCAACCAAACACTCTCCACTTTGTAAAAACTTAAACTACACACACCCCCCACCCTCGTTTTCTACGCGTACCCCCCACCCCCTATAAAAATTTTTAGCAAAAAAAAACCCCCGTGCACAGACGGGGGTAACAAGAGAAGCAGCGAGAGTATATACTGTAATAACAATGCCTATGTTTGATAACCTTGTAGCTTTCACACCCGACCCGGCAGGGGTGGGGGACTTTGTGCCTTTTAGTAAGGCCACACCCGGAGAAGTTCTCACTGCGCAAGTAGAGACGGCCAACTGGCTGACCAAACTCGGTGTGCCATCCGATGCGGCCATTGACGCTAAACAACAACAGGTCGCCGCACGAGACGCATTTACCTCGCTACATTTCGACACAGACAACGCCAAACAACGCTTGGCACTCACGACAGTGCGAACGCCTGCCGCTGTGCAGCATCTGACCGGGATGCTGACCGCCTACGACTGGAACTTTATTGAGCATGCCAAAGAACTGCGTGGGTACACGGTCGCCAAGATACTCGAAGAAACCAAACACCCAGACGCCCGCATTCGCCTCAAGGCGCTCCAGATGCTAGGCGGGGTGACGGAGATAGCGCTCTTTACAGAACGCATAGAAGTTACCAAGAAAGATGCCAGCGAAGAAGATATCGAGAAACGTCTGCGGGAACGGCTGGCTAAATTCCTGACCCCTTCAGACGTTACCGATGTGACGGAAGTATCCGAGCCCGCGCTATTTGACGAAGTTGTTGCGGTTGTCGCGCACCCCGATGCTTGAAGAACTGACACACGATGCGGTCAGTCGGTTGCTTGCCGACCTACCCAACATGCCCGCAGCCGATAAGATGGCGTTGCTGGACGAGCTAGAGACTCTGGACAAAAGAAAGAAACTAACGAAGTGTCGAGAAGACTTCTTAGTTTTTTGTGCACACATGTACCCCGACTGGAAAGAGGGGCCGCACCACCGACACCTTAAACCGCTGCTGCACAACGTAAAGAACGGCGACGAGTTGCGCCTGACTGTCAGCATGCCCCCGCGCTTTGGAAAGTCAGAAACCATTGCCTACTTGTTCATTGCGTGGTATCTGGGGCATCACCCCCACCATCACATCATGATGGCTACACACACCTCCACACTGTCCGCAGACTTTGGTCGCAAGGTGCGCAACCTGATCGACACCGACAGATACCGTGAGATCTTCCCACACACCATTGTTTCCCGAGACAAGTCCGCCTCTGACAACTGGGCGACAACCTCTGGGGGTAAATACCTTGCCATCGGCATTGGCGCAAACGTGGCCGGTCACGGCGCTCACTTACTGATTGCTGACGACTTGGTGTCCGAGCAGGCGGTGCTGGCAAACCCCGAGAGCACGTTTGATACGGCATGGACATACATGCAGGTGGGGCCGGTGCAGCGCCTGATGCCGGGAGGACGCATCATCATGATAGGTACGCGGTGGGGTAAGAAAGACCCCATAGGACGCGCACTAGCATGGGCAGAGCAGAACCCCGCCGCACTGCCTTGGCATGAGGTACGGTTCCCTGCCATACTGCCGTCTGGCAAAAGCCTGTGGCCCGGGCAGTGGCCGATAGACCAACTACTGGCTAAAAAAGCAGGTATGCAGCCGCAGTACTGGGCGGCGCAGTACATGCAGGAGCCCACCAGCGAAGAGGGAGCGTTGCTTAAACGCGACTGGTGGAAGATATGGGAAAAAGACGATCCGCCTGACATGGAGTTTGTCATGCAAGTCTGGGACACCGCGCACGAGACCAAGAGCAACAACGACTTCAGCGCCTGCACAACGTGGGGCGTCTGGTACAACGAAGAGAGCCATCGGCACGAGTTAATGCTGCTGAACGCCATCAAAGACCGTTGGGAGTTTCCGCAGCTTAAAGAGATCGTGCTGGAGCAATACAAAGAGTGGGAGCCCGAGTGCTTGCTGGTAGAAAAGAAAGCCGCTGGTGCACCGCTCATTCAAGAATTGAGGCAGATGGCGATTGTTGTCGAGGAGTACAGTCCGTCTCGTGGCGCGGCAGGCGTGTCCAATGACAAACGAGCTAGAGTAAACTCGGTGTCTCCTATGCTATTTGACGGCATCGTATGGGCTCCTGATTTTCGTTGGGCGCATGAAGTCATTAACGAATGCGCAGAATTTCCTAATGGGGAGCATGACGACTACGTTGACTGCGTAACAATGGCGTTGGGCCGCTATAGGCGTGGCGGGTTCATATCCTTGAAATCCGACCGCCAAGACGAACCTAAAATATTTAGGCGCGGCAGACAAGCTGCATACTATTAAGAAAGCACTGACATGGCAACCAACATTGACAAAGCGCTGTACCAAGCCCCGATGGGTTTGGACGACATGGGGGATGAGGCAGTTGAGATAGAGATTGTTGACCCGGAGTCAATGAGCATGGAGATTGAGATTGACCCTGATGCAGAAGATGCTGGAGATTTTTCTGCAAATCTTGCAGAGGAAATGTCTGAAGGGGCTATGCAGACCCTTGGTTCCGATCTGACCTCAGAAATTGACAATGACAAGGCAGGACGCAAGGATTGGGAGAAAGCCTACACAGAAGGGTTGAAGCTGTTGGGCTTGCAGTATGAAGAGCGCACAGAGCCTTGGAACGGTGCTTGCGGGGTATTTCACCCCATGATCACAGAGGCGGTGGTCAGGTTTCAATCGGAGACCATCACCGAAACCTTCCCCGCTGCTGGCCCAGTAAAGACCAAGATTATTGGTAAAGAGACTAAAGAGAAGAAGGAGTCAGCAGTTCGGGTTCAGGAGGACATGAACTATCAACTGACTGAGAAGATGGTTGAGTTCAGGGCAGAGCATGAGAGGATGCTGTGGAGCCTACCAGCTACAGGCTCTGCGTTCAAGAAGGTCTACTACGACCCCAGCCTTGGCAGGCAGATATCCATATTTATCCCAGCAGAAGATATCTTGTTGCCCTATGGCGCATCAGATATTCAGTCTTGCTATCGCGTCACCCATGTGATGCACAAGACCAAGAATGAGATATTGAAGCTGCAATCCGCTGGGTTTTACCGGGAATGTGACATTGGTGATCCGACCAAAGAAACCACCGATATTGAGAAAGCCAAGGACAAAGAGACCGGGTTCAGTGATTTAAACGATGACCGTTTCACCTTGTATGAAATTCATGCAGACCTTGATTTGAAGGGGTTTGAGGACACCGACAAAGAAGGTGAAGAAACCGGGATCATGCTGCCGTATGTTGTAACCTTAATAAAAGGTACAGGAGAAGTTTTGGCAATTCGCCGCAACTGGGAAGAAGATGACGACCTCCGACTTAAACGACAACACTTCGTTCACTACCAATACATTCCGGGTTTTGGGGCTTACGGCTTTGGCCTTTTCCACCTCATCGGAGGGTTTGCGAAGTCGGCTACCAGCATTATGCGACAGCTTGTGGACGCAGGAACACTGTCCAACTTGCCGGGTGGTCTCAAGACCAGAGGACTCCGAATCAAGGGAGATGACACCCCCATTGCCCCCGGTGAATGGCGCGATGTAGACATTGGTTCTGGGGTGATGCGGGACAACATCCTGCCGTTGCCTTACAAGGAACCAAGCCAAGTTCTTTACACCCTGTTGGGGAACATTGTTGAGGAAGGCCGTAGGTTTGCCGCCACCGCAGATTTAAAGATCAGCGACATGTCGGGGCAGTCGCCGGTAGGCACTACGTTGGCATTGCTGGAGCGCCAGCTCAAGGTGATGACCGCAGTGCAGGCTAGGGTTCATGCTGCGTTTAAACAAGAACTCAAGCTGCTGGCTCGGATCATCGCCGACTACACCGACCCTGACTATACCTATGAGCCTGAAATTGGGGACAGGAAAGCCAAGAAGGAAGACTACGACGATGTGGATGTGATTCCGGTCAGTGACCCGAATGCAGCCACCATGAGCCAGCGGGTTGTCCAGTACCAAGCTGTGATTCAGATGGCGCAGATGGCCCCGGATATTTATGACTTGCCTCAGTTGCACCGCAACATGCTAGAGGTCTTGGGGATTAAGAACGCAGATAAATTGGTTCCCCTGCCAGATGATCAGAAACCGCTAGACCCGGTGACTGAGAACATGATGATCATTAAAGGAGAGCCGGTCAAGGCTTTCTCTTACCAAGACCACAAAGCTCATATTGCAGTGCACCAAGCCATGATGCAAGACCCGTCTGTAACGCAGGTAATTGGGCAAAACCCCAAGGCTCCTCTTATTCAAGGGGCCATGATGGCCCACCTTGCAGAGCATGTTGGGTTTCAGTATCGACAGCAGATTGAGCAGCAACTTGGGATGCCCATGCCTCCGCAAGATGAGAAGCTGCCACCCGAAGTCGAGACGGCTCTGTCTGGGATGCTGGCTCAAGCGGCTCAACAGGTCTTGCAACAGAACCAAGCGCAGGCTGCTCAACAGCAAGCACAACAAAATCAACAAGACCCGTTGATTCAAATGCAGCAAATGGAGCTACAGATTAAGCAGCAGGAGTTGCAGATCAAAGCGCAAGACTCCCAGATGAAGAACCAGCTTGCCATGCAACAGTTGCAGTCTAAGAACCAGCAGATGGCTCAACAGGCCGCTATGCAAGAGAAGAAGCTGCTTGTGGACGCCACAACACAGGCTGACAAGATCAAACTGGAGCAACAGAAAGCGCAGTTGCAGAGCCAGCTTGCCGGGTTGAAAGTTGGGGCGCAGATACAAGACAGTAAAGCAAAACTGTCAGCGCAGCAACAAGAAGCTGGGGTCAGGATGGGCATTGATGTTGCCAAGAGCAGGGCACAGGCCATGCAGCCTAAAACACCGAAAGCGCCAATATGATCAAAGATTTTGTGCGGGTACTGCGCGAAAAGATTCGTACCGACATGAACAACTACGCCGATGATTTGGCTGGGGGTGCTTGTCGCAATTTTGAAGAGTACCAAAAACTCTGCGGGACTATTCAGGGTCTAGCTCTCGCAGAGCGTTATCTAATTGACCTTGCTGATAAAGCAGAAAGAGCCGATGAGTAATCTGATTCTTCCACCCGGCATTAGTTTGCCAAAAACTATCCGACCTAGGGAAAACCCTAGTGAAGATGCGTCCCAAGAAGAGAGAGCCACACAGTTGCCCGACCCCACAGGTTGGAAATTGTTGTGTGTTGTGCCTGATGTAGAGAAAACCTTTGAGAATTCCAGCATTGTCAAAGCTGATCCCTACATGCGGCAAGAGGAACACGCCACCACCGTGCTCTTTGTTGTAAAAATTGGCCCTGATGCCTACAAAGATCAGGTCAAGTTCCCCGGTGGTGCGTGGTGTAAGGCTGGAGATTTTGTTTTGGTCAGGACGTATTCTGGTACACGCTTCAAAATCTACGGCAAAGAGTTCCGTCTGCTTAATGATGACCAAGTAGACGCTGTTGTGCAAGACCCGCGAGGCTTAACTCGTGCTTGAGGAGTAGAAAATGGCTGAAAAGTTTGAATTTCCTGATGAAATTGCAGCAAAAGCTGATGAGAAAGAGTTTGAGGTTGAAATTGAGGTTGTGGATGACACCCCAGCCCAAGACAGGGGCCGACAAGCCCTTGACCGACCTGTTGAAGACCCTACCGATGAGGAAATCAACTCATATTCGGACAAAGTAAAGGGTCGGATCAAGGAATTGACCCATGCCCGACACGACGAACGCCGTGCCAAGGAATCTACGATCCGAGAAAAGCAAGAACTTGAGAATCTTGCCCAACAGTTGTTGGATGAAAACCGGCAACTGAAGAATTACGCCAATAATGGTGCTCAACAGTACGCAGAAACCGTAAAACAGGCGGTTGGCAGTGAGCTTGAGACTGCAAGGCGTAACTACAAGGCAGCACAGGAGGCTTTTGATACTGATGCTATCATTGCGGCACAGGAAGCACTGACGGATGCCAAGCTGAGAATGATTTCAGCCCAGAATTTTAAGCCAACCCCTTTACAAACGGCTTCGGATAGTGTACAAATACGGAAATCGGAACCTGTAGCGGTAGAACCTGATGACAAAACCTTGCGCTGGCAAGCAAAAAACCAGTGGTTTGGCGCTCCGGGGAACGAAGAATTAACCAGCTTTTCACTAGGGCTGCACCAAAAACTAGTGAATTCGGGGGTAGACCCCCGCTCTGATGAGTATTTTGAACGTATTGATGCCCGGATGCGGAGCACCTTCCCAGAATCATTTGGGGGGCGTGAAGCACGAAGCACTCGACCTTCATCTGTTGTGGCCTCGGCGACTCGTTCGTCAGGGCCAAAGAAAGTTCAGCTTACACTAACGCAGATGGCGTTGGCGAAAAAGTTTGGACTGACCCCTCAACAATATGCTGTTCAAGTAGCTAAACTGGAGAATCAAAATGGCTGATGCTCGTACCCCCCGCGACCTAGTGTCACGCGATAAAAATGCAAGGTCGGTCTACGTGCCGCCCTCTTCACTGCCAGAACCGACTCCTGAACCGGGGTACTCGTTCCGTTGGATTGCAACGCATGTAAACGGAACAGCACACCACACCAATGTGTCTCGCCAAATGCGAGATGGTTGGGAGCCAGTAAAAGCAGTAGACCATCCTGAACTGATGATTGTTGGTAGTGCTAGTGGTAATGTTGAAATCGGTGGACTGATGCTATGCAAACAGACATCCGAACGCACAGAAGCCCGAAAGCAGTACTTTGACAAACACGCATCGGATCAGATGGAGTCAGTGGATAATAGTTTCATGCGGAACAACGACCCTCGTATGCCTTTGTTTGCAGACCGAAAATCTACAAGCACTCGTGGACAAGGATTCGGTTCCGGTTCTAAATAAATAGGA
>Ga0114976_10002739_pt1 | contig 11041 bp, 12 predicted proteins | sample S_130805_EF_Meta_FD_87319 | JGI IMG/M metagenome (GOLD analysis project Ga0114976, IMG submission 87319) | Freshwater microbial communities from Lake Simoncouche, Canada to study carbon cycling - S_130805_EF_MetaG | ecosystem: Environmental > Aquatic > Freshwater > Lake | place: Lake...
CTATTATTGAACACGACGCACACGACGGACCTGGTGGCGCACTGTTAGCGTTTGACCGCGCCAAGCCGCACGGTGAGGTCGTCGTTCTTTTTGCCGACACTCTCCTGCAGCGCGTGCCTGACGTGCACGGTGATTGGGTTGGTGTCACGCCTGCTCCTGGCAGAGTGTGGGACTACTACGACAAAGTTGAAGGGTGGACGCGCGGAGTGCCTGCGGTCTTGGTCTGTTGCGGTGTGTACCGGTTCACGAATAGACCGCTGCTACGCGAAGTGCTTGCGGCGTTGGTTGTTGAAGCGAAAGAAGTTCACATCGCAGACGTTTTGCGCGTGTATTCAGCGCGCCAACGTTTGAGCGAGTTGGTCATTGATGGCTGGCAAGACGCCGGCGACACAGAAGCGCTCAGGCGCGTGCACAGATTGGAGTCCTAAATGGCGATCGCAAACGGCTACACAACCGGCAGCGCAGTGAAGACGGCTCTTGGGATCGTTGATGCTGCGTCGGATACGGAACTTGATCTCGTTATTGAATCCGTGTCGCGAATGATTGACGACTACGCCGGCAGGTTCTTTTACAGCGCCGGCACCGTGACTTCGTACTACGTCGCAGACGACTACCTCACGCTGCCGGTTGATGACCTTGTTTCAGTGTCGTCACTGGCGACTGACGACGACGCTGACGGCACCTACGAAACCACCTGGAGCGCCACCGATTTCTCGTTGACTCCGTACAACGCGGCGCAGACCGGGCGACCTTACACGTTGATTGAAGCAACAACGTACGGCTCGCGCACGTTCCCGGTTGCGGTGACCAAGGGCGTGCGCGTCACAGGTGTGCGCGGCTGGGCTTCTGTACCAAAACCGATTGAGACTGCCGCCATCATTCAAGCGGGTCGCATCTTCAACCGCCGCAACACTCCCTTCGGTATTGCCGGAGCACCTGAAGTGGGACAGATGCGCCTGCTCGCTCGCCTTGATCCGGACGTTGAGCAAATGCTCCGCGCGTACCGCATTCCAGCGCAGGCAACCTGATGGACACGTACGCAGTTGGCACCGCACTGGCGGCGCGCTTTGGTGCTGTGACTCCTCCCGCCGGATACGACGCGATCAGGCTCGCCACGGCGCTCGTACCGGACAACGTTTCCACCTTTCCAGCCGTGATCGTTTTGCCGCCTGATACGGCGCTCTCGTACTCAATGAACCGGCAAGTGGACGAACTGCACACGTTTACGGTGCGCTTCTTGATTCCGCGCGCGGCAGGTGGCGACCGCGCGATGCGAACGCTCTACGCTTGGCGCGATGCTTTTGTTCAGGCTGCTGTTGGCGACCAGAACCTGGGTGTAGCCGGTGTGATATCCTGTTTGGTAACAGGCGTCACGATGGGCGACGTGTCGTATGGCGCAGATGACGAACTGTTCGCGATTGACTTGCGAACAGAGGTCAGGTTCAGGTCCGTTGTGTCGCAGATAGGAGCGTAATGCCGGGAGTTCAGGTTTCTCTCTCGTTCAACCCGCCTGATTTCGCTGCTCAGTTGGAGAAGTCCTTAGGGCAAGAACGGATGGATAAGGTTGTTCTTGAAGTGACGACCAAAGTGAGCGAACTGACTGCCGCACGCATTCGGTCCAACTATATGAGCGCCGGCATCAAAATCCACCACCCGGCTGACGGACTGTACGCGTCAATCAGGAAAAAGAGAATCCGGAAGCGCTACAGCGCGATCGGTTATTGGGTTGGTCCGCTCAGCAGGACCAGGAAAGTCGCACGTGCGTTTAGACCGGACGTGCGGCAGGTTGTCTATTGGGGCGCGCATCGCCATCTTATTGAGTTCGGTCACCGGATGGTAACAAATCGCGGTGTTGATACAGGCAAGAAGGTGCGCGCGTTCCCTTTCATCGGACCGGCGTTTGATTACGCGCAGCAGCGTCTAGATGTCGTGGTCGGTGAGAAACTACAGCAGGCGATTGATTCGTCAGCGCCAATCAGACAGAAGTAGAAGGAGAAAAGAATGGCAACACGAGTTCTACAGCGAGTGCAGGGCGCGCTAGAGTCAACCGCCGGCACGTTCGCAAATGCAACACGAAAACTGTACGGCGAGGAAATCACGCACGAGCGCACGATTGCCTCAATCCGTCCGACTTTTATGGACGGAACCTACAACGCCAACCGCGCGGTGTACGAAGGCATTGAAACCAACGCCTTTACCATCACCGGTCCGCTTGGCTTTGACCAGTCCACGTTTTGGTTTAGCGCCGGTGTTGGTAGCGCCACTGCGTCAGGCACAGCCGCGCCTTACACTTGGACGTTCAACGCTGCAAGCACGGCTGACACTACGCGCTCGTTCTCCCTGGAATACGCCTGGGCTGACGGCGGCGCTGGCATTCCGGCTTCGTTCCGTGTTCCGGGCAACAAGGTAGACGCGCTCACGATCAATTGGGCAAAAGACGCGCCGGTTACGTATGAAGCCAGCATCGTTTCATTCAAGGGAATGACGCAGGGTACGGCTCTGTCGGCTTCACCTTCGGACACAGTTGAGCAGCACGCGCTAGGTGTCAACACCGTCGTTTACATTGACAACAGCGCCGGCACGATCGGCACCACGGCTGATAGCAACGTCGCAGTCGCTAGTATCGCGATCACAAACGGATTCGCGACTCGTTACGGTCTTGATGGCACCTTCGTCGGCGCAGCGCTCAACCGCGCTGCAAAGACCGACGTAGTGTTGTCGCTAACGCGTCATTTCCAGAACGATACAGAACTGGACGCGTTTGAAGACAAGAGCCTGCGGAAAATCCGCATCACGACAACCGGTCCGACGCTTGGCGGCGGCACCTACGAGATGCGGGTGGACTTCTACGGCGTCATTGACGAAGTGACTCAGGCAGACGTTGATGGCAACGTCGCGCAGGAGTTGACGCTGCGTCCGTACGTTGACGGTACGACCGTCACCGTTCCGTTCACGGTCCAGTTGAAGAACAACGCTAGCACGATCTCCTAAAGAGATCGGGAAGGAGGCTACTAGTGAAGACTTACAAGGTGAATCTTGGCGCGCAGGCGTTCGTCATCAAAGCGATGTCTGCGCGCCAGTTCATTAGCGTGCAACGCGGCACGATTGATGAGGTCGGGCTGCTTGAGCAGTTGGCTTCGTCTTGCGTGTCGCATCCGTTTGGCGAAGGCGCTGACGACTTTCTAGACAACTGCGACCTGACCACCGCGCTTGATCTGCTACGCGAGTGGACCAGCGTGCAGGTTGAGGAAGCAAACCCAAAAGAGATCGCGAGCGTCTAGCGCGAGCGCTCGCAGCCAGTGGCATCGGGAACGGTGAGCCGGTTTCAGTGCCAATGCACTACGCCATTGACGCGTTAGCGCGCCGGTGGGGGGTCGCGCCGTGGGAGATTGAGAACGCACCAGACTTAGAGTGGGTCGTGCGCGGCTTGTACTACTTGAGGGTTGAAGCGCAGTCGCAGGCTGCTGCTATGAAAACGGCAAGGAGACCAAAACGTGGCTGATAAGCGCGCTGGTATCGTCATTGAAGGAAAGGCAGCGGTAGCGCCTGCCTTCCGCGAGGTCCATCGCGAGTTTGACCTGCTCAAGTCTGCCGGCAAGGGACTCAACAACGTAATGACCGGCATCGGTCAGGGCATCGGGCAGGCAGTCTTCACCGCCGGTTCAGACGCAATCGGCAAGTTGGCGAGCATCTTCACGGACGCGGTGCCTAACGCGATGGCGTACGCGAAGCAGATCGCTGACATCGCGAAGGTGTCCGGTGCTTCTGCTGAGAGCACGTCTAGATTCGTTGGCACGATGGAGATTCTAGGCGCGCACGTTGATGCGCTTGAGCCGGCGTTCCGTATTCTCGCTGAGGAAGTGCTCAACAACGAAAACAAGTTCACCGCGCTTGGCATCTCAGTGCGAGACCAAAATGGCTCGCTGCTTGATACCGTCACGGTTCTTGACTCTGTGCGTACGAAGTTCGCAGCGATGGAGAACGGAGCGGCAAAAACCGCGCTAGCAGCGGACCTGTTCGGCAAGACGGCGCATCAGTTGATGGGCTATCTGTCGCTTACAGACGAAGCGGCGGCAGCAGCAGCGGACGAACTAGAGCGGATGGGGCTGATCTTAGACAGCAGTGCCATCTCACAGGCAAAGGACGCAGCGCGTTCGTTCAACTTGTTGGACCTCACGTTCAAGGGTCTGCAGGTTCAACTTGGCAATATGCTTTTACCTGCGATCATTGACGTCGTGAACGCGATTCGCAACTTGGTTATGGAGAACAAGGACGGTCTGTTGGTCGTCCTCTCTGAAGTTATGGGCGCGATCACCGGGTTCATCTCTGGTCTGGTTGGCGCAGGCGGCGCCGTGCGCGGCTTGATTGACGCGCTGCACGGTCACACCGGTGCGCTTGACACTACGCGCGCCGGGATTCAAGCCTCAATCCAGGCACTGCGCGAGCAGAAAGCGGCGTACCAGGCTTCTGCTGCTGGTGCCGGTGGAGCGTCTGGCGCGAGTGACAAACTCGCTGCAGCGCTAACCAGGCAGATTGACAAACTAAAAGCACAGCGCACCGCCTTGATGGACGTGGCACGCGCGCACGCTGCACAGGCTGACGCTGCGTTCCGTTCAATGCTATCAGGTTTGGACGCGCAAGAACGAGCGTACCAACTTGACCAGCGCCGCGCTGACCTAGCCAACCAACTAACAGAGGCTCAACAGGAACAGGCAGACGGCGCCACCGCTGCGGCGCGCGAGTTGCAGTTGCTGCGCCAAGAGGCTCAACTCGCCATCGCCGGTGAAGCCGATCCTGATAAGCAGTTTCAGATCGCGTCCGACTACGCGATCAAGGAGCAGCGCCTCATTGAGCAGCACGCTGACGAGGCTACCAGGCTAGAAAAGGCTGTCGCTGACCGGCGCAAAGAGATTGCCGACTTTGAGGTAGAGGTGCGGCGCCAGGCTGCGATGGACAAGGCTCGCGCAGAGATTGAGTCCGCGCAGTTGGTGTCGTCGCGCATCCAGGAACTCGCAGTCGCGGACGACCACTTCAAGCGCAACATCACAGACCTGCGCGCTCTGCAGTCGCAGTTGAACGCAGAGGCAGAAATCGCGCGCGAAACCGGCAACGTGCTCCTACTTGAAGCGATTGAAACGAACCTCGCTCAGGTGCGCCAAGCCATCAGGACGCAGGAGGAGGCGCGCCGGATCAAGCAGCACGAGCGCGAGTTGGAGCGTCAGAAGGAGCGAATCAAAGCGTACAAAGGCACGAGCGACACGATTGTGGCAACGATCAACGCCGAAATCAAGCGCCTTGAATCGGAACTGACCACGTACGACAACACCAACAAGAAGAGGCTGGACGCTGTGAACCTGCAGGAGCGCCTTGCTGCGCGCCTGGACAAGGACAAGCCCGGTCTGGATAAGTACATCGCTTCGTTCAAGGATTGGGCTAAAGCCGGTGCAGACGTGGCTAAGTCGCTTGAACGGATTGCCAGCGCGTTGAGCACGATTGCCGACATCGCGGGGTTTGGTGGCGACGTGATCGGCTTCTTGCAGATGGACTGGCTTTTCGGCAAGCGCACTTCTGACCGATTCAAGGCGCACGGTGGTCCGGTGTCCGGTGGAGAGCCGTACGTCGTCGGTGAGCAGGGTCCAGAGGTCTTTGTGCCTAACAGCAACGGCTCTATCATTCCGAACGGCGGGATGGGCAACAACATCAGCGTAACGGTCTCAGCCGGTGCGTACCTTGGCAGTGCCGCAGACGCGCGCGAGTTCGCGCAGCGTGTGTACGGCGCTCTGCAAGAGGAGCAATCGCGCCGGTTCACGCTTCAGACTAGGGGAGGTGTCTAGTGCCAGTCAGCCAGCCGGTCCTCTCATCCGGTCCAACGACGATCACGCTGCCCTTCCCTAACTCGTCGTCCAGCACGCGCAGCACGTGGGACAGCGTAGGCGGTTCGCGTATGACTGTGAACGGCTCAATGCGAGTCTGGAGTGTCGGGTACCGGTACCAGTATGCTTTGGCTTTTGAGTACTGCGACGCAGCGACCTACGACGCGCTCGTTGCTTTGTTCTGGTCAAACGTTAGCGAACAGACCACGACGACTTTCCTTTGGTCCGGAGGTCCGTGGAGCAGCGCGACCACCAGCGTTGAGGTGTTCGTTGAAGCGATCAGCCCCCTGACAACGCCATACCCGGACGTTAGCCGGGGCGACTTTTCGGTGACTTTGGTTGAAGCAGACGCGCGCACGACGTAGGCGCAGCGATGACGCTTGATGCAAACCTACTAGCGGCGATCAACGACCGGCGCCATCGTCCTCTCATCAGGCTGGAAGTAGCCTGGGACGGAGCCGAATACCAGGACGAGACCACGTTCCTGCTTGACGCCAGCGGCGTTGAATCGTTTGACCCTACCTCAGGTGCGCTGCAACCGGCGTCTGCGACGTTCACTCTTGACAACTTGTCCGGTCGCTACACCGCTGAGAACACGCAGTCACCGATCTATGCTTACATTCAGGGCGCGTTTTTGGACGTGCGCGCTCGCGTAAGCCTTGGCTACTACTACGCTGGCGAGGAGCAGTTCCGGCAGATCGGTGTGTTCGTTGTCCGGTCGCTTTCTCCACAGGAGCAGGGCAGGACCGCCGCGCTTCAGTTGAGCGACATTAGTGCGAGATTCGCTGACACGCCAACCTTCTACGGTCCGGTCGTCAACCAACCGAATGAGACCGTTTTCGCTTCGCTCGCAACGAAGGCTGGTCTAGTGTCGCCAGCGTACGCGACCGCCGGCAGTTCGTTCGGCACTGCGCAATTCGCCGCTGCGGTTGGTGGTCAGTTGGCTGAGGAGTTTGGTCTGCTCGCCATCGCTGAGGGTGGACGCATCTACGTAGACGACGATGGCGTGCTAACGTTCGCTGACAAGACCACGCGCGACGCTGAACTGCGCGCGCCTCTGATCACGCTAGACAAAGACACTTATCCCTTTGACATCTCAATCTTGAGGAACACGACATCGGCGGTGAACCGGGTCACACTTGAGTACGAGGACCGCGCTAACGCTATCGCCAACGAAACCGTGTGGCAGGTCACCACGCCACTGCGCGTACCTGCTGCTACGACTGTGACCGGTTCGCCGGTCGGAACGTATTACACTCCGGGGCAGGTCACTGTCTCGTTCTCAGCACAGGATCAAACCAGGTGGACGCAGTACACGCCGGTCGTTTGGGGCGCAGCCGGCACTGCCATTGGCGAGAATCCGACGGCATCAACCGCCAACACACTAGCGAGCGGGTTAGGCACGGCTGTCGTGATGGCTGCCGGTGAGCCGGCGTCGCGTTTGTCTCTAGACGGAAAACTGTACTACGATATGACGCTTGGTGGTACTGCGTTAGGCGATGGGAATAAGGGCGTCGTAACGTTCCGCAACTTGAACTCCGTGCCGGTCTACGTCACGGCGTTCACGCTCGTCGGCAAGCCGGCACGACTCTCGTCGCCGTACGGCGTCCAGGCTGACGACCGCGACGGTCAGGAACTGCTGGGCAATCAGATTCTAGAGCAGCGCCTCTCAAATCCGTACCTCCCTTCAGTTGACGCGGCTTACGAACGAGCGAGCGCGTTGTTGTACTTCAGAAGCGTGCGCAGGGTGCGAGTCTCGCTGCCGTCTGCTCCTGGCGTTCCGTTGAAGGCTGGAGAAGTGTTCGGCGTACAAGACCGGGCGCGCGGGGTCACTTACCTGCAGCAGGTTGTGCAGATTCAGTGGCGCTACAACGCGCAGGTGGGTTATGAGTGCAGCATTGAAGGTCTGCCGGCGCTGCCCGGACCACTAAACCTGCAACTGGGCGACGTGGTGCCGGCGCTATCGGACGCGGTTACGCTGTCCAGCCCGGTCGGACCTTGGTACTGGGCTGAGACCGGCGACCCTAGCAAAGAGGCGCTCACTTGGGACTCCAACTCGTATTGGGGTCCGCTCGTTGATCCTACCGAACCGGTGGACGCGATCGCTGCCGTGTCCGATTCTATTGTGCTGACATATGCCTATGGTTTGAAATGGGATCAGAACAACTGGAACGATGGGAGTGTATGGGCGTGACCTCTTTTGATACGAACGTGCTGAAGCCGTCCGGTGTCGTGACTGCGACTGTTACCCGCGCAGATGGCAGCATCGCGCAGGTCTTGAAGTCCAACACGTTCACCCTGGTTGGCGCTGAGCGCATCGCCGCAGCGATCGCCAGCGGGAGCGTGATCACTGCTGGCTCTATCAAGTCGTCATCCGGTGGCGTCAGGTTGTACGACTTTGACAGTACAACCGGCTTCACCGGCACGGCTGTTGTTGATTCGTCGGTTTACCGGCAAGGGCTTGGCGCGTTCAAGATTGAGGCTGCGCCTAGCGGAACGCAGTACGTCTACGACGCGACGACAGTGAGCAGCACTGCAGTGCCTAGCGGTTCGTCGCTTGAAGTGTCGCTGCGCCTGACCACCGTTAGCCGCGTCAACAAGTCGGCGTCGCAGTTGCGCGTGTTCAGCGCCGGTAACTCGTCATCGTACTACGGCATCACCCTGGCTGACCTTGAGACTGCTGCTGGTGTTGTCTTTGCAGACGCGACTTGGACCGTGTGCCGCGCTCCGATCACCGCGTTCACCATTAGTGCTTCGGCTCCGTCCTGGAGCACAACGACCGGCATTGGTTTGAGCCTGGTAGCAGGCACCGCCGGTACTGCGACCGCCTACATTGATAACGCTTTCATCGTCAACGGCAACCTGGACACAAGCAGCGCCGCTACTGCTGTGCCTGCGGTCTACGACTCGCAAAGCACCACGAACACGCGCGCCACGCGCGTTGTAACGACCAGCGCGCTGTGGGGCATCAACCAGGCGGTGGGTGAAACCTTCTACGTGTTCGGTTTGTACGACACGAGCAGCAACCTGCTCGCGATCACCGGCTACGGCGCAGGCGCCGGCATCTACAAAGAAATCAACTCAGTGCTCAACGTGAGTTGGTCACTGACAACGACAGCGTAAAGGAGCAGAACGATGGCGAACTCAGGTACGGTATCGGCAGGTAGCGCGGCGCTAGCGGCGCAATATAACAATCTGCGCGCTGACGTGCTCAGCGCTACCACCGGTCACGTACACGATGGCGCTGTTGACGGCGGCAACAAGATTGAAGGCACAGTACTCAAGTCAACCGGTGCGACCGCTGGTTATATTCTCACCGCCGGCGCAGGTGGCACGGCTACGACGTGGCAAGCGCCAGCGGTAACGGTCGGGGTCTTTAGTTCGTCAACTGCTGTTGTGTCTGGCTTTCAGGCTACTGCTGGGACAATCACCTACCTAAACAGCGACCTGGCTGGCGGCACTGGTGTGACCAAGATCGCGACCGCTGCCAGTGGGAGCCGTTTTACGATGATCAGCAGCGCAGCCAACACTGGGAACGGAACCGCCAGGTATTGGAATCTTGGCACCGCTGCTACTGCTGGCTCAGTCAACATCACCCCGGTTGTGGCTGGCACAACGTTTTACGTCAAAGTTGATGGGACTGGTTTTGACACCGGGAGCAGCGGCTACGCGTTCGTTGAGCGGAATCAAGCAACCACGACTGGAAACCGGACGCTCACCGTGCGGCGCTACACAGATACGCTTGCGACCAACAGTTGGAACTGCACCATCGCTAGCAACGTGTCTTCTGCAAACTATAGCAATTGGACTACTGCGCCATTCACTACCGGTGTATTCTGGGAGCCAACGATGAAAATCTGGTGGGGATTCTCCAACTCTGACGTGCTTGGCACTGCGCGACTCTACGTCATCAACGACTCAACAGGAACTCTCTACACAGCAAACGCTTACGTCGTCACTGCTGGAACTTTTGTCAGCGGAGTCCTGGTCCCGCCAGCAACGGCTGCCGGAACCGGAACAATCTACGTCTACCAGACTTCTGTTGGTGTAGCAGGGTGGGCTACGTATTCTGTGACAGCCACAAGCATCACAGCGATTGGAACGAGCGTCACGTTCCCTACTACCGACACCACACCAGAAGACGCGTTCTTATGGAATAGCGCCGGGAGCGTAGTGCAGTACATCGGCAACAACGGCAACCAGATTTTCAACTCAAGTTTCACCGCGCTGCAGAACAACACAGCCAGCACTTCGCTAAACCCTTGGGAGATGCTGATTGGTGGCAAGTACGAGTCCACTAGGCGGTTGGGCGTAGATCAAACAACAGACAGCCCTTCGCTTGGAACCGCAACCATCTACCTCGTTCCGAATTACGACGCCGGTGGGACTAACGTCTTCACAAGCATCAATGCGTTCCAAACACAAAAGGGTAAAGACGTTTACCTAATGGGGAGCGGTTCCGCGACGTATATGCTCTACCTGGAGGACGCAATCGGGACGGCGATCAGCCAGCAACTCACCGGGATTGGCACAGCCGTGTTCACCGCTTCAACGGCTGGGCGCGTGTGGAACACGCCAACTGGTGTGACCGCAATCCAAACACGGCAGCCGACTGCTTCTGTTGGTGGAGTCACGTACCTTGGTGCAGGCAGTGTCGTTGCTGTGGTAGTTGGAACGGCTACAGGTACTTCAACAGCGACCACCATCTCACTAGCCTAAGGAGTTCTATGAAACTGTTCATTCGTTCTGACGAAAGTGGGAACATCACCACGTGGGGTGAAGGCTTTGAAGGCGGCACCGAAGTGGAACCCGCTGACGTGCCTGCGGATTGGGAAACGTTCCGAACCGCTAAGTACGTGTTCATTGATGGCTCACTAACTGTGCGCGCCGGTTGGACAGACCCGGAACCTGAATCGTGACCGTGAAGCGCACGCAGAGCGATGAGATCCTTGAGCGCCTTGAACGCATTGAGAACGACCTAAGCACGATCAAGATGGAACTGGCTGAGACCAGAGGCGCTTTTAGGCTTGCCAAGTTCGTCATCGCCCTCTTAGGAGTCAGCGGCTTGGGTGGTCTCACTGCGTGGTTCGCCGGTCAGGGCAAGTAGTGCCTGGACGTCTGGCGGTTCGTTCGCAACTGCCACACGTAGAGACCGGCGGCATCCTTGA
>Ga0114976_10002741_pt1 | contig 11037 bp, 16 predicted proteins | sample S_130805_EF_Meta_FD_87319 | JGI IMG/M metagenome (GOLD analysis project Ga0114976, IMG submission 87319) | Freshwater microbial communities from Lake Simoncouche, Canada to study carbon cycling - S_130805_EF_MetaG | ecosystem: Environmental > Aquatic > Freshwater > Lake | place: Lake...
CACTGCCTCCAGACAAGACCATCCCAATACCATGCAACAGGAGCGAAAAGAGAGTGGGAATGACACCCTGCGCCGCGATGCCTTACTCGACCAGTATCTGCTGCGTATAGATCCGAATTACAACCGTCAAACCCTAAATACTATGCATGATTCGTCCTTTGTGTGCGATGCCTGCGGGGAGGACATGAAGATTTCCATTAACGACGCCACCGTTTCTTGCCCGGAATGTGGCTTTCACAAACTGATTCTCATGGACAGCGACAAGCCCAGTTACAAGGATCCACCACGTGAGATTTCCTATTATGCCTATAAACGCATTAATCACTTTAACGAGTGGTTAGCACAATTCCAGGCTAAGGAATCGACGGAAATCCCTGAGGAAGTCTTTGAACATATTGAAGCCCAAATTCAAAAAGAAAGGCTTCAAACGGGATCCTTATCCAGAACAAAGATTCGTGAGATTTTGAAGAAACTCAAGTATAATTCCTATTATGAGCACGTCCCGCATATTATGAGCAGGCTAAATGGGAATACTGCGCCAATCATGGATCGTGATATGGAAGAAAAACTCAGATATTTATTTAAGGAAATCCAGCCCTCGTTTCAGAAACATTGCCCCTCAGATCGTTCCAATTTCCTCTCGTATTCCTATGTCCTCTATAAGTTATGCGAACTCCTGGAGTTAGATGATTTCTTGCATTGCTTCCCCCTTCTGAAAAACCGCGATAAACTCTATGCCCAGGATAAGATCTGGGAGAAGATTTGCAGAGATTTACAGTGGGAGTTTATTCGGAGTATATAAACTCTTCTAGATAAGAGTATCTTATCGAAATGGCCGCTATTAAGCAGATACAACATCTAACGCATTACATGGTTGGACCTACACGGAATATCTTACTGGGCCTAGGACTAGGATATGCCCTAGAACAAAAAGCATATTCTCACGTTCCCCTTATTTTCATCTTTCCATCAATTTACGCAGGCTATCAGACATATGTAAATCGTGATGCAATTCTCTCTCGAATTTACTCTGCATCTAATCCACCTGCTACACTGAAATCACGTGAACTATCTAAACCAGATGCCTTCTTTAGAGAAGAATAGTCCAAGGCATGCTCAATCCTATAGAGCAACTTCCTATGCTCCACCGCCCGCCAGTATGCAATAGATTCGTTCATGGTCTTATCAGACAACTGATCGCGAATAGGAGGAAACTCATCCTTGAAGTGGCCCGTGATCGAATTAATCTTTGGGAGATTCATAGGGGGTTTACTCTCAGGTAAAGACCTATTCTTTTCTGCACTACGCTCCATGGCGCTCTTCCACAGAAGGTGCTTATTGAATGGCTGACACGGCATGTATGACTATGCTCTGTTATCCATGTTCATTTTTTTGTCTATCATCTATGATCTTTTATGCGTGACCTAAGTGTGTCACTTCATTTTCATCGTCACGGATTTTCTGACAGCGAGGTCTACCATGAACATGAGAAAGAGACCAGTCATAATAAATGAGAGTAATTCTAGTTGAGGATTCGCCCCTGCAGCCCTGCTTTCTATATCATCTAGACGCGCAATCAGAGCATCAATCTTGGATTTCATATATCTCACATCGCTTGATTCAATTGGAGCCTTGGTATTCTGCTCAACGTATGACGTCTCGACGTGATCATTCGACATGTGCTTCCAGCGATGTCTTAATTCTGGCACAGGCAGAGAAGTGCCTCCCGCCCTTCCTAGCCCCGGTTGATCAAAGGTTTTAGTAAAGTCTGTGTCTAACATAAATCCCTTTTCATCGCGACTATTATTGAATGGCGCGAGAACTTCTTCATTGGGATTCGTGAACGCCTCGGCCCCGAAATAAGAGGGTAGTTTAGCCGTTTCCAGAGCCGTGATAGATTTGGGAGAGGGCATGGTTCGTCCAGCAGTTGTTCGCTTTTCGAATTGTTCACTGGCATCTAAGAGTTCATCGGGAACTTCAGTTGGCCTGCGAATTGGCTCTATGTCTGACATCCGCTTGACAGCCGGACGATCTGCATCAGTAGGTGGCAGCCTAACAGGTCTCTTTTTTGCCTGCATTTCCTCAGGGGGGAACACTTCATCTATCGAAGCGAACTCCATCGCTCTTCTACCATGGTAGACTGTAATTTTACTCGATAAATAACTCTACATGAAGATAGATGTCTAGTAACAATTCACCGAAAACTCCGAATAATTCAGCAGTTCACACACCTATCGAAAAACCTTCGTCGCCTAAGCCATCTCGAAAGGCTAATACTGCGAAGGCTGAGAAGATCATTTATAGCCTTGAAGAATGGATGACAAATGCACACAGCACGCTTCTATTTCCCATGAAAATTCTGACGGTATTTGCCATGATTTTATTAGGCGCCTTTATTGGAACTGCTCCCCGGAAGTCTCTTGAATTTCTAGATTCCTATGTAAGTCTATCTTTACTATATGCCGTGCCCTTTGCCTTCGTATATTATTTTGACTGGCCAACAGGTCTTCTTGTCGCAACAATTGTGGTAACTCTATATGCCCGTCTCAACAAGCAGGAAGAAGAGGAGGAGGGATTCACAGGGACATCTGAAACGATGATTGTATCTGATCCGACCCGTTGGTTTGTAGAGAAGGCACTTGGGGAGACGCCGCTTGGAACGGTGAGTAAGGAAGTGGATCAGGTGAAATATAAGAACAATGATCCCAAAACAAATTCTTCAAATTCCATGTCGATTTCTCGTTCCTCCAGTGGAACAAAATAGAGGATGAGAGTAAGATGGATAGTGGGAAGGAAGAACCTAGCGGATATATTGATGCTGCCTTACGCCTTCTCATGGTCTTAGCCTTGTTTGGGTGGAATTCCTTTGAGGCTCTTTCCCTCCGGACGCCGTATCCGTCAACAATGGTTGCACTCTGGTCGATACCGCTATGGAGAATGATCTTACTGTTTACTATCTGGCTGGGAGCCGAGTGGTCATCGCAGGTAGGGATTCTTACAGCAGTTGCTGTGCTTTTTTACACCGTCAACATGATACAGATCATCTAGAGGCCATTTTCTAAAAAGCCTACCAAACACTCTAGGTATTCTTAAATACAAGCGGCCCTTTGAATCTTTTAATTCAAAGGGCTTTTTGTGCACTTTTTTCTAAAAAGTGCTACACTTTTTTCCAAAAAGTGTTTAGATGGCTTTACCTGGCCCTGCGAGTATGCCAGGACTAGCCTCAGGGCCCTTCGAAGCCTCAGTCATGTCAGTATCTTCATCCCCCTACAGTCTTGCTCTTGCGATGTTGATATTAAACATGTGTGGTCGATTCTTACCCTTTGAAGTATCGAAGGAGCAAGAGAAATTCTTAAACACCCCCATGGTTCGCCGAGGCCTCATCTATGTTATCTTTTTTATGGCAACTCGTAATCTTATTATGTCCTTTTGGATGGGTACAGTGGTAATCATGTGTCTGGCCTATCTGTTTAATGAAAATAGTAGTCTCTATATTTTCGGAAAGAGTTCTGGAGGTTCTAAGCAAAAGACTGTTGGTGATGCTGTGGCCCTAACCCCAGAAGAACAGTCTATTCTTAAAAATTTACAGGATAAGGCAGATCGTATCAAAAAACAGTCAGAAAAGCCTATTGAATTAGGTGTGGCGCAACCAGTCGCAACACATAAGCAATATGAAAAGGTTTTACAGAGATTATTTGTTAATACTTAACACTTAGACATCCAGACTTACAGTATTTCCAATCGGGGCGCTGCGCCTGCCCCTACGCCTGCCACCTGTGCGCGAGGAATCCGCCTGACTAAACTCATCGCTCGCCACGCTCTGAAGTTCAGAGACTGCCACCATTGCCGGCTGCTGCACGGTATTGATGGGAGGAGGAGAGCGACCCATGCTCTCTAGTTCTACACGACGCACCTCCTCGAAGGTCTTCAGAATATCATCTACGCCAGAAGGCCCCTTCATCTCACGACGGGCAGCAGGGCTAGGATTAGGCGCCGATCTGGCATTGTTACCGAAGAAGGCACCAGTAGGCCCTGGAGGATCTGCGGCAGCGGCGCTAGCAGGCATCTGCTGCTGTTGCCCACCTTGGCCCTGAGGCATCCCCATTGCCATCCCCATGAAATTGCCAAAGCCAGGGCCAGCCTGGGAGGCCGCCGCCTGCGCCATCTGCTTAGCGAGCATCGGGTTGCTCTTCAGAACATCCTCCATGTTCGGCATCTTGCTCCTAAAGAATGAGTTGCTCACGTGGCACATGAAGCCACTGCCCGCCACGGCCATCATCAGGCGCATCTCAGGAGGCATCTTACCACGCTCCTTGTACTTGTCATATAGTTCCTCGAAGATCTCGTCAAAGTCCTCCACATTCGTGTGCACAGACTCTGACCAGCCCTCTAACTTAATGTCAAAGGGGTCGAACTTGTCATTCAGCCACTCCATGCCCGTAATGGCACCCATGAGCATCTGACGCTGAAACCTTAGAGACCCCTCAAGATTCCTGGCATCGACCAGTCTCGTATATTCCTGCTTGATTTCCTCGTATGAGTTATCCATGGTGAACCGCTTGCTCACCGGATATCCCTTGGCCTCCAGGCGCTGGAGTTTATTGAGAATCTCCACCTTCTCTTGCTTCTCCTTCTCAAAGTCCCTCGGAGGCGCCGGTGTAAGAGAGATAGACGATGAGGAAGACTGGTAATTCGTATAGGGGGATGACTCCTTTTTAATGGAGATCTCAGGGAGATTGCTGGAAGCCGGAATATCGGTCATGCCGCCTCCTACTGCGTTCAGGTCGATTGGCTCCAGTGTATCAAATTTTACCTCATGTACGTCGGAAGTTGGAACAGAAAGGCGAATGGGAGAAGAGCCAAAGGTGGGGGCAGTATCTACCTTAATACGGCTCTGGTTTGCAAGAAGATTCAGGCCCAGGTCGTCATTCAGATCATTTACCTCAACGATGTTTCCAATATCGGTAGTCAGGGAAATAGGGGGTCCCAGTTCGGAGGCGGCGGAGGCCATTTCTTCTATGCTAACACTCATGCTTCTCCGTTCAACCTGCTTTTTTAAACCGGCTTTTTGGCCGCACAGAATGTTTTTGAACTTTTTAGAAAAACGTTCGCAAAAAGTCCTTGGACAACATGTTCCACCGTATGGAATATTCCTGCGCTCGTTGATTAAATTCTATTTACGGCTTACTACTAATGGAGGCCACCGCGCTGCTAGCAGGCGTCTTTTTCAAAGGTGCCGATGATCTCCTTGATACACACCATCCTGTTTTAGTAAAGTATTCCGAGTATATTAAGACCCTCTGCATAGTATTTATGACCCTCTTTTTCTTTCTAAATCCAGAGCATTCTATTTTCTTCCTAGTACTGATCATACCTGTTTGTTTTTTTGTTAAGCAAATTGATACTGACTTCTGGAAATCCATGATTCCTATACCACTGATTACCTTAGCGTTAACATATCAGAGTATAGAGTATAAGGGTCTTACAGATAGTCTAGAAAAATGTCTTGCGCTACTCTTAGTATCTCTAGTAATTGTTCTAGAGGATAATGCATTTCCTGAAGAAAGTAGTCAGAAAAAAAGTATCTTTCGAGCAACCATGGTGTTTCTAGGGATCCTTGCACTATATGCTACACCTTATTTCAAGAGCCCTGATTTCTATAGGGCAGGCATATATGTATATCCTATTGGATATTGTGCGACATCAGTTCTTCTAATGAATACCCTTGAGTTGCCGCCTGGTTCCATGGCGATGAAAGACATAGAGGTGGTTCCTTATTTGCTTGAACCCCAGACTCTTATACCACTGGATAGTCTCTAGTAGCGGAACAACTTCCAGGGACTTACCCTCGCTCAGAGCCTTCTCCATGACATGTTTCATTAGGGCAGTACCGAGTCCCTGTCCCTTCCACTCGTTGTCAATGGCGATATAACTAATATAGTGACACCTTGGGTCCGTTTGAATGAGGACAAAGCCGACCATTATATCGTTGGAGTAGAGTGCAAATGAGTGATCCATATTGCACTTGAGCCACGCTTGCTTCATGTCGGCGCGGGTAAAGGACGTATCACTAAAAGCATTTCCAAAAATGCTCTTAGCCATACGGTACTGACTGATGTTACTAACACTGCAAATACTGGATATGCGAAGGTCCATGGTACTATGAACCTTTACCAACGGGGCGCTTCAATTTTTTCACTTGGTTGCTCCACTGATAGCATGTGTAGCGATCTTAGCCATTATTGGCTTCGGTGGTCGCTGATGCTTGCAGCAGCGACCTTAGCCCTGTTGGCCTCAGTATCCTCGATAAACCAGGCCAACTCCGAACCACTGACCGAGCCCCACATGGCATCACCCTCTGTAGTTACCTTGCCGTCCATGTTAAACTCCCAATGAACGGTCATGCCATCCCCTGAGCCCATGCCATAGGATCGAATAAAGCGACCCACAGGCTTGTATGTAAGCAGACCCTTCACTGTCTGAAGCCTTATGTATGACTTCTCAGTATTAAGGTTTGCGCGATCAATGCGGCTCTGCATAATGCCAGTAATACTATTCATAGTAAGGCTTGTGCTAAGGTTTAGCCCTTAGATGGCCTTCAATTTTTTATACTAACAATAAGATGGAGATCGGGGTCGTAAATATGTATAGTAAGGAGGATGGGTGCAAGTATATTGCCGAGGCGCTGACTATTCTCGGGCATACCGCCCATGTTATCAATGGATTCAAGGAGAATGAATGTGACGTATATACCTATATTAAGAAGTCGCCAATCAAGCACTGGATCTTTTCCGGCAGTGCATGTTATGTCAAAGATCCCAAGTCTAAGCAGGTACCCCTCGGGCTCCTTGCACTAAAAGAGAAATGCTTTATGATGATTTGCTATTCCATGGAGAGTGTCTTAGTCGGTCTAGGATATCCACTGAGCAATCGCATCAAACGGCGGCGAGAACTCTTTTATTTCACAGTTCCTCCCGCAGTCAGATCGCAAGGCCTCTTTACTGATATGCCTATAAGAACAGTTATGTTAAGGAATCATCTGCAGTATTTCGTTAGTCGACGTATAGGCCCGCCAGTCAATCTCATGGCCTCCTATCATGGGGAGGCAATGATGCTGAGTTATAAGAATTCTCTCCTAGTGCAATTTCACCCTGAAAAGACTATCGATGGGATTCTGCTCATAAAGAACTGGCTGGTTACTTGCGATACCTCCGTGTCTTCTTAGAGCGTTTAAGACTACGTCTTGACTGTCTTCTTCCTCCAAGCGCACCAACTGCACCAAGTGTAAATGGCGTTGCTGAACCTAAGGTCGGTCTTTGCCTGGCCAGTGTTGGTGTCGTAGGGGTCGTCGGTCTAGATGGGGGCGGAGAAGGAGCAGGGCTAGGGGTAGGGCTAGGGGCAGGCGAAGGAGCAAGATTTGCAAGCATTTTCTTATTCTTTTCAAGTAAGGCCTTTATTTTCTTATTCTCTGCATTTACGTTATTTGTAACAGTCATCTAAGTACGCGTTAGAAATATTCTAAGCGAGCCGGGATCAATGATGGGTGAAAAATTGATGATGCCCAACCTTGAACTATCGTCATGCCTGAATTTCATCTTGAATCTGCTGTCAGTCTAAAGATCAGAACAGATCGATGCATGGCCATGCAATTAAATCGACCCTGTTTAATTACACGTCCGCCATTTCAACGCAAGAGTTGTTGGGATATTAAAAATAATACGGACTTTATCGACACGGTTGTAAGGGGGTGGGCATGTTCTCCTATATATATTTATCAACATGAATCTGATATAGAGGAGCAAGAAATGTTAGATGATCATGTATTTGATGGCGCTCATAAGATTGAAGCAGTCATCAAATACATTAATGGAGAGTTTGCGCTAGAAAAGTTGCATGACACTAGCCCACTCAAGGAGTATCTCGGTAAACGGTTTTCCGAGTTACCCCTTGCAGTTCGCAACAAGATTCTCAATTATCAGTTTACCATCAATATCATTGATCCTGAGACTGCCAATGATAAGGATAGTCTGAAGATTCTCTGGCACCGCTTGAATAACAGCGGTAAGAAGTTGAATGACTTCGAACTTGCTCTTCCTATTATCCGTGATCTTAACATGATGGTCCTATATCCGTCACTTAAGCACTTCCTTAAATCCCAACTTTTCCCCAAGGATGAGTCTGTTAGGGGAGAGGGCGAGAAACTTCTACAGATTATACTCGCTATTAGTGAGTCCGATATGACAGAATCGCACATTAAAGACTTCACATCAAAGAAAAACCTCGTCAAGCGTTGGCAAACAGCATGCCTTGGCGATAAGGTTGCTGATATCAAAGATACTACACATAAAAATGCAGATAAGTGGCTAAAGATTCTGAAGAAGGCGAGTGATTATCTCGGCTACCTCTCTGAAGCAAATTGCTTTACCGATGCTGCAGGTAAGATAATTCTGCAATCTGCCCATCGTGGGACTGAACTAGTATTCCTTCTTGGTCGCCTGGTATATCATTTCCCCAAGCCTGAGAATTTTAAACGGATCTGTTCTGAGTTAGCCAACGAAGTAAAGAAGGAGTTCTTTACTACTATACTTCGTGATGAGGCTGGGCGTAATGGAATTCTTCAGAAGCGCATGTTAAAGGAGTTAGATACTCTTATCCTGAAATACTGTAAGGATATTCCTAAGAGATCCTTTACCAGTAATCAAATCATGAGTAAATTAGCAATCCAGAAAAATCAATGCGCCCAATGTAATCAGCCTATTCTTCCTAACCACAAGTACCATGGGGATCATATTATCCCTTGGATTTTGGGCGGTGATTCTTCTGATGATAATTGCCAGGTTTCTCATGCGCGGTGTAATTTGATCAAGGGTAAACGTATGGATTTAAATGAAATCTAAGCAACTCAACCTGTAGTGTATAATACCTAAACGTATTTTTATATGGTGGCTATAATGTCCAATACCCTCTACGCGAGCGCAGAGACATATAGTAAGATTCTGGCTTGGGGAGAGGGTCTGAATACATCCGATGAGTGGTATCACCCCATATCGCGTCATCAGTTTGCGCAGGGGCTGACTAGTCTGAAGGTCGGCGATACTATACCCTTCATCCTCGATGGGGTTTCTACGCTCGTAAGAGTACTAGACATTGGTACTATCTATGATTATCCGAAGATGAGGCATGTCAATGGGGATTTTCACATCCCCACCCTAGTCGTCGACAGGGTTATTCGAGTGAGGAGAGCATAAAGCCCTCTAAATATCACGGATAATGTCCACAGTGTATGTTCTCAAGTTACAGGGTGGGAAGTACTATGTTGGCAAGACAAGCGATGTTCAGAGTAGGTTCAGGGAACACCTCAGTGGCAATGGGTCTGCATGGACGAGGAAACATAAGCCCATTTCCATTACTAAGACTATTTCTGGCGTGAGCGCCTTTGAGGAAGATAAGGTGACAAAGGAGTACATGTCCAGATATGGGATTGATAAGGTGCGTGGTGGGACCTATGTACAGATAGACCTCGATGCTTCACAGCGAGATGCTTTACAGCGGGAACTTCGGGGGGCGAAGGATCTATGCCTGCAGTGTGGACGATCAGGGCACTTTATTAGCGACTGCTACGCAAAAACGGATGTTAGCGGAAACACGATCGAGTATGATGAGTCATTAGATGAAGATGAATGGGGTTGCGAGTATTGTGATAGAACCTTCACAACCGAATATGGGTGCGGAGTTCATGAGAGATCATGCGGGAAGAAGTCTAGTACAAAAAAGGGATCATGCTACCGCTGTGGTCGCGAGGGACATTATTCACCAGACTGTTATGCACAGAGACATGTAAAGGGATATGAGTTGGATTAGTATACTATTCGTGTGATTGAAATTACAAGGATCCCGGAATATTATCGGGCTTTAGAGCATGTCTTAAAATAAATCATGCGCTTTAATAGAAAATGAGTGATTACAAAATTATTGAGAAAGACTATACAAATCTTATTGCGGGACTAAAACAGGCTGCAGTTGCTGCGGTACAGGCAACACATACATATCCTCTTGCTGAGCCCCATTATAGAAGAGAAGAGGAAGCAGCAGCGAAAAGTGTTATTGATGCCAAAAAAACAGCGTATGCAGATTTTGAACAGTTAATAAAATCATATCTAGATGAAGGATATTCTATTGGAACATTTATAAATACATATCCAGTATTATCTCAAGTTGTGTACAAAACAGTCTTACCGCAGGCGCCATATATAAATAATAAAGTAGCGCTACGCGAAGGTTCTAAAGGTGGTTCCAGAACTCTAAGAACACGTCGTAACCGATAGCAGCCATCCTTAATCAAATAATCCCTACATCAAATGCCCCAGCCCTGTGCCATTACATGCCTCGCATGTAACCCGCTTGGCCCTCTCCTTCAGCCAATCCTGGAATGCCTTCATCCCTCCTCGTGTATTCGGTTGCTTCAACACCCAATTACAATAGGAAATGTCATTCTTCATAATCTCCTCATAAGGCTTATTCGCGTGCTTACCGAAGGGCATGACTGGATCCATGCCTAAGAGTCGATCGTATAAAAATTTCATTTTTTCAGTCAACTACAAGTCTTAGACCAAGGGGCATTTGGACTGCCCGTCGGTCTTCTGCTCCCACTCCGCCTGCATGGTCTGCTTGAACATCAGAAACTCCATGTCAGAATCCGGCTCGAACTTCTGAACCTTGTTATCGGAGTCCAGATAATCAAAATAGTCATAGTGCTTCGTATCAGATGTCTCATACATATAACACTGGATCGTAATACAGGTGTCCTTTGTACTAGCATTCTTCAGCCGATGTACCTGATTCAGCGAGGGACTAATCCATGTCACATCTTCCTTCTTAAATACTGACGTAGCAAATGCCTCAGAAGCGCCCAGAAAGGCAAACAGGCTCACGTTAATTGAGCCACTTAGCACGCGGATTACTGCGCTGGATCCCCCATGATCATGAATAGGTGAGAAATGTCCTGGGGGCCAAATCTCCATGACATAGGGAACCCCA
>Ga0114976_10002744_pt1 | contig 11033 bp, 7 predicted proteins | sample S_130805_EF_Meta_FD_87319 | JGI IMG/M metagenome (GOLD analysis project Ga0114976, IMG submission 87319) | Freshwater microbial communities from Lake Simoncouche, Canada to study carbon cycling - S_130805_EF_MetaG | ecosystem: Environmental > Aquatic > Freshwater > Lake | place: Lake...
CGCTGCTCGGGCCCGAGAGGCCGCTCGGCGTGCGCGTGAGATGACCCGTCGCAAAGGATTGCTGGACGGTTTGGGTTTGCCCGGAAAACTGGCCGACTGTCAGGAACGCGATCCAGCGCGCGCAGAGCTTTTCATCGTCGAGGGTGATAGCGCCGGCGGTTCTGCGAAGCAGGGCCGTGACCGTAAGTTCCAAGCCATCTTACCGCTGAAGGGCAAAATCCTGAATGTCGAAAAGGCGCGTTTTGACAAGCTACTTGCAAGCGCGGAAATCGCGACTTTAATTACCGCACTGGGAACCGGAATCGGCGCTGAGGATTATTCACTCGATAAGCTCCGCTACCATCGAATCATCATCATGACTGACGCGGATGTCGACGGCAGTCACATTCGGACGCTCTTGCTGACGTTCTTCTATCGGCAAATGCCCGAGCTGATTGAGCGTGGCCATGTGTACATTGCGCAGCCACCTCTCTACAAAGTCAAACACGGTCGGGATGAGCGTTATCTCAAGGACGATTACGAGCTTAATCAGCATATGTTGACGCTCGCCCTCGAAGGCGCAGAGCTCGTGCCGCAAGCGGGTGCAACGTCGATTCAGGGCGATGCGCTCAGTGAATTGGCGCGGAAATTCCTGTTGGCGCAGGCGGTAGTCGATCGACTCTCGGTCATTCTCGACGCCGAAGCGTTGGGCGCCATCATGGACGGATGTGAACTGAACCTGAGCGATGAAAGCCTCTCGATCGGCAGTGCCCAGCGTTTACAGGCAGCGCTCTCGAAAGGCTTACCGGTGGTTGCCCAAATCAATGCACCCGTCGTTCAGGCGCAATTTGATGAGCGCCATGAAAAATGGACCTTGCGCATTTCGCGGCGGGTTCATGGGAATGTCAAAGTCAGCGTAATCCATGCGGATTTTGTTGAGTCGGGCGACTATGAAATCCTCGTCGATTGTGCCCGGCTGGTCGTCGACTTGATCCGCGAAGGGGCAGAAATCAGGCGGGGTCGAGAGCGTCGGTCACGGGTAGAAACCGAAGAAATCCCGACGGACGTTGCGGTCGGGGAGGTTGCGGTCGCGGATCGCGCGATTGCTGATCGAACGGTTGGTGATAAGCGCAGTCATCCGGTCGCTGATTTTAGAGAGGCGATGCGCTGGTTATTGTCGGAGGCCGAGCGTGGTGTCAGCCGCCAGCGCTATAAAGGCCTGGGTGAGATGAACCCGTCCCAGCTTTGGGAAACCACCATGGATGCAAGCGTTCGGCGCCTGCTTCAGGTGCGTATTGATGATGCTATTGGCGCCGATCAGATTTTCACAACCCTGATGGGCGATGACGTCGAACCCAGGCGTGCATTTATCGAAAGTAATGCACTGATCGCTAGAAATATTGATGTGTAAGGCGGAAATCCTTGTCTGACATCTGAATACGAGATTCAGACAAGTGCACTGGCCGGAGGCCCTCAAGCCATTGGCCGGCGCCGTGTTTCGGCGTTTGTGGCTGGTTTGGTTAGTCGCCAATACGGTGATGTGGGCCAACGACGTGGCAGCAGGCTGGGTAATGACCAGCCTCACTACCTCACCGCTCCTGGTGGCTTTGGTTCAGGCCGCATCGACGTTACCGGTATTTCTACTCGGGGTTCCCAGCGGGGCGCTTGCAGACATTCTTGATCGCAGGCGATGGTTTGCGATGACACAGCTTTGGGTCGTGGCGGTGGGGATCGCCCTCGCGGTGGCCTCCTATACTGAAACCCTCGATGCGACCTGGTTATTGGTTTTAACTTTTTTGCATGGAATTGGCCTGGCATTGCGGTGGCCGGTGTTTGCCGCGATTACCCCAGAGATTGTCTCCCGCAGCGAGTTGCCGGCAGCCTTGGCGCTCAACGGGATTTCGATGAATGGTTCCCGAATCGTTGGGCCGATTCTGGCGGGCGCATTGATTGCCACACTGGGTCCCTCGGCGGTTTTTATTTTAAACGCACTCCTTTCTTTGGGTGCGACTTGGGCGATATTGCGCTGGCGTCGAGAGGTATCGATCCGCGCTCTGCCCGCGGAACGCTTTTTTGGCGCTATTCGGGTGGGCCTCCAATTCGTTCGTCAATCGCCCCCGCTGCAGGCAGCAATGTGGCGAGCCGCCCTGTTTTTTCTGAATGCAGTGCCCCAATTGGCGTTATTGCCCTTGCTCGCGCGCAGTCTTCCCGGTGGTGATGCCGCGACCTACACGCTGCTACTCGCGCTGATGGGTTTGGGTGCCATCGTAGGTGTGCTTTTGTTGCCACGCTTTCGCGATACGTACTCCCGTGATCAACTGGTCATCCGCGCCTCCTTGCTCAACGCTGTTGCGGCACTGATGGTCGCGATTGCGCCCAACATTTGGGTGGCTGCACCCGCCATGTTGATCGCGGGCGTCGGTTGGATTGGCGCGGCCAACACGATGACGGTGGCCGCCCAATTGGGCTTGCCTGACTGGATTCGCGCCCGGGGAATGGCGATTTTTCAAATGTCGATGATGGGCGGCAGCGCCTTGGGTGCGGCGATCTGGGGCAACGTTGCAGAGCGGACCGAACTACATGGCACCCTCATTGCGGCTGCGCTGATGAGTATGTTGACCGCCATTTTGGTTGCTCGCCGTTTTGCGTTAAATGATCACCGGCCGGCAGATCTTCAACCTGCGCGCGATTGGCATGCGCCGGAAGCGGATAGCTCGATGGACATGAGCCGGGGTCCGGTGATGGTGACGATTGAATATATCGTCGAGCCCTCGAAGATCGACGCGTTTGTCGCCCTGATGGTCGACAGTCGGCGTCATCGGTTGCGTAACGGCGCTTTATCCTGGGAGTTATTTAGAGACTCGGCCGAACCCGAACGATTTGTTGAATGGTTTCTGGATGAATCCTGGGTCGGGCACTTGCGCCAGCATGAGCGCCTAACCGAGGCTGATCTCGAATTGCGTGCAAAAAAATACGCCCTTCATGTCGGCGAATCGCCACCAAGAGTTTTACGCATGATCGCCCACCCCTTAGAACCGCAGGGAAAGTTGCCGGGCGACTCGACCCTGTATCCTGCCAGCCGCATCCAGGGAGAAACTCGATGAAATTCCGCGCACTCGGACCGAATGGCCCAATGGTTAGCCAGATTGCGTTAGGCACCATGACCTGGGGCCAGCAAAACACCGAAGAAGAAGCCCATCAGCAACTCGATGCCGCATTGGCAGCCGGTGTAAACCTGATCGACACTGCAGAAATGTATCCGGTCCCGCCCAAGCCCGACACGGCGGGTCGAACGGAAACGGTTATCGGAACGTGGCTGGCCCGGCAGCCCTCACGACGCGATCAAATCGTGTTGGCAACCAAAGCTGCGGGTCCGAGTCGTACACCCACGCGACCGTCGCATATTCGCGATGGCCGCCTTGCTTTCAATGCGACCAACCTTACCGAAGCCGTCAATGACAGTTTGCGACGTCTGCAAACGGATTACATTGATTTGTACCAACTGCACTGGCCTGACCGCAGCACCAATTGTTTTGGCCAGATGGGATACGAGCATGTGGAGGGTGAAGAGACCGTTGCGATCGAAGAAACGCTGGAAGCGCTCGGCCAATTGGTCCGGGCCGGTAAAATTCGGCAAATTGGCGTATCCAATGAAACCCCCTGGGGTGTCGCGCGCTTTTTGCAAGCGGCCTCGCATGACGCGCACGCCACCTTGCCGCGGATCGTCTCGATTCAGAATCCGTACAGCCTAGTTAACCGGATTTTTGAGATTGGACTTGCCGAATTTGCTTTGCGTGATGGGGTCGGACTGCTCGCCTACTCACCCCTCGCGTTCGGATGGTTGAGCGGGAAATATCTCAATGGAGCACGTCCAGCGGGGGCACGCATTACGCTCTTTGAGCGATTCACTCGCTACAACACCCCATCGACACAGGCCGCCGTGGGTGAATATGTGGACCTGTTTCGCCGTCATGGGATCGATCCGGCACAAGGTGCGCTGGCGTACGTAAATTCCCGGCCCTTTCTGACGTCGAACATCATTGGGGCTACTTCACTCGAGCAGCTCGAAGCGAACATCGCCAGCATTGGGCTGGAATTGCCACCCGAAGTCATTGCAGGTATTGAATCGATCCATCAGCGGATGCCGAACCCCGCGCCCTGATGTCTAACAAAAAGGCTCTCCCCGACGCGCTCCGGGCGCTCTTGCCCTTTGTTCGGCCTTACTGGGGGGCGGTTGCGCTGGCACTGCTTTTTTTGGGGTTGGCGGCGGTATGCACCCTAGCCATCCCGCTGGCGCTGCGGGAATTGGTGGATACCGCACTGGCTGCACTACCGGCCGATCGGCCCACGATTCTGCGCGAACGATTCGGATGGCTAATGGGCATCAGTATCGCAACCGGACTCTTAACTTCAGCGCGCTTTTATATGGTGTCGTGGCTGGGTGAGCGCGTGACGGCCGATCTTCGCGACGCGGTCTACGCACATTTGTTGCGTCAGGATGCCCTGTTCTTTGAATCACTTCCCACGGGTGACGTGCTCTCGCGTCTGGTTGCCGATACAACTCTTGTTCAAAGCGTGGTGGGTTCTAGTCTGTCCATGGGCCTGCGAAACGCCGTTCTCTTCGTGGGTGGAATGGTCATGCTCATTCTTGCCAGTCCGCTGATCTCGCTGTCGGTTTTGGGTGCAATTGGCGGTGTCGTATTGCCTGCGATTCTCGTTGGCCGGCGAGTACGGCGGTTGTCGAGGGCGAGTCAGGATCGGGTAGCGGATGCGTCGGCGATGGCCGGTGAGACGCTTGGCGCGATTGCGATCGTGCAGGCGTTTGGCCAAGAGTCCCGCGAAGCAGACCGATTTGCCCAGGCCACGCAGCGGGCTTTTGCGACGGCTATCCGTCGAACGCAGGTTCGCGCGGCCTTGACGGCGTTTGTCATCGTAGCGATTTTCGCAGCACTGGTCGGCGGCCTGTATCTGGGGACGCAGGCGGTCCTGCGCGGCGAGCTCGGCGCGGGAACGCTGGGCCAGTCGGTGATCTTGATTGCGATGGTCGCCTCAAGTGCCGCGGTGCTCGCTGAAGTTTGGGGCGAGCTCTTGCGGGCCGCTGGCGCGATCGAGCGGCTCATTGAGTGGTTGCAAACCCGCCCGAGCATTGTCTCGCCCGTGCAACCTGCGCAATTGCCGCTGAACCCCGCGGGCGCAACGACGGGAGCTTCGATAAACGTTTCGGCGGGCGGTCTGACCGTGGAGTTTGATGCGGTGTCGTTTTGCTATCCCTCGCGGCCGGCGACGCCAGCGATGCAGTCCGTGTCATTGCGCCTGGAGCGCGGCGAAACGGTTGCGTTGGTGGGCCCATCCGGGGCCGGAAAATCGACGGTGCTCAAGCTCTTGTTGCGTTTTTATGATCCATCGACCGGCGTGATTCGACTCGACGGGGTTGCCACCCAGGATCTCGGGCTGGAAACACTTCGCGCTTGCATGGCGTTGGTCCCTCAGGAACCCGTCATTTTTTCCGCGAACGCCAGCGACAACATCCGCTATGGGCGCCCTGACGCTACGGATGCTGAAGTCGAAGCAGCCGCTCGTGCGGCACAGGCGCATGAATTTATTGCGCTTTTACCGCAAGGCTATGCGACGCCCCTTGGCGAACGCGGTGTGCGCCTTTCGGGCGGGCAGCGTCAGCGAATTGCCATTGCCCGCGCGATCATTCGCAACGCGCCGCTTTTACTGCTCGACGAGGCCACCAGCAGTTTGGATGCCGAAAATGAACGTGCGGTACAAAATGCCCTTGAAGCGGCGATGCAAGGACGCACGACCCTTGTCATCGCACATCGATTGGCGACGGTACAACGTGCGGACCGGATCATCGTTCTCGATCAGGGGCGTGTGGTGGAGGTCGGAACCCACCTCGAACTGATCGCCCTCAATGGTTTATACGCCCGCCTGGCTGAGTTACAGTTTGCTGCATAAAGAAGCGAAAGGAGAACTCGGTGGGCGTCATTCTCGGAGCCATCGCGGATGATTTTACGGGCGCAACCGATCTGGCTGGAATGCTCGTTAAGCAGGGCCTGCGCACGGTACAGGTGATCGGTGTACCCCAAGCCCAGGGGCTGGCATCGTGGACCCATGAAGTCGATGCCGTGGTCGTGGCACTCAAAACCCGAACCGCTCCCGTTGCTCAGGCCGTTGCGGATTCGCGCGCGGCGCTTGCGTGGTTGCAAGCGCAGGGTTGCACACGATTCGTCTCGAAAGTCTGTTCCACGTTTGATTCAACGCCTGCGGGCAATATTGGACCGATTGCCGAGGCCTTGATGGACGACTTGGGGACGGAGCTTGCCCTGGTTTGCCCAGCCTTTCCCGCGAATGCCCGTACCGTCTATCGGGGCCACCTCTTTGTTGGCGATGCGCTCCTCTCGGAGACGGGCATGCGCGAGCATCCGCTCACCCCAATGACCGACGCTAATCTGGTCCGCGTATTGCAGGCGCAATCGCGCAGGCGCGTCGCACTTCTCGCCTGGCCGGTGGTGGCCCAAGGCCCTGCGGCCGTGGCGCAGGCGTTGGCGGTACTACAAGAACAAGGCGGCGGATTGGTGATTGCGGATGCAATCTCGGACACGGACTTGCTGACCCTGGGCCTGGGTTGTCGCGATTGGCCGCTCACGGTAGCGGGGTCAGGGTTGGCGATTGGGTTGGTAGCGCAACTCCGTGCGGCGGGAAGTGTTCCGGACGGGTTGGATCCCCCCTTGAGGGATCGACCTGGGATAGGCGATGAAAGCGGCGATCAGATCGATCAACAGAGCGGCGATTTTTCGGCGAATTTCCCAGTGAATTTTCCATTGATCCGGGGCCCTGCCTTGGTGATTGCGGGAAGCTGCTCGATCGCCACCCAGGCGCAGGTCGAGCGGATGCGGGCGCATCATCCCTCGTGGCGCATCGATCCCGAGCAGGCTTACCGCGACCCGGATGCACTTGTTTTGGAGGTGATTCAATGGGCAAGCACGCAACTGGGATCGCAACAGGGGTCGCAACAGGGGTCGAAACTCGGCGATGCTCCGATCCTGGTTTATTCGACCGCATCCGCTGAGGAGGTCCGCGCTGCCCGGGCTGCCCGGGATTTGCGAGCGAGCCGCGAGACGGGGGCTGTTCATGGCGCTGCAGCGGCGGGAAGCGTCGAGGAGGCCATCGAGGGGGTGCTGGCGCGAATCACCCAAGCCCTGGTCGCGCAAGGTGTTCGGCGCTTGATTATTGCGGGCGGTGAAACAAGCGGCGCCGTGGTCCGCGCGCTTGGCGTGCGCGCCTTGCGGATTGGCCCTGAAATCACCCCTGGTGTGCCCTGGACCGCCACGCTCGATGCGGTAGACGATGAACCGGATCAAGCGAATCAAGCGCACCAAGCGCACCAAGCGCACCAACCGACCCTCGCGCTGGCGCTCAAGTCTGGCAACTTTGGCGACCCGGACTTCTTTTTGAATGCCTGGTCGAAGCTGCCATGTTGAGCGCTCCCACCGCCGAGGAGGCCCGACTGCGCGAACGCATCGTGAGCCTGGGGCGCTCACTCTTTGAGCGCGGGCTCACGGCCGGCTCAAGTGGCAATCTCAGCGCACGATTACCCGATGGACGTTGGTTGATGACGCCCACCAACGCGTGCCTTGGCGAACTGGACCCAGCCCGCCTCGCCTTGCTCGATGCGCAGGGTCAGGCCCTGGCTGGCGATCCGCCCTCAAAAGAATTGTCGCTGCATCAAGCGATGTATGAAGCCCGCCCCCAGGCGCGCGCGATCGTGCACCTGCATGCAACCCATTCAGCCGCTATTTCGTGCCTGGATGGGCTCGACCCCGACAATTGCCTGCCAGCGCTCACCCCGTATTTTGTGATGAAAATCGGGCGTCTGCCTTTGATTCCTTACCACCCGCCAGGCGATCCCGCACTCGGGGGAGCGATCCGGGCGTTAGCGTGTCGGCATTGCGCGGTCTTACTGGCCAATCATGGCCCTGTTGTTTCGGGCGAGAGCCTTGAGGCGGCGACCTATGCGATCGAAGAGCTCGAAGAAACAGCCAAACTGGCGCTGCTGCTGCGGGGCTCGCCTGTGCGCCCGCTTAATCCACAGCAGATTCAGGATCTGCAGGACCGCTTCAATCTCGAGTCGTCATTCTGAATTAAGGAAAAACATGCCCCGTCTTGCCGCCAACCTGACGATGATGTTTAACGAGGTTCCGTTTGAGGAGCGATTCGACGCGGCGGCGCGCGCCGGATTTCGCGCCGTCGAGTTCTTGTTTCCCTATGAATGGCCGAGCGAGCAGCTCGCTCGGTGGATGGCCAACGCGGGAGTCGAGAATGTTTTGTTCAACCTACCTCCAGGGGACTGGAACTTGGGCGAACGCGGTCTGGCCGCCTTGCCTGGGCGGGAGGTCGAGTTTCGCGAAGGGTTTCACAGGGCACTCGACTATGCGCAAGCGTTGGGAACCCCACGGCTACACGTGATGGCAGGTCTCGTCCCCTCCGGGAGCGACGCGGGTACTCGCGAGCGCATGCGCTCGACCTATCTTGAGAATTTGCGTTGGGCAGCCGAAGAGGCCCTTCAAGCCAACCGCACGATCCTGATCGAGCCAATCAATCCCCGCGATATCCCGGGCTATTGGCTCAACCATCAACAAGACGCACTGGACGTGATTGCCCAGGTGGGTGCGTCTAATCTGCTACTGCAGTTCGACCTCTATCACGCACAGATAGTGGATGGGGACCTGACGCGACGCATTGAGCGCCAGGTGGGTGTTACGGGGCATGTGCAGATCGCAGGGGTTCCGGATCGCCATGAACCCGACTTTGGCGAGCTATCCATTACCCACCTCTTGGCCACGCTTGATCGTGTGGGTTACACGGGGTGGGTCGGCTGTGAATACCGACCGCGCGGACACACCGAAGCGGGCCTGGGCTGGATTGCGGCTGCGGCGCCTGCCGCACGGTTTTAGAATTTACCCGAATTGGGCGCCCAAACGGAGAAGCCATGAATGTCTTGATTACCGGTGCGGCCGGGTTTCTCGGCCAACGTTTGGCGCGGGCCCTGGTAGAACGAGGCCATTTGCAATCGAGCGCAGGCATCGCGGAGCCGATTGAAGAGCTGTGCCTGTTCGACGTCAACCCGCCCGCCGCGCTTGCGCGAGACTCGGTGATGGATTCATCGATTGATCCGCACCGCCGCAGCGCCCCCATCCGCATCCGAACGGTGACCGGTGATATTCGCGACAGCGCGCTCATGCGGTCGCTGATCGACGAACGAACGACGGCTGTTTTTCATCTTTCGGCCATCGTCAGCGGAACCGCTGAAGCCGATTTTGATCTGGGCTGGTCCATTAATCTCGACGGTAGCCGGGCGCTCCTCGAGGCGTGTCGACGGGCGCGCGCGCACGCGCGAGTCGTCTTTACGAGCTCGGTCGCGGTGTACGGCGGCGCGCTCCCGGTGCTGGTGACGGATCAGACCCCACTCAATCCGCAATCGTCTTATGGCGCGCAAAAGGCAATGGCCGAACTGTTGCTGACGGATTACAACCGGAAAGGATTCGTTGACGGTCGGATTTTGCGATTGCCAACGATAAGCGTTCGACCGGGGCGTCCCAATGGTGCCGCTTCGTCGTTTGCGAGTGGAATGATTCGCGAGCCACTCGCCGGGGAGGCCGCCCAGTGTCCGGTGGCCGCTCAAACGCGGCTTTGGTTGCTATCACCCGTGCGGGCAATTGAAGCGCTTGTGCATGGGCACGAACTCTCCTCGGCGGCGATCGGCATCGCCCGAGCGATCAATCTGCCTGGCCTGAGCCTGACCGCGGCCGAGATGGCGCAGGCGTTGACCCGTGTCGCCGGCACCGAAGTCGCTGCTCGCATCGAATGGCAACCCGACGAACGGGTCGAGCGGATCGTTGCCAGCTGGCCAGCTGCGTGGGACATGAGTCGAGCCCTCGGACTGGGATTCCGGCCCGACGCGGATTTTGATTCGGTCATTCGGGCCTATCAATCTGAACTGTGAGTGAACAGTCAGCAAACCGTGAGCGCGTCGACGCCGCCCTAGACCGTTAGCAGGAGTTTTCCGGAACCTGATCCTTCTTCGACTTCGAGCATTCGGATTGGAAAGTTCCAGAGTTTTTTCACATGACGCATCACGCGCGTGGCGGCCTCCGTGTCGAGTTGTCTCCCGTTGACAGGACGGTAGCGAAGGGTCAAGGCACGGGTGTTTGCGCGTGCGTAATCAAAGACTTCGTCGCCCCTTAAATATTTCTAACACCTTGATTTAAATAGACTTATTGGCTATTTGAGGCTATAATCTCTCCCAGTTTCACCCCCGGAACGCATTGTTTTCTGGGAGTTTTGTGGAGATGAGTTCGATGAGCGACACGGCCGATTTCTTCCGCAGCCGCCTGGATCAGATGATTGATCTTCGCCACCCGCTGGCCGTGTTGTCCTCGCGCATGCCGTGGCAGGAATTGGAAGCTAGCGTCTCGCACCTCTTTGCCAAGAAGGTCCGAGCGGGCAAGGTCATTGATGAAGCAGACCTGTTTGGCGGCATCTCGAAGTTGGTAGGTTCCGGTGTTTCGCCCGCAGGGCGCCCGCGCCTGCCGCTACGCCTGATGATTTCGCTCCTGTATCTCAAGCACGCCTTTAATGAGAGCGACGAGGGTGTTGTTGAGCGCTGGGCCGAGACGCCCACCTGGCAGTACTTCTCGGGAATGGATTACTTCGAACACCGGTGGCCCTGCGACCCATCCCAACTCGTGCACCTGCGCAAGGCCCTGGGCGAGGAAGGCGTGGAGGTGCTGCTGCAGCAAACGATCAATGTTGCGATCACTCTGAAGCTCATCGCCAAGTCGAGCCTGGCCACTGTGATCGTGGACTCCACCGTGCAGCACAAGGCAATCGCCTACCCAACCGATGCCAAGATGCTCGAGACTGCCCGAGCCAAGCTTGTGGACGCGGCCAAGGATCAGGGAATTGAGCTCAAGCAAACCTATGCCAAGGAAGGCAACCGGCTCTCTCGCCAGGCCGGGCGGTATGCACATGCAAAGCAATTCAAG
>Ga0114976_10002749_pt1 | contig 11022 bp, 17 predicted proteins | sample S_130805_EF_Meta_FD_87319 | JGI IMG/M metagenome (GOLD analysis project Ga0114976, IMG submission 87319) | Freshwater microbial communities from Lake Simoncouche, Canada to study carbon cycling - S_130805_EF_MetaG | ecosystem: Environmental > Aquatic > Freshwater > Lake | place: Lake...
AAATGAACTATTTGAAAAATATAGAAAAGAATATGAGGATAGAACAGGACAAGTGTTGAATATGACAAAAGATGATTTTGTAGATTTAGTGAGAAAAAATCTAAGAAATCAGTTAAAAGAATTATTAACACTAGCTATTCTATTAGGAATTATGTTCTCTTTTGGATTTATTGCTCCAGACGATGATGATGACAAAGCTTCTAAAAACGCATTCAGACTTGCACAAAAAGTTATTAATAAATTTACAGATGAGTTGAGTTTCTTCTATAACCCAATAAATTATGAAAAATTATTCAGCGGGTCAATGTTTCCTGCATTAGGGTTGATTTCAGACTTTGAAAGATTTATAACAAATTTTATACTAGAAGTTACAGGAATTGATGCAAACCTAGACACTTCTTCAGAACAAGTGAGAAAGAAAGCACAACCAATAAAATATCTTATGAAAATGTTTCCTGTATCAAAAGCTGCATTTACATGGCTTTCTGTATTAAATTCTGATTTTGCTGAAGAGTTTGATGTTACAATACAGAAAGAAAACACAATTAGATAGCCATATTATCTTGCATAGATTTTAGACAGACATTGTAATTCTTTATAATTTAATTAATTTTGTATCCTTATGAACATTAATTGTAATAACATTGGTTGTCCAGATATAATAGATTCTTCCTGCGTATTTTACACAGGACAAAATTTATTGTATACAGGCATCAACACTAATGATACAATACAAACTTCTCTTCAGAAGATAGATGCAAAGATACAATCTGTATTAGCAAACAGTACATTACAAGGCTCAGGAACAGCAAACAGAATAGCTAAATGGGCAGCTTCCACCAACCTGACAAATTCTAACATAACAGATGATGGCACCACTGTAACAATCACTAGTGCAGCTACAATTAGTGGAGTTGCTATTTTAAATAACATTCTCACTATTAATAAAGTGCTCCCTAGTGGTTCTACAATATTTAAAATAAATAGTGGAGCTTCTTTTTTAGGAAGTCAATTTGAATTTCAAAACTTTCTAGATGCAGGTGTATTAAAAATAGGATATTTTGGCAATGCAGGTAATAGAATAGAAATAGACGGAGGATCAAATAATATTGCTCCCACTATAAAATTTTATGAAAAAATTGGCTCTTCAGCTCCTACATTAAATGCTTGGATTAATTCTAATACACTTGGTGGATTTACATATTTCAATGCAGGAAATGTAATCATTGGAAATAACATAAATTCTATTTACAAATTTGATGTTAACGGTAATGTTAGAATAGGAAGTGGTTCTACAGACACATCTACTGTATTGCATTTAGCATCTACGTCTAAAGGGTTTTTAAAACCTAAAATGACCAATACACAAATGTTAGCAATAGCTTCTCCTTCTACAGGACTAGAAGTTTTCAATACAACAAACAACCAGTCTTATTTTTATAATGGAACAATATGGGTGCCTACAGGAACAATTCAATTTGCAACAACATCAACATATGCTGCAATGTTAGCATTGAGCACCCCCACCACGCCTACATTAATCAAAGTGGCAAATGATGAAAACAAAAGTGCTACAAGAACAATGTATGTATGGTTTCCTGATGGTAATCGTCAATATTTACTACAAATCAATGACAACTAATGACTATAAATGATATACTGAATCAGTTAAATGTTGCAACAAATGCAAGTTTTATGGGACTTGCCTATCCTTCTACAGTGCCTCCAACTCCTGGAAGTGGTGTAAAAGTGTTTTACATTGCAGCACAGAGTGGAACATATACAAGTTTTAACAACATCACTGTAGCATCTAATGATGGTCTTGTGTTATTAGTATATAATGCTGGATGGGTGAAGAGTAGTGCTCAAATTGATCAGTCTTTTTATTCTGCGTTAAATGCATACATTACAGAAACAAATGGTGCTGATTTTAGTGTTGTAGGATATATTGCTAATAATGGAGTATTTATTGCAGGAGCAGGAAGAAATTGTACAGATTTTATTAGAATATCATTAACTAAAAACATCACTTTTTTAGGAGAAAGTGATAATCAATACGTAAATGCTCTTTCATTTTACGATGGTAATAAAGTTTACATAAGTGGTATTTCAAATGTCAACACCTATCCCAACCCAACTCCTCAAACAGTGTTAGCAGCAAACATTCCTACAAATGCTGTTTACATAAGAGCAAGTACAAGAGATGGTATTGTTTCACCATATGTTAAATATGGAGGAATACAATCTCCTTTACAGGCTGTAGAAACGTTGATGCTTTCTAAAACAAGCCAGAGCTCTATAGAAACAAAGTATGGTAAAGTTCCTAAGAGAATAGGTAAAAACTTATTTGATTATACAACAATAACACCAAATAAATATTTAGGATCAGCTGGTGAAACGTACACACTTAATGGATATTTTATTTCTGATTTTATTCCTGTTCTTCCTAATACAAGTTATGCTGTTACAAACATTGGAAACAATGGTGGAGGAGCAAGTAATGTATTTTATACAAATCAACAAGTGGTTATTTCTGCTATAAATGCAAATGGATTTACATATTTCACCACTCCAGCTGATTGTTATTTTGTAAGACTTTCTAGTAGTAGTGTATCAACTGCTCAAAATTGTCAAGTTGAACAAGGTACAACAGCAACAAATTTTGAGCCATATACAGAATACAAACCTCTTAATGATAACATCAATGCAACAAAAATTTTAGTTGGACTAAAACTAGATAAAATATTTGGAAAAAATCTTTTAAATCCAAACGATTCTGATGTATTAGTTGGTAAGTATTTATATGATGGTGGACTTATACTTGCAAATTCAAGTTATAATGTTAGTGGTTATATTCCTATAGCTGCTGGACAAACTCTTGTTACAAATTATAATATGGCTAATACATTTGGAGCACTGTATGATGTTAACAAAACATATATACAAGGTTCTTCATTTGGTAATACAAATTCTCCATACACTAATGTAACAAATAATGTAAATGCATCTTATGCAAGATTTACTTATTCTGTTCCTTTTAATAGTTTTCAAATAGAAATAGGGAGCACTCCTACATATTATGAACCATTTACAGATTATGCTCCTGTTGGACAATTGCAAGCACAGCTTCCTGATAGACCAACAGTGACAATACTTCCTTCTGTAATGTATTTTGTTAAGAACAAACAGCTTTCAGTTTATTATGAAAATGTATTGTTTAAAAACTTAAACGATGCATCAACATTATATTGTGACAAGGGTATTAATTATAACAGACAAGTGACATTTAATTTCACTGCTGCTGCCACTAATCAAACGATGAATTATCAAGTGGTGAGAAGTTTTAAAAAAGGACAACTAAAAACTATTACATATAATGTTGTAGATGGAGCCACTAACAATGGAAAAACTAAAAACATATTATGTATTGGTGATAGCTTCACTGACATAGGAGTTTATGTTAAAGAATTAAAAACTCTTCTTACAGCTGATGGTGTTACAGTGAATCAAATTGGTACAAACGGAACCACTGTAGGTGCTACACAATATAAAGCAGAAGGACTTAGTGGTGGTAGATTAACCAATACATTCTTAGATACGACAGCAGGTGTTGCAAGAATTGTAGCAGTGACAGGTATGACAACTATTCCTCCTTCAGGATATCCTGGTGCAATATACAAAGATACTAACAACACTCAATGGACAATTAGAGGTGGAAAGATTAACGGAAGTGGTACTGGATATATTAGAGTGACAAGATATGGAGCTGTTAATTCAGATTTCAATGGATTTCCTAATTCAGGAACATTAACGTATGTAAGTGGAACAACAGGTGGAGATAATGTTATTAATTACACAAACGGTAATACAATCCCTGCATATTTTAATCCATTCATCAACCATTCTACAGGACTTCTAGATATACAAAACTACATTACATTTTGGGGATTTAATGCTCCAGACGTTGTTGTGTTTCAGTTTACGTGGAATGATACAGGATTGTGGAGCACTGACAGTGCACTTAATGATCTTGTTGCTAATTTCAAACTAGCCGCTGACCATGTCCACACCAACTACCCAAGTGCAAAAGTGATCATTTCTATAGAACCATATGGAAGCATAAATGGTAATTATGAATGGAACGGAAAGAAATACACTGTGTTAAGACTTACAGAACTTCTCCTAGTACAATTTGAAGTAAATAGTTCATACAACACATGGGTAAAAATAGCTCCTTCTTATGCACACGTAGATTTGATATATGGATATGGAGGTGACACATCCACTGTAACACCAAACAGCAGATATCCAAATGTTAACGAACCTTCTGGAGGTGATGGTGTACATCCCAATACAGGAATGTTACAAATAGCAGATTGTCTATATTCTATAACATCTAACATAATTTAAATACAATGCCAAAACAAATAGGATGGAGCAATGAGAGCAATCTCCTCTATCAAATCTCTCAACAAATAACAAGGCTCATAAATGTAACAGGCACAAATGGTGGGTCTATTACAGGATCTGGTACTTTAAACTATGTTTCTAAATGGACTTCTTCTTCAGCTTTAGGAAATAGTAGAATATACGATAATGGAACAAATGTAATCATTGGAGGCACGTCACCATTGTTAGCTGATGATGCTTTATCTGTATATGGTAATACAAGAGTGCAAAACCTTGTTGCTGGAAATTCCTTATATTCAAGGAATAATTTTTTCATGCTTGGTGGTTATGCACAATTAGGTACAGGTACTAATACAGGTGAACGATTGCAAGTGTTTGGAGATATAAAATTAAGTGGTAATTTAATATCAGGAAATTATATACAAACAAATAATGTTTATACAGATGCTGTTATAGTTAATAGAATCCAAATGAATACTACGGATTTGTTTTTTTACAATCTTGGTGGTACTACACTATTAATGAAGTTAATTAGTTCAAGTGGTAATTTATTAATTAATAGAACAATTGAAGACGGATCAGGAGCTAAATTACAAGTGAATGGTAATATAAATACACCTAATAATATTTCTTCATTTTTAAATGCAACAACTTTTACATTAAGTAATAATTATATGGGTTATGGTGGTGGTGATATAAAATTTATCAAAAGTGATTATGGAACAGAGTTTGGTAAATTTTTTGAATCTACTGGTAATTTTAGAATTGGTACTGGTACTGATAGTACAAGAAAATTACAAGTGGTAGGTGAAGCTGAATTTATAGTAACAGTAGCAACAGGAGCTCATACTACAAGCGGTAATCATCTACCTATTTGGGTAAATGGAGTAAAATATTGGTTAGCATTATTAAATCCAGTAGTGTAAATTTAAAAATTAAAATAAAATGGTAAACATTCAACCCGTAGTTTTTCCAATTGTTGGCACGGCAACAAAACTTTCAGTGATAGTATTAGGATTCCCAACAAGTGCAAAAGATTGTGGCATTTATTATGCATTATTGACAGATAAAAATGTTAAAATTATAGAAGGCAATTATCAATTAACAGAAACAGAATTCGCAGCCTGGGGAGTAGATAATTCATATATCGATGACATTGTAGCATCACATTTAAATGTTGTGATTGTTCCAGAATCTATGGATGATGACGCAGTGGATAATGGTGGAGGTGGTGTTCAATCTGCTACATTAGGTGCTCCAAATTTAGATTAAATTCTCTATATTTGTAAAAAATAAAACCAATGAAAAAAAGTACATTAACTATTTCAGATTTCTTAGCTCTTGAAGAAGAATTAACAAAGGGAGAACATTGTCTCCTTGCTCAAAAATTAGCAATGACCACTAAATATTATTTAAATTCTCTGTTAAATAATGTAAAAACAGAAACCACTCCTTGTAACGATATTAAAAATGAGTTGGTAAAAAAATACGGAGAAGAAAAAGATGGAAACATTACTATTAATATTAAAATCAAGAATGAACAAGGAGAAGAAATTATAAATCCAAACATGTTAAAGTTTCAAGATGAATTTTCACCTGTATTGTTAATTGAAAAAGAATTAGAACATAAAGATTTTAAGATTGAAGAATTCAAAGATGTTTCTTCAGAAGGATTTTATCCAGTATTTTATAAACTATTATCTATAGAAGCATAATGGAAAACAATTTTAACACAGAACTATCAAAAATGGATCTACGTCTAAAAGAGATGGAAGAAAAGATTGATAATATAACTAAGAAACTTACGCAAGTGGTAGATGCTATATTGGGCAATTCTCTCACCAAAACAGGTGGGTTCATTAATGATATTGAATTGTTAAAACAGAAAATAGAAATTCTAGAGAAGAAAGAATTGAACCATTCTGAATTTAAGAAACAAGTGAATTGGACAATAGGTATACTTATTTCATTAAGTTTAGTGGCTCAATATTTAATAACACTCTATTTAAATTTAAAAAAATGAAATTTGGTTGGGAAGAATATTGGAAGCCCACTCCTAAGAACATAAGAAAATTTGCAGATTCTGTAATTGTGGCTTGTGTCTTCTCTGGAGGATATGCTAGTATGAATAACAATCCTATATTAAGTACAACAATATTTATATTAGGATTTGTTTTCAAAATTATTTCTAACTTCTTTTCAGAAACTCCTACAAATGAATAAGATATTATATCTAATAATTGGATTTTTATTGATGGTTGTTTTCTTGCAAAAATGTGCAAGTGATAGAAAGACTATCACCCCACCTTCTGTAGATACAATTATTGTATACAATACAATTAAAGACACAATTGTAGTTACACCTATTCTTCAACATTCTAGAATAGATACATTCTGGCAGAAAGAACATCCTGCTGATACAAATTGTACCAAGCTATTAGAACAATACATTGCTTTAGGAAACGAGCACTATGATACAAACATTTATGTAACACCATTTCCTATAAAATATGGAAGTGTAACAGTGACAGACACTGTTTATGCTAACAAAATATTACATACAAGTGTTTCTTACAATTTAAATATTCCTGAAACAACTATTATAAAAACCATTCTTCCTGAGAAGAAGAATGAATATTTCATCACTTCTAGCGTTGAGACATTTCCTTCTGCTTCTATAGGACTAATGATGAAGAATAAGAAAGACAATATGTATGGACTAAAAATAGGAACTGATTTCAAAGGACATATATTTTATGGAATAAACACAATGTGGAAAATAAAATTATAATATAATGGCAAGAAAAATATTTGTATCTTCAGGACATGGTGGAATTGATAAAGGTGCTTCTTCAGGACAATTTATTGAAAGAGATCTTACAATAGAATTTAGAAATCTATTAACATTAGAACTTCAAAAACTAGGAGTGAAATGGTCTGTAGATGCAGACACAAATGCTTTAAAACAGACATTAGATTTCATAAAGGGGAAGTTTTTACCTTCTGACATTCTATTAGATATTCATTTTAATGCAGGTGGCGGAGAAGGTGTAGAAGCGGTAATTCCTAATGTATCTTCTGCATTTGAACAAAGACTTGCTCAATCAATTGTTGATACAATAAGTAAATTGACAGGGTTTAAAAAGAGACAAGGAGGTGTGATTCCTGAATCTTCTACAGCACGAAAAACTCTAGGATGGATGAGACCTAATTCTGAAAATGTATTAATAGAAATGTGTTTTATTGATAACAAATCAGACATGCTCACCTACCAATTAAACAAGGTTAAGATTGCTAAAGAAGTGGCAAAGGTAATTTCTGATTTTACAAAATTATAACTTCTCACTTTACAAAATATAAAAATGATCAGTAAACAAATAGGCTGGAGTCAAGAAGCAAATCTTCTTTACGAAATTAGCAACAAGCTGGAAAGACTAATACAAGTGAGTGGACATCCTTCAACAACCACATCCACCACCACTACGACAGCACCTTAACAAACATAAACCAACAACTACATATGAAAGAGTTAGTATTTATTTGTGTCCAACCAGATGATTCGTATTATAAATGGCAAACACATCTATGGCTAGAGAGTCTTAAGAAAATAGGAAAGAGTGGACAAGCTATTGTATTGGTTTACACTCCCGCAGAAAGGCAATACAATACAGAATGGGACGAATTAAAAGAACTCTATCCAGAAGCAACATTTGGTTTCTATAGAGATGAAGATGGTGTATCAGACTTCATTCCAATTTATATTCCAGTGTTACGTCCTTACACATTAATGAGATGGTTCAAAGATCATCCAGAGATGAAAGACAAAGCCATTTTTTATTGTGATTGTGACATTGTGTTTACAGAGAATTTCAACATCGATGCTTACATAAATGATGATGTGTGTTATCTGTCTGACACAAACTCTTACATAAACGCTTCATATTTTGATAGCAAGAAAAGTGATGTTCTACAGGACAAACAAGAACTATACAACACAAGAGACGTATTAAACGAACTCACATCTCTTATAGGAATAAATAGACAAATAGCTGAAGCAAACAACTTACATTCAGGAGGAGCACAATATCTTCTGAAGAACATAGATTATAAGTTTTGGCAGAAAGTGTTTAGTGATTGTATTCTTATTAGAAGATTTTTATTAAACATTAACGGACAATTCTTTGAGAGTGAAAACAAAGGATATCAAAGTTGGTGTGCTGACATGTGGGCTGTCTTGTGGAACCTTTGGTATAAAGGACATACAACACAAGTGGTGAAAGAAATGGACTTTGCATGGGCAACTGACCATATATCAAGAATGGATTCTATAGGACTGTTTCATAATGCAGGAATATCCAATACAGACATGGGACATTACAAAGCGTTCTATAAAGGAAAATATATACATGGTGTCTCTCCATTCAGTGATTTAGATGAAGTGTATAATAACGAAGAGAGCAAGAAGTATTGTACACATTATTATGTCAGTCAGTTGGTAGAATTGAAAAACAAATACAATTTAAAATAAATAAAATGCAATTAGACAACAAATTAAAAGCGTTCGTTAGATATGATGGATCAGAAAGAATCGTTCCTGGTTCTCTCATTCTTAGAAAAAACAAGCCTAAAGTGGGCAATTGGAAGCAAGTGTCTTCAAACTATTGTTGTGATGGAATAGGTATCAATTACACTCCTAGTAGCTTGAGTATTGCAAACGTTGATTTGACATTAACGTGCTCTAGTGGAAAATCTATTGTTGTAAATACAAATACAGCATCCACTAGCATGGCTACATTACTTTCAGCGTTGAACACTTCTGCAGGATATTTAGGTGTATTCACATCTTCTAATGGAACAACAGTGAATTTTGTAGTGAACACATCTGTAGCAAGTACATTGTGTTATGGAGCCACTCTATCGTTCTCTGTAGCGTAAAAAATAAAAAATGAAATCAATATTTCCAAAAGAAATGCTAGGAGAGGGAATGAACAATTCCCTTTCTCTAGATAAGATAAAAGCAAAGCTTAATTACTTTGAGCTTCAAGTGCATGAATTGCATTGGCAGACAAAAGGATTTGCAGAACACGACGCATTAGGAAAACTCTATGATGGTATTTTTGATTTCAAAGATGAGATTGTAGAAAAGATAATGGGCTATTCAGGAATAAGAACAAAAGCTATGCCTGTAGAACCCATCAAAGACTATTCTATAGGAATATCTGAACAAGTGGTAAATGATTTAATATCATTTGCAAAACAACTAGAACTCTTTGGCTCTGCAAATAATATGCCTGACATAGAAAATGTAGCACAATCTCTTTCTGGACTTGCTGCTCAAACCAAATACAGATTAACTCTATCGTAATGCAATTAAGCACTAAATACTTCCCAAAGATATTACAAGATAATGAAATGATTTATTTTGCCTATCTTGAGGCAGTGATAGATTCTGTAGACGAATTGTCTACATTAGAAATTATTAAGAACACAGATTCTTACAACTTTAGACTAGCTCCTTCTCTTCCAAAATACAATAACATGCTAATAGAGGAATTATTAAAATTCCACAACATGTTAGGAATAGAACTGATATTCTCTAAGAGTATAAAAACATCAAGTACAATTTTTTTCAAAATCAACCAACAATTATGAAAGCAGTGAAAGACGACAACACAACAAGTAGTGTTAAGCAAGTTTATGATGCTAACAAGAATTACAAGTGGAAACCAGAGGATGTATTTGAAATCACAGGCAATCAGTTTGGTTCAATACTAAATGCCACCAGAGCGTTCCTAAACACTCCAGAAGCAAAGAACGTATTAGCCATCTATGAAGCTAACAAACACATCGATGCCATTCTACAGAAGAATGTAGAAAGTGGTGTAATAGAGGAGTCTCTATAGAACATCCGTCCCCTATGAAAACAATTTTAAATTAATTATAATGAAAAAAGCAATAAAGCAATTTCAAGCAGGTGGTGTTGCAAGCAAATCTCCTAAAGCTCCATTAGTGGATCCAAAAGGAGCATTCACAAAAGTGCAAAAGAGAACATTAGCTAATAAGAAAATGTCTACAAAAATGTCTAAAAAGAAATAAAATGTCTAAAGACAAGAAGTGGATACAGAAGGCAGTCAAAACTATGCGTACAGATAAACCTTGTACAGGATCTAAGTTTGGATCTAAAACTTGTCCTCCAGGATCTAAGCGTTATAATTTAGCTAAAACATTCAAAGCTATGGGAAGAGCAAGAAAAAACAAATAATTATATGAAACAGATGATTAAAAGAGCAGACGGTTCTACATCTCAACATGGTCTTTGGGATTCTATTCGTGAAAACAAAGGCAGTGGAAAGAAGCCCACAAAAGCCATGTTAACACAAGAGAAGAAAATAAAAGCAAAAGCTAAAAAGAAATAATAATGGCTTACATTAAGAAGTCTGGTACTTGGAATCCACAGAAAGCTGAAGCCTATGTAGGTAAAGGTGTTCTAAAGAACGGAGGAAATGTGAAGGTGAGTGCAGGTGGTGAGAAGCATGTTGTATATAAAAAAACAAGTGCTACAGGAATAGGCAAGGGTAAGAAAGGTGATATTATGGTGAATCATCCCACAAA
>Ga0114976_10002752_pt1 | contig 11017 bp, 19 predicted proteins | sample S_130805_EF_Meta_FD_87319 | JGI IMG/M metagenome (GOLD analysis project Ga0114976, IMG submission 87319) | Freshwater microbial communities from Lake Simoncouche, Canada to study carbon cycling - S_130805_EF_MetaG | ecosystem: Environmental > Aquatic > Freshwater > Lake | place: Lake...
GAGGAGAATCGGAACAGAAAGATTGTAGTAGAGACTCCTTATGGAGTTATTAGAGATACTTGGGGTCGTTATGTAGAGGATTCTTATCCATATAAGATGATTTGCCTCCATAGCAACGAGGTTATAAAGAAGTACGCTTACATTGACTAATATGACACTAGTACAACAAATCACATTTATAACATTCCCACTTGCTGCATTGATTGGAATGTTTGGTGGATGGTTTGCGTATCAATTATCTCTAGAACATGTTCGAAAAGAAGATGATTTTAATAGATTCTTTTTACAAATTATGGTAGGGGTATCAGTTGTTCTTATATTTTTTATCGTAATAATTACAAACACAACTTTTGAAAAATTGATACAATTGAGATATTAAATCATGAAGAACAAAACTAAGCAGCGGCTTGCGAGAAAATCTAAGCTATGGGATCGTATCATAGCTAATCATATCTTTGTAGATTGCGTTAGTGAGCGATCTCTTGAAGAAACAATTAAACGTATTGAACTTCATTCTGGTGTGATTAAGAAGTATCGAGATTATATTGATCTACAGATGCAAAGGATCAATAAAGCATACGGTTGGGAACATAAACCAGATACTAGGTCTGGAGCAGAGTCTTACGGATACAAATCCATTAAACATGTTAAAGGCAATCTTGATTACATTTCAGATCGCTTTAGTGTAGAGTTTCGTTTGACATGGATGCTTGATCTACCTAGTCATATCGAAGGTCTTCCAGAGACTCATTACACAGAAGAATAATATGAATTATTATTACATTATTAGTTTCTATGATAGTCACGATAAATGGAACTATACTGACGACCATCATAGAGTAGTTAAATTTAACGAACAAGACGAAGCTGAGAAAAAGGTTGAGCAGATCTTGAAGCAGGACAACTCTATCGTCGCAGCCGACGTTATACTAGTCAACGAGTCTGTGATAACGCATGTAGAAAAATACTGTTATGTTTCTCAAAAAAGGTGAAAAATATTTATTAACATATAATGTTGGTAATTATACAGAGATTGGTACTTATACTGGCATAATACATTGGGATGACAATGGTATTGAACATAGGTTCAAAGTAGGTGAACGCTCTGTATTAGTTCTTGAAGAAGAGAATAAAGAAATTAAACCGAATCTTATGGAAGAACTAACAGAAGGCATTGAAGCTTTGAAAGAAAGAAGAAACATGGAACGAGATAAACTAGACGAAAGATTGGGTAAACGTGATCGAGTAGATCAAGAAGAAACTTTTGCTCCACACATGGGCGAAGAGCAATACATTAATATAAATGATTTAGTGAAAGACTTTGCACGACTTATTGATGGGCAAAGAAAGGAAATTGATACTTTGACAGAAGAGAGAAATATGACTAGAGATCAACTACTAAAAGATTATGCTCGTATTATAGACGAACAACGAAAAGAGATAGAACAATTAAAAGAATCTGTTGATTATTACTCTTCTTTAGCAGATTCTTTAGCGGATGATCTAGCGAGAATTATTGAATATGATTCCTGAAAAAGATAAAAAATACTTGCTTGAATTTGAGTTTGCTGGCAACACATACAAAGATGTTGGAACTTTTGTAGCCACTGTTCTTACTCCTCATTATTTTGATGTTGATTGTGTTGAATACAAATTCAAAGTTGATGGTGGACATCTTGTAGTAAAAGAAAATGAAATTATTAGGCGACACGTTACTACTGAAGAAGCATTAGATGGGTATCATTGGTTGAAAGAAAATAGCAAAAAAACAAATGAGATCAAATTATCCTGAAGACTACAAAGGTCCAAAAGCTGGCGGATCAGAAGACGAAGAATGGCTGGCGGTTACTGAATTTCAAGCATTCAGATTCATGAAAGATAATACTTGGTCTTACTCAGATTTTGATTGTTGGTTGGTTGCAAGAGATAGGCATCATTACAAATTAGGAGGAGATGTAGCTGTTAATGCTCTAAAAGAAGTTTGGAAAAAATATCCTATAACAGTGAATTAAAATCTTAGCATGGTGTCTGATAAATAGTAATAATGAATTTTTTAAAATTGGCAGATGTATATATCACAGAGGCCTTGGACAATCCATACCCTTATGAATATAGTGATCTGGATGGTGGATTTGTTTTCTACCCAGACCCTACTAATAAAAATATATTCTATACAGTACAGACTCTTAGATACGGCAAAGATACAGATGATTTTAGAAAAAATTATACATTAGAAATTCTATTTGATTATAATGATGAGTCTACAAAACAATATGGGGTGACCACCATGATCAATACCAACAGAGGAGATCAATTTAGAATCATGGCAACTGTCAAAGATGTGGTGATGAAGTATTTGGCTGATAAGAGAAATTTAAATAAGATTGAAATAATCACCTTTACTTCTAAGAATTTTGAAAAAGGCAAGACTCGGTTGTATAGTACCTTAGGTCAAATGTTAGCTCGCACCCTAGGAGCTGACTGGGAGTTTAGTACCGCTCCTGGTACTGGTGAAGATGCTGGTGCTGTCCGCTTTAATATCAAAAAGAAAGTAGTTACTGCTCCTAAACCAACTACAGTAAGGAGACAGGCAGAGACTCCAATTCGATACGCCGAGAAATAATTCTTGTGGTTAGTATTTGCATCCTTTTTCTAAATTATCCTTAGCCCATAAAGGTTGAAGGTTAGTATAGTGATTAGCTAAATGTAGTTCTTCTAAATTAAAAGAACTTATAGGCCTTATATGATCTATATGCCAACCTTGGTGACTATGATTTTTCCAAGACATTCCTTCCTGGAATTGAGATTCTATATGAGCCTTTGCCTTTTCTAAAGAACATCCCAAGAGGGTTTCCGTATTTGCTGGTTTGTTTAATTTTATTCTTTTGAAAGCAGTTTCAACCAAGGCCCTTATTTTTCTAGCAGCCGCGTAGAAAGAATCATTTACCATTCTAAATTTTCGAATTTGTCTTGCTCTTTCCAATACCCTTTCTTTATTGTTTTCTCTATAGGTTTTTTGAATTTTTTGTATTTGTTCTTTATTGACTTGATATGTTTCACTATGCTTTTTGCTTATTTTTTCTTTATTTTTCTTATAATGATTTTGGTCGTAAGATTTCTTTTTAACTTTATTATTTTTATAATAGTCTTTTGTTTTAATTATTATTTGTTCTTTGTTTTCTATATAATATTTTTGTCTGCGAATTTTACACTTTTCTTTAAAATTTTCTGAGTTTCTGTATTCTTTATCATATTCAAAGATTTTTTTCTTATTTTCTTTACGATATTCTTTGTCATATGCTAAAAGTTTTTCTTTATTTTTTTCATAATAATTTTTAAATCTATTTTTTCTGTATAGACCATTACAAACTTTGCATCTGGCTCCAGTTTTTGGGAATAATTCAATAGATTTTTGTTCAGAGCATAAAGAACAAATTTTTAAGAGATTGCTGGTATGGTTAATATTTGACATAAGGGATAAATACTTATCTCCAAGGGCTGGTTTTTGTTTGACATAAGGAATTAAACGAGATAAAGCCCTTGGAGATTTAGGTTGTGATTCCCATCTTCCCGAGATAAAATTATTACAAGATGAACAAAACCAAAATTGTCTTAGAAGATAACAGGTCCAATCGTAAAGTTGGAATGAATCGTCAGGGCCTGCCAAATTCACCCTTTTTTGCCATTCGTAAGAATAAAGTTTGTTGGCCTACATATCGTAAAGCTTATATGACAGATAAAAATATTTCAATTCTTAAAAAATACGTAACAGGCAAAGGTCGCTCAATTGTGTTTTTGGATGGAACATATGTGACTAAATTAAATAGGTATGTTAGAAAAGATCCAGTAGAAAGAGCTTGCTCCTTTGAATTTATGTTACGAAAGAAGGGTGTCAAAGGTGCCATTCAAACATTAGTGTGGTTAGGTAATTTCCACAACGGAAATATAATTCATTTTGGGCCTCAATTTTCACAGATGCAATGTTGGATTGAAGCCTTAGGTTACGAAAGAGCCATGCGTTTCTTTGAAGAAGGTTGTTTTAATATCTATAAAGAAATTGCCAATATCCTATATGGAGGCAATATCTTAGATGAAGAAGTAAAAGAGTTTATTGATAATGGAAGTAGAGTTCTTGGTTTGGAATAACTATTTGATAAATAAATATAGTATGTCTTTCAATGCTTTTGTAAATTATATTCTAGATGAAATGGCCATGGTCAAGACCTCAGACCTCTCTAATTGGCCTTATGAACACGGTGAAGGAGGAGGAGATCAAGTTCGTTCAAGGTATCGCCGAGATAAGCCCGTAGAAGAAATTCGAGAATTGATTAAGAAGGCTGTGTTGGAAATCTCTAAAGATCCAAATGTTACAGAAATAGATTCTAAAGACCTGGCAGAAAAATTAAAAGAGATCATGCTAGGAGCAAAGTTCGGAGGCACTTCTGCTGGAGCTATTGCCGGTAAAGCAGTTAATGATTTACTAACCTTTCTTAAAGGACAACCTACTTCTTCTAAGAAGACAGTGGTTAATACTGTGGTCAATGCCGTTAAAGATATTGAAGATAAACCAGCTCAAGCAGTTCAAATTGCAACTCAAGCAGCACAAGACACGGCAGAAGTAGTGGCTCAGGCTCAACCACAATCTACTCAAGAACCAGAGAAGAAAGCAGAAGAAACTCCAGGAGAAAATATTGAAATGCCTTCTGGAGAAGTATTAACTAAAAATGAAAAATTAGAAATATTTAATTCGACTGTTACATTAACAGTTGGTTATTACGAAAATTTCCTAGAAACCGTAAACAAGTTTAACTTAAAAAGTGCCAAGAGGGGCATACCCCCCATTGAAGTTCAATTTATAAAAACAAGTCAAAAGCAAACCAGGAATGAACGATTAATTAATTTGGTTGATTTCAAGGTGATTATCCCTCCTTTAATTTTAGGTGGAGTCTCGGGCAAATATAAGTTCATAGCCAAAATAGATCATACTCAAAACAATGTGATATCTATTATTCCAGGCTCAGCCAACGAACAGGATGTTATTAACAAATATGCAGAAGCCAAAGGTAAGTGTGAGCGAGTTGGTTGCGCAGACAGAAAACGTAATGCCACGTTTATTGTTCAAGATACCTCAAATGGCAAATTGATACAATTGGGTAGCGTGTGTTTGGAAAAGTATATAGGTGGAGCAGAAAGAGATATAATCTCTCTGTTAAACTCTCTAGAGAATTTTACAAAAGAAATTTTAGGATTGATAGAAAGAACATACAAAGAAGATGAAGGAGGTGGAGAAGGAGGTGGTGGTGGTGGTGGGTTTATTGATATCAACAAGGCTAGTTATAATATTAACGATGTTTTAGCATTTGCTTTGATGTTAGTGAAATCAGAGGGATTTAAATCTAAAGCTCAAGCAGGTGATGATTCTACTGCAGAAAGAATAAAATCGGCATTAAGTGGAGAGGCTAACAGTATTGTCTATGGAGAAAGAGGGTCTCCGCGAGCAGCTAAAGCTGCAAAGTTGATAGAGAAATTGATTACTTTTAGCCAAGAAAAGGATTCTTATGCTCAAACGGTTGATGATTTAGTTCAGTGGGGGTTGCAAGAATTTAGCAAGCCATCTCCAAATCCAGAAGCCGCTGGGTTATATCATAATGTAAAGGCTCTTCTCGGATTAACCAAAGATCAAAATGGTGGTTTTCTCAAGGGATATTCTATCGGTAAAGTTGTTTGGATAGTTCCCAAATTTTTACAATCTATCGGAGAAGGATCCAAGCAAGAGAAACCTGTTGACACATTAGGTGAATTTGTCGGTTCTGTTGGACATGTCATCGGTTCTTTATCTTCTAATGATAAAGTCAAAATGAGAAAGATTTTGGGCAAAGAATTTGACTTAAATCAATTTCCTTACAATGGTCCTATTGTAGTAACATTGGTTAGTAAAAGACCCACGACAAAGAATGTTTATGGTAGGTTTGGTGATGTGGTAGGAGAGGAAGACGTAATAATCAATTACTTCAAAGATGATAAGGGCAATAATTATGCTTTTAGAACTAGTGCTCCGCCGCCTCGTTCTATGTATGTTGTCAATTCTTCAGAAGAAGAAGATGAGTTCGGAATGGAAGTAGGTGAAAAATACGTTATAAACAGAGCCATTATTAAATATCAAAATGAACAAGAAAGTGGTAAAAAAACAAATTATCTATCAAATGCTAAAATAGATAAAGCTCCAGCTACTACAGCCAATGAATCGATTTCTTTTGCACAATACTATAGCTTAGCATCTTAATTATAGTATAATAGATATATGATATACCTAGAGAACCTGATTGAGAATGCTCTGATTGCAATGGAATCTAAGCCAATCAGAGAACAAGTTATTACTAACCTGGATGATATTAACTCATTAGATATTATCAAGGGGGTTTATATTATCGAAGAAATTAATGAAGATATAATTAAAACTCATAATAATTTTTTAGCTTTTAAATTAAAAGGCACTCATGCAATGCCAAAAACAAATATGCCTTCTAATATTTTGTATGTAGGTTCTTCTAGAAAGGCTTTGAAACACAGACTTCAGCAGCATATGGGTGGTGGACATAAAGATACCTATGCCTTACATTTGAGTGAATGGTTTCCTGTGTACGGTCAAATTAAAATTACGATTAAAGAATATGATGTATCTGATGAAGTCCTACAGTTAATAGAAGATGATACTTCTTTTATGTTGTGTCCAGCATTTGGTAGACGAGGGGCTCGGTAAGTAGATACATGAGTGATATTAGTAAGAAAGCCAAACCAGGTAAGAGAATGTCTGCGACTGAGAAGAAACAATTCTGGTCACACAAAGCTAAAGAAGCTCACAAAGACATGAAGGAGGCTAAGCGTACTGGCAATACGGGTTGGGTTAAGATGTTAAAGAAACGTCTTAATAAATATCATTCTCATACAGAAGAAACCATTCCTACCTTTGAAGAATACTTTGAAGAGGCTAAGAAGATGAAGAACACTTGTTGGAAGGGTTACAAACCTATTGGAACCAAGAAAATGAATGGTAAAGAAGTTCCTAATTGTGTTCCAATTAAGAAAAAGAAATAAGTTAGATAAATATTATTTATGCGCACAAAAGATACTATTTTATTAGAACAAGCCTATGATAGAGTGGTTTTGAGAAACCAAATGTTAAATGAAGATGTTATAAATGATTTAACATCTAAAGTATGGAACACTTTCAAACAAAAATTTCCTCAAGTAACTCAAGGAATCAATCAGGCTGTATTAATTTTATTCAAAAATAAAAATTTACAAGGAGCTGGAGATGTCATAGCTCAATCCTTAGCCAGTAATAAAACACCGGTTCAAGAAGATTTGAATGGAATAGTAGGAGGTTTGGTCGACAAGACTCAAGATTTAGTAGGAAGAGGAGTATCTTTCATAACACCATATGTTCAAGCAATTCAAGGACTTGCAGGAGCAGTTGCAGATAGACTTCCTCAAATGTTGAATATGGATTCCTTAACTAGATTGATAGATCCGGTTGAATTCATCAACACTGTATTAAATGCCATTCTTAGAATAGCACCAGACATTATGACCAAGTCTATGAGCATTCTTACAGAATTGAGTAATGGCACTCTTAGCCCAGATGAACAATTAGAACTGGCAAACAATCCTATAGAATTTATAATCAAGAAAGTTGGTTGGTTGGTTTTCTTTCTTTTGTTAGCTTATGGAGCGAAAAGATATGCCGAGAAACATGCTACAGATAGTAAACAAAAAGAAGAATTACAGAAGACGCAAGATGAATTTCAAAAAAATGCTTCTGGATTAGAATAAATGTTATGAAATTTGATAGTTTAGTTAAAGAAATTATCTCAGAGTCATTAGACAATCCATATCATTTCAAACATTCAGAAAAGCTTAATGGATATGTGTTCTATCCAGATCCTAATAATCAAAATGTTTATTATGTAGTTTATGCTAATGAAGATCCGGATTATCAAGCTAGATTGACCTTTATTTTTGATTACACAAACTTAGACAAAGATATTGAAGGTTCTACGGAGATGATGAACTTTAGTAGAGAAGAACAGAAAGCTCTCAACATATCAATTTCAAGAGTCATTTCCACAGTAGCTGCAATTATAGTAAGTTACCTATCAGAACAAGGACCGGATAAAAAACAAAGACTAGATAAATATACAATTATACTATACGAAGGCAAAAATTCTGAATCAGGCAGGATAAGTTTGTATGATTCTCTTGCTCTTAAATTGTTAAATTTTTTAGGAAAAGATAATTGGGAATATGATAAATTTGTAGGCCGTACTGGTACTACATTCGAATTCAGTAGAAAGTTTGCTTAAAACCAATTTAATAGAGCCGAGGTTTGTATTACCTTGCATTTTAATAGGGCAGTTCCCAGTATCCCCCTCTAAGATAGAACCAAGATGAAAACGATCAAGGTCCAAGATAAAACCTACCAGAAGTCCGCTCAGTTCGGTAATCGCAAGCTGCAAGTGATTACTCGAAACCGCAAGAGCTATTCCCGCAAATCTAAATTCAAGGAGGATTTAGATTAGCCTGGAAGTTCCCACCAACCTTTATTACTATAACTCTATGCTAAAAGAAATGATTGAAGCTATTAGGCAAACCGCTCGAGAACGTTATGAAACCTCTTATGGTTGGCAGGTCATTGAGGAATGTTATACGGACCAGGAATTAGAAGAAGATATAACAGAATATAATCTCCAGACAGTGGAAGAAGCTATTCTACATTTTGATAGCATTGCTAGACTCCGAACAGAACGATTTGAAGAAGCTCAATCAGAAATTTTTTAATTATGGCTACACGATCCTATATTGCAATCAAAGAAGAAGACAATTCTTACCAAGGTATCTATTGTCATTGGGATGGTTATCCATCTGGAGTTGGTGCTACATTAGCAGAACATTATAAACTTCAAGATAATGTTAAAGTGTTGATTAGTAAAGGTGGTTTATCTAGCTTAGGACCCACTCTTAAAGAAAGTGAGTTTTATACAGACCGTGGAGAAGATCTTAGAGTAAATACATTTTCCGATTCAGATGAATTAAAAGTATATGCTAAGGAATCTTGGTGTGAATATCTCTACATCTTTGAAGACGGAAAATGGTCCACCGTGAAGATTTGACGAGAGGTTCCCCACAACCTCAGCTAAGATATTTACATGATGAGATTCAATCCTACGCAAGCCAATCAGAAGCAACACAACCGCAACGTCATTGACGTCCTCGCCTATGCTCTCGCGCATGCTGAACGAGGGACCTTGTTTACCCCTTCTAATTGTAATAACATTCCAGAGGTTGTTGTAGGAGGAGAGCAGAATGGAGTGGTCACATATGATACTCCTGGGAAGTTCTCTTTACCTACGAAGATCAATGGCAACCCAGTTCCTCAGAAGCATGCAGGCTTCAAGGTCCGTACGAGGATTGTTAAGGTCCAGTCTCCTGGGAATGGAGCCTATGCTTTCAAGGTTAAGACGGGAAGGGATCTTGAGGTCACGGTGTTTTGTAATAGGCTCCAGGATGAGGGGGTGTATTACTCTTGTGAAGCTAATTGGAAGCAGGGAACCGAAGTTCTCGGGAAGATCCAATATCGCATCAACCCAAATTTAGTGACGCTGGAATAGAGCGTGTGGTTCCCCACATCCTCAGCTAAGATATTTACATGATGAAGAACGACAAAGACCTCCTCCTCGAGCAGCTCGCAGAACAACTTAAACAGGCTTTCGACCTAGATGGAGTTTGGGGAGAAGCTGCTGCTAAAGAGCGCCGAGCAGCTTGTGAAGCAGCTAACTCTACGATCGAGAAGCTCGAGGTCCTGGGAATGGATGGAGAAGAAGCCCTCGAGAAGGCAGAGACAAAGATGTACGCCTAAAACCTTGCGGTTCCCCATAACCTCAGCTAAGATATTAACATGATGAAAGTAATTAAAGCAGCTACGAAGTTCCAACGCGTTGGTGAGATTGTTGTTCCGGATGTTTTTAATCGCCGGTTCAAGACAGGAGTTAATGATTTGGATATAGCTTTGGGTGGAGATGGATTTGTTCCCGGTTCTACCTTTACCTTAGCCGGAGAGCCTGGAGCTGGTAAGACCACTTTGCTCCTCCAGGTTTTAGAATTGTTAGAAAAGTCTGGAAAGCATACTGCTTATATCTCCGGAGAAGAATCTATCTATCAGTTAGCTTTTGTAGCTCATCGTCTACAATTGCAGAAGGTCTCTATTGCTAATATGACTTGTATCGAAGATATCTTTGATTCGGTTAAGGAGAATAATTTCGGTATGATTGTTTTAGATTCTCTTCCTTCTCTTCGTTCTCGTGATGAAGATTTGAGAGGTAAAGCTCTAGAAGAATATCTTGCTAATTATATTACCGCTACCGCTAAAGAATATGAAGTGGTTGTAGGTATTGTTCTTCATATTACTAAGCAAGGAAAGTATAAGGGTTCTACTCTTCTTCCTCATTCTGTAGATGCTAATATCATGCTTCGTAAGTCAGAAGAAGATTATGCGGTTCGTGAAATTGAAGTAACGAAGAATCGTTTCGGTAGTGCTGGTTTTACCATGTTTCCTATATCTAATACCGGATTCGTATTTGAATCTTTGGAAGCATCAGATGAAGAAGGTCCTAAGGTTTCTAAAGCTAAGAAGACCTCTGATGATGTCTTAGAATATGTATCCAATCACGGATCTATCAATGCTAGTGAAGCTGCTAAAGTGATTGGAGATGTATCCAAAGTTCAAAAGATTATGAAAGATCTAGTGAATGCTGGATTGCTTAATCGAGAAGGTCGCGCAGCTAATACGGTTTGGAGCGCTGCATAGACTAGCGATTCTGCGCGCTATAACGCGATTGTACAGGCTTTGTTGACTCCTTCGATAGAGGAGCACAGGCCTCCTCTCAAAGCCTTTGTAACTCAGTTTTTCAGTTCTTGCGTTTCCCCACATCCTCTGCTAAGATTATCACAATGAAAGTAA
>Ga0114976_10002764_pt1 | contig 10988 bp, 17 predicted proteins | sample S_130805_EF_Meta_FD_87319 | JGI IMG/M metagenome (GOLD analysis project Ga0114976, IMG submission 87319) | Freshwater microbial communities from Lake Simoncouche, Canada to study carbon cycling - S_130805_EF_MetaG | ecosystem: Environmental > Aquatic > Freshwater > Lake | place: Lake...
CTTAATATCATTATTGGAAATAGTTGCCATGTCTTTCTATTTGTGGCAAAGTTACAATAAAAAGCCCCCCAATTTGGGAGGCTCTTTGAACTTAAATGAAACACATAAAAAAAAAGTATCTTACTTTTGACTTCTCTTGGACTTCTGATCAGCAATCCAAGTAGAATAGATTAAATAGTATTCATAGATTGGCCTTTCGACCAAGAATTTAGCTCTTTGAGCATCTCCACTTGCGATTCTAAGGACTTCGCTAAATCTTTGTCTGTGCTGTCTGACAACTGAAGTCCAATAATGTGCTTCAGGTTGTTTAGGCTTTGGAGAGTTTCTGCCTGCAAATAAGTCGGAAAATTCGTGCTGTATTCTGTCAAAGAGGGAAGATAGGCGTACTCCGGCAGATTCAAAAAAAAACCCTCTACATCATTGGACTTCATCCAATGCTCAAGTTTCTGCTTATTGTATGGATACTGATAGTCTAAAGGATTCTCCTGCTCATCAAAGTAGACAACGGTTGCAAGCTTCAACTGCCTAAGTAGGCTCACAGACATCTCCATCTGCTCCTTGAGCCTTGAAGCCATTATCCCTACCTCATAAAGCTTCTTGTCATCCTTCTTCTTCTTGTCCATTAGAAGGTTAATCAGACCATTGTTCCAGCCTCTCAGGAAGTCAGGGTTGATTTGCCAAAGTTCCTCTGTGAAGATATCCCTCGCAGCTACTGCTCTTTGAAAAGGAACATTGACCTCAGATACAAATTTAAAGTATTTGACACCTCCTGAAGTAAAGGCATATTCTATTTGATCCCATCTGTCCTTTGGTGCTACTCCTTGATATCTTGGTTTTTCCGGATTAGAGACAAGAGTCGTTTCTGAATCAGGGACAGGAGGAGGAGGAAGAGATGGTTTGCGCCTAAGAAAATTGAACATAAATAAAATGGTTGGTTAAAGATTAGACATGAGATAACCAGGAACTGCCATGCTCCTGAGCAATAAGGACATTCACCAAGTGGTTTGGCCCACAAAGTTGGCAACTTCTGAATTTGGTACAGATACCACTGCCCAATCGGATGGTCGTCCAACAGATAATCCAAGAACAAGGAAAAAGCTGCACTGATCAGAGCAATCAGAGTCAATGTCACTAGGCTGAGAATCATGTGGGAGTTCAATAATGCAGCAGCCTCTTCGCTTGCCACCACAGGAAGCAATAAGTTCATCATACATAATATGGGTCAGGGATTAAATCGTTGAATATGTTTAGGATTACCTCATTGATGCCCTCATCATTCCGATAGGTTGGTGAGAAGCTGAAGCAGATGCTTGAGTAAGTTAAGCCATCAACAGCAGTGAACTCATAAACCTTCTGATTGGTGGGATTTATGAACATTAACTCATATTGCCCTCCATAAGGATTGAAAAAGCCATCAGGACAGCCTGCCAAATCAATCTCAATATACCCAAGGTAATCAATGTCAAGTTGCTGGCTGATGCGAGCATTCACCCCAGGCTTGTTGATGTTAATAATGATTGAATCCTCCGGGTAAGATGGTGGCACAAGAATCAATAAAGCATCAGGACAACTGTTGAGAGGCTCACAGGCCTTGAAACAATTATTGCAGCATTGTGCCATACTTTTCGAGATTGAAATTAGAAGTGATCTCTGCAAAATTAGAGAAAATAAAATAACGGAAGGCATCTAATGCGTGTGACTTGTCAGGATTCTTATTCTTCCATGGGTCAAGGCTTCCCTGCCTGCTCACCTTGGCTTCCTTTAGGTCAATGACTAACTCATCACACCTTTTGCCACTAATCTGCACCTTGGCCTTCTGAAGAGTCAGGATGGTGACCAGCCTGCTTGCTATGTGGCTTGGGTTTGACCTTGGCACTTGGATTTGCATGTCACCAATGCCGAGGTAATTTTTGATGAGAGCATAAGCTGAGATATTATCCTGAGTAAAGGCATTTCTGCTTGCACCTGATGCATCACCGTTGATGATGTAAGTCATATCAGGGAACTCTTGCTTGATTGTTTGGCAAAGAGCAGCAAGATCACCAACCCGGTAAACCTTGATGACATTGATGGTTGCATAAAACAAGCCCTCTGATGAGTTCTTGATGTATTGGCTCACCACGCAGGTATTGGTCACATTGAAGTCAAAGGCAAGATATAGATTGTGAATCGGAGATGCTTTGATGTATCCCTGGTACACATGCTTGCTGAAGTCAAAGCTTGTGGCAAAGAGGCTTTCTCTATCCCAAATACCCCATTGTCCCAAGGCATAGACCTCATAGTAAGTTTGGCTTACTTCCTTGAGTGCCTCCATCCTTACCGGATATTGATCATCAAGAAAGTCTAAGGCATCTAAGTAAGTGCCATGAAGCCTCAGCACTTCATTTGCCTCTTTTGCTGGCACATCATCGAAAAACCTTTTCTTAATCCAGTGACTGTCGGAGACAGGATTAAAAGTCAAGAAGAATCTCTTAGGATGCTCTGACTTGCCCCGAAGTCTTAGTGTTATCTGAGTGAAGTCCTCAAGAGTTAATTCTGTTGCCTCCTCAATCCAAATATATTTGGCCTGGCTTAATGACTTTAGCTTTTCGGGGTCATCACAGCCAAGAAATATAATCTTGTTGCCACCCGATTGAATTTCAAGATATCCAGTCTTAACTCTGCAAAGCTTGTTCAAGCCCCACTGAGTAATCTTGTTCTGAAAGTCAGCAAAGACAGAGTTCCTCAAAGTGCTGGCAACCTTACGAATAACAAAGTAAGTTTGAAATTCATTGTTCCTATGATCGCATATCTCAGCCAACAACATCTGAATCATTGTCTGACTCTTGCCACTTCCAGCCCCGCCCCAAAGGATGTTGTATGTCTTTGGGTCAGTTACTGCATCAAGGTACTTAGCCTGCCAAAGGTCAGGACTTGACAAGTCAATCTTTGCCAAGTTACTCTGATGCTTTGGCCTCCTTAGGACTTGTAGGTCTGATGACCTCTGTCATCTGCATGGTGACTTGCTCTTGGTTCATGAGGCCTAAGTCCCTTGCGATGATGTTGTGATTAAATAGCCCACTTGCAGCACCTTCCAGCTTGCTTGTGTAGATGGCTTGCTCTATGCGTGTAAAGACACTACCAAAATCTTTTGATTTAGTCTTATACTCTGAAAGCTTAGTCCAGCAGGAGAAGCCACAAGCAAGAGCAAAACCTTCTTTAGTCAGCAGTCTTTTTTTAGGCAATCTAACCTCGGTTGCATCCTTGCCACGAAAATCTACCTCAATCAGAGGAGTCTCCTCAGCCCATTGAACATACTGTTCAAAGTTCTCAAGGATTTCCTCAGGAGTCTTAAACTTCCCATCAAGGCCATGTTTCAGCCTTAACATCCAACATTGATTTCCTTTAGGTGCTGCCATAATTTGTACCGGGCTAATGCCCCTTAGTTTTTAGGTTGATTATTTTTTCTTTTTAGTGGTCTTCTTGCTTTTTCCAGCAGATGACAAAGCCATTGCAATTGCTTGCTTCTGAGGATGGCCTTTTTTCATTTCCATTGAAATGTTTTTGCTGATTGTTTTTTGACTTGTTCCCTTTTTTAATGGCATAGCTTTAATTGTTTAAGACAAAGGTAAGTGTTTTAGAATTGATTCGTAAAGTTCAAGTTGATTCTGCCATCTTGATTGATAACCAGGAGTCAGGTTGTTTTCAAGTTTAGCCCTAAGCTGCTTGCACTTGCGATTGAGAAAAAATCTAATGTCTTGGACTGTCATCTGTTTAGGTTCTTCAGTATAAATTAAATCTTGAGAATAGGTTGCAGTGCCTTCCCACATGCATGGAACTTGGCTGATGTTGATGTTATTCATAGTTTCTGAGTCGCATTAATGGGCCATCAAATTTCAAAGGTATCACTCCGGTTGAACCTGACCGCATCTTTACTTGATCTATTAGGCAAAGGTCATGGTTTGAGAGTTCAAGATTGCCAACTTTAGTGGTGGCAGTTGGGTCAAAGTAAAATGCTGGCCTCATCATCATCCAAATGACATCAGCATCCTGCTCCACTGAACCGGACTCACGAAGATCAGACATCAATGGCATTTTATCGGCTCTCTCATCAACTCTTCTTGAAAGCTGGCTAAGTGCAACAACTGGAAGCTGCAACTCTTTAGCAAGCAATTTAAGACCTCTTGAAATTTCGCCAACAATATTGACTCTGTTAGTCTCTTTAGGATTTACAGACTCAATTAGACCAATATAATCAACAAAGATTACCTTGATGTCATACTTGTTTTTCCACATGGTTGCCTTAGTCCTGATTTTCCTCATGTTCATGTAGCCTTCATCGCAAATCTTGATATTCCATTCCTTCATCCTGCTGACTGCACTTTTTAAGGCATCAGTATCAAGAGCATTCATGTCTCCTTGCTTAATCTTAAAAGCATAAACCTGAGATTCTTGGCTTGCTAATCTTTGGGCAAGTTCGTGCTTGTTCATTTCAAGGCTAAACATGCCACATCCTATGCCTTGCTTAACTAAGTTTCTAATGAGGCTTACCACAAGAGCAGTCTTTCCCTGCCCTGGTCTTGCACCAACAACAGTCAATTCTGAGTTTGTCAAGCCTCCGCAAAGCTTATCAAGTGAAGAGATGCCAGTTGGATAGCCTGCAATAGTTCCAGCGGCTTTATTGAACCACATCTCTGCTGAAATATCCAGTTGAGTTTGAAAGTTATCATCTGACTTGTTTACTGTTGATGTGAGCAAGCCATCTGTCTTGCCCTGCATTTCAGTAATTAGTTCAAATATATCACCTGAGTCAGAGTTAGCCTTAGTTAGCATCTCGGTGGCAATGTAAAGGAACTTGGCCCTCATAAATTGCTCAACAAGCATTCGGCAATGAATTTCAGTATGCCCAGGATTCTTTAGGCTTGTAAAAACCGAGGTGATGTATTTAATGCCTCCGGCTTCATTGAGCAAAGCAGACTTTTTTAAGGTTAGTACAACTGTCTCAAGGTTTACAGGCTCACCAGCATCTTGCTGAGCTTGGATAGCTTTGGCAATTGTCTTGTGCTTGTCATTCTGAAAGACATCTACACTTGGGATGATTGAGAAGGCAGTAAGCCTCTCCTCATCATAGATCATCATAGCTGAAAGGACTTGCCTTTCTAATTCTTCGTTTGTAAAATTCATAGGTTTGTTTGGTAGGATTCATGAACTCTGATTGGCCTACTTTCGGCCGGAATAAATGTGGTTGGCTTATTATTGTTTTTACCGAACCAGTTAGTTTTTATAGTGCGTTTCCAATCCTTAACTTTTTTTCCATCACGGTTAGTCCAGTTGGCATCCGAGTAATAGTAAAAACATTTATCAAGAAAATCAAGTGATTCATTATGCTCAATAAAGAAGGCTTTAACTTCTTCAAAAGATGGAGCAATAAACTCACTTTTTGCTTTCTTAAGTTCTTTAGTTCTATTATTCTTTAGTTTATCTATTGGGTCAAGCGGTTGATCAGTTGCTTGCTCAGTTGGTGTGTCAAGCGGTGTGTCAGGTGCTTGCTCAAATTTTGATAAGGCAATTATGGATGAATGATGGTATTGATTACAGGATTCACGAATTAATTTGATAAATCCATGTTCAATCAAGTCACCAAAAATTTTCTTGTAAGTATTTCTACTGCCTATTGAAAGCACCTCCATTGTGTGCAATCTTGGTAGACCAAACTCAGCCTTTTGACCAAAATAATTCCACCGATCAACTATGTAAAAATAAAGTTCTGCATGTCCAGCAGAAAGCTTGCCTGGATTATTATATCTCCATTCAAACCATTGCCTGGTTAGTTGATACCCATTCATGGTCTTTTATAAATTAAAGTCCTTAATTTTTCACCACATCTATCAAGTGCATAAATTGTCTCACCTCTAAAATCTGATAGAGAACTATTGATTTCATCGATTTTTGCCTTTAGATTTTTATTTTCAAATTCTAATTGGTTATTTATTATTTTTAATTGCCTCCATTCACATCTAAACTTCTCTCTAAGTTCAATCATTTCCTTATATTCAGGAACATGTACAATCTCCTTGTAGGTAGTTAGTTTTTTAATATGGTGTTTAATTTGGTCTAATCTATCGTATGATGTGCATATTGAAACTTCAAGACAAAAAACATTTGCTTGTTTAATTTTATTAAGCTTCCTCTCCTTTATAAATGATGTATGAGCAAACTCAATAAAATAAGGTACATCCCCAATGTAACCGATTGCATCAGGAATAATATCTCCAAACCTTTTTTCAATTTCAATTGTGTCAAAATCTAATAAATCTGAACCATTAACAACATAAGGTAATTTTATTGACTTAACTATTTCAAATGCATTTTTGTAAGCCTTATGAATCAATGATTCGCCATTGCATTCAGTAGGTTCAACATGATACAAATGAGGACTAATCTTATCACCACCTCTTAAGGCAACTTTTTTGCCACATTCACATTTATAGTGAACACCTTTTATGGCTGATATATAATCAACCATATTGCCTTCTGCATCATAAGCAAAAGGAACTTTATAACTTTTTTCCATAAAACAAAAACCCCATCCGGCTTTCCCTGCTACGAACAGCCAAGAGTAAGGCTGACAGGTACTGACCGAATAGGGCTTTTAATTTCTTCATAACTCTTTATTTATAACTGGGTTCGTAATCCAGTGGCCTAAGCCTTTGCAAATCTAAGCTTCTTTTTTCAAATGCTCATCAAAATTATTGATGTACTCAATGAACTTATTAACCTCATCTTCTTCCATGTCAAATATCTGCCACACAAGGCCAATGATTGAGCTGTTGATTGTATCCTCAGCCTCTGCCATGTCTGTGCCAAGTTGCTGGTGCAGAAACTTCTCAAACTCAACCGAGTGATGAAGAAGCCTATTGAAGTGAAGCTTCACATCATGCCTTAAAGCCTTATCAGAATGCTTAATTACAAATCCTGTTTCAATGATGCCCCGAACGAAGCATGTGAATTTGCTAAAGTCGTTTTTCATTTCCTGAGGCAGTGAAAGAATAAGACAGTCATGGCTAAGGCAAAAATAGTGATGGCAAAGGTTACTGATCTCCAGTAGTAATACTCTTTCTGAAGCTTCAGGTAATCTTGGTTAGAATTGTTCAACTTAAGCAGATTGTCCTCATTCAATTGCTTGACCTTGGCAGTCTGCTCCTTGTGATAATCCCTTGCTCTCCGGTGATTGTCGGAGATGCGCTTACATTCAGCAAGCTTGTCAATTAGTTCTTGGCTCATGTTTGATTTATTTTTTTGCAAATAAAAAACCAAATCAGCCAACAATCAAAATAAATTATCTGAAAACCATGATGGTATTTTTAAACCACCATAGGCTTGCTGAATTGCGGAGTGCTTTAGTGGCTATTTCATCAAGTGTGTATGCTCTTAGATGCATTTGGTCAATAATGTATTCATTGGTTTGGCAATTGACATGACCATCACCATCTTGCCCAGGAACTGCCCAAGAAAGAATAATTAAACCTTTAGCATGCTTGGCAACATTGTCAAGGTAGATGCTCTCAAATTCTGCCGGAATATGCTCACCAACTTCAAGCGACAAGACACAATCAAACTTCTCACCAAGATCAAACTCAACAGATAGGTCTTGAGTTCTACCTGTACCTAATGTTAGTGCATAGGTGTTAGGATTTCCATCATAAGCTTGGCAATAGATTCCAGCAAGCCTAAACAACTCAGGATAATAACCCATTCCACAGCCAAAATCCACAAGAGTTTTTAACTCTTCTTTCTTGAGCATTGCAAGAATAGCCCTTGCAAGCCTTTGATCATGATGGTGGCCTTCTGAGGTCTTATTTTCCCAAAAGCCTTTCTGATTTATTTTCATTTTGATTTATGTTAAAATACCAATCTAAGACAGTGATGACCTCATCAAGTGACCAACTAACAAGCACAAGCCAATTCTGCGCCACTAATTTATCAAGAAAAGCCAATTGCTGCTCTGATGGCTTATTGTAACCAACCTTTAACTCTATGGCTAAACCGGAGAAGCCTTTTAATTGATCAAGAATTAGACAGTCAGGCACTCCTGGCTTAGTTCCCATTGCCTTCAGCTTCGTAGCCTCTATGGCATTCCTACTGCCTCCATTCGGACAATGAAACCAGGTAGCCTGAAGATTGTCCAAATACTTGGCAACAGACTTCTGAAAATCATCCTCCTTGCCAATATATTTCTTGAATGGTCCGGATAGGTCAATCAGTGGTTTGTTGTGTAATAATTCAAAATAGAACCCTGCCATAAATTTCTTGCAATTACATTTGCAAACCTAAGCCAATTAGAATTAAAAAATGATATCTTTAAAAATGAGTGACTTCTGCCGGAAGTTCAACATACCTCAACATAGATTCAGCAGATACAAGTCTGCCTTTGCTCTCATTGAGATGAATGGCTTTCAAAAGCCTTGGGTGCTTGTGAATGACTATAACAAGGCAATGGTCAAGGAGATTTTATCTATCAAAGGCACAAGGCCCAAGAAGGACAGACTGACCTACGATGCCTATAAGGAGAAGTATGGGATAACAGTGGATCACTTCCAAAAGGTGTGGCACAGGTTACATTTAGAAGACCTGGATGGCAAGATGATGATTGTAGATAGTAAGCAGAATTATGCCCTTCTGAAGTATGGGAGGATCTACAGAAAAAAAACTTAGATTATTTTTGCAGATATATTTGCAGATAAAAAAACAAGTATTACATTTGTATCACTGCAACGGAGCAGCACAAGTTCAAACATAACCAAACAAAAAAATGACAACTGATCAATGGATTAATAATTGCAAACAAGTAGCTTATCACAATTCAGCTATTAATCGCAAAACTGAAGAATCTCCTAAAGAATTTTATCGTAAAGCCTTGGAGGTGATTAAATATTATCGAATTGCTAATAGTCACAATGTGCCTACAATACAGGCTTATTGCAATTTAATGGGTTATTCAACTTGCAAATAACACCTCCCATTTTTCTCCTTACCATCATGCAACTTCCTGAAACTCCCTTCAAAGAGAATCTTTATCACCTTCTAAGATTCTTTGCCTTCCTCATAGGCGCAATGGCACTCACATCCTTTTAATTTTTATAAACAAACCAAACATGGCAATTATCGCAAAATCATCCGGAGAAAGCTCTCAGAGAGAACTTATCCCAGCAGGCACTTACTTAGCTCGGTGCTATTCAATGGTTCACTTAGGTACTGTAAAGCAGTCCTACCTTGGTGAAGAGAAGTGGACAAATCTTGTCCGCATAACTTGGGAATTACCCACAGAACTCCGCTGCTTCAATGCCGACAAAGGCGAGCAGCCTTGTGTCATCTCAAAGGAGGTCACACTAAGCATGAATGAGAAATCAACTCTCAGAGCATTACTCACAGGCTGGAGAGGCAAAGCATTCACAGAAGAAGAGGCAAAGGAATTTGATGTCACCAAGCTTCTTGGGAAGCCTTGCATGATCAGCATCTTTCATCAGGCTTCTAAGTCTAATCCTGAGAAGAGTTATGAACGCATAGCTTCTATAAGTCCGGTGATGAAAGGCATGGAATGCCCTCCTCAGGTTAATCCATCTTTTGAGTTTAGTGTGGCTGAATATAACCAAGCTAAATTCGACACTATGCCGGAGTTCCTTAAGGAGATGGTCAGAGGCTCTAAGGAGTTTCAGCAGTTGCTTCAGCCTAAGCCTGTGGCACAAGTGACACCTGTGGCACAACCTGTGAGCATTCAAGATTCATTTGACGAATTACCTTTTTAAGTCATGGCATCACTTTGGCAATTAACCCAAGAAGAACTCTCCTTCATCAGCTTGATGGAGGAGAATGGTGGAGAAGTTACAGATGAACTTCTCGAAGAGTTAGCAATCCGCAGAGATAACTTCCAGCACAAGGCTGAAGCTTATGCTAAGTTTATCCTCAAGCTTGAGTCTGAGTCTGAGCAAGCTGCTGATGAGATCAAGAGGATTCAGGCTATTAAGAAGAGCAAGGACAAGACAGTGGACAGACTTAAAGAGACACTACTTGCTGCACTTATGTTATTCGGGCAGGAGGACAGCAAAGGTGTCCGGAGGTATGAAACCCCACTTGCTAAGTTAAGCACTCGCAAAAGCGTTTCTGTGGAGATTCTTGAAGAAGGCAATCTACCTCCAGCTTATTGGCTAATTAAGAAAGAGCCTTGGAAGTCTGAGATAAGTAAAGCCATTAAGGATGGTGAGTTTGTGCCAGGGGCGCAACTTAAAGAGAATTTAAGCCTTAGTATTCGATAGTGTTATTTTGGTTAGTTTGAACAGTTTTTCAACAAAAAAGGGAGGCTTTTGGCCTCCCTCTTTCTTTTCCTAAAGATTAGGATTAAGCAGCAGTTTTAGGATTAAGCAGCAACAAACTCAGCCTTAAACACACCGTTTACTCCCTCGTTAGCATCACCGGCAGGGAACATAGCAGTAGGAGCAGAGTACAAATCAAAAAAGCACTCCATCCAAATTGCGTAACTCTCATCACAAGAATCCGGGAGAACCCGGACGTCTGTCCGTACAGAAGGCAATCCTGGGATTGGCATTGTGAATCTCTCCATTGTTCCAATTCTACCATAATTACCAACATACTGAAGGTATGGCAAGTAAAGAAGTGAACCAGGGGCAAACACAATTGCACTATCATTGTTAGTCATGTTGCCAGCAATGTTGGTATCAAAATAGAAATCAGCAATGCCTGTGTTATCACGAACAGTAGCAAAGTTGATACCATTAGCACCTTGACCGAAATAACGAGAATCATTCATCCACACACGCTGTAATGCTCCAGCACCACCAACAATTATAGGTGCGCCATTGAATCCAGTATTCATGTAAGACTGCTTCATCTCGAAAAGACCTTTAGCCTTAACTGAACCATCTGAAGAGTTCTCAACAGTGTAAGTAGGGTTTGCAGTTCCACCATACCAATCACCAACACCACCAAGAGCA
>Ga0114976_10002769_pt1 | contig 10980 bp, 14 predicted proteins | sample S_130805_EF_Meta_FD_87319 | JGI IMG/M metagenome (GOLD analysis project Ga0114976, IMG submission 87319) | Freshwater microbial communities from Lake Simoncouche, Canada to study carbon cycling - S_130805_EF_MetaG | ecosystem: Environmental > Aquatic > Freshwater > Lake | place: Lake...
AACTTTGAGGAGTGGTTGGAAAACGTAAAAATTGTTTCGTTCACAGGCATTGCTGATGTGCCCCCGTTAGAGACGACCCCGAGTCAGGACAAGTAAGCGCGACTTGGACAATTGTTTCTTTAGCCATTGAAACAGGTATTTCTCCCTATTTGCTAATGAACGAAAATGCTAGGACAATAGCAACTATGCAACGCTATTTGCGCTGGCGTAATTTTCAGATGCGAAAAAGTTAAGGAATAGTTTTGGCTAGAGTTACTGGTGGTATTCAAAAAACTGGTGTTAGTTATGGTGACTCGACAGCAAACGTTCAACTTGATGGTTTAGTTGAGTTAGTTCAACAGTTAAAAGATTTCGAAGCTGTAGATTTACAGAAAGAATTAAAAGTTTCTGCTGACACTATTGGCACACAACTTATTCAATCTATTGGTAAGGCTTATCCTCTTAACCCTTTGTCTGGTTGGGGTGGCCCTCGCACTTCTAAGTTAAATGGCGATTATGACGGTATTCAGAAGTGGCGTGCTGGTGGTCGTTTGCAATGGGATCGTGCTTTTATGGTTGCTGGTCTTGTTAAGCAAACAGGTTTGAAAAGAATTAAAGGCGGTAAGGCAGGAAACATTGGTTTTGGTATTTCAACACAATCAAGATTTTTAACCATTGTTCAAAAAAATGGTGCTGGTTCTGTGTTTGAGTTTGCTGGTGGTGTCAGTCCTAACAGTAATTTAGGTAAAGGTATCAGAACTAAGTTTGGTTCTTTGCCAAGAAAGCCTATGTGGAGAACAATTGACGCAAACTTAAACAAGATAGAATCTAGTTTTAAGGATGCTATTCAACGCGTTGAAACAGAATACACGAGACGCAAAAACACGAAAGGTCTTGGATAATGGCAGTATTTGCAAATATTATTTCCACCTTTGATCCACGCGGTCTCAATAATGCTCGTAAGTCTTTTGCTGGTTTAGCTTCTGATTCGTTGTCTGCTGGTCGTAAGTCTCAGTTGGCTATGAAACTTGTTGGTGGTGCTGCTGCAACTGCTGCTGTTTCTGTTGGTGCGTTTGCAGTCAAACTTGGTATTGATGGTGTTAAAGCCGCTATTGAAGATGAGAAATCGTTAAAGAGACTTGGCACTACATTAAACAATTTAGGTCAAGGTTTTAAGCAAACAAACGTTGAAGAATTTATTACTCAAATGCAGTTCGCTACAGGTGTCGCTGATTCTGCTCTAAGACCTGCAATGAATCAATTGCTTCTTGCAACAAATGATGTTGATAAATCTCAAAGACTCTTAGCACTTTCTATGGACATAAGTGCATCAACTGGTAAGGATTTAGAATCCGTAACCCTCGCAATGTCAAAGGCAAGCCTAGGTAATTTCACAGCATTAAAGCGTCTTGGTATTCCTCTTGATGAAAACATTATTAAAAGTAAAGATTTAAGTGCAGCCACAACTGCGTTAGAAAACCAGTTCCAAGGTTCTGCTGCTGCTGCTGCAACAACCATCTCAGGCAAAATGGATATCTTCCGTCAACGTGTTGATGAAGCTAAAGAAGCAATCGGTTATGACTTAATTCAAGCAATTCAACTTGCTACAGGTGCTATGAAAGATAGCAATGGTTTAGCCAACGCAGTTACTACTACTGCTGACGATTTTGGTAATTTTGTTGTTGGTTTAGGTTATTACATTGGTCAAGTTGATATTTCAACTGAGAAAACTAATCGTTTAACAAAGGCTTTGCAAGGCACAGGTCAAATGATTATGTTGGGACTTCTTGGCCCATTGGCAACAGCGCTTCCAGGGTTAGCAAACTTGTTCGGATCGGTTGCCGAAAAAGGTGATGAACTTAAAACAACTAATGAACAGAACGCTTTAACAGCTCAACTTGCTGGTGACAGATACACGGCTTATGCTAAAAGTTTAGGTTATGTTTTCAATAAAACTGTTGATGTTGTTGATGAAACTGATCAATTAGAAAAGGCACAGAAGCGTGCTGAGGAACAGTTAAAGAAAACTCAGGATGCTGCTAAAAAACTTGCTCAAGATGGAATAGATGCCCTTGAGGTAAGTCTTAACAATGCTTCTGATTCTTTGGATATAACAAAAGGTAAGTTTAACGATTTCAGGGATGCTATTTCTGGAACTATCACAGGAATACTTGATTTTGGTGCTGCTGCTGAGGGCGAAAACTTTTTGAAAGGTTTAATTGGTCAGGCTGCTGACGCAACAAAGTTTGCTGACAAAGTTAAAACACTTATCCAACTTGGTTTATCTGAGCGTGCTATCCGTCAAGTATTAGATTCAGGTTTTGATGCTGGAACAAAGATTGCTGATGAGATTATTGCTGGTGGCTCAACTGTTGTTACCCAGGTTAATACTTTGGTTTCAGCTGTGGATGATTTAGCAACCATTGTTGGTGTTACTGGTGCAGAAACATTTTATGGTGTTGGTGTTACACAAGGTCAAGCAATCGTTGATGGTATAACTGCGACTTTGAACGCTGCTAAAACTTCTTATGATGCTTTACTTGCAAGTTTTGCTGCACCTGCCGCTACTGTTGCAACAGGTCAACCACCTGCCCCAACAGTTCTTAAAAAAACCACTTCAACAACTGTTAAGGGTACTTCCTTAACACAAGCTGAAGTAAACAAAATTTTAGGTGATCCTGTTGCTCAGGCTTCAGCAGCAAGATATCAAGCAATGGCTAACACTAGACGCTTTGCTAAAGGCGGAATTGTTACAGGCCCAACTAATGCTCTTATTGGCGAGGCTGGCCCTGAAGCTATTATTCCTTTATCTGGTCGTAATGGTGGGCTTGGTCAAACATTTAATATTGTTGTTAACGCTGGTGTGGGAACTAATGGTGCGCAAGTTGGCGCACAAATTGTTGAAGCAATCAAAAAGTATGAGCGTACCTCTGGTCAAGTATTTGCGAGAGCGTAAATGGCTTTACCAACAAAAACAGTTGAGATTGGTTTTGATTTAAGTTCTGCTGGTGGGCCGTTCTTTACTCTTGATGATGCTGTTCAAGGTGTTTTAGATAACACAAGTTTCACTTTAGGTGGAACACTTTTTTATGATGTGACAGATTATGTTATCAACATTAACTCTAACCGTGGTCGTTCACGCGAACTTGATAAATACAATGCTGGTGGTTTAGAAGTTGTGTTTGATAACAGCACAAGAGTTTTTGATCCGTTGAACTCTGCAAGTCCTTATGCTGGTCAGATTGTGCCTCACCGTGAGATTCGTGTGAAGTCTAATGGTTCAGCTGTGTTTTATGGTCTGATTGATGACTGGAATTTGAACTATAACCCTGGTGGTGATAATACTGCTGCTGCTGTTGCTTCAGATGGTTTCACTCTTTTGGCTCAACAAACTTTGTCAGCTCATACAGCAATCCCTCAATTAACTGGTGCAAGAATTATTGCAATTTTGGATAGACCTGAAGTTAACTGGGATTCAACAAATAGGAACATTGATGTTGGAACTATTAACTTGCAAGGTGATGTTGTTGATGAGGGTGTTGGTGCTTTAACTTATTTGCAGGTTGTTGAAACAACTGAGTCAGGTAATTTGTTTATTGATAAGTCTGGTCGAATAACTTTTCAGGACACTTTGACTGGCCCAAGTTCTTCAGGGTTAGTTGTTTTAACTGATGATGGTACAGGAATTCCTTTCAGTAATGTTGCGGTGGTTTACGGTTCAGAACTTTTGTATAACCGTATTGTTATCACTCGTGATGGTGGTTCACCACAGGTTGCTGAGGACACAGATTCACAAAACTCTTACGGTATTTCTTCACTCAATATGGATGGGTTGCTGTTTAATTCTGATGCTGATGCGCTGGCTTTAGCTGATGCGCTTCTTGGAACATACTCTGAACCTGAATACCGTTTCGATTCGATTACCGTGCAAATGTCTGAACTTTCCACAGCGCAACAAAACTCTTTGCTGGCTTTGGAGTTAACTGATCAGGTTCAAATCAAGTTCACACCAAACAACATTGGTTCACAGATTGTAAAATATGGTCAGATTACTGGTATTGAGCACAGGGTCGGAATTTTTGTTCACGAACTTACTTTCCGTTTCAGAACACTTGAGTACGCAGAGTTTGTGTTGGATGATGCTGTGTTTGGTCTGCTCGACACAGGTCGTTTAGGCAATTAGAATAACTACAAGATAGAGGAGTAATTTAATGGCTGGTGCAGGTTTTAAGGATTTTGTTGCTGGTGATGTTCTTACCGCAACACAGGTTGACACCTATTTGATGCAACAAAGCATTATGAGTTTTGCTGGTACTGCTGCACGCGCTTCTGCTATCACAGCCCCTGCCGAGGGTTATATGACCTATTTGCAGGACACCGATCAACTTTCTTATTACACAGGTTCAGCTTGGGTTAATGCTCCTGGTAAGAATCCAACACTTTATGCTCCAGAGGAAGTTGTGAATGTTTCAGCTTCTACAGCAACAGGTACTGTAACAATTAACTCAAACACAGATTCTGTTACTTATTACACCGCTAATGCTGCTGCAAACTTTATTCTTAACTTACGCGGTAATGCTTCTGTGACTATGAATAACCAACTTCAAACAGGTGAAGCGATCACTTCAGTATTTATGAACACTAACGGAACTACCGCGTATTACCCAACTGCTATTTGGGTTGATGGTGGTACTGCTGGTGTTTCAACTAAGTGGCAGGGTGGTGCTGCACCAACAGCAGGTAATGCTTCGTCTATTGATTCGTATTCGTTTACTGTTATTAAGACTGCTGGTTCTGCGTTTACTGTTTTGGCTTCGCAAACCCAGTTCAAATAAAAGGGAATCATAAATGCCTATTCGTGGTTCTTTTGCTGGTGCTTCAGCGCGCGCTTATGGTGCAGGTGCTCTTGGATTAAAACCCGCTCCGACAACTGTTGAATATTTAGTTATTGCTGGTGGTGGTGCAGGTGGTAATAGCGTTTTTGGTCAAGCAAACTCTGGTGGTGGTGGCGCTGGTGGTTATTTAAGTGGCACATATTCTGTAACAACTGGAGCAAAAACTTTTACTGTTGGTGCTGGTGGTTTGCTTGGAAGTAATAGCAATGGTTCAAATTCTGTTTTAGATTCGGTAACTGCTACTGGTGGTGGTCGTGGTGGTGCTGCTGGTGCTAAAACTGGTGCAAGTGGTGGTTCTGGTGGTGGTGGTGCTGATGGAACTGCTGGTGGTTCTGGAACTGGTGGTCAAGGAAATAATGGTGGTGCTGGTGTAGGAACAAGTGGTGGCTATCCTGCTGGTGGTGGTGGTGGTGCAACTTCTGGTGGTGCTAATGGTTCTGGTTCTGGTGGTGGTGTTGGTGGTAGTGGTACAGCAAGTTCTATAACTGGTTCAAGTGTTACTCGTGCTGGTGGTGGTGGTGGTGGTGCTGATTCTGCTGGTGGTTCTGGTGGTTCTGGTGGTGGCGGAAATGGTGTAGGTAACGCTAATGGTGGAGATGGAACAGTTAATACTGGTTCTGGTGGTGGCGGTTGCGGTGCTGCTGCATCTCCTGGTTCACGAAGTGGTGGAGCAGGTGGAACTGGTGTAATTATTATTGCTTATCCAAATACCGCAAGAGAATTAAAATCAATAGGCGCTGGTTTAACTTATTCTTTAAGCACAGTAAGTAGAAGTGGCTATTTTGTTTATACTTTTACAAGTGGAACAGGAACAGTTGAGTTTTAATGACTTATTACGCATTTTTAGATGAAGATAACATTGTTACTGAAATAATTGTTGGCCGTGACGAGAATGACATTGTTGATGGTATTACTAATTGGGTAAAATATTATTCAGATTTTAGAAATCAAAAATGTATAAAAATTTTAGATAGTGATAAATCTAGTAAAAAAATTGCTGGTATTGGTTTTGAATATGATGAAGTTGAAGATGTTTTCATTCCACCTAAACCATTTGATTCTTGGATTTTTAATGAAACTTCTTTTATGTGGGAAGCACCAATTGATATACCTAATGATGGAAATAGATATTATTGGGATGAAACAACTCAAGAATGGAAACAAATAAACTAATGAATCTATCAATTGTTAAAGATGTAGTTTTACGATCTATTGCACTATTTATGACTATGGCGCTTCCTGCTATCGGTGCTGGTGCTTTTGCTGGGGTTGAACCAGTCCAATCAGCTCTTATTGCTGGTGCTCTTGGTGTTAGCAAAGTGCTAACAGATTTAGCAAAAGCGTTTCTTGATGATGGTCAGTTAACTTCTGATGAAGTTGATGCTGTGTTCAAACGTGCCAACAAAAAAGGTGAGGGTGGCAAGTAAGAATGGGTTTACCAATTAAAGATGGCAAAATCACAACAGCCTACAAAAAACTTGGCAAAATGTGGTCAAAGGGTTATCACACAGGAGTTGATTTCGCTGTCCCACAAGGAACAGACATTCTCGCTGTTGGTGATGGCAAAGTTGCTAACGCTAACTGGGGCAAAGCCTACGGAACACACATTGTTCAAAAGATTGAGGGTCAAGATGTTTGGGTTATTTATGCTCATTTGTCAAAGTCTTTGGTCAAAATTGGTGACGAAATTAAAAAAGGGCAACATATAGGAGAGTCAGGTAATACTGGTAATTCGTCTGGGCCACATTTACATTTTGAAGCTAGAAACAATGTTCGTTGGTCTGCTGGTCAAGATGTTGATCCGAAAGCGATTCTGGAAGCATAATTGAATAGGCGCACCAAACTGCGCTTAATCCTTTCTTTACTCTTACTTGGCTTTGTTATGTCTCCAGCTTTTGCTGATGAACAAACAATTGAACTCGCACCTAGTGTTCCCTATGTTGATATTCCTATTGAAGCGACAGCGCCAACAACTATAACTATTCAAACAACAAACGGAACTCCACAAACTAACCCAAGTTTTGTTGATTCTTGGATTGAACTTTGGCAAGGTGCAACAAAATTAAGAGCTGATGATGATGGTCTGCACTCTGGCACAAATGTTTTGGCTTCAATAATTACAGCACCTATTGAAACAGGTTTCTATTTTATTCGTGCAACTTCTTTTGCTTGGATGGCAAGTAATTACACTCAAACACCGACAGGTACTTATCTTTTAACTTGGTCTGGTGTCACAACTATTCCAACACCAACACCCACACCTACTGAAACTATTACACCAAGCCTTGAACCGACACCAACTATTGAACCAACGTTAATACCAGAAGTAACCCCAGAACCGACCCAAATACCATCAGAAGATAACTCAAATAGCGAACCGATTTTACCTGAGGTGCTTCCAAGTTTAGAACCAATCCCAGAGCTGACAGAGATAGTAATCCCAGAACCAGAGATAATTGAACAAATAATTGAACAAGAAACAATCGAAACTCCCATAGTTGAGCCTGAGTTAAGTGTAGAGGAACTTGAAGAACAAATACAAGAACAAATCAACATAGAATACATAGCTGAAAATACAATAGAATTAGAGTTACCAACTGCGCTTGCAGAAATACCTGGAATTGCTGAAGTTTTTGCGGCAACTGAAGCGATATTAAATGTTGGATCAGATATGACTCAGGAACAACGCGAAGAATCACAGTCTGTTGTTGTTGGCGCAATTGTTGTCACCCAGATTGCTTCTATGGCTTCTGCTGCATCTGTTCAAGGTTCAAGTAAAAGAAATGCTACGAAAAGGATTAAAAACAAATGATGAACTGGGTTAGAAAATATGTTGTTGCTATTACAGGCGATACTTTCACATATGTCGGATTAGGAATTGCCTATTTCACATTAGACGGAAGTGCTAAGAAAGTAACTGGTGTTCTTATCATTGGTGGGCTGTTAATATGGCTAGTAACTTTGCCTATTAGGGATACTGATGACTAACGCAATAATTATGGCTGGTCAGTTAGCTGGTGCACTTTCAGCTATAGGCGCTGTTGTTTTTGTGATTGTTAAGTACGCTGTTGTTAGACCTATTCAAACTTATATTGACCTGCGCACTCACCAGATTCAGCCTGGTACAAATGGCGGGCGCAGCCTTTCAGATGTTGCCCTTGGTATTCAAAGAGTTGAACGCAAAGTCGAAAACCTTAATAAGCGTGTGGACACGCTAGAAAACACACTTAAAGTCCCCCAAATCTAGGAATTGTCAGACTACCCTTGTAAGGTCTGTATAACAGGCTTTAGAGAGGACACAAAATTGCCTAACATTACTGATCCCCAAATATGGGACAAACTATCTATCCAAGCTAAAACAAAATGGCTTGCTATCCAAGCCGATTTGGCTGACCCAAGGTGCTCTACCTGCTATAACTGGGTTTGTAGTTGTGGAGAGGACTTCTGATGGCTTGGGACTTATCAAACTACGAAACAGTTGATTCTCGTATTCACAAGTTTTGGGAACTTTATCCAAACGGCAGATTAGAAACAGAACTAATTGCGTACTCGGATAAGCAATACATTGTTAAAGCATCTGTTTGGAAAGATATGAATGACCCATTTCCATCTGGTGTTGATTACGCAGAAGAAACTATTGGTTCAAATCCAGTTAACCGAACAAGTGCTTTAGAGAACTGCGCCACTTCCAGCCTCGGTAGAGTTTTATCGGACATTGGGCTGTCAAAGGTTGGTAACAGGCCCTCGTCAATCGAGATGAGTAAAGCCGAACGTGTTGGTGAACAATCAATAAATGTTAGTGGTGGCCCAATGGCTAGAGCTAAAGCAACAGAGAAACAAATAGGTTTTGCAATCTCAATGCTGAAAGAAATCTCGCAACGATTGGAGTTCAGCAACGAGGATGTAATGAAATGGGCGTGTGAGGAATACAAGTGCAAAACACTTGAAGATTTCTCTATGAAACAAATTTCGCATTTCATTGCAGATTTGCAAAAAACAAAACAACAAGGTGAGTCGTCTGTGTTCTATAACTTGGTGAGAGCCAAAAAAGGTGCAGATTATGATCCTTGGGAAACGCCTAAGAACTAACAAAGGAATATATTGCTAGAAACTATCCTTGCAATGCTTGCGCCAGTTTATGTGGAGCAAGACTCAAGAATGGAAATAACAGCAGTAAGAAGTTATGTTCAAGAGCAATACTCGAAGCGACAATGGAAATGTATTGATGAGTTGTGGCAGAGGGAAAGTTCTTGGGCTTCAAGTCGGATGCCTTGGTTAGCTGAGAACGCAAGTAGTGGGGCTTATGGAATTGTTCAAGCCTTACCTGCTCGCAAGATGCGAAGTCACGGTGACGATTACAGAACTAATCCGATTACCCAGGTTAAATGGGGAATGGATTACATAACTGAACGCTACGGCTCACCTTGTGATGCTTTAGCGTTTCACGATAGAAAAGGTTGGTACTAAAAGGTGAATCCTGCGCTCATCTTTCAAGGGTTGATTTTGATTATTCTTGGACTCGCTGGTTTTGTCACATTAGTTTCTAATTTTAAGCGCTACTGTGATACAACTGAGCAAGAGGACAAATGAAAAATATAAGAAGTTTTGGCAGCGTGGAGAAACGCGATACAGGAAAATTTAGAGCAAGATTTACGGATGGTGATGCAAAGATTTCTTTAGGTCAATTTGATACTAAAGAAGAAGCTGAGAGGGCGATCCAAGAGTATATGGAAAAAAATGGGATTTCCCAAGTTGAAGAAATTGAAGATGTTGTAGGACAATCATCAAAACCTTATATAGAGGTAACACAAGATACAGCAGAAATTTCAACTGGTGTTGTTGATAAACCGATTACGGATTGGGATTCAATTCTTCTAAGTTTTGGATTAGACCCAAGCATTTTTGAAATTTGTGATGACAAGGTTCGTATGTCAAAGTGGCAAAGTTCCAAGCGTTTAGAAAATGGGGATAGAGACGTAATTTTTCTTTACTCGTACAAAGCAACTTTTACTCGCAGGAAAACACCTAAAGTTACTGACTCTGATGTTAATGAAATACGCAAATCTATAAGAAAATTCAAACCAAATGTGATAAAAACTTCTTTAGAAACTCCTTCTACTTTTGTTGTTTTGTGGTCTGATTGGCAATTAGGCAAATCATCAACAGGTGTTGCAGGAACAACTCAACGTATTCTTAATTCTTTTGATAAAACTGCTAAGAGAATAAAAGAACTTCAAAAAGCAGGTCGCAATATCGAGCAGATTGCTTTTGTAAATCTCGGTGATCCAATTGAGTGCGTTTCAGGACATTACGCAAGCCAAACCTTCTCGGTGGAATTGACAATGAGACAACAACTTCTTTTAGCTCTTGATTTGTACACAGTTGGCATAAACACTTTAAGTCCACTCGTTCCTAAACGTAAGTTCATTTCAACTCTCAGCAACCACGGAGAATGGCAGAGGTCAGGTTCAAAATCTATAACTACTGATTCAGATTCTGCTGATGGTTTTCTATCTGATGCTTTGCAAAGAATTATGGATGGTTATGATCTTATTGATGATTGGCATATACCTCACGATGAAATGACAACACAAGTTAATTTGTCAGGTGTTGAATGTGCGTTCACTCACGGTCATAAAATTACTGGAAAAGAATTTGAATGGTTGCGTGGGCAAACTTTAAGGCTATTGAAAGACAATGGTTCTGAACCTGAGTTATGGTTTCAAGGCCATCGTCACCATTTTTTGGCAACAGATTTTGGGCCATTCACAAGATTCCAAGCTCCGTCAATGGATACGGATGGGGCACATTCAAGTAATGGAAGTAAATGGTTTACGGATATGTCAGGGCAATGGAGTTCATCACCTGGCAGTTTAAGTATGTTGGTTGGTCAGCACGATAAGAAGAAGTGGAGTGACTTATCTTTATGACAAGTGAGCAACTAGCAAAAGCGATAAGTCACGCCATCTCAAATGTGGAGAAACGTATTCTCAGCATTGGTGCAGCACAATACGACAAAGGTGCTACACAAAAGATTGAGGACAAAACACCTGAACAAGTTTTAGATGATGCTTTAGAAGAACTTGATGATTGTTTAGCTTATGTG
>Ga0114976_10002770_pt1 | contig 10978 bp, 21 predicted proteins | sample S_130805_EF_Meta_FD_87319 | JGI IMG/M metagenome (GOLD analysis project Ga0114976, IMG submission 87319) | Freshwater microbial communities from Lake Simoncouche, Canada to study carbon cycling - S_130805_EF_MetaG | ecosystem: Environmental > Aquatic > Freshwater > Lake | place: Lake...
CACGTAATTACGGATCACATAAAGATACAGCAAGCCATAATGTAAGAATTAGTGTAGTAAGTGGAATTGATAATAAAAATTTGCAAAATTTAAATTATCTAGTAAAAGAATTAGAAAGAGCAGGTCGGCAATTATATGAACTTAAATTACATAAAAAAGAAAAAAAAATTGCACCATACGGAATAACATTACTTAAACGTTATCCAGGATATATCAAAAGTTTAAAAAAACAAATTACAGAAGTAAAAAAACACATAAAATAAGCACTTAACAAAACAACATAAATAAAAAACAATGAGAAGAAAAAGATCTCACAAAAAATCACATCATAAGCGCCGTAGATCTCACGGTATGGGTGCTATGGGTGGAGGCCTAATGAATATTGTCGGCTTAGTAGCTGGTGCAGCAGCCGGAAGGATTGTAGCAACTAAATTGTTGCCAAACATTGATAGCAAAATTAAAAATGCTGGTGTAATTGCTTTGGGTGCTTTTGTATTTCCTAAGTTAATTAAAGGCGGTCTTGGTAGTTCAATTGGTGCCGGTATGGTAGCAGCTGGAGGCCTTGGCGTAATGCAAGATTTCAACGTTATTGGTGCAATTGAGGACACACTTTCAATTCCGTTGACTGTTTCAGGCGTACCAGAAAATATTAGTTTAATTGCCGGTTACGATAGCGTAATGGCTGGTGACGATGATGTAATGGCTGGCGGTTATGAATCATCAGCAGATAGCGACGAACTATCCGTTTTAGGTGGTATGGATGATGATGAAGACGAATATTAATTAGCACATTTAAAAACAAATAAAATAAAACAAAATGGCATCAACTGTCGGATCCCGCCTCGCCTTTGAGAAAGCGAAAAGAGGAATTAAACAAGCTGGCTTTTCATTAGGTCAAGCTGTATTATCTCAATCTTATCTTAGATCAGAATTACCATTATCTACAACTAAAACATTGTACCAATTTCCAATATTGGTCAATGATAATAGTCAGGTATCAGGTGGTAACTTTAACACCACAAATTTATTACAACTCCAGGATGCATTTTTCGTGAGCCACATAGGCTTATTTTGGGCGAAACCTTCAAGTTCAACTGATACAACATTTCAGTTAGTAACGTATCCAAATGCACAAATTTTCAGTACTGCAAATACTGCATCATCGCTTTATTCGTTCGTAAATGGTAATTTGAGCATTACTGTTAATAATCGTCAAATTGTACCTTCATTGGATCTTTACCGTTTTTATAATGTTCCACAACAGCAATCTGTTGCAAATGCATATTATAGTGCATCAGGTGCAGCATTTAAAGATCAACAAGACGGATCAAGCAGTGGATTGTATCCAATTGAACCAGGTATCGTGTTCAGCGGATCTAAACAAAATATTGTTCAGATTCAAATACCTTCTGCACTTGCAGCGGTTGAAACAAATAGCCGAGTAATTCTTTATTTTGCTGGACATTTGGCACAAAACGTTACTTCAGTACGTTAATAAATTTAAAAAAATAGGGCAGCATTAATTTGCTGCCCTTATTAAAACTTAAAAAAATGGGATTTAAAGCTATAAAATACGAGTTCGTGGAATTAACCGTTCAAAGTGGATCAACCGCACAAAGATATTCATTCCCCGATTTGCCAAAATTACGGTATACAGCTTTGCAAGCAATTACAGCATACACAACAAATACATTAACGTCTTGTCCTTCGGGTAATGTTATAGCACCATTGGCAGTTTTAAAAACAGCTTATTTGGTACTTTACAGCAATGAACGCCAAGATTTATACCGTATTCCATATTTGGAATTAAATAGAATTCAAAACAGTTCAAATGATTCTTTTGTAAGATCTTTATGGGAAGCTAGTAATCAAAAAATTACTTACGATAAATCATATGTTGAATTATCAGCAACACCTACTTTTGCTGCAAACTGTTCATTTGCTTTTGGTGTTTATTACGCTTAATTATTTTTTACCTTTTCACCTTTAATAAAATTTATTTTATGTCAGGAGTAGTTCAAGGAATAGAAAAAGCAATATCAAGGTATGAAAAAAAAGGAACAAACTTTTTTGCTTTGTATTGTGGAAATGATAAATTTCCAGTAATAAATGGCCTAAATGGTCGTTATGAGGAAATGAGTGATTGTGTAGATGAATTAAAAGAATATTTTGAAGATATTACACCTGATCATAAAAAAATATATAGCATAGTTTATTATGAAAATGCTGTTAAGCCGGATGCAAAAGGTAAAATTCAAGAATTGCAAGCTGGTGCCGTTAAATTTGTTACTTCAAACCCTGAGCAAATACAGGAATATTATAATGGTTATGCTCAGCGTCAACAAAACTACGTAGGCAATAGTAACAATGCAATACTATCAAAGCTAGAAGCTATTGAACAAAAAATTGCTATTGATCAAGAAGAAGAAGAAGAAGAAATAAAACAAGAGCCACAAGGTTTTTCTGGTATTATTTCAGGAATAGTTAATAACCCGGATGTACAAGTTATGCTAGCAAATATTTTTATGGGTGCACTAGATAGATTTATGCCATTAAAAAAAGAAACAGTTGCGATAAATGGTTTTGATGATAATAAACTAGATGAAGCATTGATAATACTTAAAAAGCACGATCCTGAACTTGAAAGCGATTTAATGTTACTTGCTAAAATGGCTGAAAGCAACCCTGGACAATTTAAGTTTTTACTTTCAATGCTTAGAAAATAATGAAAGATAAAAAAAATTTATATTACATAGGCGGTGCAATTATTGCATACTTTTTTGTTTTAAAACCTATTTTTGAAAAATTAGGTATAACAAAAACAAAAGAAGAAATTGACCGTGATAAAGCAAAAGAAAAATTTTTGCTAAATACAGGTGAAAAACCTACAAAAAGTGAGGGTGAATGGGCCATAATAGCTGATCAGATACACGAAGATTTAAGATATACAGCACTAGATGATGATAAAGCCGACGCAGCTTATCAAACAGCCAGGGTAAAAAATAACGCAGATTTGAAACTTTTGTATAAAAATTTTGGTAAACGTCAAGAATATTTCTTTGGAGTTCCGTCAGGATCAGAAAAAGATTTACAACAGTTTTTAAGATCAAACTTATCAGATAGTCAAATACAGATAATCAATCAAAATTATCGTAATAAAAATATTAGTTTTCAATATTAAAAAAAAAACAATGCAAAAGAAAAATTTAATTTATATCATTGGCGGCGCGGCAATTGTTGGGTATTTTCTATATATGAAAAAGAAAAATGCACCTATGTTGCCATCAGAAGCACAAAGCAATACTCCTGATCAAGCATTAGCCCCAGCTTTTGTAAATGAAACGACAGACGTTATAAAAAAGATTTCAAGAACTGCTAAGGCAATAAAAAGCAGATTAAAAAGACGTGGATCAAATGCCGTTGATGAAAGCGGAATGATGACTGCAAAAACGCCATCAAATGAAGGTATTTTACAGCCTTTTAGTGAAAGTAGTGAAGGTATTTTATTACCACAAAGTCCTTTAGCTGAAATAATGCAAGATATGTCTCCAGCTTCACAAAAATCTATTTTAACAGCAAAAGCTGCAAGACAAAGCGCAAAATCAACAAAACAAGAAGTTAAGGCATCAGGTGGAACAGCTAAGCAAGCAAGGCAAGCAGCTAAAGTAGTTAGAAAAGAAGCTAGAAAAACCCGTAAAATGGGTGAGTTGTCAGTAACATTTTAAAAAAATAAAATGAAAAAAAATTTTATTTTATATGCCGTTGCGGCGGTAGCAGTTTATTATATTCTTAAAAAAAAGAAAATAATTGGTGAAAGTATTTATAATCAGGCAAGACAAATGACGGTTGAAGAAGTTGATAATCTTGATTTTAAAATTGACCGTGATACTTACGAAAAAGATTATATAAGAAGTCAAATGCCAAACGAAAACCAAAATATAGAATATGCAAAGGTTTGTAACTGAAACTAAAGTTTATTTTCAAAGTAGTCAAACACCTTCTGAGTGTAACAGCATATTATTTATAAATACTGGAACAACCAACGTAAGTGTTGAAGGTCTTGTTTTGACACCTTCTCAAAGTTGGTCTGTTGAAGGTAATGCTTGCGAAATAAATGTGAAGTATTATAATTTTGTTTTTTCAGGTACCGGTAACAATAGCTTAACAGTTATAATAAAAAGATATTTATAATGCCTGGTTTAACAGTACATTTTGAGGTTTTAAATCAATTAAATTCGCCAGCACTTTATGCTGATACGCTTGCAAATAGGCCAGCGGCACAGCTTGTTGGTAGAATATTTTTCAGAACGGATAGCCCGTTTGGAATTTATCGTGATACCGGTACGGCTTGGGATCTTATTGCAAGTCCTGATACAACCGGAATTACTGGAACTTTGGCAGCTGGTCAGGTACCGTATGCAACCGGAACAGCAACAGTTGCTGGTACTAATAACTTTTTTTGGGATACTGCAAACAACCGTTTAGGTATTGGAACAAATGCACCTGGTGTACCATTGGATATTCATGGAACTGGAACAATAACACATTTTAACGGTACCGGTACAAGCAATTCATTTGTAAATTTTCAAAATGCCGGTAGTGGAAAGTGGCGTTTAGGAAATAATTATAGCGGCGGAACAAATTATTTTAGCATTTTTGATCAAACAAATAGTATTGAAAGTTTTAAAATTACTGCTGGTGCAATAAACAATTTAACAATTAATGGTACAACAACTTTATTAGATACTTTAAGTATTACAAAAAATCAAGACGCAAGTACACAAATACTTTTATCAAATACAACAAGTGGCGCAAATTCAACTGCAGAAATCAGAATTGATAGTGATATTAATTCCGGTACTCTTGTAATTGGTAAACATTCAAGCACAAAAACTTCTTATAAAATTGTATCTGTCAGGGATGCTTTTTTAACAAATGTGCTTACTGCTGGTGATATTGCAATTTTAAACGATTTTGCAACTGGTAAAATAAAATTTTCTGCTGGTGGATCATCAACGGCACAGGCAACATTAACGGCAGCTGGAAGGTTACTTTTGGGAACAACAACAGAAAGTACCTATCAACTTGATGTAAATGGAACTGCAAGGGTGAGTGGGGGTATAGCAGGTTCTTTAATTATAACTTCAAGCTATTTTGGAATACTTACAGGAACAAGCGGATTAAGTATTTCTAACAATAATAATTCTACTGAATTATTTAGATTATTTAATAATGGCAACCTCCTCCTTCAAAACGGAGGCACATTCACAGATGCTGGATATAGGCTTGATGTGAATGGAACTGCAAGGGTGAGTGGGGGTACAGCAGGTTCTTTAATTATAACTTCAAGCTATTTTGGAATACTTACAGGAACAAGCGGATTAAGTATTGCTAACAATAATAATTCTACTGAATTATTTAGATTATTTAATAATGGCAACTTCCTCCTTCAAAACGGAGGCACATTTACCGATATTTCATCTGCAAGATTACAAATAAATTCTACTACACAAGGTTTTCTGCCACCAAGAATGACAACAACACAAAAAAATGCAATATCATCACCAGCACAAGGTCTTATGATATTTGATACTACGTTAGTAAAATTATGCGTGTATAGTGGTACTGCTTGGGAAACAATAACATCAGTATAAAAAATATAATATGAAAAATATACAACCCATAGAAATATGGATAAACGGTGAAAATAAAATTGGTCAATTATTTCAGGTTACTTGTATTTTTGACAATTATGAAAATACAGCTAGAAATAATTGGCAAATATTTACAGCTGTAACAAATATAAACGGAATAGATCAGCCAGGCGAACTATTAAGCGGCGGAAATTTAACCATTACTGGCCAAAGCTATGTTGATTGGGGAAATGTACCGGCAAATTCAATTAACGCCTGGATTTATAACTGGTCAGCACAACAACTTGGTTTAACAATAATACCTTAAAATATGAAAGAGATAAACGAACTAAAAGCAAAATGTTATGATATTATTTCAAACATTGAATATTTGCAAAATTTGTTAAAAGAAACAAATGCAGAAATAGCAAAAAAAGTAACTGAATTTAACGAAGCTAATAAGAAATTAGCATCAGAAACAAATGAAGAATAAATCGCTTATATTTTTAATTTTGGCCGTTGGTTTGGTTTCTTTTTTTAAAAAGAAAAAGAAATATAAAATAATTGTTCCACCACCTGAAAAGATTACTGAAAATGAATTTTACAAGTGATATGCCTGTTCTTATTTCATATTTGGTAGGTCTAGCAATATTTTATGGATATACAAATGCCAGGCTAAAAGCGTTAGAGGATAAATTAAAAAATCAAAACGATATTGCTGAACGTATTACTAGGTTAGAAGAAAAAATAAATTTATTACTAGAATTTAAAATGTTACAAAAATGAAAAAAATATTACAAAATTTAAAAACTTCGGTTTTTGGTGCCGTTGCTGGATTGCCAATGATTGCTGACGGTATTGCTAGCAAAAATATTATTCAAATTGTATCCGGTATTGGTGCTTTATTAGTTGGTTTACTTGCAAAAGATGCGGAATAACAAAACATATATAATAATTGGCGCTATCGTCATTTTATCTTTACTTATGGCAACAAAATCCAAAGCAAATGAAATTATAGCTTTATTTGAAGGCAAAGAAAATGAAGCGTACCAGGATCAAGGCGGCGTATGGACAATTGGATACGGATCAACCTGGTACCGTGATGAAAACAGGCCTGTGAAACAAGGTGATAAAATAACAGATCAAAAGGCCCTTGAATGGCTTAAATTGGCAATTAATGATATTCAAACAGATACTTTAAAACTTGTAAAGGTTCCAATAAATCAGAATCAAAAAGATGCTTTAACAAGTTTAGCATACAATATTGGCAAAGGTGCATTTGCAAAAAGCACTTTGCTAAAATCACTTAATCAAGGATCACCCAAAATTATTGTTGCTGATCAGTTTTTAAGGTGGAATAAAGTAAACGGTAAAATTAACACAGGTCTTACAATTAGGCGCCAAAAGGAAAGAGAGTTATTTTTAAAGTGATTATATATAGAGTTTATGGGTTAATTGCCTGAAATTTTTATTTCGGGCTTTTTTTATTAAAAAAACCCTTACTTTTATAGCGACAAATAATTTTAACCCCTAAAAAAACGTTATGACAAACGAACAATTGCAAAAGTTAATGGCCCCTGCATTTCCCCCACAAGTATTTAAAGACAATTTTGACCGCTTTGTATCAGTTATTCCTGGTATGAGTAAAATTGAATTTACAGCCTCATTAATCTTACCATTTTATTTACAGCGTGCAGCTAGGACAAAATTAATGCACAATGGATCAGAGGTTACTCCTATTCAAGCAGCCATTATTACAGCAACCGATTTATTTAACGAAATAGACGAAGTATGCAAGCCGTCGGCGATCGTTTAGCGGCGCGCATTTTTGATCCTTTATTAATTCCGGAACAAGAAAACATAATTTTAAAGATTGGCGGCAAAACAGCCGGAACGCTTGAAAATTATTGTATTTATGCTGGTGCAGCAAAGGCCGGAAAGTCAACGTTTATATCCGGCCTTATTGCTTCGGCCTTTGTTCCTTGGGATCAATTTGGTCAAAAATTGCTTTTGCCAGAATTACGGCCTAAATTAGCCCTATTTGATACTGAATCCTCAACGTGGGATCTTTACCGTACTGTAAAGCGTATAAAAGATTATGCAGATGTCAAAACGTTGCCTAATTATTTTACGGTTTATTCAATGCGCGAGGATCAACCAAAGGACATTTTAATTATGATAGAAACATATTTAAAATTAACGCCGGAATGCGCCGTTATTGTTATTGACGGCCTATTGGATTTATGCCTAAATTATAATGATGAAATTGAAACCCGTTTATTAACCAATACCCTAAAACGCCTTACAAAAGTTTATAATTGTTTCATTATTTCAGTTTTGCATTTATCTAAAAATTCCGGTGAAACGCTGGGCCATTTAGGCAGTAATACGGACCGGTGGGCGCAAAGTACATTTATAATAAAAAAAGTCCAGGAAACGCAGCAAATAACGTTAGAAGCTAAATTTATGCGATCAGACGCCAACCCTGATCCAATTGCAATTGAATGGAACGGTACAAATTTTGCTCAAACTGATTTTAAACAAGTACAACAATTTAAAAACCCGGTCGGAAGGCCAAAAAAAGAAAAATAATGAAAAATATAACAGCATTACGTTGGTTACAACAAGAAATTGAAGAATTTAGTGATAGTTCAAACAAAATTGAATTAGATATTAATATGTTTGAACAAATAATTGATGCAGCAATAGAATTGGAAAAACAACAAATGGAACAAATGTATTTTGAAGGATTTATTAATCGTAACCTTCCTGAAACATTTGAAGAAACTTATGAAAGAATTTATAAATAATATATGAAAAATAAATTTTTACAAATTGTAGATTTAATTTGGATAGTATGTGAATGTTTTATTGTATTGTTTATTGCAGTACCAATACTAACATTATACCATTTAATTAAGTTAGGTATAACTAAAATAAAAAAGGCCCGGTTTGATCTATACCACCGGGCTAAGATAGACAAACGACCTTAAAGGCCCTTTACCTTTTCATTTCAAAAGTATGAATTATTACAATGCCATTGTATTTTTTAAGCCGGAAAGAAATAAAAAAGTTAGAAAATACCGGAACATTTCAAACTTACCTAATTTTATTAGGTTTGTTCAGGGCTTAGATGCCTGGTATATTAATTTTTATGATGCAAAAAGCCGCAATTTTTATAAACGTATGTATTTAGATTAAAAAAATAAGGCCCTAAATTTAGGGCCTTATTTTATTTTAAAAAGGTAAATCATCAGGATCATCACCAATTAAATTATGCCTTATTTGTTGCACTTTAAAAAGATTATTTAAATATGCTTTCCAATAATTTATCTGATCAGTATTATCGTAAATAATTTTATCCCCTAAAGTTATAATTTTTGGGCCAGGATAATCTTTCATGTTATCCCTTACAAAATAGGCTTTTATCCATTTTTCAAGCTGATTAACAAAAATGGCTCCTTTTTTCTTTCCTTGGACAATATCCATTTTTACTTTTATTAGCACATTTTCATTTAGATCTAAATTTGGTAAATAATTACAAAATATTCTAAAATATGAACTGTCAACACGAAACGACAATAAATACTTTTCATTTTCGCAAATAATTGTAAAAATACATTCTTCAAATTTTTGACCGTTGTATTCATTTTGTTTAATGTAATACAAAATTATTTTACCCTTCATTTCGTCATAAAAAATTTCTTCCTTACCATTCCAGTAAACAAATTTGCCGTCTTTGATACGGATCCAGTACAATTTTTCTTTTTCATTTTCAAATGCTTTCATAAAAATTAAATTAAAGATTAAAAAAATGGGCCTGGAATGATCCAGGCCCAAAAGTTAAAAAATGTTGTCGGCAAAACACATTGCAATAGCCGCCAAAATAAATAAAATAGTTTTTAAAACTTGTTTTTTGTCGTTTGTCATAACGGTAAATTTTACGTAAATATAGGGTAAAATACATTTATTAAAGGTGAAAAGGTAAAAATATTTTAATTATTTGGAAATATGGTTAATATTAATTAATTTGCTGTCCGAAGGGCAAATTAATTAATATTAAAACATTAATATTACTAATTAATTGCCCTATTTTTTTAGATAAAATTTGATAAAATAAACTTTTTATTTGAAATTTACTAAATAAAATATTGATTTAATGACCGGTAACGCTTTATTAAATTATTTGCCACAATACCAGGGTAAAGAAAAAATTTTAAAGGATCAACAATCTACCGATGACATTATAAATGAAATTTTAAAAGGTCATAATAAATATTCAAGCCAGTATAAAAATATTAGTTCTTTTTTTATAGGCAGCACTCCAAAAAAAACGCTGAACAATATTTGGGATTTTCTTAAAAAAGAAATTTTATATAGGGTGGAACCTGAGGCCAAACAAACTATAAAATCTCCAGCAGCTATTATCGCAACCGGTAAAACAACCGGATCAGATTGCAAAAATCTAAGTTTATTCACGGCAGGTTGTTTACAGTCAATCAATCAAAGCGGAATACAAAAAATACCGTTTTGTTTTCGTTTTACCGGTTATAAATTTTTTGATACAAACCCACAGCACGTTTTTATTGTTGCCTATCCTGGTACTGATCACGAAATTTGGTGCGACGCCGTTTTAAATAAATTTGACTATAAAAAACCCTATATAATAAAAATTGATAAAAAACCAAAAAATATGCTAGTTGGAATATCAGGTATTGGTGCTAAGCCAAAAACTTTTGCTGGAAAAATTTTAAGGCCCGTTTTAAAAGTTGCCGCAAGCCCGGCGCGTAATGCTTTTTTATTGTTAGTAGGTTTAAATTTTACCGGCCTTGCAACAAAATTAAATGCAGCTAACCAAAAACAACCTAAGGCCTTAATGGATTGGTGGGAACGTTTAGGCGGCAGAATTCAAAATTTGTTGGGAATGATTGAAAGAGGTGCAAAGAAAAAACGAATATTTGGTATTGGTGGTGATCCCCTAACCGATACGGCAGCAACAGCAGCGGTGGCTAGTCCAATACTAGCAGCTGTTGCAGTATTTTTAAAAGACGTATTAAAAGAAGCTCAACCCGAATTAACAAAAATTTCAAGTCAATTTATAGTTGAGAAAGCTAAAAATGTAGCATACAGGCAAAGTTTAGATAAAGTTGATCGCAGATTAATGGATCAACAAAAAATAAATGATTTTAACGCAATTCAGGATCAAACGCCAGGATTAGCAACAAAAATTGATTATATGAAATATGCACCGTTTATCCTGGTGGCCGGTGTAGGAATATATTTCTTAACTAAGAAAAAATAAAAAATGACAGCAGCACAAAAAAAAGCAAAAGATAATTTTAAAA
>Ga0114976_10002774_pt1 | contig 10968 bp, 9 predicted proteins | sample S_130805_EF_Meta_FD_87319 | JGI IMG/M metagenome (GOLD analysis project Ga0114976, IMG submission 87319) | Freshwater microbial communities from Lake Simoncouche, Canada to study carbon cycling - S_130805_EF_MetaG | ecosystem: Environmental > Aquatic > Freshwater > Lake | place: Lake...
CCAGTGAGGGGGCCATGACCAGGGTGGCAATGAGCGAGCTGTCGCTGCGATAGACGGCGTAGCGTGTTTTGCCTGCGTCATCCTTGATAAATTCTGGCTGCATCTGCCCCAGGCGCACTTCGGCGCGGGCCTTGGCACGGGCCGTGAACGTCTCCACGCTGATGCCGAGGCGGGCGAACTCTTCTTTGGAGTAGAGCTTCACGCCGGGAGCTTCGGCCACTTCATGGGCCGGCGAGAGCACGGTTCTTGCGGCTCCCCCGAGCGGGCGTGAATGGACGTTCTTCAGCGCAGCAGGCTCGGGCATGAGTAAGTAGGCATCGAGCTTTTTCGATGCAGGCTGGGCCAAGCAAAGCAGCGGAAAGAAGGCAAGAAGGAAACAGCGCATGAAGCACCACAGATAACAGATAACACGCCGAGCCGCCAATCTTTGCTTGCCAGTCAGCGGCCTTCCCTGCCAAATAACACACATGATCGCTTTCCTCCGTGGCCGCTTGGCCGAGTCCTTGCCAAGCTACGCCATCGTCGACGTGAATGGTGTGGGCTACCACGTGCTCATTCCGCTGTCCACGTATGACAAGCTGCCACCAGAGGGCAGTGATGTGCGCTTGCTCACGCACTATCACGTGACCGACCGCGATCATTCGCTCTACGGTTTCCTGACCAGTGACGAGCGCGATTTGTTTCGGCTGCTCATCGACCGCGTGTCAGGTATCGGGCCCAAAATGGGATTGGCCGTGCTGAGCGGCACTCCCGTCTCCGCATTTAAGGATGCCGTCATTCGTGAAGATACCGCCGCCTTGTCGAAAATCAGCGGCGTAGGCAAGAAGACCGCCGAGCGCATCGTGCTGGAGTTGAAGGACAAGGTGGGCGTCACGACGGCATGGCAGGTAGCCAAGGCCGCCGGCTCAGCCGACAAACTGAAGTCCGCACCGAACGATGCAGTGCTTGCGTTGATTACGCTGGGCTACAAGCAAGGTGAGGCATTGAAAGCCGTGCAGCACCTCCTGAAACAGCCCGAGTTTGGCGGTGCGGAGCTTGATGTGCACCGCTTGGTGCGTGAGGCGCTGCGCTCCTTAAATTAGCGGTTAAGTGATGCTTTAAATGCGTTCACCACATGACCTAATCAGATAGCTAAACTGGCTGGAGTGGGTAACTGGCCCTACCCGCCTAGAGAAAATCGACAGGTTAGGCGTATTAGATTTGGATTTGACTGATAGGACGGCCGGGGTGGCAGGCATAATTTTCAAAAGGGCAAGATGAGCAAATAATAACGTGATTTGCTGATTAGCCCCACAGAAAATCAGAGCAATCGAAGTTAAGGAGGATTTTTGTTGTGTCATCTAGTGAAGTTGCTAGCCTTGCTTCTGCTTTGTGAAGCAAAGCTCAACCCTAACTATTAAACGAAATCGTGAAGCACAAAATCTACTTGCTCGATGATCATCCAATCGTCATCGAAGGTTTAAAGAAGGTCATCGATGCGCAGGAAGATCTGCAAGTCATCGGTAGCACAGAGGATGCAAACGCAGCCCTGCAACAAATGACCAAAGCCAAGCCCGACATCGTCGTGCTCGACATCACCCTGAAAGACCGCAGTGGTGTGGATGTGATCAAGAAGATCCGCGCCAGCCTGCCTGCCACGCAGGTCCTGGTTTATTCCATGCACGACGAAAACGTGTATGCCGAACGCTGCCTGCGCGCAGGTGCCATGGGGTACCTGATGAAGAGCGAAGGTGCAGCACGCCTGCTCCAGGGTATCCGCCAGATCATCAGCGGAAGCTTCTGCTTCAGCGCCAATCTCATCGGTAGCATCGTCTCCGGTGGTGGTCCTCGCACCGGTTCCCGTGGGGAACCCGGTCGCTTGCTTAGCGATCGCCAGCTCGAAGTGTTCGAGATGGTCGGCCGTGGTTTCGACTCACACGAGATCGCTGAAAAGCTCAGCCTCAGCGCCAAGACCGTGGACGCCCATAAGGCGAACATCCGTCAGAAGCTCGGTCTCGCCTCCGCACGTGAACTGCTGATGGAAGCCGTTCGCTGGGTCGAGAAATAGGCGCTCGCTTAGCGGCTGTCGCTGATACGCACAGCGCCCTTCGGCAACGAAGGGCGCTTTTTTGTTTGGACTCCTCTCCAGATAAGGCCCGCACGCTGAAAGAAAGCTGGCAAGGAGACCTTTGATTCGTTTCCATTCATGTTCCCTATGATTAAACCGACCTTCTCGACACGGCGCTCCTTCCTGCGCAACACCGCTGCCACGGCCAGCACGCTTCTTGTTCCCAATCTGTTGCGCGCTCAAGATGGCGGCATCAAAAAGATCAACGTCGCAGGTATTGGCGCGGGTGGCAAAGGTGGGTCAGACATCGCTATCTCGGCAGAAGGCGCAAACATCGTGGCGCTCTGCGATGTTGATCGCAAGACGCTGGAAGCAGCCAAGCTTAAGTATCCCCATGCGAAGGCCTTTGAGAGCTTCCAGGAAATGTTCGCGACCATGGGCGACCAGATTGACATGGTCACCGTGTCCACTCCCGATCACACCCATTTCCCTGCGGCCATGGAGGCCATCAAGCACGGTAAGCATGTGTGTGTGCAGAAGCCGCTGGTGAACCGCATCTGGGAAGCGAACCAACTGCACGAAGCGGCCAAGAAAAAGGGCGTGAAGACCAACATGGGCAACCAGGGGCACACCGGCGAACAGATTCGCCAACTGAAGGAGTGGATGAATGCCGGTATCGTGGGCAACGTGAAAGAAATCCACGTCTGGACCAACCGTCCCATCTGGCCGCAGGGCAACGCCGCCAAAGCAAGCTACAAGCCTGCCGAAGTGCCGCCCAATCTGAACTGGACCAACTGGCTGTCCCAGTGCCCAGACACGCCTTATTTCGACGGCGTGCATCCTTTCAAATGGCGTGGTCACCGCGAGTTCGGAGCCGGTGCCATGGGTGACATGGGCTGCCACATCATGGATGGTCCGTTCTGGGCTTGCGACCTGGGCGAGCCCTACAAGCTGGAAGCCGAGGTCGGCGAGCTGACCGACAGCAGCTGGCCTGCATGGTCCCACGTGATCTGCTATTTCAAGCACGCCAAGTTCGGCGAGATCAAGTTGCACTGGTATGAAGGCAAGAATGGCGACAAGCCGATGAAGCCTGCCCGCCCTGCGAAGCTGGAAGCCACTCGCGACTGGGACAAGATGGCTGGCGGCTTCATCATTGAGGGTGACGAGGACACCATCCTCAACGCTGGTGACTACTGCGAGCATCTGGAAGTGGTCGGCAATCGCGAGAAGATGGTGAAGTTCTTCAAGGACACGCCGAAGACGCTGGAGCGCAGCCTTGCCCCCGGCAAGCCGCAGCTAGAGTTGGTCAAGGCCATCGAGCAGGACAAGATCGCGGGCAGCAACTTCGACTACTCCGTGCCACTGACCAAGCTTTGCTTGTTCGGCAACCTCGCCATCTCGAACCCCGGCAAGATTGTTGAGTGGGACAGCGCCACGCAGTCCATCAAGGGCAGCGCCGAGGCCAATGTCTTGCTCAAGCGTGCTGCCGTGCGTCAGGGTTGGGAATACTCCGCCGACAAAATCTAGTTCGCCACAGGCATGACTTCCGACGCCGGGGTGCACACGCTGCGCCCCGGCGTTTTGTTTAGCGCGGGCGGTATCGGTTTCCTCAATCCCCGCTTCTCAGTTATCAATGCAGCGCAGGCTTTACGAGCGGCCTGTTCCCTGCTTTAACTGAGCGTGCTGCCAAGCACTCCAACGTCCATGCCTGCGGAACCACCGGTTAAACTCAAGGACATTACACTCCTCGGTAAAGAGCATCTGCCTGATGATGGCGGCTATTTGCTCCTGCCCAATCAACTCGGTTACCACGACCTGCTGCGATTGCAGGTGGTGCTGGCCGACAAGCCCCTGATCTTCGTCACTGAAGGCGCGGGGCTGCATCCGCAGCTGAAGGCGCATCTTGAAAAAGAAGGCATCACGACGCTCACGATCGTGCCGGAGACGACGGACGTGAGTTCGTATCGCTCCGCCTTGAAAGATGCCGCCCGCAACGGTTCCGTGATCATCTATTTGCCTGGCCAGGCATCGACCGTCAATGCGCCGCTGACCACCATTCCTGGGGATCGGCTGGACTTCCTGGTGAAGGCGGACATTCCCGTCGTGCCGTGCTACGTGCAGCACACGCGGGACATCAGCATCCCCATCGATCGCCGCCATCCCGAGGCCGAAATCATCATGGCCTTTGGCCCAGCCTTGGAAGGGGAATACCTCACGCTCGCTGCCTACCAAGAGAGTCTCTTCGTGCTCGCCGAGCAGTGCTTCTCGAAGCACCCCATGCTCGCCCGCAATCTGGGCTACGCCTTGCTGCAAGGGCTGAAGAAGCACGGCACGCAGAACTACGTCATCGACGGCAAGGACAACAGCAAGCTCGGCTTCGACAAGATTCTGGCGGCCGCGATTGCACTGAGCAAATTCATCAAAGCCGAGACCCAGAAGTCGCGTGTGGGCATCGTGCTGCCGCCTTGCACCGCTGGCTTGATTGCCAATGTCGCCGTGGTGCTGGCGGGTAAGACGCCCGTGAATCTGAACTTCACCGCCGGTCGTGCCAGCGTGGAGAGTGCCATGAAGCAGTCGGACATGGATCGCTACCTGACCGCCGACACCTTCGTGCGCAAGATGCAAGGCTTCCCCTGGCCGCCGACGAAGCAATTGATCTTGCTCGAGCGCCTGATGCCCACGCTCAAGGGCAAAGCCTCGCTCTGGTTCGTGCTTGGCAAGCTGCTGCCAGCCTCCCTCCTGGCCACGATTCTGGGCGTATCCAAGAAGGGTGGGAACAAGGAAGCCCTGCTCCTCTTTACCAGCGGCAGCTCTGGCGAGCCCAAGGGCGTCATGCTCACGCATCGCAACCTGGTCGCCAATGTCGCACAGTTCGGCAGTCGTCTGAATCGCAAGAGCACCGATAGCATCCTGGGCTGCCTGCCGCTCTTCCATAGCTTTGGTTGCACCGTTACACTCTGGTATCCGATCCTCTGCGGCTTAAACGTGGTCTACTACCCGTCGCCGCTGGAAATCAAGAAGCTGGCCGAACTGATCGAGAAGCACAAAGTGACGGTGATGATCGCCACGCCGACCTTCCTGCGCGGCTACCTGCGCGGGGTGAATCGGGAGCAGCTCGCCAGCATTGATCTCTGCGTTACCGGGGCTGAGAAGCTGCCACACGCCGTCGCTGAGGCGTTTGAGAACCGCTTTGGCAAAGTCGTGTTGGAAGGCTACGGCCTGACCGAAACCTCGCCCGTTTCCAACGTCAATTTGCCCGACATCGAGAGCAGTTCCGATTCCCAACTGACCCTTCCTGCGGGGCGCGCAGGCTCCGTGGGTCAGCTGCTGCCAGGTCTCGCCGTGCGCATCACGCACGTGGAAACCGGCGAGGCCTTGCCACTGCACCAGAGCGGCATCATTTGGTTCAAAGGCGCGAACGTTTTCACCGGCTACTTCAACGACCCGAAACGCAGCGCCGAGGTGCTGGATGAGAACGGCTGGTTCCGCACGGGCGATGTCGGTCGCGTGGACTTGGATGGCTTCCTCTACATTGAGGGCCGCCTCTCCCGCTTCTCCAAGATCGCTGGCGAGATGGTACCGCATGAGACCGTGGAAGAAACCATTGTCCGCACCCTCGGCTTCGAAGGCGAAAGCACACGCCGCATCGCCATCGTCGGCGTGCCCGACATCGAGAAGGGCGAGGCCTTAATCATGCTGACTTCCGTGCCCGATGGCCCCGATCATCTAGAAATCGTGCAGCTGCGCTACCGCCTGATCGACAAAGGTGTGCCGCCGCTGTGGATTCCGAAGAAGATGATCCGCGTCACCGAAATCCCGGTGCTCGCATCGGGAAAACTCGATGTGAAAGCCTGCGAAAAAATCGCCAAAGCCACAGGCTAGCACCATGTCTCAACCGCCCGCAGTATCCACCGGCAGCGGTTGCCTGAAGTGGCCCAGCATCGCGCTGGTGCTCATCGTATTGATCGTGAGCCTCACTGCGCTGAAGGGCTGTGGAGCACTACGAGAGACGCTCGCGGATATTCAGAAGCTGATGGGCGGCATCGTGCAGCAGGACATCACCACCAGCTTCCGTGAAAGCCTGCTCAAGATCACCGCGACCAAGGGCGACATTCTCGAAGTCGCCACTGTCGAAATGGACGAAACCTTCACGCGTATGAACATGAAGGCCATCGCCAACATCTTCTACCTCGGCACCACGGTCTCTGAAATCCGCGTGCCGGCCGTGTATCGGTATCACATCAAGCTCAGCGACGACTGGAAGGTCACGATCGAGGGCGACCGCTGCTTGGTCATTGCCCCCGTCATTCGCCCTAGCCTGCCGACCGCCATCCGCACCGACAAGATGGAAAAGCGCAGCGAGGCGGGTTGGGCGCGCTTCGATGCCGCGCAGAACATGTTGGAATTGGAAAAGAGCATCACGCCCTCGCTGGAGTCACGCGCAGGCAATGCTAGCCACATCGACCGCGTGCGTGCCCCTGCGAGGAAGGCCGTCGCCGAGTTCGTGAAGACGTGGCTGCTCAAAAACCCCAAGCCAGAGGTGAAGCAAATCACCGTCATCTTCGCCGACGAACCTGCTTCCAAAGACGCCAAGCTGGTGCCGCCCATGGCGACGTTGGATGTGCAGTCCTGACGCAGCAGATTAAAGCACTTCGTCCAAGGCCAATTGCAGCGCCTCCACCATGCGCTGCATCTCAGCGTGCGTCACACACAGCGGCGGCATCAGCACTAGGGTATTCAGCACGGGCCGAGTTAGCAGGCCGTGCTTCCGCGCTTCCAAGCAAATGCGAGGTCCAACGAGTGCGTCGCTCTTCACCTCAATGCCTGCCATCATCCCGCACTGCCGGACTTCCAGCACCTTGGGATGCTCGCTAAACACCTCCAGCGTGCGCGAGAACTGCGCGACCTTCACCGGTAGTTGCTCCAGCAATGACTCGTCCTTGAACACCTGCAAGCTAGCCAAGGCCGCTGCGCAGCCCAGCTGGTTCGCGGTGTAGCTGTGCCCGTAATAGAACGTGTGCTCCGGCTTCAGGAAGGCTTCAAACATACGGTCCGTCGTCAGCGTCGCCGCCAGCGGCAGGTAGCCACCGGTCAGGCCCTTGGCCAGGGCGATAAAGTCCGGCACCACGCCCTCGTGCTCGCAGGCGAACATCTTTCCCGTGCGGCCAAAGCCGGTCATGACCTCATCGAGAATCAAGAGCACATCTTGCTCGCGGCACCAGGTCTCCAACTGCTTCAACATGCCCGCACGCCACATGCGCATTCCTGCCGCGCCCTGCATCAGTGGCTCAATGATCACCGCAGCCAACGTCTTGGCATCGATGGTAGCAAGAGCCTCCATGGACGGCACGCGTTGGACTTGGTAGCCGAAGTCATTCGCGCTGCCCTTGAAGACGGGCAGCCCGCCCAGGCTCGCCGCGCCCAGCGTGTCGCCATGGTAGCCACGGTCAAAGGCCAGTAGCGTGTTGCGCTCCGGCTGGCCTTGCTGCTGCCAGAACTGCAAGGCCATGCGGACGGCGGCTTCGATAGCGGTGGAGCCGTTGTCCGAGTAGAACACCCGGTTCAGCTTCTCGCTCGGAAACAAATCCAGAAGAGCCTTCGCTAGCCGGATCGCCGGTTCATGCGTGAAGCCGAGAAACGACGTGTGGGCCACGCGCTGGAGTTGCTCGATGATCGCCGCATTGATCGTTGGATGCGCGTGGCCGTGCACATTGGTCCAGATGCTCGCATTGCCATCCAGATACTCGCGCCCCGCATGATCAGTCAACGTACAGCCCCGGCCCGACACCAGGCGCAGTGGCTCATGCCCGTCCGCACACCAAGCCGCCATCGGCGTGAAGGGATGCCAGAGATGGGCCTTCTCCAATGCTAGCAAGTCGCTTATGCCAGCGGACATGGAGAAGGCGTGGCGTCGTGCGTTGCTGAGTTAAATCCCAAACACCTCGCGCGCATCGGCGATGCCACCGGCGATGGCAGCGGCGGCGACCATGACGGGGGACATCAGGATGGTGCGACCGGTGGGGGAGCCTTGGCGGCCTTTGAAGTTGCGGTTCGAGGACGAGGCGCAGAGCTGGTCGCCGACGAGCTTGTCGGGGTTCATCGCTAGACACATGGAGCAGCCCGCACCGCGCCATTCGAAGCCGGCGGCCTCGAAGACTTCGTGGAGGCCTTCCTGGCGGGCGAGGACATCGACGATCTGCGAGCCGGGCACCACGATGGCCTTCACGCCGGTGGCGACATGCTTGCCTTTGATATACTTCGCCACCTCGCGGAAGTCGCTCAGACGGCCGTTGGTGCAGGAGCCGATGAAGGCGACGTCGATCTTGGTGCCCTTGATCGGCTGGCCCGCAGGCAGCTTCATGTAGGCGAGCGCCTCGTTGATACTGGCGCGCTGCACGTCGTTCTTGGCGGAGTCCGGCGTGGGCACGGTCTCGGTCACGGCGATGGCTTGGTCGGGGCTGACACCCCAAGTGACGGTCGGCGGAATGTCTTCGGCCTGGATGTTGACCACGTCGTCATAAACGCAATCGGCGTCACTGGCGAAGGTGCGCCACTGCTCGACAGCCTTGTCCCAAGCCTCACCCGTGGGCGAGTAAGGGCGGCCTTTCAGGTAGGCAAAGGTGGTGTCGTCGGGGTTGATGTAACCGCAGCGGGCACCGCCTTCGATGGCCATGTTGCACACGGTCATACGCTCTTCCATGGTCATCTCGTCGAAGACGTTGCCGCCGTATTCATAGGCATGGCCAATGCCGCCATTGGCACCCAGCAGGCGGATGATGTGGAGCGTCACGTCCTTGGCATACACGCCGGGTTGCAGCTTGCCGGTCACGTTGATGCGGCGCACCTTCATTGGGCTGAGCGCCATCGTTTGCGTGGCCAGCACGTCGCGCACCTGCGTGGTGCCGATACCGAAGGCGATCGCGCCAAACGCGCCGTGCGTGGCGGTGTGGCTGTCACCGCAGGCGATGGTCGTGCCGGGCTGCGTGATGCCTTGTTCTGGGCCGACGACGTGCACGATGCCTTGCTTGCCGCTGCTCAGGCTGAAGTAGGTGATGCCGAACTCCTTGGCATTCTTGTTCAGCTCCTGGATCATCTCTTCGGCCAGCGGATCGGAGAAAGGCGACACCTGGCTGTCGGTCGGCACGATATGGTCCACGGTCGCGAAGGTGCGGTTCGGATAGGCCACCTTCAGATTCAAATCGCGCAACATGCCGAAGGCCTGCGGGCTGGTCACTTCGTGCACCAAATGTGTGTCGATGAGGAACTGCGTCTGGCCATTACCGAGCTTGCCGACGGAGTGCGATTCCCAGACTTTGGCGAACAGTGTCTTGCCCATGTGATGTGTGCGTTGAGGTGTTGAAATGAAGCGCCCAGTCGTCGGGCGGGTCGCCAGAATAGCACGCTCGTGGCGACGTGCAAATCAACAGCCGATGTGTTGACGACACCCCGGAGCCTCCGTTTGAATGACCTCCATGAGTCCAACCCACTGCCGCTGGGGCATCCTCGGTGCCGCCATGATCGCCCAAAAGAACTGGCAGGCCATCCGCGATGCCGGGAATGCTACCCTGGTCGCCGTCGCCAGCCGCGACGTGGCGAAGAGCGCGGCGTTCATCCAGAAATGCCAGGCCAGTGCCCCACACCCGCTGGTCCCCGAGGCCCTTGGCGACTACGACGACCTGCTTGCGCGGCCCGACATCGACGCCGTCTACATTCCGCTGCCCACGGGTCTGCGGAAGGAATGGGTCATGAAAGCGGCTGCCGCTGGTAAGCATGTGCTGGTCGAAAAACCCGTCGGCGTGAAGGTGGCGGATGTGGAAGACATCATCGCTGCCTGCGCGCGGCATCGTGTGCAGTTCATGGACGGCGTGATGTTCATGCACGGGGCGAGATTGAAACGGATGCGCGCGGTGCTCGACGATGGCCAGAGCGTGGGCGACATCCGCCACATCGCCACGCAGTTCAGCTTCGCCGCCGACGACGAGTTCGCTCGTGGTAACATCCGCGCGAACGGCGTGCTGGAGCCGTTGGGCTGCCTTGGCGACCTTGGCTGGTATGGCATCCGCTTCATCCTCTGGGCCATGCGCTACGAGATGCCGGTGCAGGTAACGGGCCGCATCCATCAGCACGTCACGCAAGCCGATGCCCCGCCCGTGCCGCTGGAGTTCTCCGGCACGCTCACCTTTGCCAATGGCGCGTCCGCTTCGTTCCATTGCTCCTTCACCGCCAGCAATGCGCAGTGGGCCATCGTCAGCGGGGCGAAGGGCCTGCTGCAAGTGAGTGATTTCGTGCTGCCCTTCGCAGGCGAGCAGACGAAGTTCAGCCTCACGCACTCACCGTTCGAGCAAGACGTCTGCCGCAGCGACATGCACGAGGGCAAGACGGTCGAAACCCTGAACGAACCCAGCAACAACGCCCCCGGCTCGCAGGAGTCGCAGCTCTTCCGCAGCTTCTCCGAATGCGTGCTGAGCGGTAAGCTCGATCTGCATTGGCCAGAGATCACGCTGAAGACGCAGCGCGTGCTGGACGCGTGCTTGGAGGCGGCGCGGCAGACTCAATAGCGCGCGACGTTTTGGACTGCGGAGACAAGTCACCGCAGTCGGGCGTAGTCGCTGAACTCCTAGCGCCCTCCGAAGGAAGCGATAGCGGGGCCATTGCGATCCCTTTACCTGCCGTTGCGTTCCGGTATTTGTCGTTTTCGCTTCATTTACCCGCGATTGCCTTCCGGCACCGGGCAAATGCCATCCCATTACCCTCTATTGCGTTCAGGTATCAGGCTATTCCGAAGGTGTTACCTGCCATTGCTTTCCACTACTGACCCAAATGGAGCTATTTACCTGCCATTGCTTTCAGGTATTGGGGGATTGCGAGGGCGTTACCTGCGATTGCATTCAGTTAATTAACGGTTTCTTTTGGCCATGCCC
>Ga0114976_10002775_pt1 | contig 10968 bp, 5 predicted proteins | sample S_130805_EF_Meta_FD_87319 | JGI IMG/M metagenome (GOLD analysis project Ga0114976, IMG submission 87319) | Freshwater microbial communities from Lake Simoncouche, Canada to study carbon cycling - S_130805_EF_MetaG | ecosystem: Environmental > Aquatic > Freshwater > Lake | place: Lake...
ATCTGCATGGTGGCCGTGATGGCGTTCCTGCTGGTTTGGGCGATCTTCCTGCCAGCCCCGCTCGAGGAACCGGCCAGCAGCGTGAAGACGCCGAATCCGTCGAAGGCCCCGTGGTACTTCCTGGGCCTCCAGGAGATGCTCGTCTACTTCGACCCGTGGTATGCCGGCGTGGTGCTGCCGAGCCTCGTCGTCTTCGGCCTGATGGCGATGCCCTACCTCGACTTCAACAAGAACGGTAATGGCTACTACTCGATCGAAGAGCGAAAGTTCAGCTATCTGACCTACCAGTTCGGATTCTTCGTGCTCTGGATCACGCTGATCATCCTGGGGACGTTCCTCCGTGGTCCCAACTGGAACTTTTTCGGGCCGTTCGAGTATTGGACGCCCTACAAGGTCGAGGTGCTCAACAACGTCGACCTGCCGCAGATGTTCTGGGTGAACCTGCTCGACCAGCCCCTGCCCAAGGCGCCGGCCGGCGCGAGTGGGCTGGTCCAGGCGGGCTACGTCCTGCTCCGGGAAGCTCCCGGGTTGCTCGTGATGGGCGCTTACCTGGTCCTGCTGCCGCCGCTTCTGGCGGTGACGATCTTTCGCGGCTTCTTCGCCAAACTGGGGTTCGTCCGCTACATGGTGATGGCGAACCTGATGCTGCTCATGCTCACGCTGCCCATCAAAATGATCCTTCGCTGGACCTTGAACCTGAAATACATCATCAGCATCCCCGAGATCTCGCTGAACTTTTAATGATGGCTGGCTGCGTTAATCGCGCCAGCCAGCACCACGTTCACCGCCTCACTCCGCTGCCCCATCGCCTCGACGAGGCACACACCTATGCCCGCAACAGAACAGACCTGGTGGAACCTCAAACTCCTGCACGTGGTGTTCGCCGCGACTGCCGTGGCCCTGCTGGTGGCGACCGTGTTCGTGTTGACGGGCGATCACAACCGCCCTTGGAAGAAGTACGCCCGCGAGTTCCGCGAACTCGAGACTTGGAACGCCCAGGCGCGGATTGACGAGCAGGGGTCCAAGACCTACGAGGCGCGGCGTGACGAACTCGCCGCGGCGCTCGCCGAGGCGCGGCGGGCCGATCTCGACGGGGATCTCGCCCGGGCCTTCATCGCCGAGGTTCGCACGGTGCCGGCCGACGCCCAGGCGGCCGACCGGGCCGAACTCGACATGGACCAACTGCGGACGCAGCAGGACCTTGGCGAGCGGCTCGTGCTGCGTGGCGACCTCGTCGCCCGGCTCAGCGACATCGCCAAGCGGACGAAGTTCCGTGAGGACAACCTGGCCGGCGCGCTGAAGCTGCGGCGGGCCGAACTCGACAAGAATCGCGCCGACTACGAGCTGGCGGTTTCCAGCGACGCCCCCGCCGACCGGCAGGCGGCGCTCCTCGCGGTCGCCGATACGAAGCGGCAGGAGGTGACGGATGCGAACCTGACCTTCCAGGAAGCCAACACCCACCGCAAGAAGCTCGAGGCCCTGCTGGCGCAGATGACTCGCGCCGAGGACGATGCGGCGAAGGCCGTGGCCGACCACCGCGGCAAGCTTGCCCAGCTCCAGAAGACGCTCGCGCAGCGGGAGCCCAGCGCCGGCAAGGCCGTGCTCGAGCTTCCGGTGCTCGATGCCTTCAACAGCCCGATCAAGATCGATCAGATCTGGCTGCCGCAGCTCACGATCAACAACAACTTCCGCGACGTCGCCCGGTTCGATCGCTGCACCACCTGCCACCGCGGCATGGACAAGACCATGCCCGGCGCCCCGTCGGAGCCTGGGTATCCGCAGGCCGAGACGGTCCAGATGACGCTCGCCACGCCCGCCTCCCGTCCCGAGTCGTCCGGTGGCGACGGCAACGACGAGCTTGACTCGGCCTATGGCCTGCGGCTGGCGGCCCGCGGCCTGTTCGACGCCGACGATCCCACGATCAGCGTGGTGGTGCCGGAGTCGGCGGCGGCGATCGCCGGCCTGCAGCCCGGCGATGTCATCGAGGCGGTGAACGGCGGCAAGACGCTGGCCCGGAAGATGGCGGTCGCGTCGCTGCTCGATACGCCGGCCTGGGGCAAGCCGCTCACGCTCAGCGTCCGTCGCGGCGTGCCGCAGCCCTACTCGACCCATCCGAGGCTCGACCTGTTCGTCAGCGACTCGAGCCCGCATCCGCTGAAGAACTTCGGCTGCACGATCTGCCACCAGGGGCAGGGGAGTGCGACGAGCTTCAAGTGGGCATCCCACATGCCCAACACGCCCAAGCAGGCCCACGAGTGGCACGACGAGCACGGCTGGTTCAACAACCATCACTGGATCTTCCCGATGCTGCCCCAGCGGTTCGAGGAATCGAGCTGCCTGAAGTGCCACCATCAGGTCGTGGATCTCGAGCCGAGCGAGAAGTTCCCCGAGCCGCCCGCGCCGAAACTGGTCGAGGGCTACCACCTGATCCGCCAGTACGGCTGCTACGGCTGCCACGAGATCAACGGCTGGGCGGGGCCGGACAAGCGGATCGGCCCCGATATGCGGGTCGAGCCGACGTACCACGAGGTGGCCGAGGCGCTCGCCGCCGATCCCGGCGTGAAGGAGCTCGGCGAGAGCTTCGCCCGCTGGATGGCCGACGTTCGTTCCGGCCCCGACAGTCACGAGTCGCGGACGCGGCTCCGCGAGGCGCTGGAGCGTGATGCGACCGCCGGTGCCGACGCCAAGCTCTCCGCCCGTTCGCATCAGCTCGCCACGGTCCTCAAGGATCCCGAGACGCCCGGCACGTTCCCCAAGGTGGGCCCGAGCCTGCGGCATGTCGCCAGCAAGGTGGGCTTCGACTGGCTCTACGCCTGGCTGCGGAACCCGCAGGAGTTCCGGCCCTCCACGAAGATGCCGCGGTTCTTCGGCCTCTGGAGTCATCTGGAGGGCAAGCAGCTCGAGGAGTCGAAGCGCTACGAGCCACTCGAGATCCGCTCGATGGTGCACTATCTGACCGAGTCGAGCGCCCCCTTCGAATACGTCAAGCCGTTCGACGGCATCACGGCGGCCGCTGATGCCGCCCGCGGCCGCAAGGTCGTGCAGCTGCGGGGCTGCCTCGCCTGCCACCAGCACGACGACTTCCCCGAAGCCACGAGCATGCACGGGCCGAACCTCTCGCGGATCGGCGGCAAGGCGGCGTCGCTGCCCGAGGGGAAGCAGTGGCTCTACAGCTGGCTCCGGGAGCCGTCGCGGTATCACCCGAAGACGATCATGCCCAACGTGCTCCTCGAGCCGGTGACGCTCGCTGACGGCACGGTGAGCGATCCCGCCGCCGACGCGACCGAATACCTGATGGGCTCGGGCCGCGACTGGAAGCCGGCCGCGGAGTGGCAGGTTGAGACCCTCGCAGGCGAGACGCCGTTCCCGATGGCGGCCGCCGACGCGATGTCGGCCGAGGAGCGGAAGGCGCTCGACGAGCTCGCGCTGATGTATCTCAAGGAGCGGTTCACCGTGGTGCGGGCGCAGCAGGTGCTCGCCACCGGGGTGGGCGACGCCAACGCCATCCAGGGTGACGAGCGGATGCTCGTGGGCCTCGACGGTGCGGACCGCGACCGCCGGCTGCTGACCTACGTGGGCAAGAAGACGATCAACAAGCTCGCCTGCTATTCCTGCCATGACATCCCGGGCTTCGAGGATGGTAAGCCGGCGGGGGCGGCGCTCGCCGACTGGGGCCGCAAGGATCCGTCGCGGATCGCCTTCGAGCAGGCCGCGCACTTCGTCACGCACCAGCTCGCCGGCGGCCACGGTCATCATGCCGCGGGCGGCCACGGGCATGTCGAGCCGCATGCCACCACGGCCACGGCCACGGCGGCGGACGACGGACTGGCCCCCGATCTCGCGTATAAGGCGACCCACGACGAGGCGCACGTCGATCCGGAGTCGCTCGATTCCGACACGGGCTACTTCCTGGAGAAGCTGCTCGGCCACGAGCGCGAGGGCTTCCTCTGGCAGAAGCTGCGGGCTCCGCGGAGCTACGACTACAAGAAGGCCGAGAACAAGACCTACAACGAGCGGTATCGCATGCCGCAGTTCCCGTTCAACCAGGAGCAGCGGGAGGCGGTGATGACCTTCGTGCTGGGCCTCGTGGCCGAGCCGCCGGCGCCGCAGTACGTCCACAACCCGGGTCCCCGGGAGCAGGCCCGCCTCGACGGTCTCGTGGTGGCGGAGCAGTACAACTGCGGAGGGTGCCACCAGCTCCGCATGGATCGCTGGGACATCCGCTACAAGCCGGAGTCGCTGGGCGAGCCGCCCGCTTTCGCCGACTACCCGTTCCTGTCGCCGCACTTCACGCCGGAGCAGGTCTCGGCCTCGCTGGCCACCGACCGGCAGGGCCGCCGCAAGGCCACGCTCGTCGGGTCGCCCACGCTCGATCCGCAGACCGGCAAGCCGCAGCTCGTGGATGAAGACGGTGTGCCGATCGAGGACGGGGACACCGAGTCGGTGGTCCATCGTCCGTTTGCGCTCTGGCAGGACGCGCTCGTGGACGGCGCCCCGCGGACCGTGGGCGGCCAAAACCTGATCGTGCCCGACGACGCCCTCGCCTCCGGCCACCACTACCCCGGCTGGGGCGGTGATCTCGCGCGGCTGCTCTATCCGGTCGTGATCGCGGACGAGAAGCAGGTCAATCCGAACGTGAAGCCTGACGACGCCTGGGGCTGGCTGCCGCCACCCCTGGTGGGCGAGGGCAAGAAGGTGCAGTCGGCCTGGCTGCACAAGTTCCTGCTCAACCCCCATCCGATCCGTCCGCCGGCGGTGCTCCGGATGCCGAAGTTCCACTTCGATTCCGCGAAGGCCGCGGCGCTGGTCAACTACTTTGCAGCGGTCGATGGCGCCGAGTATCCGTATGTCTACGACCCGCGGCTCGACGAAGCATCCGTCGTGGCGGCGGAGCAGGCGCACCCCGGGCACCTGGAGGGCGCGCTGAAGATCGTGACCAACAACAACTACTGCGTGAAGTGCCACCTCGTGGGCGACTACACGCCGGCCGGCAGCGTGAAGGCGCTCGCGCCGCAGTTGCAGCGGGTCCACGAGCGGTTGCGGCCTGACTACGTGCACGGCTGGATCGCCAACCCCAAGCGGTTCCTGCCCTACACCGGCATGCCCGTGAACATCCCCTACAACCAGCCGGTCAGTCAGGATCTGTACCACGGCACGAGCGAGCAGCAGGTGGACGCCCTCACGGACCTCCTCATGCAGTTTGACGCGTTTGCCAAGAGGAACCTGTCGCTCGAGGCCTTCCTCCGGCAGCAGCCCCCGGCAGCGCAGCCGGGCCAGCCGGCCCCGGCCCAACCGGCGGCCCAACCTCCGGCTCAGCCGCGGGCTGCCACGGGGCAAGGCCCGGCGGCCGGATCGGTGCCCCTGTCGGCCGCAGGCTCGCCGGCGGCGTCCGCCTCACTAAACTGACATCGGTCTCTCCCTGTTGAGGATCCCGCCTTCTCGTCCTCGCCTCCCACCTTCTGGAGTCTCTCGATGACACGCTTCCACGCGGTCCGGTTCGCCGTCGTCCTTTCGGCCCTGTCGTGCAGCTGGTTCGTCCGCGCCGACGAGTGGGGCACGATCAAGGGCAAGTTCGTCTTCGGAGCCGCCCCGCCCACCGCCGGTGAGCTCAAGGCCGACAAGGACGTCGAGGTCTGCGGGAAGCACAAGCTGCTCGCCGAGGAACTCGTCGTCGGCGCCGACAAGGGCATCGCCAACGTGGTGGTGTTCGTCCGCGACAAGGACGTGAAGGTCAATGCCGAGGCCGCCAAGGCGGCCGCCGCCAAGGTCACCCTCGACAACAAGGACTGCCGGTTCGAGCCACACGTCGCCGTCGTTCAGGTGGGCCAGGAGCTGGTCGTGAAGAACTCCGACACCGTCGGCCACAACAGCAACATCGCCACGGTGAAGAACGCACCCTCCAACAACCTGATCCCGTCAGGGGGCGAGGCGGCCTTGAAGTTCACCAGCGACGAGGCGGTGCCCGCGCAGGTGACGTGCAACATCCATCCCTGGATGAAGGGCTGGCTCGTGGTCCGGCCCAACCCCTACGCCGCCGTGTCGAAGGCCGACGGCACGTTCGAGATCAAGGACGTTCCGGTCGGCGAGGTCGAGCTCCAGTTCTGGCACGAGAAGGCGGGCTACCTCGGCGAGATGACGATCGGCGGCAAGGCGGAGAAGGCGTCGAAGGGCCGCAAGAAGGTGGCCGTGGCCGCGGGCGGCACCGACCTCGGCGAGATCGTGCTCGCTCCGGGCATCTTCCAGAAGTGATCCTCGAGAGAGAGCTCCAGTGTCCATGACGTCGTTTTGTCACTCGTGCGTGCCGCTCGCCTGCCTGGTCGTCGCGACCATCGCGGGCTGCGGCCCGCAGCGGGTCTCCGCTCCGGTCGCCGATGCGGCGGCCGCCAGCGCGATCCGTGAGGGGCTCGCCTCGACCGCCGCAGTCGCCGCTACCGGCGGTGAGGCGGCGGTAGTGGGGACGGGCTGGGCTTCGCTCAAGGGACGGTTCGTGTTCGCCGGTGATCCGGGGCAGCCGAAGCCGCTCGCCGTGGACAAGGACACCGAGGTCTGCGGCAAGTCGGCGAAACTCTTCGATCAGTCGCTCCGGGTCGATGGCTCGACGAAGGGCCTGGCCGACGTCGTGGTGTTCGTGCGGAAGTCGAGCCGCGTGAAGAATCCGGTGCCCGACGCCCCGCAGGTGTTCGACCAGAAGAACTGCGAGTTTCTCGCGCCCGTGTTCACGGCCCGCGTCGGCCAGCCGATCGACGTGCGGAACAGCGACCCGGTGGGCCACAACACCAACATCGACGGCACGAGCTTCAACCAGCTGATCCCGGCCGGGCAGGGCACTACCTACAAGCCCGACAGCGAGATGGGGGCGCCGAAGACGGTCACCTGCAACATCCATCCGTGGATGAAGGCCTACGTGATCTTCCGCAAGGACGGCTACGTGGCCGTGTCGGCGGCCGATGGCTCGTTCACGATCCCCGACTTGCCGGCCGGCGAGCCGCTCGAGTTCCAGGTCTGGCACGCCCGCGCCACCGGCTCCGGCGGAGGCGTCGTCCTCGCGCGTCCCGACCTCAAGTGGAACCCCAAGGGCCGGTTCGTGATCACCCTCCAGGCCGACGAGGCCAAGGATCTGGGCACACTCGAGGTTCCCGCAGGTTCGATCGGCACGTGACCACCCACCGGCATCCGCTCACCACCCGCAACGTCAGGTCCATGAACACGTCGTTCGCCACGCTCCGTTCCACGCTGCTTCTGGCCGTCGTCGTTGCCGCCGTCGGCTGCGGCAAGACGCCGCCGGCGTCGTTCCGTCTCAACATGGTCCAGGCCACGAAGACCGCGGCTCCCGAGTCCGGCATGGAGAAGCCGTGGGCGGCGTGGGCCAGCGAGCGCCAAGGGCAGGTGGCCACGATCCTCGAAGCGATGTACGGCACGCCGGACGAGCCGGTGGCCCTCGCCGAAACCGGCCTCGATCTCGCCAAACTGCAGCTGGCTGCGGGCCCGGTCCGCAGCGACATCGTGGGCCGCAAGAACGGCCTCTACCGCGAGCACTGCGTCCACTGTCACGGCATCTCTGGTGACGGCATGGGCCCGACTGCCGCGTTCCTCAACCCGTATCCCCGCGACTACCGTCCCGGGAAGTACAAGTTCAAGGGCACCTGGCGGGATGCCCGTCCGGCCCGCGAGGATCTCACCCGCGTGCTGCACGAGGGCGTGCCGGGCTCGTCGATGCCCTCATTCGCTCTGCTGCCACCCGCGCAGGTGGACGCGCTCGTGGAGTATGTCCGCTACCTGTCGATGCGCGGCGAGACCGAACTGGCCCTCTACACCTATGCGGAGCAGGAGTTGGGTGTCGATGACACGCTGCCGACGACGAAGGAGTTTCTCGTCGACGAGATCCTGACGCCGATCGTCGAAAAGTGGCAGGGGGCGGAGGATGCCCGCATCCCGATCGCCTCCGTGCCCACCAACGTCGACTTCACCAAGCCCGGTGACGATCCGGCGAACCGCGAGTCGGTGGCCCGAGGGCGGGTCCTGTTCCACGGCGACGGCGGCTGCGTGAAGTGCCACGGCGTGACGGCGCTCGGCGACGGCCAGGCCAACGATTACGACGACTGGAACAAGGTGATCGTGGAGTGGAGCAAGGAGGTGTCCGGCGGACTGGGGTCGGCCCAGGACGATGCCGGTCGCTCGGCCTGGCTCCATGCCGCCGCCGACGTGATCGAGGGAGACGCCCTCCGGCCGCGGACGATCCCGCCCCGGAACCTCAGACTCGGTCTGTATCGCGGCGGCCGGCGGCCGGTCGATCTCTATCGCCGCCTCTACACGGGCATCAATGGCGCCCCGATGCCCGGCGTCGGTCCTTCGGGACCCGGCGGCAAGGGGAGCGTCGCCGACGCGGAAATCTGGCATATCGTCAACTACATCCGGTCGTTGCCCTACGAGTTTGACGGCGAACTCGGGGCTGATCGGCCGATGGTGGCGAAGGATCGGTTCTGACGCGACGCCGACAGGCGTTCGACGAGGGAGTTCATCGACGTGGGCAAGCGACTCGCCGGCATTTTCTGGTCCCTGCTGTTCCTCGCCGTTCCGGTGCTGGGCGTGGCCACGTTCGCCATCGCCCCGGCCTACGACCACTGGCTGCCCAAGGATGTCTCGGAGCATGGGGCGAGCATCGACTCGCTCTTCTATTTCATCCTCGCCCTCACCGGCGTGGTGTTCGTGGTCACGGAGGTGCTGCTGTTCTGGTTCATGTGGAAGTACGACGAGTCGAAGCGGCAGGGCGAGGCCACCTACATCCAGGGCAGCCACACGCTCGAAGTCGTCTGGACGATCATCCCCGCCGCCACGCTCCTCTTCCTGGCGATCTACCAGATGAACGCGTGGGCCGACGTGAAGATGCGGCGGCCCGCCATGTCGCCCACGGTCGAGGTCGTGGCTCGGCAGTTCGAGTGGCGGCTGCGGTATCCGGGTCGCGACGGCACGCTCGGCACGGCCGACGACCTGTTCCTGGTGAACGACCTGCACCTGCCGATCGACGAAGACGTGCTGGTCCAACTCAAGAGCATGGACGTGCTGCACTCGTTCTTCCTGCCGAACGTCCGCATCAAGCAGGATGCGGTGCCCGGCATGAAGATCCCGGTCTGGTTCAAGGCCCGCGAGGCCGGCTCCTACGACATCGTCTGCGCCGAACTCTGCGGCTGGGGCCACTACAAGATGAAGGGCCGCGTGACGTTCGAGACGCGGGCCGAGTTCGACGCGTGGCTCGAGCGAAAGTATGCCGAGCAGGGGGCGACGCAACCCCCGCCCGAGGCGGCCGACGTGGCCGCCGCCGAGTGACCGATCACAGGTTCGACTTCGTTTCGATTCCGGAGGACCACCGATGACCCCGCCCCCCGTCACCACCGCCGCCACGACCAGCGTGGATCACGGGCATGCCGTCAGCCACGCGCCGGCGCACGCGCCGCAGGGAGGCCTGTCTCACTTCCTCTCGACCTACGTGTTCTCGAAGGACCACAAGGTCATCGGCCTGCAGTTCCTGTTTTCGACGCTGCTCTGGTTTCTGATCGGCGGCCTGCTCGCCCTGGCCGTTCGCTGGCAGGTGGCGTGGCCGTGGTCCGACGTGCCGGTGATCGGCAAGCTCTTCGCCCAGGAGGGCGGGCAGATGAGCCCCGAGTTCTACACCATGCTGTTCACGATGCATGCCTCGGTGATGATCTTCCTGGTGATCATCCCGATCCTCGCGGGCGCGTTCGGCAACTTCCTGATTCCGTTGATGATCGGCGCCGATGACATGGCCTTCCCCACCCTGAACATGCTGTCGTATTGGTTCATGTGGCCGGCTTTCCTCTGCTTCGGCGCCAGTTTCTTCGTGGAAGGCGGTGCGGCCTCGGGCGGCTGGACGAGCTACCCCCCGCTCTCGACCAATCCGGCCTCGTCGCCTGCCAGTGGCATGGGGCAGACGCTCTGGCTGCTGGGCCTGACGTTCGTAGGCGTGTCGAGCATGCTCGGCAGTGTGAACTACATGACCACGATCATCCTGATGCGGGCCCCTGGCATGACCATGTTCCGCCTGCCGATGACGATCTGGGCGATGTTCATCACCGCCGTCCTCCAGGCCTTCGCCCTCCCGGTGCTCACCGCCGCGGGCTTCATGCAGCTCTCCGACCGGATGCTCGGGACCGGCTTCTTCTCGCCCGAGGGCAACGTCGTCAACAACGCGATCGCCGGGGCCGGCGGCGGCCAGCCCCTCCTCTGGCAGCACCTCTTCTGGTTCTACAGCCATCCGGCGGTCTACATCATGATCCTGCCGGCGATGGGCATGGTGAGCGACATCCTCACGGTGTTCGCCCGCAAGCCGCTCTTCGGGTATCGCCCGATGGTCTACTCGATTGCCGGCATCGCCGGCCTCGGGTTCATCGTCTGGGGGCATCACATGTTCATGTCGGGCATGAACCCGGCCCTGGGCATCACGTTCATGGTGTCCACCATGATGATCGCCCTGCCGAGCGCCGTGAAGACGTTCAACTGGCTGGGCACGCTCTGGGGCGGCAAGATCCAGTTCACGACGTCGATGCTCTTCGCCCTGTCGTTCGTGTCGATGTTCATCATCGGCGGGTTGTCGGGCATCTTCATGGCCGCCACGCCGGTCGACATCTTCATCCACGACACCTACTTCATCGTGGCGCACTTCCACTACGTGCTCTTCGCCGGCACCGCGATGGGTGTCTGGGCGGCGATCTACTTCTGGTTCCCCAAGATGTTCGGCCGGACCATGAACGAGTTCTGGGGGAAGGTGCACTTCTTCCTCACGTTCATCTTCCTGAACGGCACGTTCTTCACGATGCACATCCTCGGGGCCGTCGGCTTCCCGCGCCGCCTGGCCGACGCCTACCACTACGAGACCTTCCACCACCTCCAGCCCCTGAACGCGTTCATGACCTACTGCGCCATCGGCATGGTGGCCACGCAGGTGATCTTCGC
>Ga0114976_10002776_pt1 | contig 10965 bp, 5 predicted proteins | sample S_130805_EF_Meta_FD_87319 | JGI IMG/M metagenome (GOLD analysis project Ga0114976, IMG submission 87319) | Freshwater microbial communities from Lake Simoncouche, Canada to study carbon cycling - S_130805_EF_MetaG | ecosystem: Environmental > Aquatic > Freshwater > Lake | place: Lake...
CGATCCCGACGGGCCGTTGCCAGCCAATCCGACCTCATGGAGGAGCGTTGCCAGCCCCAGGCCACCGATGCCAAGCCCCGCACGGGTGAGCATCTCGCGTCGGGAGAAACCGCCGCAGCTCCGGCATTCAGGATCTCTCATCGGTCACCTCCCTCGACGGCAACGGGCGAAACCGCCACAGGAACCTCCTAGTCAATATCGTCATCTGCCGGCAGCTCACTCGACGGCAACGCCGCCGGAGAACCCCGCACACTGACCTGACACTCCCCCTAGTTTAGCTCGGCTTCCAGCAAGCGACAACGCGGCGGTCGACTGGATGGTTGGTGGGACGGTACAACGCCTTTTCAGGAGCTTTCACCACCGGCTGATTCTGCCGGCCCTCACAGGACCCGCTGCGATGCGCCGTTATCAGACACCGCTCGGAATCGCCGTGGCGCTGGCGATCCTCCTCGGGATGGTGCTCCTCGCGCGGCAGGAGGCGGCAAGACGTGGGCAGCGTGACGACTCGCCCCCGCCGCCCGACGCATCGCAGGCCCGCGACTTCGTGGCCAGCGGCCGGCATCTCCTGGAGCAGCAACGGCTACGGGAGGCCGACGAGGCGTTTCTCCTCGCGGCCAAGTCCGATCCGAACCACGCCGACGCCTACCGTGGCCTCGCGGCGGTTGCCTACGATCAGGGAGCGCTGCTGCGGGCCGTCACGCATTTGGAGAAGGTTGCCGAGATCGACCCGGCCGACGGCAGGCCACACCGCATGATCGGGACCATCTATGCCGACCTCGACAAGCGTGAGGAGGCGATTGCGGCCTATCGCGCAGCGCTCACCCGCACCCTTTCCCCCGGCGCCCGCGCCGAGGTGACCCAGGAACTCGCAGAGCAACTGCTCAAGCTCGGCGATGCTGCCGCAGCCCTGGAGACACTGTCGCCTGAGGCCGACTCGCCGCTGGCGGCTGCCGTGAGGGCAGAGGCGACGTGGGCCGTTGAGGGGAGCGAGGCGGCGCTGCCGCTCGCCACCGCGGCCGCGGCAAAGCATCGCGACTCGGCGCGGCTCGCCGGCCTGGTGGGCCGGCTCCATGTTGACCGCGGCGAGTGGCAACAGGCGACGGAGGCGCTCGACGCCGCCCTCGAGATCGAGCCATCCGATCTCGAATCACTGCACGGGCTGGCCGCGGCCTATGAGCGGATGGGCCGCAAGGACGACGCCGAGGCGACCCGCCAGCGACGCGACGTCGCACAGAAGGGACTCGAGAAGCTCACCGCGCTCACCCGCGACGCGAATGCTCGACCGTGGGATCCCGCCGTGCGGCTGGAACTCGCCGCCACCTGCGACGCCCTCGGCAAGAAGGATCTGGCCGCGATGTGGCGACACTCAGCCGCCGCCTGCGGGAATGCAAACCAGCAGCCCACTCGGCCAACGCCCGTCGCTCGATGACAGACACGCCTGGGCCGCGGGGATCACGCCGGCGTGTAGACCTTGCGGCCGAGCATGCGGTCCATCGAGTCGCTCGTCTGAAAGACCAGCGCCTCGGGGTAGTGCTCGTAGGGATGGAAGTATTCAAACGTCAGGTAGCCGTCGTAACCGACCACGCTGAGCGCCTGCATGACTGCGGGCCAGTTGGTCGTGCCGTCGAGCAATGGGCGGAACGATTCGAGCGACGTGTCGGTACCCTTTTTGGTGAACTCCTTGAGGTGCACGTTTGCGATCCGCTTGCCGAGGATCGGAATCCAGTGCTCGGGGTATTGGTACATCATGATGTTGCCGGTGTCGAAGTGCACCCGCACGTGCTCGCTGCCGAATCCATCGACGAAGTCCACCATCTCCTGCGGAGACAAGAGAAAGCCGTTGAAGAAGATGTTTTCCATGTTGAGCGTGACGCCCGCCTTCTCGGCGGCGGGAATCATCCGGCTGACGGCGTCTTTGGCTCGCGTGAGGCAGACGTCGTTGGGGACCGGCTCGTGATCAGTCCGCCACGGGATGCAGACCGCTCCCGGCACCACGAGCACGTTGCGGGTGCCGAGATCCCGTGCGCATTCCACGATCTTGCCGGCCAGTTCGAAGCCCCGCTGCCGCTTGGCGGGATCGTTGCTGGTCAGCGGGTAGGGCCAGAAGAGAAACGAGCAGAGCCCGCTGATGGCGATGCCGATCCGGTCGGCCATCCGGCGGACCTCCTGGAAGTGGGCCGTGCCATGTTTTGGTGAGAGGTCGCTCTCGAGGTCGTAGTTGAGCTCAACACCCTCGAAGCCCGCCTCTTTGGCCAGCCGCAGGCACTGCTCGAGCGTCATCTTCGCGGGGTAGGGCATCGCCCAGAGATTCAGCGACTTGCGGAACGGATATCGCGGAGCGGGAGTCACGGCGTCGCGGGGCGACTCGGCGGACTGAGTGGCGACGGCCGATGCTGCGGCCACGCCTGCGGTCGCACCGAGGATGCCACGTCTGGAGAGGAGCAGACTGGGATCAAATGGGCTGGTCATGGGCGGCTCCGGAAACGTGGGAGGACGAAGCGACAGGTATTCTAGGCCGCCGCAATCTACGGCTTGGCCGCTGCCTGCTCGAGCGTGTGGTAGCGGCCCACTGGCAGATCCTTCCAGGCCTGCGACTGCGATGGGCTGCCCGGCCAATCGATTTCGACCTGCACGGCCTGCTCAGTCGCGTCGCCGACCGCCGGCCCGAACCCAAACACGACCCGCGGGTCATGCGCGGAGAGATAGCTGCCACCGCCGCTGACAAACCGCGTCTGCGTGCGGCCCGCCACCGTCACCCGCACACGTGCCCCGACCGCACAGCCGCCGTCGCGGGGCTTGAGTGCGAAGCCAATCCAGCAGGCGTCGTCTGGCGTCTCGTTCCGCAGCACGGCCGCCGGCTCATTGACGTTACTGATCACGAGATCGATGCGGCCGTCGTCGTCGAGATCGCCGGCGGCGAGCCCGCGGCCATGGTGGCCTACCTGGAAGTAGTCGCCGCCGGAATCGGTGGCCACCTTGAACCGGCCCTTGCCGACGTTGCGCAAGAGTGCGGGCCGCTGCGGCACCGTCGTGCCCACAGGATGCTTGATGACATGGCCGTTGGCGATCGCGATGTCCTCCCAGCCGTCGCGGTCGAGGTCGGCGACCATCGTGCCGAAGCCGACCAGCGACAGCCCCACCGCCGCCACGCCGCTCGACCGGCTGGCAAACGTGAACAGCCCGTCGCCGTCGTTGCGATAGAGGGCAGGCAACTCATGCTGGTAGTTGGTGACGAAGATCGCCGGCCGGCCGCTTCCGAAGGGATCTCCCACCGCCACCCCCATGCTGCCGTTGGAAATGCCGCGATCGTCCCGCGACACACCCGCCCGTCCGGCCACCTCCTCGAAGCGTCCGCCGCGGTTGAGGAAGAGGAGATTATCGGTCGTGTCATTGGCCACGTAGAAGTCGGGGCGGCCGTCGAGGTCGAAGTCGGCCGCCACCACGCCGAGCCCCTTCATCTGCGAGGTCGCCGGGCTGACAAGGATGCCGACGTCGGCGGCGACATCGGTGAACGTGCCATCGCCGTTGTTTCGATAGACCGCATGCGGTAACGCGTCGAATGACTTTGGCGGGCAGACGTCGCGGATGTTCGGATCGTGGTAGTGACACCGCGGGTCGTTGGCGAACGACCAGTTGACGTAGCGGCAGAGATAAAAGTCGGCGTCGCCATCGGCGTCGATGTCGGCCCAGGCGGCGCTCGTGCTCCACGCCGGCGTGATGCCGCCAGTGGCAGGCAGCGCGAGGCCGGCGGCAGCGGTGACGTCGGTGAAACGTCCGCCCTCGTTGTGATAGAGCGCGAGGCCGCCGTATCCCGTGACGAGCAGGTCGGCACGGCCGTCGCGGTCGTAATCGGCCACCGCCACACCGTTGGAGTAGCAGGGGGGCTTCGCGAGCCCCGCCGCCTCGGTCGCGTCGGTGAATTTCCAACTGCCCTCGTTGCGATAGAGCTTGTTTGCGACGCCCACGATCTCACGATTGTCGGCACCGGTGTACCGGCCGCCGCCTGTCAGGAAGATGTCGAGCTTGCCGTCGCCATCGAAGTCGAAGATCGCCGCTCCGCCGCCGAGCGATTCGAGGATCGAATAGTGACCGGCTTCGGCGTCGTTGTGATACGCGTGATCCACGCCCACCTCGGCCGCGATATCGCGGAACCAGCCGGTGGTCGCCGGCGTGGCTGGTGATGGGGCTAATGATGGGGCTGGTGTTGCCGACGTGGTCGCTGCCGCTAGAGACTGCTCCGACTGCCGCACCGAGTGCACCGTGCCACCCGCCAGATCGCGGAGCACCTGCTTCGTGCCGCCGCCGCCCGGCCAGCGGATCGTGACGGTGTCGGCCTTCGTCGCATCGCCAAGCCCGAACGTGAGCGTGCGTTCGCTCTGGCTCAGGTAGCCGCGGCCGGTCCGCACTTCCTGCCGTTGCACCCGCCCCGCCACTTCGACCGTGACGACCGCGCCGACCGCGTCCCGGTTGCTTCGCACGCCATCCCCCTCGAGCACGAGCCGTAGCGAGTGCGCCGGCGCATCGCGATCGTTGCGGAGCAGCCGCGGCGACCCGCCGTTGGCCGAGAACACGAGGTCGAGGTCGCCATCGCCATCAATATCCGCCGATGCGTTGCCGCGGCCGACGAGCGGCACGAAGAGATCGGCACCCGCCCGCTCCGGCGTCACCGGCTCGAACCAGCGGCCCCCACCGGTGTTCCAGAAGAGCTGCGGCGGCTGGGCGTAGGCCTGCCCGGACTGCACCTTGGCGATCTCCGGCTCCAGATGGCCGTTGCACGTCAACAGGTCGGCCCGCCCGTCGAGATCGTAGTCGAGGAACGTCAGACCAAACTTCAGATGCGTGCGGCTGGGCCCCGCCACGCCCACCGCAAGCGCGGCGTCGGCGAAGAGCAACGGCGCCGCGGGGTCATCGCTGAGAAAGGTGTCGGGCTCGTTGGCGAAGTTGCCGATCGCCACCGCTCGGCGGCCGGGCCTCCAGGTCGCCTCGTCGATGCCCATCCCTGCCCGCGGCCGGCCCTCGGCATAGGCCACGCCCGATCGAATCCCGATCTCGGCGAATCGCCGGCCACCCAGTGTCTCGGCTCCATCCTTCGCATCCGCCGGCACATTATGAAAGAGAAAGTTCCGCACCGTGTCGTTGGAGACGAAGATGTCTGGCCAGCCGTCGTCGTCGGCGTCGGCCACGCACACTCCGAGCGCCTTCGCGATGCCCTGTGGCTCTGCGCCCCGCGCGGTCGCTGTGAGGCTGGCGTCGAACACCTGCACCCCCGCCGCCTTCGACACATCGGCAAAGCGGCCGTCGCCCAGGTTGCGGTAGAGCACGCAGGTGGTGCCGGCGAAATTGTTGGGTGGGCCGTAGGCGCGGCCAAGCCCCACGATCTGAAAGCCGAGCTCGGCATCGGCGGCCGGCGACCAGGTCACGTAGCGGCAGACGAAGAGATCGAGCCTCGCGTCGCCGTCGTAATCGACGAAGGCCGCCGAGGTGGACCAGGCAAGATTCTCGCGACTCGTGGCGAAATCACCCGCGTCATCGGCGGGCCAGCCTCCCGGCCCGCCCACGCCGGCCGCCGTGGTCACGTCCACGAAGCTGCGGCCGCCCCCGTCGCGGGGCACGTTGTGGTAGAGCCGATCGCCACCGACGCCGGTCACGAACAGGTCGCACCAGCCGTCATTGTCGTAATCGGATGCGGTCGCTCCCATGCCGTAGAGCGGCTGGGCCAGGCCGCTGTCGGCGGTGACGTCGGCAAACCGGCCGTCGCCGAGATTGCGAAACAGCCCTGGTGTGGGGAGCGGCTCGCCCGGCGGTCGGGCCGCGGCCGGCCACGGCCGCGAGTTGACAAAGAACAGGTCGCAGCGGCCGTCGCCGTCGTAGTCGAACGCCACCACGCCCGCGCCCATCGCCTCCGGCAACAACTTGCCACCAGCCGCGCCGGTGGAGTGCGTGAAGGTGATGCCGGCCGCGGGAGTGATGTCGGTGAACGTCACACGCGGCACCTCGATCTCCTTACGGACTTCCGCCGGTGGCGGCACGACGACGGCATCGGGCTGAGGTGGCTTGGGCCGCCAGGTCAGCCATGCCGCCGCAGCGAGCAGACCGCCGCCAATCACGAGGGCCACGAGTGCCAGCCGCTTCATGGCACAGTCGCTCCCAGTCTGTCGGACACTTCCGGTTCGTCGGTCACTCCCAATTCGTCGGACGGGCGAACCAACGGATAGACGGGCACCGGCTCGGCGGCGAGGTTGGCCTCAGGATGCTCGGCCCGATACTTGGACACCGCCGTGGCAATCGCCTGCTCGTCAGGCCGCAGGAGCGCATGGATCTCGCGGTGGATCGCCGCCAGCGCCGCCCAGGCCTGCTTCCGCCGGCCGGGATCGCGATCGTCGGCACCGGCCGCGTGCTCGGCCAGCAACGCCTTGAGTTCGGGCAGCCGCGGCCGCGAGGGATTGAACGGCTCGTGGCCGATCGCCTCCACCCTTTCGATCACCGGGCTGGCTGTGTTGCCGGCGAGCCTGGCGAAGCACTGGGCAAGGCCGTAGTGGGCGTCGAGATCCTCGGGCTCGAGCGCGAGCGTCTGCCGGTATTCGGCCACAGCCCGGCGAAGTGTCTGCTCGCGCGCCGGCTCCTCCTCGATCACGCCGCGGCGGAAGATCGTGTCGGCAAGACGGTTGCGAACGACGTAGTCGCGGCTGAAGTCAAACCCGCGCGACAGCGGCTGGTTGTCGGGCTCGAGGATTCGCTCAAACGCGCCGATGCCGCGGTCGAGGTCCTCCGGCCCGGAGGCATTTTCCACGGCGACGAGCCCCGTGAACCAGTCGACGAGCCACCACGGCGGCGGTGGCGTGGCCGTCCGCGCCGCGTTGATCACATCGACCGCCTCAGGCAGTCGCCCTTCGGCGATCAGCACCCGCGCGAGGTTGATCCAGCCGTGGCCCGCCGCCTCCTTCGTGTCTGCAACCACCCGAAACGCCGCTTCTGCCTGCCGCAGCTCGCCGCGCTTGGCATTGGCGCCCCCTTCGAGCAGGCAGCCGATGCCATAGTCGTTCCACCGCTGCCAGGCCGGCTTCACCGGGGATGTCTGCTCGGCGAGCGTGGCCGCGGACTCACCGCCCGCCACCGGCAGCGTGACCGCATCCGCGCAGAGATCGACGACCGGTAGCACGGGCGGTGGTGCGTCCTTCGGTCCGTCGGCGAGCGATCGCTGCACGTAGTCCATGTAGGTCTGGTCGAACTTCCGGTAGCGAACCCGGGCGGCGAGCGTGACGGGCCCCGTCACGTCGGCCGGCACGTCGAGCAGGTAGTGCACGACCTGCGCGGCCCCAGGGGGAATCTGGTGGTCGTAGAGCGGCGTGAAGATGTCCTGCGGGTTGCGACGGTCAACCCGGTTGCCATGACGGTCGAGCACGAGCACGTTGAGGCGGTGGGCCCACGGATCGACGCTCCCCGAATCGCCCGGACCCGCCATGCGGCCGCTCGCGGCGATCAGCCCGCGATCTGCCTTCGCCGTGAATTCGAGCCACACCTCGTTCGAGTCCACCGTGCCCTGCGTGAAATGGTGTCCGAGCGCCAGCGTGCGCACCACCACCTCGACGAGATACTTCCGTCCCGGCTCGAGGGCGGGCAATTCCGGTCGCAACGGCGCCACCAGCAGGCCGTCCGTGCGGCCCTCTTCCTTGAGGCCGAAGATGTCCACACGCAGTTTGCGATCGCTGCCGTCGGTCTTGGTGCCGCGGAGGAAGTCGGCATGGCGGGCGGCGGCTGAGTGGAAGGCCGCTGCCGACTCGGGCCCGTCAATCACGCCGGTCTTCCGTCCCTGGCCCGACGAAGCGGCCACCGCCAGGATCGTCGGCAGGCCGGTGTTGGCGCCAGGAAAGATGTGGTCGTGCACCGATCGCGTGCCATTATTCGCAAAGTCACGGGCGGCTGGATCGGTGCTCGGCAGCGTCGGCATGTGGCAGGCGGCGCAGGTCTCGCGGGCGTGGTCTGGATAATAGAAGCTCCGCGCGCCGTGGCCCGATGCGCCGCTCAGAGCAAACGAGTCGTAGTGGTTCTGGCCGCGGAGGAAATCCTTGTAGTGGTTGACCTCGGGCGGGATCGAGACCTTGTGGCAGGTCGAGCAGAACTCGGCCGTACGGTGCACCGGCTTGAGGAACGACCGCTTGTGAAAGTCGGGCTTCGACTTCACGAGCTGCGCATTGACCCACTGGAGCACCTCCGAGTCGCTCGTCGCAAACGGATAATGGTGCGGCTCCTCGAGCGTGTAGCCGCCATTGCCCGCCAGCGTGTGCACCTCCGAGACGGCATGGCAGACGGTGCAGGTGATGCCGGCGTGGGCCGTGGGATGGTTGACGTCGTCGTAGTGCGGATCATCGAGCGCCCCCGACAACAGCGGCACCGGATCGTGGCAGCCCGCGCACCACTTCACCGCCTGCGTGTTGCCATCCCGCGACACCGCCACGGCCCGTGTCTCGCGGACGCTCGCCAGATAGGGCGGGTTGTTGAACGAGCTGTAATGATGCGCCGAATGGAACCAGCCCTTGTAGGCATCCTGATGGCATCGCAGGCAGTAGCTGTCCATCATCAGCGTGCTGGCATTCACGGTCCGGCCGTCGACCGTGCGGCTGCTCGACGGCGTGAACGCATCCTGCCGTCCGGCTTCGGCCACGACGGGGGCGGCGGTCCCCGCAGTCCGCACGGCCACGGTCCGCGGCATCCGCACCGGATCACCCACGACCGCCAGCAGTGCGATGCCCGCAGCCGCGGCGGCCCAGACCATGCCGCTGCGCCACGCCAGTCGCGGCCCCACGCGACGATGCGCGATGTACAGCGCGATCGCAGCCAGCGGCACCAGTTGATGCAGCACGAGCATGGTCACCCGCGCGGTCGATCCGGCCCGGAGTTGCGGCAGGCCGTCGAGCTGCACGAGCGCAAAGCCGGTCAGCACCACCACGAGCCCAGCGGCAAAGAGCCACAGGCCCCGACGGGCTGCCACGCGGTTGGGCCGGTGATGGGCGACCCGCCAGTGCGCGATCCCGAAGATCACGAAGGGGATCGCCACGGCCGCCCCGAGGGCGACGTGCACGAGAAACACCCAGAGCGTCGTGGGCGTGGTCGCCGATACGCCCCGCAGCCATTCGAGGCCGCGAATCAAGGAGAGGTAGCCGCCGCTACCGGCGAGCACAGCCGTGGCGGCGAGAACGAGCCAGAGCAGGGGTCGCAGGCCACCGCCCACGGTCGTCGGCCTGCGGCGGTCCGCCGCGGTTCGCAATTCCGGCCGGCTCGAAGCGTCTTCTGGCAGCCCGTCAGTGTGCATCGGTGCCCATCCTCCACCGACCCCCTATATAGTGATCGGCTGCCGCCGTCCTTCCCACGGAAACCTCTGGCAAAATCGTAGACGCCTCGCGGCCTGCTGTCGACTCTCACCGCCCCGGAGCGTGCATGGTCCTTGATCGCTATCTCGCCGCCGCCTGCCAGCTCGACCGCCCCAACCCGGCGGACCGTTCGGGCATTGCCGCCGGTGTTGATCACCAGCTCGCCATGATCGAGCGGGCGGTCGTCGGCTACCGTCCCTTCGGCGACGTGCGGCTGGTGGTGTTTCCCGAGTTCAGTCATGCAGCACCGATCTACGAGACCGTCGCAGAAATCCACGACCGGCTCGCCGTACCGATCCCCAACGATCACACCGACCGCTACCACGCGGCGGCCCGCAGCCACGGCATCCACATCCAGACCGGCACATTCCTGGAATGCGACACGGGATATCCGGGGCACGTCTTCAACACGACCTGCCTGATCGGCCCCGACGGACTGCTCACGAAATACCGGAAGGTGAATCCCTGGCTGCCGTGGGAACTGCACACAAGCCCGCATGATCTCCCCGGCTACCATGAGCCGCTCTTTCCTGTGGCCGACACCGAGCTTGGCAGGCTCGGCGCAGCCATCTGCTACGACTGGCTCTTTCCCGAGAGCATCCGGCAGCTCGCGATCGGCGGCGCGGAGGTGCTGATCCGCGTGTCGGCCTACATGGACCCGTGGGGAGCGACGCCGCCGCTCGACTGGTGGACCGTCGTGAACCGCTGCCGCGCGATTGAGAACATCGCCTACGTCGTGGCCGCCAACCAGGCCGCCAGCGCCTCGAACTATCCTCCCTTCTCGTGGCCAGGCGGAAGCATGGCGGTCGATTTCGACGGCCGCATCCTCGCGCAGGCCGATCCCGGCCCCGGTGAAAAGATCGTGGTGGCGCCGATCGACCTGGCCGCGCTCCGCGCCGCCCGCGAGCGTCGCAGCGGCCACCAGATGCTGGCACATCTGAGGACGGAGACCGCGTCACTGCCGCAGCTCTTTCGCCAACAGACAGTGTCGCAACACAGCACGCCCACCTACGCGGGCAACGAACAGGCGACGGCCGCGGCCCGCGCGAGACTGGAGCACGAGCAGCGGAGAAGAAGGTCATGACGAGAGACACCCGCCCGCGACGCATCGCTGATCATTCGCCCCATTCTCCCAATTCGCCGCGCACCGCCACGCCCACGTTCGTGATCGCCGTGATCGGCGCGGCCGCCTCGCTCGGCCTGCTCGGCTGGGCACTCGTCACTAGTCGACCGGCCGCGCTACCACGGGCAGAGGGCCGCGTCACAAAGTGGGAACGCAACGGCAACACCACCGACACAGCAACCATCATTCCCGAGGCCGCCGTGGAGGCAACCAACCGCGGCGTCGGCCTGATGGAACAATTCAACTTCGACGCGGCGGCAGAGGAATTCGCCCGCGGCCGCAAGGCGGCCCCCGACTGGCTCCCGGCCCGGATCAACCATGCAATCGCCCTGCTCAACACGGCCACCGATCCCAACCTCGACGCCGCCCGCGACGAACTGGCCGCCGTCCTCCGCGACCATCCGAACAATCCTCACGCACACTTCTGCCAGGGGATCATCGCGTTGCACCGCAACGAACTCGACGTCGCACAGC
>Ga0114976_10002778_pt1 | contig 10963 bp, 18 predicted proteins | sample S_130805_EF_Meta_FD_87319 | JGI IMG/M metagenome (GOLD analysis project Ga0114976, IMG submission 87319) | Freshwater microbial communities from Lake Simoncouche, Canada to study carbon cycling - S_130805_EF_MetaG | ecosystem: Environmental > Aquatic > Freshwater > Lake | place: Lake...
AGTTGTATCATGGCGACGCAAGCAGCATCCTTTAAATCCTTGTCATACAATACCGGCGCTGCTCGGGTACCCGTGAGTCTTTGTAACAGACCAACGCATGTAACACGCTTTTGTCGATAATCGCTGACTGAATTGAAGACTTTATCCGGTTCGCCTGCACACACGACAATGGAGACGCCGCACGTATAAAAGACTCAAAGCATTCAAAAATTAAGCGTCTGCAGAGCGGCGAGCTTCACCCGTAGAGGTACCTCGTCTGTCGTGTTCAGACTTGGCGCGACTACCGCCGCGTCTGCGGGTGCGTCTGGTGGACTCTTTGCAGATGGACCGAGCAAGGTCGGAGCGTCGGGTCGTGTGGCGGGGGTTATGTATAAATCCCTGTACCTCCAGGTGCAGTTTTTGAACCTCTCGACATTGTCTGGATCGTCTCTTACCTCCGGATCGCGAAGTCCTTCTGCGAGTTGTGAAATTAAGAGAAAGTAGTTCTGTCCCTGCTCCAAATGTATACCATTGAATAACTCTTCGCAAGATGGATCATATTGAGCCGATAATGGTGTCGCCCATTTTAGTTTCAGGGGGTCGTTAAACTTCTTCGTACAAACACCATATGCGAGCCTGTAATCGCGCCAGTCATTAAACCTTGACGTTTTTTCCAGCAGCTCTGAAACTTTTTCGGTTGGGTTATACCTCCATCCTGTGCTTGATTTTAATGCAACTCGGCTTACCTTTTCCATGATGATTTCCTTTTGAGCGACCCCCGACGTCCCACCTACAGTTGTATTGTCTACAGCCACTTTGTCGCTGGATCTAAACCACGTCCATGGCTTATAAAATACTTCTTTATTATCAAAGCTCCCACCAACATCAACCCCTCTCTCAGACATAGGCATAGCAAAACACACGTATATATCAATCGAGTATAAACAATCGCATTTATTATTTAAGAGGTTGCTTCCACACACATCTTTTAACATGTCCAAAATCACGGACTTGATTGACGACCTGGACCAGGCCGTGCCGGTGTCCAAGGCCGAGCTCGACGCTGAGCTCGACGCTTGCTTGTCCAAGTACCAAAAGGACAACGACGCCCCGCTGTCGCCAGGACTACTCACGATCGCACACAAGCTCGCCAAGAAACGCGGCAAAACGCCTGCGTACAAGGGCATCAACTTCGGCCTGGTCATGCAGACACGCGTAACTATCAGCCAAGCGCGCAAGGACATCAAGGAAATCAGTGCTCTCACGCAGACCTCCAAGAAGAAGTCGGTCAATACTAAGACCATATACACCGACGCCATGTACACCATCCCCGGCGAGTTCCACAAGCAGTGGTTCCGCTGCAGGGTCATCAAGAAGGTCCGCCACGGGTACCTCATCAAATGGCTCGACGGCGACAAAAAGGACACCTTCAAGCTCCCGCAGCATATCAGGCTGGAGTAGGAACTAAAGCAGTATTCGTTTGTTTTGTTTTATGTAATAAACTGTACTTCATTCCTCACACCAAAAACATAAAAGTTATACCTCTGTCTTAAGATCTTCATCTACACACCAGCCCAGCTCTTGCAGTCGTGCCAGCAGCTCCGGCACGTCCCCGATGTGCTGTTCCTCGCCTGTGCGGCTCACCGATTTCTTCAATCTCTCCCATACCGTTTTTTTTGGCTCCGGCTCATTCTTTATCGCCTCCTCCGCCGTAGTGATGTGTTGCTTGATAGTTGACCACACATAACCCTCCCAGAAGCTTTTACCCCAATAATGCACACTTGCCAAAGTTTCTCGATTCAGATACAACTTCTTGTTTTCGTCTTCTTCGTCTTCATATAGCATTTCCACATATTCCACGATCTGTTTCAGCAGAGCAACCCAGCTTCGTCTGAATTCATATTTGCCCTTGTATATTCCTGCAAAACGGTCGTCCTTTGACAGGCGACCCGCTCTCTTATAACGTCCATCACATGCCAGATACTTGGTGCAGTTGCGCAGAAACTCACAGCACCTGTACGTGTCTTGCGTTTTCGAGAACGATCGCGTCGCCATGTACTCAGACAACCCATTGACACCGAGAAGTATAACACCATCATGTACGTACTTTGGTGAATTCATAGGTGTGAAAAAGTTCGCTGTAGCTTCGACGAATCGAGACACAAGCCTGTCGTATGTCTTGCACATCGTCCCCAAGTCGTCCGCCAATTTCACCCGGGCCGCCGACCAGGTGTTCTTCACCGCTACGTCGGCGGCCTCCGCCCGTGCGTATTCAGCTATTCGCTGTGTTAGCAATTCTTGTGCTTTTTCGTCGTCGACTCGCTTTTTTGCCGCGTCTGCTACCCTTTTTGCCTCTTCATCTCGCATTTTTTCTCGTCTTTTTGCCTCTTCCTCTCGCCTTCTTTCCTGTGCCTTGAGCCTCTCTGCCTTACGCTTCTCGCTCTCATTCCTCTTCAAGAAGTCTCGTACAAGATCCAACACTTCATCAATGCGCTTCGAAATGTCTTTACCAAAGCTCTCTTTATGAGAACTTTTTTCTGCAGCGTAGCTCAGCCTATACTCGAACATTTCTTCAATGTTATTGATCGCTCGATCAACCGTCATCTTTTTACGCACATAAGTTTTTACAAGTTTGCCCTTCGCATCTACTCTCTCTATTATTTCCCACATTTTTTCTACACATATTCTTATGCCAGAACTAACGGTGTTTCCCCCTTCTTTGCCAGTACGATTGAATTCAGCCCGCAGAAACGCGTCAATCAGCATGTTCAAGTCTCGCAGCCGGTTCGCTATCTCTGTTATTTCAGCAGCACATTCCCGTTGTCTGGTTGCCCTTTCCGTCTCGTCACCGTGATATGCATCTTTATCACCAAAGCTCCCACCAGTATCATGATCGGGTGCCACCTTTCCTCTCGAGAACGGCGCTTCTTTATTCTCGAACATCCCCTCATCCGTCAGCATCTTCAACTGGTCCAGAGCCTCGAGCATCTCATCGCGTTTGGCCATGCAATCCTCACCTCTCAACCTTTATATTTCAGACCGAGTTTCTTGTCACAACATTTTCAACAAGACGCACACATACCAGCAGTACTGCAACTCTTAAAGTCATACGTTTCATTCTGAAAACCTACACCTCCGCTATATTCTTCAATCGCGCCAGTATAGCATTTTGCATGGCCGAGTTGCTTTGTGTCGGTCCGTCTCCCGCCGTTTGCGTAGTCAACACGTTGATCCTCGCACGGAACTCGCGGATGCTGTACTGCCACGTTGGAAAAGCTGCTGTAAACTCCTTGGCTCCCATTCGCTCGCACAGTTCACGCACACATCCACACAAGTTCGTGTAATTCTTCACAGTGAATATCTCTTTTGGATATATCGTATCCCTCTCCAATGCAGTCAACAAAATACCCAGGTTGTTTGAGTTATAATACGACACATAATCGCTTCTGTTCAGGTCACGCAAGAAGTCCAGCATACACTTGCGAAATATCAATAATTCTTCCTGTTTCATGCGTATCATACAGCACTAGCAACCAGACATATATACTCCCACGTGAACTATTCAACTCTGTCGTGTTGCATGAACGAAAGCAATCTGAGCAGTATAAGAGGCATCAAAGACACACACATGTCCGACGAGAAAAGCATCACCGTACGTGTGGTAGACTGGACGTCGGGCACTGAGAGGATCACGCATCCAGCACAGACAGTGCTGGTCAACGCGACGGGGGGGGGTGTAAGCGGCATCCAATAAATCACGGTGATATTGTCAAATCATCCAACCCTCAAACAAGACCGTGCAAATATATAAGATTCCCACATTAATCTCATGACTCCGTATTACATATGGATAAATAGACACCAACTTCCAGTACAAATCACTCAAGAGGATATTTCATTCTCATTTCGTCAATGGATTATATTCAAAATACGACAAACTTCAGGCCCTGAAAGTGACCAGGAAGACGACTCCCACAACGATGACGTGATGCAATCCGATGAACGACTACCTGACATCCGTCTTGATTTTCGTTTTTTACAGTGGAATAATGCAATACGCTTATCATGTGACAAAGAGCACAACGTGTGGTGGCAGGATGTAGACTCCAACACGTTAGAAAAGCCGCTCTGGTCGGAAGGACAAAACAGGCTTCAACTTGAGTGGGATAAAGAATATCAATTTCATGTATTAGAAGGTCAAGAATATGTGTCCATGTTGTTGATGGTGACCAAAGACACAGGTTACCCCATCAGATCGCCCAGTCCACCAAGTAGGCCATCGACACCAGTCACCTCGTTCGCAGTCGGCAGGGACACCCCTTCTCCAGACAGGACACCTAAGCGTCCCGGACTGCTCACTGCTTTGCTCAGACAACTGCAAACTCTTTATTGATGTAATCCTCTTCTAACCAGCCAATATACATATATTATAAAAGACAACCTACTCTCGTGCATGGATCCATTCTATCTATCCAAGTTGCAGACCGTTTTCACAACCTTCTTCCTCGGCATTAAGAACATCAAACCCGAGTTTTTGAGCGAAGAATCCAAAAGAGAATGGACTAATCTAAGCAATAGCTTCTCCTATCAGGAATATCACAGGTATCCAGAACACGTCATTATCAGCGAAAACGTGTCGGCTCTGTTACACAAGTACATGCTCATCATATGTGACCATAATTGTTTACCTATCCTCACCAAAAGTTGTCCGGGCTGCTATTGGCTCTTGAGCTTCATCGACACAGAACTCGCCAAGCGCAAAACTCTACAGTCTTCTTTCTCCCCAGCCGGCAACCCTGACAGGTCTGAAGTCCTGCTCACACGAGTGCAATCTCTGTTGAATTGATTCCCGATGTCACGGTGATATTGTCAAATCAATACTCGATATCCCTACGCCTCCGCTATATTCTTCAATCGCGCCAGTATATAATATGTAACTGTCTCCTCACCTGTCCTGCTAGACGACGACCCGAACGAACCGCTTACATAAAAGGTTCAAAACGTTTATTAATAAACACACATACATGAACCTCACTCACTCAAACCTGATAGTTGACGCCATCGTCCAAGTGAGCACAGTAGGTCGCCTTCTGATCAGGGTACAACCAGCGGCCCTCCCCCTGAATGTACTTGGCTTTCACCGTCACATAGCGCCCGGGATACATAAAATACGGATTCCAGAGCACAGGGGTGGTACGAAGAGCGGCACGCGTCTCCTTGATGGCATCCTCAACGGGATCCTCCACAGTTTTGTAGTCCACGAAACGTCCCTCAAACATGTGCTCCTTGATCCTCTTGAGACACTTCAGGGCCTCTTGGGCCTTTTCAATAGCCACTGGCATGTTCTCACACTCAATGCCGCTCGTGACACCGTCACGAGCCCTTGCAGCACACATCTCGAGGTGCTTCCACATCTCAAAGTTGTCAAAGGCAGTTCCAAACATACTGAATGATCCAACAATTCATCATATCTTTTATATAAAATATGTATATACTCACTTCGATCAATATTCGTCGCATGTCCCATGTACTTATATCTCCATATGAAAAACTTCTTCATGTCCATCACCCATCGATCCTAGTTCTTGTAGCAATGAGCTCATCCGCAGCTCACGTGCATGCTGAAAGCCATCCAACTCCAATTCGGGTTCATCGAGAACAAATTTCAGCTTCAGGTCTTCGATGTTTACCATACCATAAGTGACATTCATACTTTCAATCTTGTCTGTGATATTCTCTACGACATCCTTGACAGAGAGTTTCTGATGCTCATATATGAAAGAAGTAGTGGTGTTTGGTGTTAAATCCAAAAGTACTATTATTTCATGACCTTTGTGAAACATTTGGTCAATCCACTTCTTCAATTGGCTCGCGTCTTGCACATCACGGATGCCTCCCTCCATGAGGTTCTGCAGATATGTCATCTTTTCCTTCAACTTTTGTTCGAGAGTTACCTGGGAGAGATAGGCATGTAACTGGCTTTTAAGAGTCAGCCAAGTCACACTCATGTCTCCCGCACGCGAGTGCTTTATATGATTACGAATTTATCACAGACAGTGGAAAACTACATACTTTTCTCAACCCCAACAGTACAAGCTAATACACACACCAGCAACAAACCAAACTATATTTAAGTCACACTTACACAACACATGTCAGCGCCACCCACACATCCTGTCATACCACGACAGTACGACATAGAAGTCGGCCCGTGGGACGACAATGGAAATCCGACTCGCCGCGTTGCTCTCGATAATTTGTACACCAACTGCAGTTACTTCAAGTGCGCCCTCGTACCAGACGCTCTCCATGTAGGTCTCATGTTCTCCACAGGAGACTTTTTAACGGGGAAATTAGAGACGCCTCCGAACTGCAAGAGTTTGTGGATGATCGCCCTAACGCCAATCCGCATAAAGGAAGTATATGATCATGTCAATACACTATATCACTTGGATGACAATGTCTCAGTTTTCTCAGCCGGGTCCATTTTTTACGTAAAATGGAACCACAAGTACATTCTCCAGAGCGAAAATGGTACAGCTATATTATTACGCATCGTCCAGCATAATCCTGAACCTGACGACGGCGTAGTGCCTATTTCTTACCATCAAGGATATCCGACGAAGACATTGACACACCACATAGACATGAAAATCTTACTCTCCCGTCTACAGGTTTTGTCAAATATTTCTTCATAGACTATGTATCAGATTGAGGACATGTTCTTCATTTAATATGTCACAAACTTATTCAATAAAAGAACACAACCGAGACAGTAACATCTCCCGATACATGAAACTTACGGTGTTATGTCCCTCTCTCCACTCATTCATTTCGTCTAAATGCATATCTACATTCGGGGGGAGGGACTCTCTCGAGTCCACCGGAGTCCTCCTGCCACTAGAAAATCTCATTATGCAAGTCACAATGTCTAAAATCTCATACATATACCCACGAGATTCCAATTTACGAATAAAGGGCTGACACTCTGGACTTTTCAATACCTCTATGACTTCCCCACTCACTTCAGCAGCATCTAATCCCTTTTGTATAGTGACGTTGAGTCTCTGTAGGCATCTCCACACCTTGGCTGATTCAGGAAATTTCCACAGCTTGTCTGCTTCAACAATGGGCAAGTGGTAGTCTATATTGGGTTTATACTCAACAGCATACAATTCACAATACACAGACAGTAATGAGCATGCATGGCGAAAGTCTCTTGGATTTCGCGTCTCCATACCACACACATGTTCTCGTGCTATATATAAACACCCATTTCTCCAGTGAGTACAGTCATCCATATACCAGTCACTCCATTTATTCCATCATTTAGTATGTCACTGTCTCCCCACCCGTCCCGTCTAAGTCACATGTATTTATATCTCCGTGTGAAAAACTGTATAGATCGCCCTCGGGGGGGGTCCCTCATATATATACAAGCGACCGATTATCACACGAAACGAAATCTTCATTTTCAATATATTCTGCAATACCGGCCAATACCGGTATTTGTATAAATACCGGGCCTTATTAATACCGGGATACATATCAGTCATATCGGTCTTACATACCGGAGTTCATCTTTACAACATATACTATAAAGGTACTCAAACATCACGACATCAACATCATGTTTGTCCGCCCTCACATGGCCACTGTCAAGGCGTTCCGCCACACCCAGAAGAAGGGCAAGGCGTTCCGCATCAAGGCCAACGCCATCATCAAAAAGACAGTCAAAGAGCGTGATATGCTCAGGACTGCAAATGATACGCTTCTTGCCGACTGCACTGAAGCCGAAGAGAAGTGCCTCGACTTCAAGAGAAAGCACACACGCTCTCTCAAGAAGCTCAACAAGCTCAAGATGGAGAACAAGACTCTCAAGAAGAGGATTGGTTTCATCGACATGGTCGTCATGGAACTCCTCATCTGGACAGCGTGTCTTTTGACCGCCGTCACCTTTCTCAAGTAGAGAACAGTAGGCATACACAATAAATGTTCAGTTGTTTATTTTTATAAAAGAATAGACTCGTTTTCTCATGGACTCACGCTGCTGCGCCCAATATGTCATCTTCCATATTTAAGACACGATAATAACTAAAATCGTTACATAATATGCCCAAGAGGAACTCACCTGACTCTCCCATGTTTGAACAGTTTTTGAACAAGATTCAGGCAAACTTCAAGACACAGTTCCTCAAGAGTGAGAATGACACAGAGTCTGAGTCTAGTGACGAGGATGAGCATTCCTACGACGGAGACACAGAGACTGAGTCCGAGTACGAAGTCGAAATAGCTGACAAGGAATAGTAGACACATTCATGCATAGTCGGCTATGGATTTTATGACAATAATTTCAGATTTGACAATAAACTGAGTATATTGCATGATTCGAACTGTATTGACTGATGAATTGGTTTTCCTTCCACAGCATATGAGATGACCGTAACATATGATGTGATTGGTTTTCTGCACATCGGACAATTTTGATCACGATATTGCATCTTATCGTAACACATTTTACACATACAACAATGACCACAAGGTTGTAGTATTATATCTTTCACATTACTCAAACAAATCGCACACTCACGAAGCTCGTTGCCTTCATCATCTATTATTTTCAGCCTTTCCGGTGCAATGGTTATGTACTGTATTACTTGTCCAGTAAATACTCTCACAGACAACATGTCCCCGGACATCTCGTCTCGCGGAACATTGAATTTAATCTTGCTGGAAGATTGTCCCATTCTCCAAATGTTATATCCTAGATCAGAATCTGCAACCATTTCGTCTTTCATTCGAATTTCCATACATTTTGTCTGTTTCTCGAAATCATCATCATCAAAAACATACACATTATTATTACGATCCGATGAAGCTAAAATGGATACATCAAATATGGATCGTGGTTTGATGAGAACGTAATCAAGCACTTGCCCATCATCCAACTCATATATAAACTCTTTCACTACAATTTTGCGATTTGTATAAGCATTTCCATAATTGTACTCTTCATTTTCAAAAAGCTGAACTTCAATATGTTGCATCTTCCACATTCCATGTTCACCACGACCACTCATAAAGAGACGTAACTGCATCATTTATACAAAACATACACAATAAATGACGAATTCTTTATTTTTATAAAAGAATAGACTCGTTCCCTCATGGACTCACGCTGCTGCACCCAATATTCTATTTTTCAACTAACCGACATCGAACGCGGAGCATGCGATGCTGCCCTCCATCTCTCCCAGCACACCAACATACAACTCCTACCCAACGTACACATTAACGAGAAGATGGAGCTCAATGGGTTCAAATTCGACTGTGCCGGCTGTGACATGGCCAATGTCTTACCGATGCCGACCAATTTATTCGATTGCAATGTCGCATACGAAGTCATTAGCGAACAGAACATGAACTTTAATGATAGAGTATTACATATTTTACAGAACATGGAGGGGTACAAACAAAAGCTCAATACCGTCATAGAAGAGTTAAAGAGCCACACAGGGAGAGTCCCCTCGTTTTCCTGTATGGTCGATGACAACGACGACGAAGTATGCAATGAGGACGAGCTCGTGTTCGCAAAGCATACGTGCGACAGAGAAGTATGGGATGAACAATTGCCGCGTAAAATTGGTCTGTACCATGCCTTCGCGAGGCCATACACAAAGGATAGCATCGAACATAAACTGTTTATCGTGCTCTCGGGATCGCTGCCGTTCATTGATGAAGAATTTCATATGCTTTGGCAAGACTGCAACGCGTTTGTGACATGTGAACAACTACTCGCATCCGAAGAGCTCCAATATCTTCGTTCTGCGACGCTTAGAAATCACAATCGTGTGGCTGCACGTGTAGCAGATGCACTCGGTCTTCCTGTCAGGTGTTTCATCGACACAGAGGATCCAACTGGCAAAAAACGGAGCGCCCATCCGACCACTATTACACAGAAATCTGACATAGAGCTGGATCTCCAAACTCGTCGAGTGCATATGGTTGATAACGGATGCTTTTTACACAAGTCACACAACGGAATTTTGTTCGATATGCACTGTAACGAAGGATATTGGCTTTACCGTGGTCCGCCAGACAATGCAAGCCAGAGTACATTTGGCACGATTTTCGACTACCCCGGAACTATGACCTGCTTTCCGACCAGCACGTTTAAATACCACACAAAATTCCCATCACGGGGCACCGTCGTTTCAAGTGTAGTGGAATCCAACAAAGACACTTTATATGAGCGCGCAGAACAGGTGCAGATTGACACGCTCTTTCCAACCGAGAATTTCATGAAAGTCTGTGAGAAACTGGGATTTAACCGGAACAACGATATAGTGCATTTTATGCCTATATTAAAATACGTATCGGAAAGGGCTTTTTGATCATATCAATCAAATCTATATAAAGGCATTATATAGAAGAGCAATGAAGACTTACGTCAACATTTGTTTTGAGATGCCAGATGAAAGTGAGTGTGACAAGATGTATGAGTATCTCGAAACACATCCGATAGACATATGGAATTACGAGGAACGTGTTAGACAGAACTTTCATGCACGAGGCTTCAACGCGAACTTCCATGCGCACTGGTCAAGCAATGACATTTTATCTGCTAGAGTAACCAGATTGAATTTGAAAGATGCCAATATCATCCAATACGAAGTCACCCTGACACAAGACGCCACAGATCCAAGGATCCTTGTAGACATCCTACGCCGATGCAGTAACACACAAGAAGGAAACGTCGGCAGTGCCTGGACGATCCACGCATGGTATCGACGAGAGGGCGAGGACACATGGACTGAGGACGCGGGGAATAACGGACAAGTGACGCGTTATACAGTTAAAGTACACACGCTCTTGTGTCAGATGAAAGAGATGATATCAACTTAGATGAGGTGTATATTTAGTCAGATTATTATATAAGAGTTGCATGTTGACTTTATCATTACACATGTATATCTACGAGTCG
>Ga0114976_10002779_pt1 | contig 10961 bp, 6 predicted proteins | sample S_130805_EF_Meta_FD_87319 | JGI IMG/M metagenome (GOLD analysis project Ga0114976, IMG submission 87319) | Freshwater microbial communities from Lake Simoncouche, Canada to study carbon cycling - S_130805_EF_MetaG | ecosystem: Environmental > Aquatic > Freshwater > Lake | place: Lake...
AGCCGGAACAACATTTACAGACGGAGTAGCAAACGACGTAACAGCGGCCAAGCTAGGCGCGCTAGTTACCAACGCAACGCCTACCTCTGGCTTTATTCAAGATCGTACTCAAGAAGCTATTATCGCAACTAACGACACACTCTTAATTGGTGACGCTTCCGACTCAAGCAACTTAAAGCGGATGACAGTTGCTAACTTTGCCGAAACTTTACCAACGGCCAAGGTTACCACTGGCACGATTGAGACAGGCACGTTTGGGACTACGACTTCGACTGCGGCTACGATTACAACTGGAGTTATCCCAACCCTTACGACTGGAACTACTACATCAACAAATGAAGTTGTTACCAATGGAACAATTACCAACCTATCCGCAACCACATCCACATTCCTTGGTACAATCACAGGCTCAACCAATATAATTAACATTGGTGGCGGGCAGATTTATAAGGATGGGAGTGGGAATGTTGGTGTGGGAACTACGGCTCCATCCACATTCGGAGTTGGATCAAAGCTAGTTGTCGCTGGAGCCATAACAAGCGGTTCGATAAATTATTCTGCCACATTTTCTGACGGAACAACAAATCAATTAAGAATTGGGCATGTATCTGGAGTGGCGAATATCTTAACTGATGCTAATGCGGTTGCAATACGCACTGCGGGAACCTCCGAGCAGATTCGCATTGGTGGAGATAAAGTTGGGATTGGGATTACGAGTCCCGCATCAAAACTTCATATAGATAGCGGGTCATCGACACTTCCATTGATTCAAGTAAGCGCAAACTCTGGAAGTCCTAGTTACTTTGGTGGAGCAAATTCGCTTTTTACTGGAGGAGGAACAACAGACCTTGGTATTTTTTCATCAAATAAAATAATGCTTGGTGGGTCTGGCTCGCCGACTGCAACGATAACTGGTGGCAATTTTGGGATTGGGATCACGAGTCCCTCTGCACAACTTGAACTTTCCACCGACAGCGCAAAGAAGCCGTCAACTAACACTTGGACAATTACATCCGACCAAAGGTTAAAAACCAACATTACAAACGCCGACAATAATCGGTGCTACGAAATTGTTAAACAAGTTCCACTTAAACGCTATACTTGGAAGGGCGAGGTTTATTCTCAAGAACAAGTAAAAGACAGGAGCAAATTGGGTTGGATTGCACAAGACGTAGAGGAAGTATTCCCCAAAGCTGTTGGAACTAGCAGATTTGCCTACAATCAAATCTTTGAGGACGTAATCACACCAGAATTGGATTCTGATGGTAATGCTGTGCTTGATGAGAATGGTGTAGCCAAAACAAAGACAGAGAAGAGATTGGTTAGCGAGGATGTTATTGAGGATTGCAAAGACCTTAACTCAGACCAGATTTATGCGGCTATGTACGGCACAATTCAAAAGTTGATTGAGAAAGTGGAGTCACTAGAATCCAAAGTAGCAGCCCTGGAGGCAGCTTGACCCTAACCGAAATCGCTCAGTTTGCCGGAGAGAAGATCGGGAAGACCGACTCCGACACTCTCACGTTCCTGCAAAAGTCAGCATCGCTGAACTACCGGCGCGTCTGGAACTTTGCACCCTGGCGCGAGAGTGTCACTAGATCGACGTACTCGGTATCCACATCTACCAGGACAGTAACGCTAGGGTCATTGGTCGAAAATCCTCTCTCTATCGCGTATGGTGACAGCGAACTGCTGGCAGTAGATTTGCAGACAATCATTAGCCAAGACGCCGACCTACTTGACGACAACAGGACAGGAACTCCAACCCAGTACTACTTCACAGGCCGCGGAACGTCCGGGACAGCGCAGATTGACCTTTATCCTCTATTGAACACGTCGAGCACGACGCCCCTAAAAGTGGTCGAGAAGAACCAGTGCTTAACCAGGTCAAATTATGTCGTGGACTTTCCACCGGCGTCAAACGCGATTACCGACGAGCTCAGATTGCCACACGTTCAGCACGTTGTCCTGGCATTGACTCACGCCGACGCGCTGGAAAGGGAGAGGCAGTACGCAAAGGCTCAGGCTGTGGTGGCAACAGCGAATGCTGATCTATCTGCCATGGCTCAGTACGAAATGAGCCAGGTCGGAGGAATCAAGGTCATCACTCCGTCCAGCCTTGGAGAATTCAGCATATTAGACATATCGGTTTAGTGCTATGCCACTTTACAACGACAACCTAGACGATCTTCTAGCCATATCCGGATCGTTTAGTTTTGATGGGGGCCAGGTATCCGGCGTCACGCCAAGCCTAATTGCAAATAACCAGGCTAGCGATCTTTACAATATGACGATAAGTCCGTCTGGAATTCTCCAGACGAGACAAGGGATCGAACAAATATCTTCCAACGTCTCCAGCGAATCATCAATTCAGGGCATGCACTATCTAGACACTCCAAACATCGAACATATTATTCTTGCGACGAACGGAACGATCTACAAAAGCACAAGTGCAACCAGCTTTTCTACGACAAACGGTACGGTCACGAGCGGGGCTGTTGACGTGGACTTCACGCAATTCAAAAACAAAATTTTCTACACGGACGGAGCTAGCGAACTTCATTACACGGACGGAACAACGTCGTACAGGCAGGGGTCGAAGGTTTCGACAATTACGGTTTCAACCCAGGGCTTGGGATATACAGGGTCGACTGCCGCAGTAACAATTGGAGCTCCAAATTTAAGTGGAGGAACAAATGCAACGGCAGTTGCATTGATTTCAAGCGGAACTGTATCTGGCGTAACAATTCTAAACTCTGGATCTGGGTACACATCTGCTCCATCAGTTACAATAGCTGCACCACCCTCCGGTGGAGGACACTTTACGGCAACAGCCACAGCAACCATATCAAGCATCGCCCCAGCCGGACTTCGACTTATCCGCCAGTTCACAAACAGACTTTTTGCGGTTGGGACAGGAGACAATCGAAACACCCTCTACGCATCAGATCTTCTTGATGCAGAAGTCTGGAAATCGACGAACAGCATTATCGTTGGTGGCGACGACGGAGAGGACATTGTGGCAATTCAGCCTTTCTTTGACTTTGAAATCCTCGTGTTAAAGCCAAACAAGATCTACCTAGTAACAGCAGATCCAACAAAGGCAACGGCTGCGGAATGGAACGTAAGGTTGATCAACGACAAGGTTGGATGCCAGGCCGGGAGGACCACAATCTTTACAACTAAAGACGTGTTCTTCCTGTCAAGCGATGGGATAAGGAGCGTAGTAAGGTCGATGGCAGACGACTTTTATACGGTCGGAGTTCCAATGTCCGAGCCAGTAAAAGATATTATTGCGAGAATCAACAGAGGATTCATCTCGAAGAGTAACGCGGCTTTCCACAATAATAGATACTTTCTAGCGCTACCCTTAGACTCTTCGACCACATGCAATTATGTGCTCGTCTACAACACGGTCTTCGGGTCATTCGAAGGGCTATGGTCAATCAGTGCCAGCAGAATGGTGACAACGAATTTTTCTTCCGGATACACGACCACCGGGATCAAATTAGCTATTGGTAGCCCAACAGGACAAGTCGGGCACTTGTACGACTACCTTGACCCAGATCTCCAGGGTGATGGCAACACCAACTTCAAGGACTATGGATCGTCATATGAGAGCTACCTTGTGACAAAGGCATACGACCTAGACGACAAGGTATCGAAGAAGTATGGGTCGCACTACGAAATTGAGTACTACTATTCGACGGCAACTAACTGCACGATCCAAATGAAGCGCGAGACTGATTCCCAATACATCACAATCGGAACAGCGGTTGACACGTCTACCCCCGGGGGATTGACGCTACCGTTCACGCTTCCTGCTACCCTTTCGGCTCAAACATACAACTTCCGGGCAGACAGTCTCAGGTCGTACCAGAAGTGGCGGAACATAAAAATCAAGATGCTGGCCCCATCCAGAAAACTTTCTATTAGGCAGATCACTGTCGCGGCCAACCCGGACACAATTGAAATTCAGAGCAACATATGACAGCGGTCGAATACATTGAACTTTCCGGCGTCCCAGAATCAAGATGGCCCAACTTTAGGGAGTGGTTTAAGTGGTACCAGGACAACTACCTGGTTGGGATTGCCAAGGACGGAGACAAGATATCCGGGGTGGCAATTGCAAGGTGCTTGCATGAGGGCGAAGAGCCTATACATTATGTACATAGACAAGATGGAAACACTGCTTTTATAGACTTGACGGTAACCTCTACAGATGGTAGTAGTACACCTTATAGCCGTTTGGCTATGAAGACATTATTGTCTATACTCTGGAGCAGATTTGGCCCGAGGAAGAATATTGTTTTTAATAGGGGTGGGAAAAGAAAGGTTTACGATTACATGAAATTTATGCGAAAGGCACTATTATAATGGGTGGCGGCTCACCATCAATTCCGGCACCACCCCCCCCGCCCGATCCAGGAAACGCGGCCAAGGCGAACGAGCTTTACTATCGTTCATCATTGGAGACATATATCGCGAATCAAGGCGACGTTGCTGCGCTAGAACAGCGCCTCCGTGAGAAGTATAATCCTCGCCAACGCGAACTTGAGCGCCAAATGTCGGCATTAGACGCGCAGAGGGCGGCACAGACAGGGCTCCAGGTTGAGCGTGAATATGGATCGCAAAGGTCTCTCGAAGCACTGCGAAGACAGTACGAAACGAATCCAAATGCGTTCGCAGTACAACGAGGACTAGGGGCCCAGGCCGCGACTCAGTACGCTCGTCTTTATGGTCAACCGGCAGAGGCTTCAGTTCCGTATGAGGTAACGAAATCTGCTGGAGCAAAAGAAGCAAACTATTTAACAGGATTATCGTAATATGGCAGCAAAAGCACCAGCAAAGACAGCAGAACAGATTGCGGCTGAAGCCAAGCAAAAGGCTGTAAATGAAATTACAAAAGCAGCCCCTGGCTTGGCTAACCCAGAAAGATATGTAGGCGCAAACAATAAAGCTAATGTTCTTGGGGCTAGGGAAGCCTATATCAAGGAAAACCTAAAAATTGATCCTAAAATCTTTAAGGCTTCCGGATACAATATTGCTGCTGCAACTAAGGCAGCGCCAAACATAACCAAGTTTCAGTCAATGGGGATGACGGACTTTTCGTCTTCTGTAAATGCAAAGGGTGTATTTGATGAGAAAAAGGCCGAGGAAAGCCTAATTAAAGACGTATACAAGCTGAACCCGGCTGAATATAAATCGGCCCCCAAAACAGTAGCAGACACAACCAAGCCCAAGGTTTTCGACGGGACAACAGGAAAGTACGATTTTCCAAAAGTAACAATTCAAAATTACGACATTGCAAAGGCAACGCAAAAATATCAATTTGAACAGCCGAAAATTCAAAAAGTATCTGAGCTAGAGAAAAAGCCAGACAATTTACTACAAGCATTAAATTACTACACGACAGCGTTGAGCACGGCTCAGAACGTTGGCATAAATAATCTCAATGCCGCCGACACTAAGTCGCTAAAAGATGCGGCAAGACTTGTTAGGGATTTCAAGACAGGCAATTTAAGCCAAAACGCAATAAGCATTATTGATAAAATCGGAGACGTTGAGTCGAAGCTGAATGAAATAGAGACTCAAAAACAAATTGTAAAACAAGCGAATGCCGCGATTAAAAAACTTCCGCCGGGATCATCACAAAGGGCGTCTCAAAGGGGAATTGCGATTGAGGAAGAAAAGAAATTAACAAGATTGCTTTCCGAGGCGAGCCAGGGCGCCCCTCAAATTGCGGAGCTTGTAACAAGAGTAAACATTCAGGATCTTTCTCCTGGGATTGGGAAAATTCCAGAAGAGGACATAAGGAAGCTGGACAATTCTCTTGCGAATCTAAAGTTTGACGTAGCAACGAAGGAAAGCGGAAGCAAACTTCTTGGAAAACTGAACATTAATGTCACCGATCAGCAAATCCTAGATGATATTAATTCCAGGACAAAGGCAAAGTACGACGAGCTCTACACAAAGGCAAACTCCATAGCTTCTGATTTAAAGAGTCAAATTGACGAGGCGACTCAGTACGGAAAGGATCTTCCGGCTGGAGACAGGAGGATTGACCTTAACAACAAATTTATAGCTGATCTTCAGTCCAAGCTAAACTCTGTCAACGAAGACGTAGCGACGACAAAGGCTTTAGTTGACAATTACAAGCCGACAACAGTGGAGGAAGGTGCTGGTGTTCTGAAAACTTTCCGGGAATCGCTCCTGCTTCCAGAGCAAAGAATGATAGACGAAATACGGCAGATCGATCCAGCGACTGCCGACATGATTGACAATTTAACAAAGGGATACGCTGAATATGCAAAGGCCGATATTGGCGAGACGACAGATCCGGCTACCGAGGCTTTACGCAGGGACATTCAGGACAAACTTACTGCACAAGTTGCGCTAGGATCTCAACTCGACGCCGAAGAGCGTAGGCAGTACGAGCAAGCAGCCAGGGGAGCGCAGACCGCCAGGGGCAACATATTTGGAGTTGCCCCAGCCGTTGAAGAGGCTGTTACGACCGGGCTTGCCGGTGAGGCCAGGATGCGGGAAAGGCTCGGAGCAGCTTCCAGCTTCCTATCTTCTGGTCAAAGCGTGACAGACGCGCTCAGAAGAGATAAGGCATTCCGCGAGGCCGCAACGCTCAATAGGCTTGGTGCGGCTGCTGACTTTACCGCGTCCGGAGCCACCATGTACAATATGGCAAATCGCCGGGCTGCGGAACAAAGCGGAGCGCTTGCTGCGCTAGCTGCCGGATCTGGAACGACGACAACAGGAACATTCGCTGGAGGTCAGACAGCAAACATCCCATACATGTACGTCGATCCGATGGCAGGATTTAGGGGTGCCCAGAATGCTACTGCTCTTTATGGTAGCGAAGCCGATTACCTGGCGAGGACTTATGGGGCCTATGTTCAGGCCCAGGCGACTACGAACGCGGCAAATTCCACTCCGCAATATCTAAATGCTGGAGCCAACATTCTTAGTGGCATAGGCGGACTGGCCGGGCCAAAGGGATTTTTCGGATAAGGCTGATTAATTAAGGTAATAATATTATGGCAGAAGTTCAAAGACCGCTAATTACACTACCCTGGAGAGAAGACTACTACAGGAGAGAAGAGCAACGTCAGGCATTGGAAGACCAAGATCGTCAACTCCGTGTCGAAATGCTCAAGCAGAAACTTTATCCAGAGCAGGAGGCAAGACGAGTTGGTCAAGCGCTGATACAGTCCTCTGATCCTGTCGAACAGGCCGCGTTGATGAACAGACTTGCCGAAACTACTGGGACTAGGACAGCGCCAGGAACGAGCATCGTAGTCCCAGCCGGGCTTCCAGAGGAACTTGTCGACGCATATGTAGATCGTCAGGTCAACAAGGTTAAGTATTACAAGGAAAAGGCAATGATGGAGCCAGATCCTGAAAAGCGCAGAATTATGATGAGCGTAGCCGATGCTGGCGAGAAAGCTCTTGTCGCTAAGGGCAAAGAATTGACACAAGCAGATTTTGCGTTTGAGTCAAATATCCGTGAAGCATACCGCATGGCAGACGAGCTCGAGAATACTGTTAAAAAGTACGGAAATTTTGAAAGTATGGACCCGGAGGGGTCAGCAACACTGAAGCAAATTCCGTACCTATTCGCAGTATCTTTGGCGAAAGTTCTTGATCCAGGATCTGTGGCAAGGGAAGGCGAAGTTGAGGCGGCCAGAAAGTTTGCCATTCCGATGGGAACAACTCCTGTATCCGTTGGCTTTAATAATCCAGTCACAGGGCCTACAACAGCAACAACACTCGCTGCGATCAAGAGCATGAGGACAAGGCTCAAGGCAAGGGCTGAAGACTATAAGAGCATTGCCGGTAGGACAGTCGAGTTGCCTAAGTCAAACCAAGACGATCAAACGCAAGGCAAACAAGCCGGACAGGTTGGGCAACAGCAACAGGCACCGCAACAACCAGTGCAACGCCCGATGAGTCCATCTGGATTCGGCGGATACGATCCGCGTACTCGCAAGGTAATTCAAAACCGCTAGTCGGTCATGGCCGACGAAATCATTCAGGACCCACTGGAGGCAGCAAATTACTTGCTGCGCCAGTACCGCGACAATCCAGATTTTGAGTTTACTCAGGAGGAGGCGTCGCTAGTTCACGGAGCCTATGGTGGCGGAGTTTCATTTATCGACTCGAAGCCTGTCATGGACGAGGCATCGACCTCGTCGTTCCTAAGATCTCAGGACGAATCCGATCCAACATTCATAGCCAGCCCAGAAGAGTTCTCGATCCTCAAGGCTACCGAGCCTGGCGCGATTAGCAGGATTGCAGAAGGTGCGGCTGGGGCTGCGGAATATTTTAAGCCTGTAATTACAGAAGGCATTCCAGAGCTAATCAAAACGGCATCGATGCGCGAGCCAAGACCTGGCGAACCGTCACTTCCGGCTACGTTGCTAGAAGCCGGGGCCAGGGGGACGATGGATGTTGGGATGATGGCAGCCGGGGCGTCTAAGTTTATTGAAAAGGCCCCATACATGGCGGCTGGGGCGCTTGGGTTGCAAGACGACTACAAGTCGTACCTGAACCAAAAGACGATCGATCAGAACTATCAGATGCAAGCGGTCGACAAGATTAACGCCGAGAGGGCTACAGGCAAAAGCATAATTGGACTCCCAGAGGGAACGTTCGCACCTAAAGCCGCGGAGGCAGCTAGCATGGTCCTAGATCCTACGCTTGCAGTTCCGTTTGTCGGGCCTGGAGCAAAGGCAACAGCTGCCGGAGGCAGAGCACTTAGGGCCGGGACGAGAGTTGCTGGTGGTATCGAGACCGCGGCTCGGGCAACAGGAGGAGCGATCGATCTTGGAGTTGAGAAGATTGGCGAAACCGTCCAGAGAGTATTGCCTGGAGTTAGCGCGCCGAAGACGGTTGGAGCAATCACAACAGGAGCAGCAACCATAGGCATTCCCGGCGCGTTCCCAATCGGAGCCAAGATTGCCGGAGCAAGAGCCGGTGCAGAAGTCGTCGAGCGTGGAGCACAGGCTGCGCGCATAGCCGGGGAAGAGATCCTGACAGGACCGTCCAGGATGACCGTCATGGAGCGCGTTGCGAAGAACCAGAAGAATCCTGAGTGGCTGAGAAAGGCCGCGAACAATTCGATCGTATCGTCTCCCATCACGCAAGGTGCCGCGGAGCTTGGCCTGGAGACAGGCAAGGGCGCTGCTAAGTCTGCGGCCGTCGGCGCAGGGTTGGGCTATGTAGCGTCCGGTGGTGAAGAGGAAGGCATTGGTGGCGGAGCCGTTATCGGTGGCGGACTCGGAGCAGTTGGCGGGACGATCAAGGGCCTGGCCGAGATCCCCGGCAAGAAAGCCATAGCCAAGCAGGGTGACGTGAACAGGCTGTTTGCAAGACAGGCCGATCTAGGGCTAGACGTGAACAAGATTGCCGACTATGTCCGCAAGGATAATCGCCCATTCCTAGACGCTGCGACTCTCCAGATGATGGCTCCTGACGTTCAGGTGGAGTTTCATGGACGCGATTCATTTATGATGCCCGAGAATGCCGGGATCAACGCTGCCGGAGTGGTTAAGGCTATTCCTGACAAGTCCGGCACGACAAGGCTTCTGGTCAACATGGACGACACGCGAGCCTCCGGTGACACGGTTAAGCATGAGATCATGCATGCCATTATGAAGTCCCCGGCAATCAACAAGGCTGAAGGACGTATGGCAGTTATGTCGGAATATGGTGAAGAGGGTCTTCGCAAATTTGGCAACGAGTACGCCAGGAGGCTTCTGGAGGGCGAGCGCCAGGGGCGAGGGGCACCAACTGAGGCAGAAGTCCGAGCCAAGGCAAACGAGCTACGCGAAGGATCTCAGCGGTCCGAGCCTGGAGCCGGGGACCTAGATTGGATCGCGGACGAGGTCCTGGCAGAACAGTTTGTGGGAGAGTTCCGCGGGAAAGACCTAGATTCTCTGCGACGCAAAACAATCCCTGGAACTAATCTTTTATCGTTACAGGAAGGCTATCTGGCCCCTGTTGGAAGGCTTTTGAATAAGTTCGGGATCGACACGACCGGGCCAAAGCCGACGAATATTGACACACTTTTCAAAGACAATCCTTTAGTGCCATCGAAGCAGTTGCGCGAACTGACGACAAGATGGTTCCGGGACCGCGACAAGTACCTCGACGGACTAGACAAGGCCGAGAAACAGAAAGACGTCGTACTGGTCCCCGGGGCTGGTAACAAGAATTTAGCCAACAACCCGGCAATCAAGTTTACTCGCAACAGGAAGACGAATCTCGAAGAGAACGACTTTGCTGTGAAGTTCCCGGACGGAACCGTCAGGGCTAAAGATCCGGCGTCGATCCTGGCAGTTGACAAGGCCCGGGTGGCAGACGTTGGCCGACTATACAGTCCGGACGCTGTCTTGGAGCGAGGCAGCCCCGAGTTTGGCGTCAAGATTCAGTCCGATGGGAAAGCATATGTTGGAGGGCCGAAGCTGCCGGAGGCTTTCTACAATCTTGACAGCTTCAATGATTTTACCAAGGAAGTCGCCAAGACGCTCGAAGACAGTCGCCAGGATGGCAGGACATTTTCGGTCTGGTACCAGAAGATTGGCACAGGCGAGGACGGAAGCTGGGCTCAGTCTGTTAAGCGTGGACTAGGCAACATCAAGGTTGGGCAGTCAGAACTGTCGTTCCTCGGGTGGCGCCTGTCCAAGGCCGGGAACATCCTGGCACAGGCAGTCGACGTCAGTGCTCTCCGCGGTCGCATGCTCGATTTCGCCAGGGGTGGCAAAGGTCGAATCAACGAAATTTGGGGCGGAGACCTGGCGTCGTATGAGAAAGACGTGATGAAGTACCTCGACAACCATGCCAACAATCGTCCTGGAGATGAGGGGCTGGGAACAGCGAAACGCGACGCGATCAATTACCTGTTTGGAATCACCAACGTTGCCAATAAAGGCGTCAATCCGATGTAC
>Ga0114976_10002780_pt1 | contig 10959 bp, 13 predicted proteins | sample S_130805_EF_Meta_FD_87319 | JGI IMG/M metagenome (GOLD analysis project Ga0114976, IMG submission 87319) | Freshwater microbial communities from Lake Simoncouche, Canada to study carbon cycling - S_130805_EF_MetaG | ecosystem: Environmental > Aquatic > Freshwater > Lake | place: Lake...
CCCGACCGTTACGGAGATAGTTGCAAAGATCTAATTAGTAGCACACCGGTACACAAAGTCTACGCTGGTTACAGAGACCCTAGTCAGCAAACCAACGCTGGTGATAAAACTTATCACTTAGAAATTACTCGTAATCCTAAGATTCAAGAACTGTGTAAGGCATTTGCTGATACTTGGTTACGCAATGAATTGAACGAACTCAGTTTCTTGGGCTCACCGTGCACCAAAGATTGTTCAGGTCATCGCGCTGGTTACGCATGGAGTCAAAGCAAAGGCGGCCGGGTCGCTAATAGCCCATTTAGCCCCAGCTTCAATAACGGTAGTCAACTACACGTGGATGGCAAATGAACGACTATCCAGTATATCCCGAGGACGACGGCAGTGATACTCCAAGACTTCCTTACGCCCCTTGCTGAAGTAGATCCCAATACCTTGTCAGGTAGCGACAGTCCAAATCTCAATCTTGAAAGATTCTGGGCAGTAGCAGAACTGTCGAAGATTAAAAATCAATTTGGCACGATCTATATACTGGGCAGTTGGTACGGTAATGTGGCTTTGATGCTGTTTATGCTCAAGCAGTATATCAGTTTTGATCGCATCATCAATGATGAAATCAATGCCAAGTCGTTGCTTGTTGGACAAGAAAAATTAAAACAACTAGGACTAGCCGACAAGACACAGCCCATGCTTAAAGATGCTAACCAGTTAGATTATCAACAACTAGAACCCGATGGATTGGTAATCAATCTCAGTTGTCACAATATTCCTAGCCTAAAATGGTTGAACCAGATACCCGCAGGCACCATGGTTGTATTACAAGCACGTAATCAGGATCCCGGAGCCCGCAACCAATATAAAAATTTTGCTCAGTTTGATCGTGGCCTACCACTTGATCAAACCTTGTATCAAGACACATTGTCATTAAACGATCCCGATGGCGCATACGAGCAGTATATGAAGATTGGAATCAAATAGAATTTGGCCTTAGGACCGAATGGCCGGCTGCTGGCCTAGTCAAACGATTCGCTACCGTGAAACTTAAAGTGAGCTTTACCAAAACCCTCTTGCTTTTTCTAAATAATCATGTATAATAGTAAAACTTACACAGGAGATTTAAATGTCTAACAGCAGAACTTTTAGCGGCACAGAACAGGCCAAACTTACTCAAGTGATCAACGAAGGCATGCAGGTCATGATGGAAATTGAAACCTTAACTGGTGGCCTCAATGACACTGTTAAAGCCATTGCCGAAGAAATGGATATCAAACCCAACATCCTTAAGAAGGCAATTAAGCTAGCACATAAGAGTGAATTTGGTCGCGAACAACAGGATCACGAATTGTTAGAAACAATTTTGACCAGTGTAGGTAAAACGCTATAAATATTGTTTTCAATAACAATCGAGTCGTTCACGTTACGAACATGAATCATGGCTAACCGGCCATAAACGGAGAAAAATTTGAGTTATGTAGATGCACTATTTGATCGTGAGCACGATCGTATTCATGTAGTTGAACGGAAGGATGGGCGTAGAGTCTACCAAGAATATCCGGCCAACTACATCTTCTACTACGAGGATCCTCGTGGTAAATTTCAAAGCCTATTTGGCACACCTGTCAGCAGATTCAGCACACGCAACAACAAAGAATTTCGCAAAGAGATTCGCATACAGAGTGGTAAACAACTGTATGAATCTGACATCAATCCGATCTTTCGTTGTCTAGAAGACAATTACAAAGGACAAGATGGTCCTCGGTTAAATGTAGCGTTCTTTGACATTGAAGTGGATTTTGATCCCGAGCGTGGATTCTCACCAACCACAGACCCATTCAATGCCATCACTGCTATTTCAGTTTACTTGCAATGGCTAGAGCAAATGGTCACCCTAGTTGTTCCGCCCAAGCACATGAGCCGTGAGACTGCGGACGAGATCGCTAGAGAGTTTGAAAACTGCGTTGTGTTTGAGCGTGAAGACGAAATGTTAAAAACATTCCTAGATCTAATTGAAGATGCTGACGCATTATCGGGTTGGAACAGCGAGGGTTATGATATACCTTACACTGTAAATCGTGTTACTCGGGTACTCAGCAAGGATGACACACGTCGTTTTTGTTTATGGAATCAGTATCCTAAAAAGCGTATGTTTGAACGCTTTGGTGCAGAGAATGAGACATATGACTTGATTGGTCGGGTGCATATGGACTATATGCAACTGTATCGCAAGTATACCTATGAAGAACGTCACAGTTATAGTTTGGATGCTATTGCTGAATATGAACTCCAAGAAACTAAAACAGTGTTCGAAGGCACATTGGATCAGCTGTACAATCAAAACTTTAAAAAGTTTATTGAATACAACAGACAAGACACAATGATCCTTGCCAAGTTGGACAAGAAATTAAAATTCTTAGATCTTGCTAACACCTTGGCACATGAAAATACCGTATTGCTACAGACCACAATGGGTGCTGTGGCTGTAACCGAGCAGGCCATTATCAATGAAGCACATGAACGTGGCATGGTTGTGCCAAACCGCAAAGAACGTTACAGTGATGAAGACACGCAGGCCGCAGGTGCCTATGTTGCTTATCCCAAAAAAGGCATACACGAATACGTTGGTTCAATTGACATCAACAGTTTGTATCCATCAGCAATTCGTGCCTTGAACATGGGACCAGAGACCATTGTTGGACAATTACGTCCTATAATGACTGATCGTTATATTCAAGACAAGATGCGTAGTGGATCGAGCTTTGCCGCAGCATGGGAGGGTCTATTTGGTAGTCTAGAATATGCGGCTGTCATGAATACAGAACCAGGTACAGAGATTACCATCGATTGGAAAGATGGTGAAGAGTCGGTTCATAGTGCCGCTGATGTATGGAAAATAATTTTTGATAATAATAATCCCTGGATGCTTACAGCCAATGGAACTATCTTTACCTATGAAAAAGAAGCAGTCATTCCCGGACTATTAAAACGCTGGTATGCCGAGCGTAAAGAAATGCAGGCCAAATTGAAAGAATGTAAAAATGCAGAAGATGAAGAATACTGGGACAAACGTCAGCTTGTTAAAAAGATTAACCTCAACAGTCTCTATGGTGCTATTCTTAATCCTGGTTGCAGGTTCTTTGATAAGCGTATTGGCCAATCCACAACTCTTACTGGTCGTGCAATTGCCAAGCACATGGATGCTTATGTAAACGAATGTATTACAGGCAAATATGATCACGTAGGTGAAGCAATTATCTATGGTGACACTGATTCCTGTTATTTTACAGCCTATCCTGTGTTACAAAAAGAAATTGAGTCAGGTGCAATGTCTTGGAGTAACGAAACTGCTATTGCGTTGTACGACAGCATCTCAGATCAAGTCAATGCTAGCTTTCCTGGATTTATGGAACAGGCATTTCATGTGCCAAGAGAGATAGGCAGTGTAATCAAAGGCGGTCGTGAAGTGGTAGCCAGCAAAGGGTTGTTTATTACCAAGAAGCGTTATGCTGTAATGATCATTGACAAAGAAGGCAAACGTCAAGATACGCATGGATTGCCGGGCAAAGTAAAAGCCATGGGTCTAGATCTCAAGCGTAGTGATACACCCAAGATTATTCAAGAGTTTCTAAGTGAAATTCTTAACGACGTGCTGATTGGTGCCACCCGTGAACAGATCATTGAAAAAATCCGTGAGTTCAAATATATATTTAAAGAGCGTCCAGGTTGGGAAAAGGGCAGTCCTAAACGTGTCAACAACTTGACCAAGTATGGTAAAGAAGAAGAACGCCTGGGCAAAGCCAACATGCCAGGACATGTCCGTGCGGCACTTAACTGGAACAATCTACGTAGGATGAATGGTGACAAGTACAGTATGCAGATTGTTGATGGCATGAAAACCATTGTATGCAAGCTCAAATCAAATCCGCTTGGTTGGACTAGCATTGGATATCCCACAGATGAACAACATTTGCCGCAATGGTTCAAAGACTTGCCATTTGATGATAGTGAAATGGAAGCTACTGTGGTTGATCAGAAGCTGGACAATTTATTAGGTGTACTGGAGTGGGATTTAGCCAGTGCTACAAACACCGAAAACACTTTCCAAACTTTATTTGAGTGGTAATATGAATCTAGTAGAACTGATCCGATTAAGTAATCACTTGTCAGAAATGACAGTAACGGATCTACAACAAACTACCAGTGAAAGAGCAGCTTTGATCATGCATCAAGCCGACGTTCCGCTGGCAGGTGTTAACGAGTCTTTTCGATTACGCCTACTAGAAAAAAATCTAATACTACAAGAATCCTTTACAACGTTTGAACAAGAAGTAACTGCATTAAAACACGAAGTAACCCGCCATATTGAAGAGCAAGGTAATGTATGGTTACATCGAAGCTATAAATGGTATGAAAAACAATTAACTGAAAAATCTGCGCAGAGCCCTGATGCAGTCAGCTTTCATCGTAACAAGCCTACACGAATAGACCCAGAGGTTGCAATTATGTTGAAATCTCGTGTGGCTTCACAATGTGGTTGGAAACATCCTGGCATGATTATACATCCTATGCAAGAACCGTTTATGCAAGAAATGGTTGGTGCTGATCCATTATATGTTATTGATGAAAGTTATTATCTATTAGAACCATCAATGCAACAATATAATCAAAGCTATCAATACAGACTACGTCCTTATGTAATTGAAGAGTCATTTGATGATCCAATCCTGAACCGGTTACCCGACCAACAAATTGGATTTTGCCTGGCCTATAATTATTTTAATTACAAACCATTTGAAATGATAAAAAAATATATTGAAGAAATTTATCAAAAATTATTACCTGGCGGCGTTCTGGCTTTTACATTCAATGATTGTGATCGCTATCAAGCCATGGAGTCAGTTGAACAAAATACTACCAGCTATACACCTGGCACCTTGATTCGAGGTTGGGCAAAGTACATAGGATTTGAAGAAACGTTTTGTTACGACGATGATGGTGCGTGGAGTTGGATCGAATTCCGTAAACCAGGTCAGCTAACTTCATTGCGTGGCGGCCAAAGTTTGGCAAAAATATTACCTAAACCTGTTGCAAAATCTAAATAAACACTGTACAATAAACAAACGAGGAGAATTAAATGAAAGATCACTTACTAGACTTAGTAGAACACACTTATGACTTAGGTTGCATTGACCTAGTTAAGATCACCGGCGACGACAAGTCTACAGCAATTAATGGACTTGCCGAAGACCGTAGCGTTATTGTTGATGGCACCTTTGCCGGACCGGTAGCAGACTTTATTGGCACATTTGGTATGCCAAATTTAAGCAAGCTCAAGGTATTGCTAAATTTGCAACCTTACAAAGAAAATGCCAAACTTGCTATTACACGCAAGGACACAGGGGCATTAGATCAACTCACATTTGAAAATGCCGAAGGTGATTTTAAAAACAGCTATCGTTTTATGGCCACAGAAATCATTAATGAGAAGTTAAAAAATGTCAAGATGAAACCAGTTACATGGCACATTGAGTTTGAGCCAACTGTGGCTGCTGTTCAGCGATTGAAAATGCAGGCCAGTGCCAATGCTGAAGAAGTTAATTTCAAAGCCAAAACAGATGGTAAAGATCTAAAGTTTTATTTTGGTGATCACTCTACCCACGCAGGTAACTTTGTGTTCCAGCCAGATGTAGGTGGTACCCTCAAGCGTGAATGGAGTTGGCCAGTTAAGACTGTGATCAGTATTCTTGATCTAACCGGTGACAAAGTCATGCGTATTAGTGATGACGGTATTGCAGAAATCACTGTGGATTCAGGCTTGGCCACTTACAGCTTTAAACTTCCAGCACAGAGCAAATAATATGATTAACACAATTGACAGTAGATCAGAATATTTAGAAGGTGGCTATACCCGTGGTGGTCCAACCTTTAATGGAATTGCCAAAGACAGCGGAAACGTTCGTTATAATCCACAACGCCATTCTATGCAAACTTTTAATGGAGTTGAATGGGTAGACATTGCACAATCTGTTTCTATTGGATTAAGTCAAACAGCCGAGGATGTATTATCTTGGGCTAAATCTAAAATGGAACAAGAAGCAAAACTTCAAGAAGCAATGGAAAAACACCCTGGATTGAAAGATGCTTATGAAAAATTTGAAATTATGAAAATGCTTTGTGTTGATAAATGACCCAGGATAACTTAACCGCCAAGCAAAACGATTACGCTGTATTCTTACCAGCTATCAGTGGCTTCTATGCCACTTACATAGGTAAACAACGCGATCCGGTAAACGGTCCTTATGTAGATCCTGCTAGAATGCCTGCTGGTATGAAGGACATGGAACAGATGAACTGGCTTAACAGTTCTAAAAGCCTGTTTCCATACCGGTGGTCATTATACTCGGGTGGTCATGCTAACTTGGATTTGAACAAGCAAGATTGGTCGGAGGACATGGTTCGCAATCGCGAGTCCGGCACACTAATGTTAGGTGATTCAGGTGGATTCCAAATTGCCAAGGGCTTGTGGGAAGGTGAATGGCGAGATCCAACAAGTCCCGCGGTGTTGGCTAAGATGGCAGAACTTCGAGCCCGTGGTATAGAACATGTGTTAGATCTTAAGCCAGATGGTACACCCAAGCACGATAAAAATGGCAACAAAAAGTATATCAAAATTGATCATGTTAAAAACTATCAAAATCTTTTAGATGCCGCACAGAAAAAACGTGGGGCTGTGCTCAAATGGTTAGATGGAATTGCTGACTATGGTATGACTCTTGATATACCAACCTGGGTTATACACGACAAAAATGCCAGCGACAAATGTGGTATCACTACCCTACCAGAAGCAGTAGAAGCTACCAAATACAACAATGATTACTATATGAAACACCGCAAGGGTGTCAAGAACGGTGGCATGAAGGTGCTGAATGTTTTACAAGGTGCCAATCATGCTGATGCTGATCGTTGGTATGATACAATGAAACACTATTGTGACCCTGCTGTGTATCCTGACACACACTTTGACGGTTGGTCAATGGGCGGTCAAAACATGTGTGACGTGCATTTGGTCTTGCGACGCCTAGTAGCTCTGCGTCACGATAATCTCCTACAAGAAGGCATACACGACTGGATGCATTTCTTGGGCACAAGTAAACTAGAGTGGGCGGTGCTATTAACTGATATCCAACGGGCTGTTCGCAAGTATGTTAATCCTGCTTTTACTATCAGTTTTGACTGTGCATCACCGTTCCTGGCGACGGCCAATGGGCAAGTGTATCACCATATTGATCTACCACACAACGACAAGTGGTGCTATCGTATGAGTCCCATTGCTGATGACAAAAAGTATTCCACGGATACTCGCCCTTACGGTCAGGCTGTAGTAGCCGATGGATTGGTTAATCACTTTGATGAAAGCCCAATTAGCCGACAGTTACAGATGAAAGACGTTTGTTATTATCAACCCGGTATGTTAAATAAGATTGGTAAAGAAGGTAAAACATCGTGGGATAGTTTCAGTTATGCTTTACTCATGGGGCATAATGTTTGGATGCACTTGGAGGCAGTACAACGTGCCAATCGTGAATACGATTCGGGCACATGGCCTGCTATGATGTGGAATCAAAATGGCGACCATGCCCGATTCAAGGACATTGTGGATGCTATATTTGCCACACCCGATCGTGCCGAAGCCGAAGCCATCATTGAGCACTATGACCGTTATTGGATGGATATTGTAGGTACACGTGGATTCAAAGGTAAAAAAGCCAAGAATGCCATGAGTATGTTTAATAACTTATTTGAAGTAGAAGACGATGACGGCGTCGATGGCGACGACATTGATTTGGATGAAAACAAACTAGACGAGTTGGAGACCCAATGATTGAAAAATTGCAACACCGAGTACGACATTTAGAAGAAGAACATGCTCGATTGGATAAACGTATTGACGGCATGGAAAGCACCGGCATTTTTGAAGATACCACCTTGGAAGTTTTAAAAAAACAACGATTACATTTAAAAGACGAAATTGTCAAACTCAAACTCGACATGGCCTACGAAGTTGGTAACAACAAGAGTGATTAATTGACCCGCAAAAACTTTTGTGCCGCTCCGTGGTCAGGACTTAGCTTGGATCCCGATGGTCAAGCTAAACTTTGTTGTATTAGCCAAGACCGAGTACCATTGCAGGAGTTTGGTCATGCAAAATCTTTGTCTAAGTTTGTAGAGATTCGTCAGGCATTTATCGACGACCAACAACACACAAATTGTAGTGCTTGCTGGCAACGCGAATCAGTTAATACTAATTGGGAAAGTCGTCGTAGCATTTATCAATATGATGATTTTCATCACAATCTTAATTCAGCTGAAGATTTTCAGCTTGAGCATTTGGATTTGCGTTGGAGCAATACTTGTAATCTTAATTGTGTGTATTGCAGTCCTATTTTTAGTAGTCGCTGGGCCGAACTGCAAGGACGAAAACAAAGTTTTAGAATATTACCTACTGTAACAGATTCAGATTTGGCCAGTCTCAAAATACTACAAATGGCCGGTGGTGAACCGTTATTGATTAAAGAAAATCTAGATGTATTGGAACGTCTATACAAAATAAATCCCGATGTCAGCATTGAAGTCACTACCAACTTGACCATGATCAACAACAATCGTATCTACGATAGTTTAAAGCAGTTTGATAATGTAACTTGGATAGTTAGTTTTGAATCAACTGGCCAACGGTTTGAATACATTAGAAACGGTGCCAAGTGGGATGAGTTTTATAACAACCTAAATAAGTTGGCTATGGATTTTATAGACATACAAGTAAATATGGTTTATTTTCCACTGAGTAGTTTGGACATTACTAATGCAATACAAGTAGCATTGGAATTTACTTCGCCAGATAATGTATTTTTGGTTGGTCAATCTGGAGGACATGGATTTGACAAACTAAGTTGCTCTGCGTTACAATACATAAAACAACATAATTTAGACCAACTAACACAGTTACCTGATATTTTACAGATACGTTTACAAGATCAAATAGCATCTGCTACAACGCAACAGACTGAAACACTGTTACCGTTGTATGATAAATTTGATCAGCTTATTAACCAAAATCACCGTTTAATTTTCTCGGAGTTATATGAATAGAGCAGGACACGAAGAAGTAAGTTTTTTTATTGGAACGGAAGTGGAACATACCCCTGCATTCGGCCTACGCACATTGTTTGTAGTAGGCGTACAGGATCCACAGATTGTTCTACAAGAATTCAATAACAACGATTGCGAACACATTTATTTTGGTGCCAATCAAAGTTTTCCGGCATTAGATATCAACGACGGCGAAGGGTGGCGCGAGTGGGAATACATGGTTCGCAGTTGTTTAGAACAACAACCTAACTACTGCACTCTTGATTTAGATCATGCTCAAGCCGAAGGCCTACTAGAATCCTCGTTGGTGGAGTTCCACAACTTCATACCAATGATCAGTGTTAAACTTCCGTATATAAAACAGTTTGGATACAATGCCACTCTTAAAATTGACGATAAAGACTTTGCCGCAACCAACCCAGGTGTGTGGTGTCACAGCCTACACAACTTACAAAAACGATCGGTGTTTACTGACTGGTCTAAATATACCAAGGACGAAGTAATACAATGAAAAACTGGTTAAGACAACGACTGCTTCACTTTTTAATAGACGCCGAAGATAGCAGACCCAGTAGGATAGGTCGCGGAAACATTAGTGTTTCAATAGATGAGACACTGTGTGATGATAGCCCAAGTGGCATTGACCTTCCAGATCCTATTGTGTTTAAGGTGCAGGCAGTAAGTGGTGGCACAATAGTGGAGTCTCGTTGGTATGACTACAAGAAGGACGAGCAACGTGTTAAATTACACATTATCACCCAAGAAGAAAACTTGTCTGAGTCAATTGGTAAAATTGTAACTATGGAACTACTACAAAAATGATACAAGCAGAACGTGAAACTATTGAACGTATTAAAGCAGCCGCACAACGGCAAATTTGGGTCACATTCCGCAAAGAAGGAATCCATTGTTATCCAGCGGCAGCCACAGATCCCAAGTTAAATACAGCAGGAGAATATGATGTATCGTTCCTTGCTAATCCTCATCGCCATATATTTCATTTCCGGGTGTCAATCGATGTGTTCCACAACGACAGAGACATTGAATTCATTCAGTTCAAACGATGGCTCGAAGCGTTGTATAGCAGTTCGAATTCCGTTCTAGCACTGGACTGGAAAAGTTGCGAGATGATCGCAGATGACCTATATATACAAATAGCTGACCGGTATCCAGGTCGTGCTGTAGTAATTGAAGTATCCGAAGACGGCGAGAACGGATGCTGCATTAGTTATAACCTTACTCGTCCAACACAATCAATTGTAATTTAAAGGAAATACCATGGGCAAACCCCAACATCGTGTAAACCCCAGAGCACTTCAAGCATTTGAAGATTTGTCAAACTACTTGGAATTCTGTAAAGATTACGGTTACAGGTATCGTGAAGAAGATTTGTATAATTTCAAAGCGTATGCATGGCAACAGTACAACAAGTTCACACAAGGCAAAAACGCCAAGAACATGTGGGACGAAGATAGCCGTCGATTCTCTGGGCAACGTCGCTATGCGTAAACTATTTTATTGTGGTTTGGAGTCGTATGAAGCCCGCTACACTCTACAACTCACTGAATGGAACCAGCGTGTATTTGATCGTCGTGGCCTGGATGTTGTCTATGTTCCGGGTACCACTATTGATAATACGCAAAGTATCAGCGTAGGACAGGTGTTAGATGCACACGGTCGCAGTTACTTTGGCATGAGCCAGATGATGAATCTAGTTCAAATGATGCGAAATGGAGAAGTCACAGATGAAGATGTTATCTACTTTGAAGACATGTTTCAACCCGGTATTGAGAGCTTACCTTACATTCTCGATCA
>Ga0114976_10002783_pt1 | contig 10946 bp, 11 predicted proteins | sample S_130805_EF_Meta_FD_87319 | JGI IMG/M metagenome (GOLD analysis project Ga0114976, IMG submission 87319) | Freshwater microbial communities from Lake Simoncouche, Canada to study carbon cycling - S_130805_EF_MetaG | ecosystem: Environmental > Aquatic > Freshwater > Lake | place: Lake...
GTCGGGAATCGCCTGGGCAATCGTGTCGTTGCTCTCTCTCGCTTCGGTTGACCTCGGCGCCAAAGTCCTCGGAGTCTTCCTGATCCTTGAACTCGCATCGCTCCTCACTGTCGCCGGTGCAATTCTCGTCAATGGTGGCCCCGACGGCGGTGTCAACCTGGCAGCATCGTTCGACCCCAGTGCAATCCTCGCCGGCGGTCTGACCGGAGCTGCTGGAATCGCAATTGCCTTCGCCTTCGCATCATTCATTGGCTTCGAAGCAACGGCAATCTACGGTGAAGAATCGTCGAACCCCAAAAAGACCGTGCCCACCGCAACTTACTGGGCAATCGGAATCATCACGGGCCTCTTCGCGATCGTCTCGCTCGCCATGGTCACCGGTTACGGAAACGCGCTCGTCGACGATGGCGCTGGTGGAGAACTGCCGGCACTTATTGCTGCAATCCTCAGCGTGACGGCAGTGGACGGCGTGCCTCTTGCCAACCCCGCAGCACTCCTGTTTGACCTCGCCAACACCTACGTTGGAGCATGGATTGTCCCGCTCATGGAGATTCTCGTGATCTCGAGCCTCTTCGCCGGGCTGCTTGCATTCCAGAACGCAACCTCGCGATACTTCTTCGCGATGGGTCGCGGTGGCGTCCTGCCCAAGTCCTTCGCAGCCGTCAACGGTCGCGGAGCACCTCGAACGGGTGTCTACGCAACGTCGATCCTTGCATTGGTAGTGATGGTTGTCTTCTTTGCAGCAGGACTCGACCCCGTGTTGAACCTGTTCTTCTGGATGTCATCCATCACTGCAGTTGCCGTCATGGTCGTCGAGGTTCTCGTATCGCTCGCGATCTTCCGCTTCTTCCGCAAGGAAGGCGGCGAAAACGTGTGGGTGAGCACCATCGCACCACTCGCATCGGCAGCGCTGCTCGCCGGCGGTGTGTATCTCGTCATGAGCCGCTTCAACCTGCTCGCAGGAACTGCAGCCGAAGGAGTCGACCCATCGCTTCCTGAAAGCGCATGGTCGCTCAGCACGCTCGGTTGGGTCCTCGTACTCAGCCCCTTCATCGCTGCCGTGATCGGTTACGTTGCCGCTCTCGTCAATAAGAAGGAAAACGCCGAACTGGTGAAGGACATCGTTTCCTAGCAAGACGCATTCACCAAGAACGGGCTCGGTTGCACAACCGAGCCCGTTCTTCATGTGCTCGTCACCTAGAATTGAGGAGCGCCCAGGCGCGGGCCTCTAGCTCAGTTGGTAGAGCAACGGACTTTTAATCCGTGGGTCGACGGTTCGAGCCCGTCGGGGCCTACCGAAATATAGCGTCCCCCAAAAGTGCGACTCATATGTGGGTGGGGGTGTTCGGGTTACCCTGTCCTCATGCCCTTTCCGCTCCTGACTCCGCGCGTCAGCATTGAACCGCTGACTATGCGAGACGTGGACGAATTCGTTCGATACCGGCAGGACCCAGAAATCGCTCGCTTTCAGAGTTGGGATACGAACTATTCGGCACAACAAGGGGCTGAACTCGTTCAGTCACAGGCGGATGTGGTGCTGCCCACATCTGGTAACTGGCTACAACTGGCAATCCATGATCGTGAGACGGGTGAGCTACTCGGCGATTTAGCGCTGCACGCCATCGATGGCGTCGAACTTACATTTGAAATTGGCTTCACAATTGTACGAGCGCATCAAGGTCAAGGATTTGCCAAAGAGTCCGCCTTGAGGCTTATGGAATTCCTATTGACGGAAGTCGCGGCGACCAAGTTGATTGCGACTACCGACAACAGAAATGTGGCATCCATCAACCTTCTCGTCGCCCTCGAATTCGAGCGTGTTCCTTCAAAAAGTTGGACTGAGAACTTCAAAAATGAAGAAATCACCGTGGATTACTTCGAGAAGCACTTACGTAATTAGACAATAAACAGGTCGTTGATGACGACTACGAGGCACGCTGCTCCAAAAACAATTAGAACCACAACCAGAACCCCGGAACGACGTTTTCCGAGTGAAACGGCGAGCCCTCCCCAACCCGTTTCGCGATCGATGTCGATGTCGGGAGTTGCATTGAGAACGTGCGCAGTCACCCCCACCAGAACGCTGAGCAGGACGAAGGGAATTGGTGGCCACAGAGTTGAGGAACTCGCCTGCGCAATGAAAACCGGCATCAGAGCAAACGACATCGCATACGGAGCCCATGACCAGACCGTTCGAGCGAGGTAAAAGTTGTATACAAGTGCGCTCCCAACAGCAGCGATGTGCGCAGCGCCACCGACCCAGCCCGCAGCGAAGAACGAAAACGGAATCGTCAGTGTCGCGCTGACCAGGATTGGCAGGCGAAGGTCTTCGGGCCGCAACTCGCCTCGAACAGTTGGTTTAGTGGAGCGCCGCGCCGCGCGATCGGCCGCCGCATCGTGCAGGTCGTTTGTCCAACCGACCGTGGCCTGACCGGCCGCACTCGCACACAACATGGCAATCACGGCGACCGGTGAACCGCCAAAGATCCACGTCGCACCTGTCATGAGCGCGACCATGGTGAGAGCCTGCGGAAAGTGGGTGGCCGCAAGGTATGCCCTCAGTGTTGACTTTCCGGTTCCCATGAATGTCACGGTCAACTTTCATTCGAAGGACAGCGACCGCCGTCCGCAGTCGGGAGGTGGCGTGCGCTGTTGTTTAGCTGCGCTTCACTCGTTTCCTCGTTGCAACAATGGCAAATCCGATGCCCGAAAGCCCGACCGCGGCCGCTGCGGCGACTCCAATTGATAGGGAGTCAACACCGGTATTGGCCAATCCGAGGAGGTCGCGGCACGTTTCGACCGTGCAAACTCGCACCGTGTAGTCGGCTTCATGAGGGTTACCAAACTCGTCATACATCGTCACCGTAGAGTAGTAGTAGCCAGGAGACGTAAACGCACCGCGATACCCAAAGTTCGAGCCATTCATTGGGCGCTCGGTGACGGGATAGGCGTCGCCTTCGGGCGGGCTGCCATTAGCGTCCACCAAATCATCGATTGCTACCTCGACCGGGTTCCAGTCCGTATTGAATACATAGGTGCCAAATGTCTGATCGTAAATGTTGGGGTTTGCCCAGACGATGAGAGTCGATGGGGAAATCGTGAGCGAAAACACATCGGCGCATCCGGTGAGGGGGCACACCGTCAAAGGGACTTCCCAGGTGTGAAGAACGCCGGCTAGGCCCATCAGTTCGACGTCAACCACGTACTCCCCTGGAATCGCATTACCTTGACCCTCACACGACAACACACCTCCGTCGATAGCTTCTGGTGCTTGGCAGTGCACGGGACCGGTAGTGAACTCCGGAGCCGATGCACTCGTGACTGCGGGTCCCGAAATCTCAGGGAAATGGATGGCGAACGACCACTCATAGTTGCCGTCCAAGTTTCGCACGGTCGGGTCAACCCACACGTGCTCTGGGCTGTGCGATGCTCCCGGAGAGTCTGCCATCGCCGGGACTGCGACGAACACACTTGCGAACGCCACCGCTGCCGCTGCACTGAAGGTGACACCGCGGGCACGCGCGGTAAGAAGTTTTCGGATTCTCGACATGCCACTAACCTAGCGTGAGGATGTCTCTTGAATCGGGAAGGATTCGATATGGACGAAGTTCACCTGGTGTCAGCCTGGGGGAAACTGCGCACGCAACTCGTTGTTTCCCAGCTCGCACCAACTTTCCTCCTCATCACCACGGTTGGGCTTGTGCCGGCGATTCGTTCGGCGGGCGACCTCGCCGTGTGGGCAACCATCGGAATCCTTCTGGCCTCCGGAATTCTTGGCGCACTCGTTCAGTTCTCCGCCGCGAGCGAGGCGCAGGCCGTCGCCGCGGATCTCGTGAAGGTAGCGAAGCACTCGAAACTCACTAAGGCGATCGCGGCAAGCGCCCGCGGACTCGATATTGCAAGGTTCGTGACACCAACGATTTTTATCGCTATTTTTGTCGCGCTGTGCTCGGCCCTGCTGGGCGCCTCCTAGCGCCGCGACCAGCTCGAATCAGCCTTCTGCGTCAATGAACGAGAAGGCGAGCATGTGGCAGACTGCCAGGTGAGCGTCTTCGATACGTCCCATGTGCTGCTCGGCGACGTTGATGTGAAGCGAAGCCGCCTTACCTAACTCGCCGCCGTCACGGCCGGTGAGCGCAACAGCGTGTGCGCCGACACTCGATGCGTACTGAAGCGCGCGCACCACGTTGGGTGAATTGCCTGAACCGCTGATGGCAATGACGATGTCGTCAGGTTTGAGAAAGTTCTTCAGCTGCTCTTCGTAGACAATGTCATATCCGACATCATTGCTGTAAGCAGAAATCGTCGACGATGCATCGGTGAGGGCGACAACTTTAAATCGGAGGTCCCTTTCATAGCTTGCTCCCTTGAGGAGGTCCGTAGCGAAATGTGACGCGGTTGACGCGCTGCCGCCGTTGCCGCACGTGAAGATTGTGCGACCTTCAGCTCGTGCCGTGTCAAGCAACTCACGTAGCTGTGCAACCTTGCCCACATCAACGGACGAGAAAGCGCCAATCAACGAGGCTCGGTAGTCATCAAAGTAGGTCACGGGTCAGCTCCTTCGCTCCACGGTGCACGCCCTCACGGTCAAAACGCGAGGTGGTGATGGGCGGGATCAAGTGTCTCCAACTCGCGAGTTCACCTGCGAGGCTACCAGCCACTCGTTCCGTGAGCCGAGCCCCAACACGTGAGATGCCTCCGCCGAGCACAATCACCGATGGGTTGTAGAGCAAGATTGCGTTGCCTAGCCCTCTGGCGAGCGTTTCTGCGTAATCCGCCACGAATGAATCATCCCTGAACAACTCGACCGCAGATTTTCCGTAGTCCTGCTCAATCCAATATCCGCTGCACAGACGTTCGAGACAGCCTGTCCTACCGCACGAGCAGTGCCGCGAGTCGTCTCGGACTCGTGTGTGGCCAAGTTCACCAGCTGCATTGTCGGTTCCCCTAAGGAGGCGGCCGTCGCTGATCACGCCAGCACCGACACCGGTGGATAGGGTCACATATAGGAGGTCACGGGAGTTGTGTCCGCCGTGATGAAATTCCGCCAAGGCCCCGACTTTCGCGTCATTGTCCACTACTGCCGGGAGGCCAAACGTTTCGCTCGCCCAGACCGAAAAGTTGAAATCCTCCCACCCCGAAACGTGGACAGATCTCTTCACCGTTGACGAATGGAAATCGACCGGACCACCAAAACAAACACCAACGGCGACAACCGGCTCCCCGCCGTTGGCGAGGTGTTCCTGATAGTACGTTCTTACGCGCTCAAGGTTTTCGACTGAACCAACCGTGGGCCACTCAATCAAGCCCTGGACATCGTCGTCAGTAATCGCAACCGAGCACTTTGTCCCGCCGATGTCAACGGTCAGGGTTTTCGGCATTGTTCCGCTCCCATCGGTAGTGCTCATTGTATGTTGCAGCTAACGGTCGTATCCGCACCGTTAACCATGACGTGATGGCGTTGTCACCCGGCCCGATTCATAGTCTTTCATAGGCAACTTCCACTCAAGAGTCACCATAATCGCCCTAAACTGTTGTCACCCATTATCTGGAGGTTGCACGGTGGTTAGAAAACTCCCCGCAGTGCTTTCGGCGAGCGTTGCAGTCGTGCTTGCACTGATGCCCCTCCAGGCACGGGCGATTACACCAGCAGTCGAACCGCCATGCACCATCACCGGCACGTCCCGCGCTGACGTGCTGGTTGGTACCGCAGGCAACGACATCATTTGTGGCCTTGGTGGGAATGACACAATCAGCGGTGGTGGCGGCAACGACACCATTCGTGGCGATGCCGGGAACGACAAAATCGACGGTGGTCTCGGTAACGATGTGGTTTCTGGAGGTGCAGGAACCGACACAATCGAAGGGGGCGCGGGCAACGATGCGCTCTCAGGAAACGACGGTCGGGACACAATTTCCGGCGGAGCAGGCATTGATGCCCTCAGCGGTGGGACTGACCCAGACTCTCTTCTTTCCGGTGCCGGGAATGACACGTGCGCGCGAGACGCCGCCGATCGGCAGTTGGACCCGTGCACTGTCGATGCCGACGCTCCTGTTGTGAGATTCCCCAACAACACCGTCGTTCAGTATCAAGCTGGTTCAACGATTGCTTTTCGATGGACAGTGGCTGATCCGTCGGGAGTCAACATCACGTGGGCCTCGATTGGCGGTCCTCCGGGATGGGTCACCGAGTGGTGCGGTTTTGCCGTCCCCGCTCAGCGGATCAGCGGCACGGTCTACTCAGGCACATACGAGTTGCGCTGCGACATCCCCGCAAACGCCGTCAACGACGATTACACTCTCTTCGTCAGTGCGGCGGACGCACTCGGAAACTCGTACGTCCCTTCAGGCGGGGCCTCGCTGGACTTCACCATTGTTGGTGGGTCCGCCGACAACCGAGTCCCGGAGATTCGAGACGTTCGAATGCCGGCAACGGTTCGTGTTGGTGAAACCTTCACCGTCGATATCGACGTGACGGACGATTCAGGAACGTTGGGTGTCTACTCGTGGTTTTCTGGTGCAGCCCCGTACTACTACTCAAACCAGAACGGATTATTCATCCCCGCACTTGATTCTGCCGTCGTGGTGTCTGGTGATTCCACAAACGGTACTTTCCGCCAAACCCTGTCGGTGTCCGCGTGGGCGCCACTCGGGCAGTACGCGCTTCTAGTGAGCATCCGTGACACGGTTGGTAATCGCGGATTCATCACAACCGAGTATTCGATTACTGTCACCCAATAGTCGCCTCAACCCTACGTGTCGCGGGGACAGGCCGTTGGCGCGCACGGAGTTACCGCGGGGTGCGCTGAGGTGAGAATCCTGCCTTACGCCGAATAAACGACGTAAATCTTGCGGAGCTTCTCGTGGACGGTCCAGACGCCCTTCCACCCGACGGGGAAGTAGGCGGTGTCCCCGGCTGTCAGCTTGACGGGCGAGCCGCCGTCTTCTTCGACGGTCATGCTGCCGGAAACAACAGTGATGACCTCGCCGGAGGTTGTGAATTCCCAACGCGAGGTTCCGGGCTCTGATTCCCACGAACCCGAGTAAACACCGTTCTTCTCGTCGGCGAGATAGGAGCGGTCGCGAACAACGATGTCGCCGCTCAACGGAGTGGCCATGGGAGGCGCGAGGAGCGACTCGGTGTACTCGTTGGAGTTGAGGTCGTCAGCGCGAAAAACTGTTGTCATGGTGGTTCTACCGTTCCGTGAAGAGGGGCATTGCTTGCGCCATTCTATGGCGCTTTACTCGAATTCAATAGGTCAGCGACAAGCCAACAGTTATGCAAACGGCGTATACGGTAGTAGTAAGAATTCGATTAGCCACAAGGAAATTTAATGGGTCACAACGTCACTGTCATTGGGACAGGCTACGTGGGGCTCGTAACTGGCGCTTGCCTGGCTGACCTGGGTCACAGCGTCGTTTGCTTAGATATTGATGCCGCGAGAGTTGCGAGGCTCCAATCTGGCGAAATTCCCATCTATGAGCCTGGGCTTGACGAGGTCGTCTCTCGAAACATCGAGGCTGGGCGGCTTGAGTTTACGACAAACGTTGAACAGGCTACGCGCCACGGTGATTTCCACATGATCGCGGTGGGCACCCCGCAATCGGAAAACGGTACCGCTGATACGTCGAGCGTTTTTGCCGCCGCTCGAAACATTGGTGCCTTCATTGACCGACCTGTGACCGTCATCAACAAAAGCACCGTGCCGGTTGGCACGGGCGACGAGGTTCGAAAGGCGATCACGTCCGAACTGGAACGTCGACGCCTCGAGCTCGATTTCGCCGTCGTGTCAAACCCTGAATTTCTCAAGGAAGGCGCCGCAATCGACGACTTCATGCACCCCGACCGAATCATCGTTGGTGCGCGCGACGGCGAGGGCGTGAGCAATTTGGAGGAACTCTACGCACCGCTCCTCGACACACCGGAGCGAATGCTTGTCACCGATATTCGCAGTGCGGAACTAATTAAATACGCATCAAACGCGATGCTCGCAACCCGAATCAGCTTCATGAACGAGTTATCCAGGCTTGCGGAAAAACTTGGTTCCAACATCGATGACGTCAAGCGCGGCATGGGCAGTGACCCACGAATTGGACCGATGTTTCTCAACGCCGGCGTCGGTTACGGCGGCTCATGTTTCCCCAAAGATGTCCAAGCCTTGATTCAGACCGCTCGCTCAAGCGGAATGCCCGGTCTCAGTGTCTTGGAGGCCGTGGAAAAGGTCAACGACGAGCAGAAGCTCGTCATTTTCGACAAGTTGGTCAATCACTTCGGCGACCTGTCAACCGTGACGATTGCCGTGTGGGGTCTGGCGTTCAAGCCCAACACCGATGACGTTCGCGAAGCGACGAGTGCCGCTCTCCTCAGCCGACTAATCGACCATTCTGCACACATCCGTGCTTATGACCCCATTGCAATCGACACATTTACGAAATCCCACAACATTCCAAACGTCAAATACGTTCACAGCGCGGCCGAGGCGTTAGAAGGCGCGGATGTTCTTGTCATTTTGACGGAATGGGCCGAGTTTGCGACGTTCGATACTCGTGTTTTTGCCGAAAAGCTTGCACACAAACTGGTGTTCGACGGTCGAAACATATACTCCCTAAACGAGATGGCTTCGGCGGGCGTCACCTACCACTCGATCGGAAGGCAAACAATTGGCTAAACGAGTTCTGGTGGCCGGTGGCGCTGGCTTTCTTGGTTCGCACCTGTGCGACCGGCTTATCGAGGCGGGGAACCACGTATTGTGCGTTGATAACCTGTACACCGGTCGTCGAGAAAACATCGCGCATCTTCTTGATAACCCGCTTTTCGAGTTTCTCGAGCACGACGTCTGCGAACCTCTCGTTGTTGAGGTTGATGCCATTTACAACTTGGCGTGCCCTGCATCCCCAGTGCACTATCAACGAGATCCCATCCAGACCACCAAAACGAGCTTCTTGGGTGCAATGAACCTGCTCGGTTTGGCTAAACGCCTCAACGTGCCAATCATGCAAGCGTCGACATCCGAGGTTTACGGTGACCCGTCAGTTCACCCGCAACCCGAGGAATATTGGGGGAACGTCAACCCAATAGGGATTCGCAGTTGCTACGACGAAGGTAAGCGTGTTGCAGAAACGTTGTTCTTCGATTATCGACGTCAACATGACCTAACCATCAAGGTCGTTCGAATTTTCAACACGTACGGACCTCGGATGGATCCGATAGACGGTCGTGTCGTTTCGAACTTTATTGTTCAAGCACTCAACGGCGAAGACATCACGATCTATGGTGATGGTTCTCAAACCCGCAGCTTCTGCTTCGTCGACGACCTCATTCGCGGATTTATCGCAATTATGGAAACTCCTCACGAGGTCACCGGGCCCATCAACATCGGCAACCCGAACGAATTCACCATCAAACAGCTCGCTGAACTAGTTGTCGAAAAAACAGGTTCCACATCCCGCATCGACTACCCCCCGCTTCCATCCGACGACCCGAAACAACGCCAGCCCAACATTGATCTCGCCAAAGAGGTTCTCAACTGGTCTCCGCGCGTCGAACTCGATGAAGGGCTCAACGCAACAATCGACTACTTCCGCTCAACGGTCACGGTCAAGTAGATGTCCGCAATCATCACAAAGATCGTGCGCCAGTGAAAAATCCACAGTCGGCTTCTACTGGCGGCTCGATACCTCTCGTTGCCGTCATCATGCCCGCTTACAATTCCGCCGATTCCATCATTCGCGCCATCGACAGTGTGCGAGCACAAACCAACACCGATTGGACGCTCACTGTCGTAGACGACGGTTCCACTGATTCGACATCGGAAACCGTTGCACAACACATCGCACAACACGCTCTCTCCAATGTTCACCTTGAATCGCTACCCGCAAATGTGGGTGTCGCCGAGGCGAGAAATGTCGGCATCGCAAGATCTTCAAGCACGTGGATTGCATTTTTCGATGCCGATGATGGAATGGAGCCCACGCACTTGTCGACGATGCTCGACGTTGTGTCGAGCGACCCCGAAGTCGACATGGTCTTGTGCGGACGAACCGTTGTCGTGTCGAACGGCAGCGAGTCCGTTCAACATTCGTCGTCCCTGGGAACCTTTGACGGCGCCACCGCGGCACGTCTCACCCTGTCAGATTTGCTGACCCCATTTCCGTGGGATCGGCTGATACGCCGAACCCTTTTCGATGGGACCGGGTTCCCGCGGGGTGCTGTTCGGTGCGAAGACAGCATGACGAATGTTGTCCTTTGTTCGCGCGCACGAAAAGTCGCCTCAATCCCCCAACCCGGTATCCGCTACTACGTGAGCGGTGGGTCAATCACGTGGGGCAAGATTTACAGTCTCGCTGACACCACAATTGCGTGGGACTTTATGACATCGAGCATTCCACCGGCAATGAAGACTGGCAGTTTTGGGCACGCGTTGAACTGTGCCCGTGCAAGCATGGCAATCACCATTGCTCAGACAGCAATGCTGCGCGGAGGCCCGGAGGTTCCTCCTGAGCGTATGACCCAGATTTCGTCAGTCGTCCACGAGTGTCGGAAGCGAATTAGATTACGAGATATTGCCGGCGGGCTCATTGTCAACCCGAAAACGGGCGTAGCCGCAGGACTCCTGAAGTTTGCTCCGGCCGTTTACGAATGGCTATACCAACGCTACGCGCGGGCAACATACGCGATTGCTGCCTAGTTCACGTGGATCCCTACAGCTTCTGTCTGCGTCGCAAAACGCCGAGTTGCTAGGCTCGACAGCGTGACTCTTGAAATCATGATGCCCTTCTACGGGCGACCCGACCACCTCAAGATTGCGGTTGAGAGTGTGATTGCGCAGTCAAACCCTGACTGGCGACTTACGGTTGTTGACGACGTTTATCCTGATCTGACAGCGGGTCAATGGGTGGCCGACATGAAAGACTCTCGAATCACCTACATTCGAAATTCGGAGAAC
>Ga0114976_10002785_pt1 | contig 10940 bp, 1 predicted proteins | sample S_130805_EF_Meta_FD_87319 | JGI IMG/M metagenome (GOLD analysis project Ga0114976, IMG submission 87319) | Freshwater microbial communities from Lake Simoncouche, Canada to study carbon cycling - S_130805_EF_MetaG | ecosystem: Environmental > Aquatic > Freshwater > Lake | place: Lake...
GAACTCTAAATGTATCAAAAATCATATTTAGACCAGTATTATCAATAGTATTATAAGTATTAAAATTAAATTCTAAAAGTTTCACAAAATTTGCTCCAGAGTTGGATAAAGAATATTTAAATGTTGCATAACGAGTAAATTGAGTAGAAGCTTCATCAATATTTATTACTGAATAATTTGGATAAGTATATTGAGGAAATCCCTCAATATGTAAAAAATTATGAATATAATCGTAATTATAATTTACAGAATAACCTATAGTATGAAATCCGCCTAACAAAGGAAGCTCAGAATTATAATTATTATTTGTGTTATTAACAATTAGTTCTTTATGATCATATGGTGTAAAATTAGTATTATATGTTGAGCTAGCAGCTTCCATACGTAATCCACCATTACTTTTAGCAGATGCTAAATTATTATCTATATTTGACAAACTCAGCGAATCAAAATAGTATTGTAAATTATATGAAATAGGGTTTGCCTGACCAACAATATTTGTCAAATTAGTTACATTTGCTACAACACGATTCGTTCCTCCTGGGGGTCCGTTTGTCCACAAGAATTCATTTGTAGGGGAAAAATCTATATTACTTAATTTAAATCTTGCGGGGTTTGGTGCTATAGTATCAGGTAAAGATATATCATTTACATCATAGATTGTTACATTACTATATATATTTGAAGTTGTACTTCCAGATACTCCTCCATATGAAAGTCCAACAGATCCAAATGTGTTAACTGCAGGGTAGAAATATTGCGCAAAATTTACAACATCTACATTCAAATCAAATGTTACACTATTACTTAATACTAATAATCCTGATACGTATTTATAAGTGCCATCATTAGAAATATTTCTATAATTTGAAATATTCGCAATAGATGGTAACCCTTGTAATGTATCTGAATAAACTTCTATTGTTACATTACAGTTTGGAAGATATTGATTACTTAGTACAGATGTAATTATATGAGGAGTTGCTTGTGCAGTGAAAAAATTTGGATAAATATAATAATTAATATTCCTAATTTTTAGATAAAAGTTAGATGTAGTTAATTCATCATAAGAATCACTGATTTCTCCAAAAGTTAATTCTGAGTATGTAGAGATATTTGTATTTGTAGGTCCTGTAGTAGTAATAGGAAATCCATCAAAATTGTAAATGTTTGTTTCAAGATTATCTAAAATTAATTGTACAGAAGCAATTCCTAAATCACTACTACCTGGATTTGATTGTGTATGAATTGGAATATTAGCATTATTATTAAAAGTAATAAAAGTCACTCTATTATAATTAATATTGTCTTCATTCAAACCATTAGATAAAATAATTTTAGATCCAAGTGATATATTTGAATATATCAGTCCAGGAGTAGGATAATTTAATTGACCATTAAGTGTAACAATACTCAAACGATTTCCTACTAAATCAGGAAGCAATGTTCTTACTGGCGCAGAATTAGATGATAATGGGCCATTGCTTGATGCATATATATTAGTAGTATATGTATTGAAATATAATAGAGTATCAGGTGGTAAATTACTTATTGTTGTTGTTACAAGACTATTACAAGTACTACTATTAATATCTACAATATTATTGACATTACTATATGTGTCATAAAAGTTAGTTTCAACTTGATATCTTCGTGGATATCCTCCTGGATATCCTCCTGGAATATTTGAAAAATATATGTTCACAAATGCGTTTGAATAAGGAATAATACTAGTTGGGGAACTACTATCTGAATTTGATAATCTAAAATTTGTATTAAAAGTTGTAGATCCTATATTACTAATACTTAAAGTATTAGGAGCAAATGGTGCTCCTCCACGGAAAATAAACCATTGACTTGTAAGTTTATGTACAGGCTCTGCTGAATAGTTGCTATAGAATATTTGAATAGTATAAGGATTTTTAAGAATATTTGGAATATAATCGTAAATATTAATATACATTAAATTGCTTATTGCTACATTTATTTTTGTATCTAAATACGTAAAAGGAAATTTTGTTTGATTAATATAAGGACGAGTATCAAAATAGAATCCTGCTAAATTACAAGATCCGCGAGGAAGATAAATAGGATCTGTAATATTACATGATATATTACTAAAATTACTATCAAATATATTTACATTTAATGAGAATATTGAAGGTAGCCACATATTTGGTATAAATGCGGATTTAAACTGAAATGGTTCATTAAATGTTTGATATGTAGAGAAACTTGTATTACTTGATAATGTATTCGCATTAGATAATGGAGCAGGAGGTTGATCTACTAAATTTTTAAATAACCAATTATCTACTTTCGCAAAAGCATTTGTTATAGTATCCGCTGGAGCAGTATCTATTGTTGATAATCCTAGGCCACCACGACCATAAAGAGTCATAGGACCAATAGAAGTTACTGTAAGGGAAGATTGTATAAGTGATGATAAGCCATATACAACAATAGATGATAATGATGATATACCATCTGGAGACCAGAGGGATGAAAGTCCATATGCAACTATAGAAGAAAGAGATGATACTCCTTCATTAGAACCATTTCCACTGTTTCCAATACGAGAATTGCATGTATCAACATAATCACGTAAACAAGAAAGACCATAAGCCACTATTGAAGATAGCGATGATAATCCGTGCCCACCTGCTACAGTTGAGAGTCCATAAGATATAATAGATGAAATTGAAGAAATTCCTTTACCACCTGCTATAGTTGAAAGACCATAAGATACTATTGAGGATAACGATGATAATCCGTGACCACCTGAGACAGTTGATAAGCCATACGCAACAATTGAGGAAAGAGATGATATTCCTCGTCCACCTGCGACAGTTGATAAGCCATAAGCGACAATTGAAGAGAGGCTTGACACTCCATGTCCTCCATTAACCGATGAAAGACCATAGCTAACAATTGATGAAAGGGATGATATTCCGTGTCCACTATTAACAGATGAAAGACCATAAGTAATAATTGACGAGAGGCTTGATATTCCGTGTCCACCATATACCGAAGAAAGACCATAAGCGACAATTGAAGAGAGACTAGATACTCCCTGTCCAGCATTAATACTTGACAATCCATATGAGACAATTGAAGAGAGGCTGGACACTCCGTGTCCGCCATTGATTGTTGAAAGTCCATAAGATACGATTGAGGAAAGTGATGATATACCACTACTGGACCGAATTTGTGTTTCGCCAAGACTATACCATATTCCATTATGAGCAACAAAAGATGCAAATCCGAGATTTTGATTAATAGTTATATTACTAATTCCTCCTTCAAAAAGATCTCCACCGAGTCCTCTCACTGTAATTGGGTTGTTTGCTGCGTTATTACAAGAATCTTTGACTGTTACAAATTTACCTTCAATATTAAATGTTGATGGTAAATATATTATTCTACTTGTTGCGCTTGTATTAATGTACGCAACTGTCGTAGCGGAATTTATATTAGATGCCATAGCGGCTTGTTCCGCACTCTATTTGATGTATTATAAGTCTTGTCCTTGGAGAATACTCGCTTCACCAAAAAGCCCTTCATAGCGATAGAATGATATTCGCGGTAAATTGTTAGGACCTACTTGTGGAGTTTGTGTATTACTATCATAAAATACTACTGTACCAGCTTCATTATCAATAAGTGAATATCCATCATCACTTGCTATTACATCTATACCATTATTTTGTCTTAAACGAGTAAAATATGAAAAATCATAGCGTTTTGATATTGATTGTACTAATAATGGATGTACATATGTTGGAAGATAATTACTATATACTGTTTGAAAATTTGTTCTAGCTGGTATATGTGTTAACATAAGATTTGAATAAAAACATATATGTGGATGTGTTTTAGAAACATATCGTTTAGATAAATTATCATTAGACATAGTAGTATTATAAAATTCTCCGAAATTATAGTTTGACCAACTAACATCAAGTACTCCTTTTGAAGGATCAAATTGCGTTCTTGTTACCATAGGATTTGAAAGAGGAACACTTTGTGAATATAGTTTTGTTTGATAAATATAAGAAAAAGCATTTGGTATATTATTTAAATAATTAGCATCAAATTCAGCAGTATATGGAATATCAGGTAATGTATTTGCAATTCCAAAATTTTTTTTAGTAAGTAAATACATCATTTCAGGAATATTAATTGTGTCATAAGTAACACCAAATGGACCAATATTTGATCCTTCAAATAAATATAAAGATGTTGCCATTTATAATTAGAGTAGAAAAATTTTTAAAAATATTTAGATGTCTAATTTAAATATGTATATACCATCCATAAACATATAAACTACTACTATTAGTATCGCTATTTTCGTCTGTTCTTCTTAAGGTAATTGTAAAACCCGCTCTTACAGCAATTGCACCACCATTAACTTGAAAATTAGTAGCATCAGAGAAATTTACATAAGGTCTTATAGCATTAGCTGGAATAGCAATAGGTTGTCCTGAATCCGAATAAGTTATAGTACGTATGTTATAATATATTTTTGAACTTGGAGCAGAAGCAGTTGCTGAATTATTAACAGAATCACGTACATTAGAACCAGAAAGAGTATAAGTAGTTTCAAAATTAGCTGTTGCAGTTTGATTTGATAAATTAATACTTCCAGATGTCGTTGTATTTGAAGAAGCACCTCCTGGATTCCAAGTATAATAAGTAATTCCATCAACACCTGAATTTGAAGATGAAACAGTAAATAATCTTGTAAAACTAACTTGGCTAAAAGTTATTCTGCTAAATGAAGGAGCAATTGGTGGTGTTGGTACAAACATAGGTCTAACAATGCTTACATTTGATATAATTGAATATAGTGTTGTATCAGGATTATAATTACACATAGTTAATGTATTACAACCATTATTAAATTCCGTGTAAGTTGGAGAAACAATTATAGCAGAACTAGTAGTAAAAGTAGTAGGTCCTATTCTAGTACCTCCTGACCAATTATAATATGTTTGTAAATTAGTTGAGCCCCCATTGAAAATTGTATATATTCTAGCATTAATATTATAACTATCACCATTTATATAATTATTATCAGCAGTCACTAATATAGGTGGTGGTACAACTGTAGAAATAATTGAGAATCTATAACTACCGGTCCAGAAGAGACTACCAGACGCGGAATAAATATTCGTATTATTTGAATAAGATCCAGGTACAGACTCACTAGCAATAGTATAAGAATTTGATAAAGGACTCATTAAAGTATTTGTTATTTGAACAATTTCGTTTATACTATTATAGAGAATATTTGATAATCTATAATATGTAATTGATGGGAGGCCTTGTGGTGTAGTAAATCTAATAGTAGTAGTGGGAATTACTGTATTACATGTGAAATTAAATTGTGAAGTAACATTAATCTCACTTAAACGTGTTACCAGAATATTTGACAAAGAAAATCCTGTATTATAACTACCTGTTTTTAATCCCATACGAGCATATACATCAAAGTTTCCATAACCACATCCATCGGGTACAGCTATAGTATATCTAGGATTTGATCCAGTAACTAAATTTACAACATTTGATGCTACACCTAAAGTATCACTTTGATTACTTTTGTTGTCAATAGTTCTACGAGGACTTATATTACTTAATATAGGAAGCCATTCAGAAGTATCATTTAATTGTGTTGGACTATTACTATTAAATCTGATACGGAATTGGAATGCGTCACTATCATATGAACTACCAGATATTGATGGAGTTGCATCAGCCCATTGAATAGTAAGAGATAATAAATCAACTTTATTAGATGTATTAGTAGTATTTATTGGATATTTAAATGTTACAAATCGGAAAATAGCTGTACTAAACCCTGAATAATTAGGTAAATTAATTCCACCATTAGGTGTAAAATATGTTCCTGCATAATTTAAATAAGAATTTACTAATGGTGCGTATGGACTTCTAAATGCTCCTTTGGATAATTGTAATTCATATCCGTATTGATTTATAAGATTTTTTGTATGGTCATATGTAGCTCCAAATGTTCCAGAAGCAGGATACCCACTATCATTAAGACCAGAATATACTCGTGGAAGTGCCATAAGAGGAATTGACTCAAAATCGAAATAAGGTGTGAAAGACCCGCCGCCAAGTGATACTCCTGTAGTAGTAGCAATGTTACTCACTGTTCCAGTAATAGGATATGTTGTTCTAAAATTAGAATTAGCAACTTGAACATTTGACCAATAAAAGTATGTTGTATTACTAATTGGGGCTCTTGTATATGTTGATCCAGTATTATTATTCCAATAAAATGGTGTATTAACACTATCAAAACTAAATGTACCACTCATATTTCCAATAGAAGCGGTTACAGGCGGATTATAGAAGAAATGATTGCCAATATTTGTAGTAGTAATCCAAAAATTAAATCTTGTTGAAGTTATAACTGACACTCCGCAAATATTACAGAAAGTAATATCACCAGTATTTTCAACATCTAGTCTACCAGAAGGTGATCCAACAAGATTATCTACATAGAATTCTAAAAAATTTGTTATAAATCTACTAGAATCAGTTAAAGATAGTCTATAAAGATTTGATGATGGAGGAATACGTATATTTGATAAAGCTACAACTGGTGTAGCAAGTAGATAAAATCCACTTGTATATGTGTCATTACTATACATGTCTCTAATATTTGATAATAAGAAAATACAACCATCATTAGTAGAATTAGTAATATCCTGTGATGAAGAAGACCCAAAGAAACTAGTTCCAAAGGGGTAAGAAATACTTCTAAGAGTTTGACCTAATGTTATATTACAAAGTTGTATCTCCCATACAGTAGTATTATTTCTAAATCCTATATAGCCGTCTTGTGGATTTACAGTAATATTACTATTTGTTATAAATTGTCTACTTACATTATTACTAAATAATAAATTAGATGCATAAATTAATGTGTTTGCTATAATAGGACCTGAACGATTTGCAAATGATATACCATTATATATATAATTTACTGCTAAACCAGATGGGCGAAGAGTTCCAGCAAATTCTGATCCATTATTTGAAGGAAGAGCTGTTATTATTTCAAGACTATTTGAAAACCCACTTGTAGCAGCATCATTTGTTAAAGATACTTGACCAATATAAGGTGTATCATAATTTGATGCTAGATTTGAATATTGATATCTTGTAAAAACATATGATGGTGAAATATTTGGTATAAATATATTACATATTACATTACTAAAATATGGTTCTTGTATAATCCGAGAACCTGATTGTACAAAACGTCGAGGATATGTAGCATTACATATAGGAATTATATTAAATGTATAATTATCTAATGGACTATTACAGTTTGCAGGAGTTTGCCATCTTAATGTTAAATTTCTATCCGTATTTGAAAGTGTAACATTGGCTGGAAAAGGTGGAGCAAAGTTTGAACCAAATTGAACGCTTATACACTCAAACGAAACATTACAATTCATTTTAAGACCAATTTCAATATAAAATCGTCGGTCACTAGTACTATTATATGGTGGAATAGAAATAGTTCGAGAATTTGAAGTTATAGAAAAATCTGGACGTGTTCCATTACTTCCTGAGAATGGAGAAATATTTGAACGAATATTACTTATAGTAATAGTATCATATTTACGCACATCAGCATCCATTCCTCTATATGCTATAAAATCTGTTACAACTAAATTATTATAATTACTATTTATTAAAACTAGACCAAATTGATTTGAAAAATTAATTGTAACTTTATTTATATATGTTTGAATATTTGGAGAACTATAATTTATATAAAAATTAGCATAACGTGTAATAGTTTCATTTTTAATAAAAGAATAATTACTTAATCTTGAATAAGAATTAAGAGGTTGAAAATTTGAGAAAGAATCATATAAATTACTTAAATTACAACCAGTTCTATATAACCCCCCTACATATGGTAATTCAATATTATAATTATTATTACCAACATTACTAATAATTAAAGCAGTATCATCATACAGCCCACCTGGATATAAATAACTAGTTCTTGGAATAGGATTCTTTTGAAAATTAATTCTACTTAATGTATCAAAATAAAAAGGTAAAGGACGTTCTACAATGTTAGAACCATTCAAATTTGATAAAAAAATCTTAATACTAACACGACTACCATCAGAATTAGCTTCAGTAAATATATAAGGAGGTATACTAAACCCACTTTTAATTATACTTATATTTGATAATGGTGCTGTATTTTGTATAGTATTTTGCTCTGTATATAAATATGTATTATTATAATTATGATTAATATTATTATTAATATCAGATATTTTTTCTCCTTTATAATTAATTGAGCCTGTTAACAGATTTTGATCTTTAATAAAAACATATCGGGCTAAATTAGACAAATCAAAATTAAATAAAATAGGATTTAAATACTCAATTCCATTTTCATTAATCCTTTCTGCTATATTATGATTACTAGGAACTCCGCTATAAGATATTATCCTACTTAACGATATTGTTACATTAGTAAGGGAAGGCGGACCAGGACGAAGATCATCAATATAAAAATTATTACTATAATTGAAATTACAATTAAACACAGAATTCGAATGTATCATAGAAAATCTATAAGGATTTGATGACGCGGTTAAGTAACTTTCTTTAAGGGTCGCATTCGCAGTAAAACTCATAAAAAAATTACTTTGATCTAAGTCTCTAGGGTAAAAATCTACAATATTACTTGCCTGAATAATTGTATTTGCGTTACTATTATTTGATGTAGCAGCCATAATAGGATATCCATTTAAATTTAAAGTATTTGAGTCAATGGACCCAGTTGGTCCAGTAACAATTAGAGTAATAGAAGCAATATTTGAGTTACTAGAGCCTGGATTATTTGAACTATGTATTCCGAGCCCAGAATTTGTTGTAAATTGTAGACCATTTCCAACGCCAAAACTAAATGTATTATATACTATTACATTTGATATATTTCCAAATACAAGTTTGGTATTTGAATTTCCATTAGATAAAGCAGTAATACTTGTAAGAGTTCTTGGTTGATCAGGTAAAAGTGTTTGAAATACAGAGGATTCTAAAGCTGCTCCATAATTAGAATTCAATATATTTGAAGCACTTACAATTGCAATATAGCTGAAATCTGGCTTAAGGATATTTCCCAAAAAGTTTGATTGTATTGGTCGAATATAAGAAAAAATAGAATTTGTAAATATATTACTGGCAATAAATACTGGATTATTATAGCGTCTTGCCCCAGCAGTATTAGAAAGACTTATTCGATAATTACTCAAACGAGGATAACTAGATAAATCAGGATTTGTTGAATATAATAATGGTTCTGTAATAACTATAAATGCATTTGATTGAAAAATATTTGTAAAAGAAATCTGTCGAGGTGCACCAGGAGGTCCCACATTACCTAATTGATTTTGTCCAAACTGTAAAATTTTGTAAGCATTTGATGAATAGTTTCGAAAATATAAATCTAAAGAATATGGACCATTTATTGGATTAAATTTAGTAACATCTATTGGAATACGTATTGTGTTCTTATTTGAAAATGAAGCGTCCTTATATACATTAATAACACTATTTGAATTAGTACTAGCAAATTCAACACCTTCTATTGTTAATCCACTATAAGGTATATTAGGATCAGAGTAACTAAATGTTGAAAACAATCCTGGTATAGATCCTACATTAGAATAAAGATTCATATGAAGAGAAGAAATATAAGGAGCATACGTATTTAATAGACCAATTTTAAATTGCTTTGGATTTGTCCAATAATAATTTATTGATGTAATAGAATTACTTTGGGCAAAATATGATGGAGCATTAGGTTGATCAACAATATTTTTATATATCCAGGTATCTAATTTAGCAATAGCATTTGTTACAGTATCAGTTGGAGCATTATTGATATCACGTATACCAGCACCACCCACATTATCAGAGTAAAATCCATCTGGATTCCAGGTGTTTGAACCTAAAATTCCACTTGCATCACCTACTAATCTTCTTATTTCTTCAACATTACTTCTTATAGAGGAGAGTCCATAAGCAACTATTGACGATAGACTAGATATTCCTTCTCCACCATAAACACTTGATAAGCCATAAGATACAATAGATGATAATGAGGAGATACCGTGTCCTCCTGATACAGTTGATAAGCCATAAGATAATATAGAAGAAAGTGAGGATATTCCTTGACCACCTGAGACACTTGATAAGCCATAAGATACTATTGAGGATAGCGATGACAATCCGTGTCCGCCTGAGACAGTTGATAAGCCATAAGCAACAATTGACGAAAGAGATGATATTCCTCGTCCACCTGCGACAGTTGATAAGCCATAAGATAATATAGAGGATAATGAGGAGATTCCTTGACCTCCTGATACACTTGATAAGCCATAAGATACTATTGAAGATAGTGAAGATATTCCCTCTCCTCCATAAATGCTTGATAAAGCATAAGATAATATAGAGGATAGACTAGACACTCCGTGTCCCCCTGATACACTTGAAAGACCATAGGAAACTATTGATGATAACGAGGATACACCTTCACCTGCTGCGACACTTGATAAGCCATAAGCAACTATAGATGATAGACTCGATATGCCCTCTCCACCATAAACACTTGATAAACCATAAGATACAATTGAAGAAAGACTGGATAGTCCCTCTCCTGATGCTACAGTTGAGAGACCATATGCAACAATTGATGATAATGAAGAGATGCCCTCACCACCTGATACAGTTGAGAGACCATAAGATATAATAGAAGAGAGGCTGGATATTCCCTTCCCACCATAAACGCTTGATAAACCATAAGCAACAATTGAAGAGAGGCTGGATACACCAGACCCACCTGCCACAGTTGAAAGACTATAAGA